>Ga0307514_10000480_pt1 | contig 82604 bp, 82 predicted proteins | sample 16_EM_MG_FD_203088 | JGI IMG/M metagenome (GOLD analysis project Ga0307514, IMG submission 203088) | Populus trichocarpa ectomycorrhiza microbial communities from riparian zone in the Pacific Northwest, United States - 16_EM | ecosystem: Host-associated > Plants > Roots > Unclassified | place... | reverse complement strand
ATCCCCCATCTCTCTCTTTCTCGTCCACAACTCTACCATCATCGCAAGAACACAAAGTTAAGTCATCCCTCTCTATCTCTCCATGCCATCATCATGAGTTAACGCTGAGTGCATCATACACCGAGTGAAGCATACACCGAGTACAGCATATACCTAAGATTGTCTGTCATCCCTTCATTCTCACGATTTCGAGTTGACCCCTGAATGTAGCTTCAGCTTCCGGTATGCCTCCCTACTGATCGACCGCCACCAGCCAGTTCTCCATAAGAGCTTCAAAGGTAAAGTCACCTCGTCACATTCCCATGGTTTCGAGTTAACTAACCGATGAATAGAGTCTCAGCACCTGGCGCGCCTCCCATCGACTGCCTCCAGATCGACCGCCTCCAGATTGACCACCTCCAAGTACTCCTCCAATCTCGCTCGATCATAGCCTGCTACAAGTGCATCTCCAAACTCGCTCGATCACGGCCTCCCAGTGCATCTCCAAACTCGCTCGATGACGGCCTCCAAGTGCATCTCTCAGTTGACTCAATCTTGGTCTCCAATTGCATCTCCAAACTCGCTTGATCATGGCCTCCCAGTGCATCTCCAAACTCGCTCGATGACGGCCTCCAAGTGCATCTCTCAGTTGACTCAATCTCGGTCTCCAATTGCATCTCCAAACTCGGTCGATCACGGCCTCCCAGTGCATCTCCAATCTCGATCGATCACGGCCTCCAAGTGCATCTCTCAGTTCACTCGATCTCGGCCTCCCAGTGAATCTCCAAACTCGCTCGATCATGGCCTCCCAGTGCATCTCCAAACTCGCTCGATCACGGCCTTCAAGTGCATCTCTGAGTTCACTCAATCTCGGTCACCAAACTCGCTCGATCACGGCCTCCCAGTGCATCTCTGAGTTCACTCAATCTCGATCTCCAATTGCATCTCCAAACTCGCTCGATCACGGCCTCCAAGTGCATCTCTGACATCACTCAATCGTCATTTTCAGGCGCACCTCGAATTGCTCTCAAGCACCGCCTGCAGCCAGTCCAGATATACTGTGTGTAGACAGGTAGCTATATAGATACATAGATACATAGATGAGAATACAAACTGAATACATGAGTTTTAAAAATCGTTGAACGATTAGTAGTAGCTATGATTTCCAGGCGCACCAGCAGCGTTCCCAAAGAAGAAGTTGTTTTCCCAGACTGCTCTACTGTGATTCGAGGTGCTCCCAGGGGCTCCCGGCACTACATCAGTCCAGTATACTTGGATCCGTCGCCTGGGCGATGGGCAGCGTGTAATTCTCCGTTAGAGGGTACGAGGTTCCGTCAGAGCCGTCAGAGCCGTCCGGAACAGCCGGGTGTTTCTGACGGAAACTAGAGTTGTTGCTGATGTGAATGGTACAAGAATATGGAATAAGGGGTTTGAAAATGGCAGAATCTACCAGACCAATTGCAATTGTTGGCAGATCATCCACCTGTCCAGGGCCATCCTTCCATATCTGGTCTGTTTCATCAAGCATAGATGATTGATCCGCAACCATGGAAGATAATTGAGGCTATACGAACAAAGGATAGTGTTAATGCAATTACAGTAGTAGAGAGTACGGAACAAGATAGGCGAATTCAGCATCGCGGAAAGTGGTATGTTCTTGAGAGTAATGAGTTGTGATTACGCTTGATACAAGAACATCATGATACTGCCCTTGGTAGACACGCAGGGAGGGCCAAGACGTTCAACCTCCTGCATGGACAGTATTACTGGAGAAATATGTGAAGACGGGTGGATCAGTATGTACAAAATTGCCATGATCTTCAAGAATCCTGAACTTCGAGGCATTCAACCGTTGGGGTTTCTCACCCTTTGCCAGTACTGGAAAAACCATGTGAAGATATCTCAATGGATCTTGTTGTGGGGTTACCAGAGTGTTAGTAGATTGATGTTATTTGGGTAGTTGTGGATAGCCTTTTGAAAATGCCACATGTTATTCCCTGTCATGCAACTACCAATGTATTACGATTGGCATGATTGTTTTTGTGAGAAGTCGTTCCACCCTCATGGTCTCCCAGTAATGATTGTATCGGATACAGGACCACAGTTTGTTTCGACTTTCTGGGGGCAACTCTTTAATCACCTGGAGATTGACCGTAGAATGTGGACAGCTTTCGACCCCCAGATGAATGGACAAACGGAATGAACGAATGGAAGTATGGAACTGTACTGTCATGTGTTTGTGAACCATCAACAGGATGATTGCGCAAATTGGATTCCCTTGGTGAAGCTTGCTGCCAAAAATGGGACATCTCAGTCAACAAAGTGTATCTTGTCGTTTGCAGTTCAGGACGTGAATCCTCGGGTGTCATTCGCTGGAGCATCTACAAAGGAACGAGATCAATGACGCCTTGATGGAGATCAGGTTCAGGTGACAATGCAGCAAGTTCATGATCATCTTCAATTAGAGAAGAGGAGGAGTCAGACAGTACAGAAGGAGGGTGCTAATAGAGAATGGGTTCCCGCACCGAATATTCAGAAGGGTTCACACATCTGGTTGGATGCCCAACATATTATGACAACAAGGCCAGCAAAAATGTTCAATTGGAAACGATTGGGACCTTTCGAAGTTGTTTGACGGATATCTCCTTCTACTGTTGAAGTAGAGTTACTTGCAACAATATGAATTCATCAGGTATAGTCTGTTTCGCTTTTGGACCCGGTGGCAGGCAATCCTTTGGTAGGAGAACAAGTGGATTGTCCCCCCCTGGTGGAAGTGGATGGTGAGGAATAGTATCAAGTATCTAGCGTTGAAGAGAGCCGGGTCAATTGCACTCGGTTACAGTATTCGATATGATGGACTGGGTATGATTCATTGACTTGGGAACATGCTAAGTTTGTGGATGGTTTGCAAGCGGTGGAGGAGTTTCATAAACAATACCCACAGAAGCCAGGACAATTAGGCAATGTTCTCAGAGGACGTCGAGCCTGGGAGGGGGATACTGTCATGGCCCAAGAAGATACAAAGGTACTTAGGTATAGTGGGTGAATATAATGGGTGGTGTGGAAGGAATTGGTGCGACGGAAGAACGGGGACGTTCGGAAATGCAGAGTGAGTGCTGGAATATGGCAGAGTGGGTGGTGGTACACTGTGTCACAATAAGGAAGTTGTCTGAGGTGTTGCGGCATTGGGTGATGTGGCATGGTTGTGCTGATAAGAGTTGTGGTGGTCGTGTGTAGAATTATAGGGAACAATTTGGATGGTACATTGGAGCATGATGGGGGAAAGATTCGAGTATGGTAGACAAAGGATATAAAGGGAGGGCATTTGGCATTGAAGGATTTCCATTTCTTCTCTCTTTACTGGTGCTCTTGTATAGCAACGTCAGTTACGACTTTGAAAAGGCAGCTAGTATTGTCTTATCATGATTCCCTCGATACGAATTTCGAGCGCCTCCTGCTTGTTCCTATCATCACATTCTAGCTACCAATATCACCTGCGCCTGACCCCGCCCATTACAGAAGGTACAATGTATGTAGATAGGTCCACTATATCCGTGCAGACTGAGTACCAATATACCTGGCAACTCAGCTTTCCAAGCAGCAGCAATGATCACAGTTGGACTTAAACTGTGAAGTAGTTCAGACGCAATCAGGAGAGCTTGAGAGCTAGCAAACTTGGAAGCACAGTGAGTATTACTAGTAACTGGAATGATTCCAAGATGGATACCCCAATGCAATGGCTAATGCCTAAGACAATGTCAATGACAATGGCAGTGGCAATGGTGATGGTGATAATGAGCAGTAATCAGAAGCCACCATCAATGCGACATAGTTGAGAGAAGAATCATACCACCATTGGGATTTTTGCAATAATTACTCGGTTCATTTCCTACTGTGAGTTATTCTTTAGGACCTGTTCCAAGTACAAGATTGTATAGTCACATTCCAAACTTTCCAAACTTAGCGATATGCAGGATGGTGTGCGTCTGCATGCTTCTTATTCTCATCTATCGTGTGTACTTGATTTCTTCCTTCGATCTCAACCCAGTATAAATAGCATGGGGTTGGGTCATTTCCACCTTGGACAATAGGTGAGGTGAAGGTGCAGATTCCGCATGTGCTGAATCTGGCAACAGTCTGTAATTGAATGCTGATCAGTTCAGGGACTGATGAGTGTGTATGTTTGAATAAGCTGCATAGTCATGGGATCATTTCAGTATCGTTCCTACTCTTGAACAACAATATATAGCACAGGGTATCAGAGCCTGCACTGGGGTGTAATGAAATGGCATTGCTGCATGTGACATCTCCAGGGTCCGGTATATGCTGCTTCATGTATATCCATTTCACCTTGAGGGTTTCATCTCTAGTAATTCTGATATCTTTGTTCTACTCTGCAATATTGACATTCACATTTGCAACTGCATCTACTGATATTGGTTGCTACAATGCCGTACAAACATCAGCAAAATGTCAATCGGTCTGGAAGCCAAACCCAAACCTCCCACACTCTCCGATAGCCCTCACCAGTGCTTCTAAGTACAGCCAAATGCTCCAATGCTCCCCTGGAGAATTGCAATGCCCTCTCATACTTGCGAGAGCATTCTCAGGTCTTCCTGACAGCACCGGCAGTCGTTGAAGTGCATTTATGATGCTCTGAGATTTGACTATTAGGATAATCAAACATTGCAGCTCCTGGTACCTCTGTTCAGGACTGCAGGAGACTTCGGACGGAGCTCAGACCACTGCGCAGCTCTGCAGGAGCCTTCAAGAGCAGGCAAGAATGCGGCACAGCTGTGCAGGAGTTTTCGAGAGCAGCCATGACCACTGTGCAACTGCACAGGAGACTTGGTGCCAAAATTGCACAGTAGTGGTTCTTAGTGTTCAACAACCACAAGACATTTCATTTATCATATTCGTCTTTATTACAATCACAAGCTTTGCTACATCATAATATGGCATGTATTATCTAAGTCACTATATATTTATACATACGCAGATACAGGGATAATGGAGATGGACTCAGCAACAGGTAGTATATATTTGGGTGACCCCGGGTGAGACAGACATCATCTCATTTGACAAAATACCCACTCTATGATTCCAAGCTATTGGTCTCACACACTCTAGCCAAACGTTCATAGATCCACTCAATTTGTATTGTTTATCATGGGCAGCTATGTCTTCATATCCTCTCACTCCCTTCCAATGCTCCTTGAGCCAGAACAGCTGTTTTAAAAAAATCCCTTTGTAAAGCAATGTGATGTGTGGCGGCGGGTTGATGATAAGGTGTCTGTCATCTCGCTCCACTATTTCACCACACCATGATAAAGTAAAGAAGGAGATGCATTCCAAGCCCGTGATGGTGTGAGTGAGGAGGCAGTGATCGTGCAAACTTGGAGGCTGTAATCAAGTGAGTTTAGAGATACACATGCAGGCAATGATCATGCTAACTTGGAGGCTATATTCGAGGGAGTTCAGACATACACTTAGAGGCTGTGATCGAAAAGTGCGCAGATCAATTTGGAGGCCAAGATTGAGTGAAATTGGAGAAGTATACCAAGCCGGTCAATCTGGATGCCGTTGCTCATGTGGGGGGCATGACGGGAGCTGACACTATATTCATTGGTTAACTTGTAATTATGGCATGCAGAGAATTATGCACAGCGTGGTCTGCCGAGTGATATGAGACTGGCCGGGTGTAGAAGACAGTAGATTTTGGGATGATGCAGTATGCGGTGGATGCAGTATTCAGTGAATGCTGTCCTCAGTGAATGCTGTACTTCAGTGTATGGTGTACTAGCTGTAGGCTGTACATTTGTGTATACTGTAATTGGTATAAACTCTTGATCATAGCATTGTGAGATAGAGAGGGATGTCTTAACATTGTTTGCTTACGTGATAGTAATGTTGAGGACAAGAAAGAGAGAGATGAAAGGAGATGGGGGAAATCATCATGACAAACTGGAACTTCAAAGAGTTGCATTTGCAAGTCAATGTTCCATCTCCGATACGGCAGGTATGAGTCCTGATCCTGCAGGTAATAGTACAAATTCTAGGTCTTCCCATCCGAATCAGGCAAGTCGTTATTCGAATTTCTCATATCCGCTCATCTTCTCCAGCTCATTGTCATCTTCATCCTCCATCCCTCTCAGTCTCATCCACAACTCTACTATCATCGCAGAACATGAAGTTCAGTCATCCCTCTCTTTCTCTCCATGCCATAATTATAAGTTCACACCAAGTATAGCATACGCCAAGCACAGCATACACCAAGTACAGCATACACCAAGTACAGCATACACCAAGTACAGAATATACAAAGTTCATCCTACACTGAGTACTGTATGTACCAAGTACAACATTCACCAATTAAAGCATAAACCATGTACTGCATTCACTGAGTACAGCATCCACCCAATACTGTATCCCATCCCATCATTCACATAAGTACAAGTTGACTTGTGAATGTAGCTTCAGCTTCGGGCCTGCCTCCTTACACAATCGACCGGCATCAGCCAGCTCTCCATGAGAGCTGAGAGGTAGAGTTACCTTGTCACATGCCCACAGTTGTGAGTGATTTAACTGATGAATAGATTCTCAGCCCCTGGCGTGCTGTCCAACGACAGCCTCCAAGTACTCGTCTAATCTTGCTCAATCATGGCACCTCTGTATATATCCAAACTCACTCCATCAGTAGCTCGAAGTGCGCATCTCCAAACTCGTTTCATCATGCGCAGCACGTGTATCTCCAGACTTGCTCAATCAAGGCCTCCAACAGTAGCCTCATATTTGCGTGATCACGTACTTCAAGTTTGTATGACCATGGCCTCCAAGTGCATCTCCAACCTCACTCTAGTATGGCCTTCAAGTTTACATGATCATGGCCTCCAAGTATATCTCTCCAAACTCGCTCGATCGCAGTCTCAAAGTGAATCTCCAAACTTCCTCAATTGCAATATCCAAGTGTACCTCAAAACTCCCTCGATTGCGGCCTCTGAGTGCGTCTCCATACTCGCTTGATCATGATGTCAGAGTGTATCTCTAAGTTCACTCAATCACTGCCTGTAACTGTATCTACCAATATGCTTAATTACTGCCTCCCAAGGCATCTCCGAACTCACTCAACCACACCCTCAGATTGTATGTCTCAGTTTGCTCGATTATCATTGTCATGCGCATGTTTAATTGCTCTGATGCACTGCCTCCCATCAGTCCAGATATACTGTGTGTAGATGGGTACTTATATAGATACACAGATGAGAAGACAAACTAAATACACAATTTTTGAAATCATTGAACTATAAGTGGTAGCTATGATTTCCAGGCACACCAGCAGTGTTCCCAAAGAGATTTTTCCAAAACTGGCATATGGGGATTCAAGGTGCTCCAAGACATGTCGCCAGTGCTCCGAGGCTTGTGGTCTGTGCTCCCTGGCTTGTTGTCGACCCTGCCAGGTGCTCCCAGACTTGTCATCGTCACTCCCAGCATTGTCACTGGAGCTTCCAGGTACACCCAGGTGCACCCAAAGTTCTCTCAGGCGCTCTGAGGTATTCCCCAACTTATCACAATCACTCCCATGGTACTCCAGTATCAGTCATCAGAGATTCCAGTTACTCCAAATGCCAGCTGCAAAGCCCTCCTAGGTTCTGATACTCTCCTGAAATTGACGCATCTAAGTTTTCACTCCACATCCTCTCACATACTCCTGGAGGCTCCTGGTGACTACAATACATTTTGCTAATACAGGTCTATATCTTCATTCTCCTGAACAAACAACAGCCAGATGTCGAAGTTGATGTTCCATTCTGTCATTTTGAACATTACATATCTTGCACAGAATGGCGGTAGTTAGGAGTATAGCACTTAAAAACCACTTATATATGAATGGAATAATTTATCAGGAACAAGTGGCTATATTATCAAGTAAATTTCCAGAAACCGCATTTTCCCCGAGCAATATGTTGTTAACCAAACAAGTCCCCAAGAGAGCAGAACATTGTGAGGGAGGTTAATTCTGATGATTTGACTACACACAGATTACAGTGTGCTGGCATGGAGGCGAACCATACTCTACAAGTAATCCATGTTCAAATATTAGTAGTAATATCCAGTTTACATTATCAGTAAGTATTCGATTAATGGTTAGGTCATGAAATCTCATCCTGAAACATTTATTTAAACCTCTGGAATACACCTCAACTTCTCTAATCAAATACTCAGAATTCTCATACCTGTGTCTTACAAAACAGAAAAATTAATAGCATTCCATTATTTTGTCCAAGTTTGTGTGGACATACTCTGTTACTACCAACTTTGACCTCAAGTTCATATCACACATCCAATCCTACACAATGTCAAAATTTATCCCTCGGCAACAGTGCAAATCAACTATAGGCTGCGCTTCGCACATACGCGCAGCTCATAGCAAGCTTCAAGTGGACCCCTGTGTGATGCGCACCCTATAGTTATCTATAGTCGATTCATACAGATGTGCGTGTGGGCCTATGGAACTATACATGGCTGCCAGCCAGAGATGGACCTATACCTGCCTTTACTGCATGCAGTCTTCGCTCTTATACCGGTAGTGTACACACTCTCGCTGCGAGTCTGCATGAGAGCCCGCTGGCGATTGGAAGCCTGCTCTAGAGCCTGCTTGATAGCCTGCTTGATAGCCTGCTTGATAGCCTGCTTGATAGCCTGCTTGAGAGCCTGCTTGAGAGAGCCGCGTTGGAGAGAGCCACACTTTGGAAGGAGTAGAGTTTTCCATGGGAAGCTTTTGGCCAATGGCAAACTCTGAGTCTGTGGAAGCTTTGGCTAATAAGAAGGCTCTAAGTCGGTGGAAGCTTTGATGCTAACATTGACATAGCCAACCTACTGGTCTGAGTGCTTCTGGTACTATGATCACCATCACCAACACTATCACCATTGCGGTCATTGTCATCTCCATCATTACCATCAGCCCCGGCCCAAATGCGCATGCATATGCCCACAACCTGTGGGAAGCAAGCAGCAGATTCCGCTGGAAATTCTGAGTCGGAGATCTGCTCTCCCCAAGATCCAATTGTCTACCATTCCTACTGAATCTAAGGCTGCAATTGACAACACCATGTTCGTGAGGCATCGTGAGATTTCATCGCGGTGGGCGTGCTAAAGATAAGTTTCAGACTATGATATAGACCGTCATCAGGATTTCGGCCGTCCGCCACCCGCTACCCGCCACCTGCCAAATGCCACACGTCACCTGCCTCAGGCCTCCCAGGGCCTGGCGTCTGCAACTCAACACGTCTTTGGATCGAGCATGTAGGAGGATATTCGCAATAATTCCACCAGTTCAGCAATGTACCAGTCCAGTCAGTGTAAATTTTGGACCGGGATTGGACCAATCCCCAATTCCGTTAGACCAGGACAGGACTGGACTGAACTGGTGTGGACCAGTCCAGCGCTGTGTCCAGGGTTAGGGTATATTTCTCACCGTGTTGGTCTGTTAATGGGAGAACTATATCTTGATGGTACCGAATATACAGACAGAACTGTCATAATTTTGCCCAGAATATGTATTCAGAGGTGAGTAGTTATCCAAAGTGAAGACGAGTCATGGTTTCAGTGATACTTGACTATAAAACAATGTCGAAATTGTAAGCGTGTGTGGACTGGTCCAGACCAAGCCCGTCCAGTCCAAGACTGGCAGTGTGCAGTCCAGTCCAGTCCAACCTTCCGTTTGGACTGGACTGAACTGAGCCCTACCCCAGACTGGGTCCATCTGGACTGGTGGAATCATTGGATATTCAGGAAAAGTAGAGTTTTCCATGGGAAGCTTTTGGCCGATGGAAAACTCTGAGTTTGTGGTAGCTTTGGCTATTTAAAGGCTCTAGGTCTGTGGAAGCTTTGGCTAGTAGAAGGCTCTAAGTCTGTGGAAGCTTTGATGCTAATGTTGACGTAGCCAACCTACTTGTCTAAGTGCATCTGGTACTATAATTACCATCACCGACACCATCACCATGGCTTTCATCACCATCGCCACCATCACCATCAGCCCCCAACCAAATGTGCACACATACGCCCACAATCGGTGGGAAGCGGGCAGCAGATTCCTTCGGAAAATGTGAGTCAGAGATCTGCTCTCCCCCAGATTCAATTGTCTGCCTTTCCTGCAGTATCTCAGACTGCAATTGTGAACACCATGACCGTGAGGCATCGTGAAAATCTTGTCATGGTGGCCATGCTGAAAATAAGGTTCAGACAATGATATCGACCGACGTTATGATTTCAGCCACCCGCCACCCACCTACCAGTGCCTGGCCCCTGCAACTCAGCAAGTATCTAGATCAAGCACCCAGGAGCATACATGGGAGCATATAGTCAAGTGAGATTGGGAGTGTCTTGCCTCTTGAGAGTGTACTTGGCAGCATGCTCAGGAGTGTGCTTGAGAGCATCTTGAGAGCTTACTTGGGAGCGTACAGTCAAGCAGGCTAGGAGTGCTCCATCGAGTGCAATTGGGGGCGTCCTTGAGAGCATGCCCGGGAGTGTGCTTCAGAGCGTCTTGAGAGCTTACTTGGGAGCATATAGTTAAGCAGGCTGGGAGTGTGCCATCGAGTGCTATGGGGATCATGCAGTCAAGCCAGCTGGGAGTGTGCCATCGAGTGCAATTGGGAGTGTCCTTGGGAGCTTACTTGAGAGCGTAAGTCAGGCAGGCTGGGAGTGTGTCATCGAGTGCGATTGAGAGTGTCCTTGAGAGCATGCCCAGGAGTGTACTTCAGAGCGTCTTGACAGCTTACTTCGGAGCATATAGTCAAGCAGGCTGGGAGTGTCATCGAGTCCAATTGGGAGCGTCCTTGAGAGCATATCCAGGCGTGTACTTGAGAACGTACTTGGAGGTGTACTTGGGAGTGTACAATGAATTCATTTGGCAGTGTGCTTTCAAGTTTGTTGAATGCAGCATGATGTATAGTATCAAGCGCACATAATCGGATGTGTATCATAGCAATCTAGTCTATGCGCAGGTCCATAGGACCTCATAGTGCCACACGTCAAATATGCTATGGATCACTGTCCCAAAAATGGCTTCTCTATGAGTTACGCATCGCATAAGGTCATTTTTCCCAGTGTCGCTTTATCTGCTACCTGATCTGATGAGTCTACACATATCATTCACTCGGTGAGAAGTATTGTGACTATCTCGAGGAGTATTTTGGAGCATCTCATCTCATCGTCATTAGTTTGTCGTTGTGTATATTGACCACAAGTCGAGTTTTGGGAAAGACTAGGGAAAATCAGAAACACAGAAGTAAATAGTCTGCTGTACTTAAATCAACAAATGTTGTATTAGTTATAGGGATTTAGTATCCCTATGATAGAGGATTTCTCCAATGTTACCAGCTGGATATATACTCTAGAACTGCACTCAGATGAACGGTTAAGAAGCTCCTATTTGACATCTCTATTCTCTCGAAGGTTGTGGACGACCAGATGCTGTTTGTCACCCATATTGAAATGTAGGTTTTCATTTACCATCGGTTCTTCTTCACCTCCGATAGCTTGGAGTAAGAGCCTACAACTTTCCAGTCTATTCAACCCCTCACACAATAGTCATCATTGCTGGCAACCACAGTTATTCATGTTATGCTGACTGTACAAGCCAGTTGAAAGAAGACTACAGTTGTAATTTCTCAAAATCAAAGTTGAGGTATGCTTTGCCATTTCCCAGTTCAAAGTGTAACTTTTGAAGCTACTGCTCTCATCATTCAATACATTGGTCGGCAGTGTTATACTTCCCCAGCTCTTTATGGCACCAATCTGCTACAATTCGCATTCCTCTGTTCTCATTGCAACTGCTCATACCCAATTCTCATTCACAAATCTCATTCGACGCTGTATTGCTGCCTATCTAGTATTTCTTTGCTTGGTTGGATGTTCTTTATTCTCATCATGACTTCTCTGTCAGTATTTTCACTCATATAGTCCAATATGTATTCTTTCTTCAAATTTCGTACGGGCACCACTGTTCAAATATGTGCTCTCGGATTCCTTCTGCTCTTTTCAGTCCATTCCTCGCTTCTCAATCCCTGCCATGCGCTATTGCCTGCATTGATGCATATATATTAGTGTTCTCCATACCTGACCCCCCATTTGAACAGTTCGCTGCCAGGAAAGATACTCCTCAATCCCCATAGGAGTTCTTCTTTCTGGAAAGGTGCATCTCTATGTCATTTCTAATCCATAACACCTCCCCGGCCTTCCTCCAATGGGATTGGTCCTACTCAATTCCCCTTGCCACTGCTTGACCTGGATTGGCACTCTTCCATTTGATTCTGATATGCTCTTTTCCACACAGCACTTCCAATCTTAACTGTTCAGTTTTCCTTGTAGTTGCGTTCTTTTTGTTCCCAAAATCTTCCTACCACTTTTCCAGTACAATATTATTTCTCCACCACATTTAATCTCATTACCGGTTGATTGGATATCTCAAATTGATCCACACAACATTGGAAGTCAATTTCACCCACTCACTAGGTACAAACAATCAGAATGCGCAAAAATTTGCGGATGGGCTTCTAACTGTTGACAGTTACATTGAGTTCAGTTTCATTGGCCCTGATGCGATTGGGGTTGTACAGGATGAAATTTGCACCATATTCAATTGATGACGTTCAATTGCTTAGTCAGATTCATGTTTTGGTGTACCAGCTTGTAGTTTTGAATTTCTCATGATTTTTATTACTTCCACCTTATAGAAATGCAGAGAATTGGCTGTTGAGGAAGATAATACCAAGTATAAATATAATATGGAACCAGTAATGAACAATATTCAATGAATGATATTTGCCATAAAGGGTAATCCATATTTGGTACACAGTCAGTGAGTTTCAGATACAGCTTGCAGTTCTCTCAAGGAATATTCATCATCTATTAGGCATCTCTCTGAGGTGGTTTGGGATTTCAATATGTACTGGGTTATACTTTTAGATGACTTCATGTTTTCTCCAGTGTTTCAATGTGCTTAAACACTTATTCAATTTGTTGCGATGATGCTCCTGCAGTAGTCAATCTACATCCAACTTACTCTGAACATCGGCCAGAATACCTCCCTAGTGTCTGATTTACATCTGATATGGGTACTTATAAGTTTATGTTCCACCTCTGCCAATGCACTCCTACAGGCTTCCAGTAACTGTAATACACTTTGCCGATATGGAGTATTTATTGTGACAGTAGGCTAGGAAGTGTGAATTATGTCAACAGTTGTTGCATATGATTAAGTTTCTGAAAATATATCAATTACACTATAATGATTATTCAGATACATCAGAAAGAATTAGTTGTGAGATTGTATTACCAAGAATAAATGTAGTGGTTATATAATAACAGAGTGGAATTTGATGGATATGTTATATTTCAAAGTATTACTCATTAGGTGTTACAATAGTATCAATATTGTAAAATTTATTGTATGTCAAACAGTATCAATTGTTCTCTGAACTGTTTTTCCTGATGCTGAATTGGACTCAAAACTTTGACTCTACAGATTTCTTAATGTTATAAGGATTAGAAATAATCAATATTATTGTTTGTAATATATATACACTGGGAAAAATGACCTTATACAATGTATAACTTACAGAGAAGCTGTTTTTGGGCGGGCAATCCATAGCATGATTGATGTACGGCACTATGAGGTCCTGTAGACCTACAAGTAGTCTAGCTTACTATAATACACATGCAATTCTGGGTGCTTGATAGTATATATCATGCTGCATTCAATAAAGCTGCCAAATTCATTTCATTGCACACACTCAAATATGCTCTGTAGTACACTACTGATTACAATCACTTGTACACTCCCAGCCTGCTTGACTTACACTCCCGATACAGCTCTCAAGATGCTCCCGAATTCACTCCCCAGAATGCTTTCAAGGATGCTGCCAATTGCAATCAATCACACACTTCCAGCCTGCTCATCCTACTCTTCCATGTATGCTCCCATAATGTTCTCAAGCACACTCCCAGACACACTCCCAAGTATACTCTCAACAGGCAAGACAACCTGACCATATATTTGTATTTATACTCCAGGGTGCCTGATCGAAAGACTGGTTGAGTTGCAGCTGTCACAGAACTGAGGGATGAGTGGTGGAAGGCTGGTGGCCGTGGCCGAAATCCTGATGTCTGCCAATAGCATGGTCTACATGCTGTTTTAAGAACTGCGGCCATGAAGGGACCTCATGATACCTCATGGTATTGGTGTTGACAGTTTAGTCTTTGGGAATGCACATATCCGACCCAGATATTCCTGCGGATTCTTGTCCCCTCTTCGACAGACTTAGAGTTTTCTACTAGTCCAAGCTTCCGCAAGCCTAGTGCCTTGTACTAGCCAGAGCTTCCACACACCTAGAGCCATCAATTAGCCAAAGCTTACACAAACTAAGAGTTTTCATCAGCCAAAAGCTTCCGGTAGACAACTCGATTCCTCCCTTTTATGTTCCTGTCTGCTCGATCATGAGCCCTGCTGAGTTGCAGGCGCCAAGCACAAGGAGATATGAGGCAGGTGGAATGTAGCAGGTGGCAGACTGTGTATGGTGGCTGAAATCATGATATCGGGCGATATTATAGTCTGCACCTCATTTTTAGCGCTACCACCCCAACATGATGTCACAATGCCTTATGGTCCTGGTGTTGACAATTGAAACCTTAGATACTGCAGCAAAAATACACAATTCAATGCTGGGAAGAGCTGATCTCCGACTCAGATTGTCCTACAGATGTAACTGCCCAGTACACACCAACTTTTGGGGATTTGCGCGCCTTTGGAGTGTGGCTGATGGTGATGACAGCCAGGGTGATGATGGCCATCGCGATGATATTCATAATGGTGATCATAGTACCAGAAACACTTAGACAAGTAGGTTGGCTCTGTCATTATCAGCATCGAACCTTCCACAAACTTGGAGCCATCAATTTGCAAAACTTTCCACAAACTGTGAATTAGCTGTTGCGTAAAAGATTCCCATGGAAAATCGGACTCCTCTCGATGTGACGCTCTCTCATGGAGACTCTCACCCAACCTTTCAAAGCTGCATTCAAAGAGGCTTTGAAGCAAGCTCTCAAGCAGGCACTCAAGTAGGTGATCAAGCGGACTTTCAGCAACAGCATACAGCTCCGGGAAAGCTGCAAATACTGCAGGCATTAACAACTGGTATAAGTTCCATCTCTGGCTGCCAGCTACCAATAGTTCCATAGGCCCACATGTACATTTCTATAAATCCATTACACATGAATATATACTGCATGTTTTGCAGAGGTCTACATAAAGCATGCTATGAGGTGTTGGTGTACATGTAGTGCTGTCTGTAGTTGATTTGCACTTTTGCCAATGTTGTATTGTAATTGGTTAGATTGCATATCTCTGGATATATAATTGTTTTACAATTGATTACATTATACCTCCAATCAAATATTCATCTATACATTTCAAATTTTCTGAACTCTATATTCAAATCACATTGACTGTAATGATTACTATTATTTACCTCCAAGCTGAAAGTAATAGATGTAATATATTCTTATAGTATTTCCTGATGGTACTTTGCCAACTTCATTAATTTATATTTTGGCTACAAATACTGTGATTGTTGACTTTGAGAGTTATGGAAACTTATTTTGGAAATGATTACTATTAATCAAGAATATGACAAATTAGAAATAAACTAGTTAGACAAAAATACAAAACTATTGAATACTTTCAATACAATCAATAACATGACCATATCAATACTAATAATGTTCACTTATCCAATATTCTGTTTTTCATACTGGGACATGAAAATATCAGCAGCACATACATTTTGAGATTTCTAAACACATTATAACAGCTGAAATTGTTAGAGTAAGAAATATAGTTGGATGTAAAATTTAGCTTTATTATATATATCTAGTCTGGAGAGATAGGGTAAGTATAGAAGCAATACATTCCAAAAGGTATTAAAGTGGAAACTGTGTTCAACATGATAGGCATGAATTGTACCGAGTTGTACCAATAGTAAAGAAATAAATACTATACTATAAGAATTTACATATGAATTGAGTTTATAATACATCACAATGATGTCATTAAAGCTTCAAAGAATGTGCTACTAGTATTGTAATTGGAATGTATCTTTTATTGTATCACTCCAATGTCTCTTAGAAGAACATGTTGCTTAATAGTCGCATCTATCAACACACTCTATGTGCCACAACCATTCTCATCAACTAGTCCACAGTTTTGTGCAAGTGTGGCATTTCGCACACCTGCTACTTGACATTTCATTCCATTTGTTTCCTCCAGTCTTCTAGTGTAATTGCAGACTCCAATATCTTGCTTCCCAGTCTGTTCCCATTTTTGTTCCACTTCCACTACATGCTTGCAGCATGGAGGACAATTCATCTTGCCTTACTCTACACTTCGGCAGCCATACCACTAGGCTCTCCTACTTCGCCATATTCATACCCTCTTTCGTTACAAAGATTGCAGGTATATTGATTGCAATTTTACACCACATTCCATCAATCATACACTCATTCTGCAGTTGCCATTTTTTGGCTCCTCTCATTGTACAGAGGCTCTGAAATTGTTGTTTCATGGTCAATTCTGTGGAAAATATTGAATGGTAGTGTCTGGTTGTTGTTCAGTTTCATGGGGGAGGCATATGTTGGCCATTTTTGTTTTTGTTTGTTGCCCTGACTTTTCACAAATCTACTTAATTGTGTAGTTTTATGTACTTGTGCTATACAGTGACTGTACCTGGTATCCTCCAATCGTCCAGAGGTACTGGAAGTACCACTCCTGGGTCAATTCAATGCAACGGATGATGTGCTGGTATCTGCACATTGATCTCAATTGCAGTTGCTGGTTTATTTTGCAGTTTCTCATGTCAGCAAGACTTACTGCTCACAAAAGTATTTTTTTCAATATTTAGTTATTCCATTCAATAAAATTTATAACATTTGAAATGTATATTCCAAACTGTAAGTGTATTTAAAGGGATTTAATAATATTAGTAAAATGTTTGAAAACTGTTTCCTTAGCTTAACAGTCACCACTATTGAAGCCTAGAATGTTTGCATATGGTTTCCACACCATTGTCTATTTTGGTGATATAAATTTATATACAGTTGTTATTTTTTATACCCATTGCACAATACCACAAATTTATATTGACTTACAATCATTTTCTCCATTACTGACCGATTCTATATTTTATAACAGCTCTCTCTGTATCATGATTGTTGTGCAATTGGAGCTTTATATTTTGGTGGATCCATCACTAAGATTTTTACTACATAACTACAAAGCTTATAAGAATTCTGTAGATAGAAAATTCAAGCAACACGCTTAACACACTCTTGTCTCCTATCAAACTATCTCCAAGCCATAAATACTAGCGAACGCTGTGCCTGAATATGAGGAGAATTTCGTACTAATATGGTCCCAAAACAAAGTGATTGACTGCATTTCAGTTGCGGGACATTGTTAGTGAACGACGGCCCATCAGTCGTGATTACTGCCCTGATGAACATACGATAAAAACGAAAGATCTCCTGGATATGTCTATTTCGGTTGTGTTCAAGAAGATGCGCCGTTGTAACCTTAGCCCTTGAATAATAGAGAAATGACCATAAACCTCAATTCGCACCACGAGACGGACCCTAAACAACTGGAACATACCCTAAAAATGAAACATGGATTATCGCCCAACAAGAAGAAAGTCCTCGTATACTGGATCAACTATGTGCCCATTTCATTAGTCGTAATCATCGTCGCTATCTTTGTCATCGGTGATGGGGTTCTCGAGACGGAGGTAGAATGAGCACATTACACCCTGTAAACTGTTAGTGTTCCCTTAGAGACATACACGAGCTGGACATAAAAACTCACGGTAACGCTGTCGACAAAAATGAGGCCATCATCGAATCTGTGCACTCGAGCCTCAAGGTGCATACCAACAAAACAAAACTGCAGGGTGCACTTCTCGAGCCAGAGCTCCAGTTCTTCTACTTGGTCTTTAGGAAGCACATTTTCTCCCGCAAGAGGATCCTCCGGAATCCAGGGTTTAACTTTTAATTTTCCGAGAGCTTGCAACTTGCAATAGTACCTATTTTCGGGCTGCGACTTATCATCGTTGTTACACTGTCTTGCCTCCGAACGACCCTGAATAACCTCCGTGACCTCAAGGGACATGTAATCCCTCCTCACAACTTTGCGGTTGAGGCCTTTCTTCTGGTTTTCGGGTGTGCCACGCTTGAGAAGAGCAACGGTGACAAGTTCCCTAGCGGTATTCTCATCGAATCCGGCCACCTGGTCCACGCCGATCTCCCAAGTTTTGTTCAATTCGCCAACACCCGCATAGAATCCATCGTAGATGGTGGAACATGCCATATTAAACGTTCCCGGAAGATGGTTCGATACGTTAGTGCACAGTACCAACTCTCGCTCCGCATCACTGCAGATAATGATTGCTTGACGGATATTGTCTCCATATTCTGGCGCTACTGAGTGGAACAGAACCTAAGGATATAGGGTTTTAGGGAAGCAGTTATACAACTCGGTGAGATAAAACCTACATAGTTCAGGAAGTTTTTGATCAGCCTGCAGGCAAGTTCCAGATCATTGGGTTTTTTGTAGCCCATCACGTATGGTACCTTGTAAGATAGGTATCCACGAACAACATACGCAAAGTCGACCTCCCATACATCTTCCTGAGCCCGACCGTTCTGGTCCTGAAACTGGATGTAGTCGGTCGCTGCCATCATTGCAATATGCTCTGCATCCATGTCGTCCATCTTCTTCTCGTCCATCCCACCAAAAAACTGCTTCTGGCCAGTCGCGACACCACCCAGTGCCAGATATGTAGTGAAGAGCTGAAGACGTTTGGGATCCCACTTGCGCCTTGCCTTGTATCTCTGTATACATAGCTCGATACGTCTGGCAGGAAGTTAGCACGACATATGCACAGAACTTCAGAGAATGATATCACGCACTGAGAGAAAGGCTTCGACCTAGATTAAATGTCAGCTAAAGTCGTCACAAATATTTCCATGATAATAACTTACGGATTATAAAGAACCAGCTCGTTTTCAGCTTCTTCCTTTGTCAGAGGTCCATCCACAACATATTCTTCTCATAAACATTAACCCTCAGAAATATCCCCTAGGTTGCAGAATCTCTCACCTTCGAACCCAGATGGTTTTGACTGACCATACCAACAACTAACGTCAGCTCCCTTCCATCTTCAAAAGGAGGGTTTCCTATTCGCGCCTACAGAATGGGACATAGCGCTTACGGAACCCAATATGGCGTACTTACCGATCCTTTAGTCCGCTTAGTCTTCTTTTTCTTTTTCTTGGTAGCCTCGATGTTGACCTCGGTTGTCGCAACGTGAGCTGCAGAACTTGAAGCATTACACTTGTCGTGTTCACGTTCCTTGCAAGCACTACCTGTAGCAGTGGTATAAATTTCTGTAGAGATGTTGTCGCTGGCACATGGCACCATGGTTAACAATATGGTAAGCAGATGGACGATGTTTTGACGCTCCTTCCCAGCACCAATCTAGTATGATGGAGGAGCGAATTAGTAAGATGACGTGTTTGTTGTGTTGAGTATCAAAAGAGTTGCAGATTGGCAGAAACGGTGAGGCGGGGCGAGGAAGAATTCTTGAAGAGCGGTGTGTCTTAAAATAGAGCGCTGTCGCCAAGATCCGGGACCGTTTTTGAGGCGAGATTTAATGTGCACAAGAGTCGAAACAATATTTTGACTCTGTGAAATGATAAGCTAGAAGGTTTTCTGTCAACCACTACAGTCTTAATAGATTAATGGGCTTGCTTGGCGGCTGCAAACTGTAAGGGCTACAGTTTCCCGTATTGTAAAGTAGGCAGAGGGAATACCTTCGCACACTTAATGGTACACGCAATTCCTGAATGCCGGATTACAAAAAGAGGTTATTCACTTCACATAATTTTGGGGATTTGCATGTTGAATAATTCACTTTCTGCACATTATTGAATTTGATACTATATTACATTGTGTACAAGTAAAGACACATACATCATACCCCAAACAATGTATTTCCAAACTTCAGCTAGTTCATTCTTGCAGTCAACCCTGTTGGAAATAATGCAGCATTTTTATATTTGTTAGTATTAGAGAAGAATCATTCTTATAATTGGTGTTTTCTTTTAATATGAATAATGTGGTACACTAATACTGTTTTGTCTTTTACATTAGAAATTTCCATATTGTTTTCAGAATATCTAACATTCATTTTTGGAATATATACTGAATTTTCAATTATATTCTTCTTGGTTTGTAATTGTTATATGACTCAGTAAAGTATTTCATTACATGTTTTAGGTGATGGTAGCACAACTATAATATTACTATATAGTGTAGAAGCAAATTTTTTTATTTTGGAGGATTATTACTCTGTAACTATCATTAATGACAAACAATTGTATGTATTCAATGGCTTGGTAGAAATGAATGGTTCGAGGAGAGGGAGAGAATGTGCAATTCTTAACAGAAAAATTACATATTATAGGGAACTGGCATCTCGGATATAGTTTTGAAGCTTCTGGCTAGATCAAGCCCAGGTGAGTGAAAGCCAGAGGCTGAAATAGGTGTGCAAGCATTAGTTCCAGCAGGCACAGCACTGGAAGTCTGAGTATGGAAACAATCTCCGGAGCAGCAGCAAAGGCAGCAAGTTGAACCACAGCTTCAGCCTTTGCGGTCTAACTCAATCACAGCTCTCTCCCAGTCTCAAAGAATAACAACAAGTACAATCTAACCTACTCCAAATACATGGTGGGTAGCAGTCCTATGAAGAATTGAGAAGTCAATCCGAACTGTAACAACAAAATCACCACCTAAGACTTCTGGTCTGGGCCCAGCTCTGAAAGCCAGATAACCTAGGAAAGAGAGACAGCTGTCATTGATGAGGGACGAGAGGATCCTCCAACCCAATAAGATGTATTAGGAAGCTGTGTTAGCAGTTCTCAAAGCACATCCCTTTAGCAGGCCCCAGTACACAATTGGATTCTATACATACGAATCAAAACTGAGGGTAAAATCACTGCAATTACCCAACAACATCAGGAAAATTTTAATCAGTCCGAAAGCCACACGCTAACATCCCAGACCCTCCAGCAGCTCTCACCAGCGCTTCAAAGTACTTCCAGATGCTCCCAGGCCCCCCTGAAGGTTCGCACAGTGCTCTCAGACTCTGCAAAAGCATTCTCAGGTTGCTCCAAGATTTGACTATTAGGATAGTCAAATGTTGGAGCTGCTGAGCCCTCTGGGCAGGTCTGCAGGAGACCTCCAGAGCAGCAGAGACCTCTGGGCAGGGCTGCAGGAGATATCAAGAGCAGCTGAGAACTCCGCACAAGTACTTCGGAAGACTTGGTGCTATAAACCCCCAGAAGTGGATATTAGAGTTTCGCAACCACAAGGCATTTCTTTTATCATATTCATCTTTGTTACTGCCACAAGATTGGCTACATCACACTATGGCGTGTATTATCTAAGTCTCTGTATATACATACAGAGATGGACTCAGGGACAGGGAGTGCACATTTGGCAGACCCCAGGGTAGATAGACATCATCTCATTATATGAACTACACACTCTATCTTTTCTAACTTATGGTCTCACGTACTCTTGCCGAGCTTTCATAGATCGACGAACTTTGTGTGGTTTCTCATGCACTCTTGCAAAGCATTCATAGATACACACAATTTGTGTGGTTCGTCATGGCCGGGTATCCCTTCATATCCTCTCACCCTCTTCCTTTGCTCGTCAAGGCAGAACCTCTCTTTCTCCAGAGTTCCGTTTGGATGCCACGTGAGGTGTGGCGGAGTGTTGATGATGGGCTGTCTGGCTTCTAGATCCACCATATCACCACACTGTGACAGTGTGAACTTAGAGATATACTCCGAGGCGATGAGTTAGCAAGTTTTGAGATGTCCTCCGAGGCCATAATGGAGTAACTTTGGAGATATACTTGGAGGCTGTGATCGAGTAATGTTGGAGGTACACCTGGAGGCCATGATTGAGTGAGTTTGAATACATGCACTAGGAGGCCATGATGATGCAAACTTGGAGACCGTAATTGAGCGAGTTTGGAGATACACCTGCTGGCCATGATGGAGCAAGTTTGGTGATGCACCTGGAGGCCATGATCATGTGAGTTTGGAGATATGCACTTAGAGGCTATGATTGTGCGAACTTGGAGGCCGCAATTGAGCAAGTTTGTAGATACAATTGAAGGCAATGTGCAACCAGGTTTGGAGATGCACATGGAGGCCTTAATCGAGCGAGATAGGAGGAATACTTTGAGGTCGTAGTTATGAAGAGAGGCAGGACCGGAGCTGAAACAGTACTGATTTGTGAACTTGTGATTGTGGGAATGTAGAGAATTCAGTTGAACATGATCTGCTGAGAGATGAGAAACTGGCTGGAAGCGGGAGACAGTCGATCTTGGAATGATGTAGTACACAGTGTATGCTGTACTCAGCGTATGCAGTACTCAGTGTATGCTTTACTCAGTGTTAACTCTTGATTATGGCATGCAGAGATAGACAGGAATGGCTTAAGTTCGTATTCTTGGGTGATGGTAGAGTTGAGGCCATGAAAGAGAGAGATGAGAGGAGATGGGAAATCATCATGAGAAGCTGAGACTTCAGAGAATTTCATGTGCAAGTTAATTAACTGTTCCTGATACGGCAGTTATGAGTCCCGATCTGGTGGGTAATCACACTGATACAAGGTCTTCTAAACCATATCATGCATGTTGTACCCCTGATTTCTCATATCTGGTTGTATCCTCCATATCGTTCCCATCTTCATCTGACATCTCTTGTTCTCGTCCACAGCTCTACCATCATTGCAATAACATAGAGTTAAGTGATCTCTATTTGTCTCGGCATGGCATGATCAAGAGTTAACACCAAGTACAGCATACACCAAGTACAGTATACACCAAGTACAGCATACACCAAGTCCAGCATACACCAAGTACAGCATACACCCAAGATTGCTTATCTTCCCTTCATTCTCATGATTACGAGTTGACCCCTGAATGTAGCTTCAGCTTCCAGCATGCCTCCCTACATGATGGAACGCCATCAGCCAGCTCTCCATCCGGGCCCAAAGGTGAAGTCACGTTGTCGCATTTCCAGAGTTCCAAGTTAACTAACTGATGAATAGAGTCTCGGCGCGCTGGCCATCAACCGCCTCCAAGGACTCGTCCAACTATGCTTGATCACAGCCTCCAAGTGTATCGTCAAACTTGTTCGATTACAGCTTCCTAGGTCACCCAACCATGGCTTCCAAGTGCAGATCATCCAACTCGTTCAATTGCAGCCTCCAAGTGCATCTCCAGACTTGCTTCAGCATGGCCTCCAATTGTATCTCAAAACTTGTGTGATTATGGCCTCAAAGTGAACACCACAAAACTCACACGATCGCGGCCTCCAAGTGCATATCCAAACTTGCTCAATTATGGCCTCGCAGTGCATTTCTCCAAACTCGCTCTATCATGGCCTCGAAGTGCATCTCCAAACCCGCGTAATCACGGCCTCCAAGAGTATCACCAACCTTGCTCAATTACGGCTTCCAAGTGCATCTTCAAACTTGCGCAATCACGATTGTGATGTGCATCAGTAAGTTCCGTCAATCGCTGCCCCCAAGTGAATCTCCAAATACACGGGATTATCGCCTCCAAGTGCGTCTCCAAACTAGCACGATTATGGCCTCGGAGTGTATCTCTGAGTTCACTTGGTCGTTAAATTCAGGCCCACCTCGAATCACTCTCAAGCACTGCCTGCAGCTAGTCCAGATATACTGTGTGTCGATGGGTAGCTATATAATTACATCGATACATAGATACATAGATGAGAATAAATGCTAAATATATGAGTTGTAAAAATTGTTGAACAATAAGTAGTAGCTGTGATTTCTAGAGGCAGTAGTGTTGACAAGGGATTTGGCCTGGTGGCTTCCCTAGAGTGTGGTGCTGGCGGGCTCGGGCATGAAGCCGGTGGCTTATGGCCCTCATTGGCCTCGCCTGACCCCAGCGTTTCCCTCCGAATCGACCTCTTTCAAACAATCATCTGATACGCCCTGCAACTTTTACGTGTGTTGACTTTGTGTCCCCTCCCTTTTTCTGTGGGTTGACTTGGTGTCTCTCTATCTTTGTGGGTTGACTTGGTGTCCCCGCTCCCTGGCTTGACTTGGTGTCCCCGCTTCTTGTGTTGACTTGGTGTCCCTGCTCAAAAGGTTGACTTGTTGTCCCCGCTACTTGGGTGGACTTGGTGTCCCCACTTCTTCAGTCGACTGTGTGACAACCTCTTGTTGACTTGGTGATGACATCCCCTTCTTGCTGACTTGGTGACAGCAACCCCTTTGGTCAACTGTGTGACAATCTCTTGTTGACTTGGTGACAACATTCACTTCTTACTGACTTGGTGAAGACAACCCCTTTGGCAGACTGTGTTATGATCTCTTGTCGACTTGCTGATGACAACCCTTTCGGTCGACTGCGTGATGATTTCTTGAATACTTTTTGACAACAACCCCCTTCAGTCGACTGTGTAACGACCTTCTGTCGCCTTGGTGACGATGACCCATCTTTGGTAGACTTTGTGATGACCTCCACCAGTTGACTGTGCGACGACTACCCACCATACTGACTGCCATGGTTAGCAACCTCAATGAGTGGAATTATCGTCAGTGGGCCATCGAAGCGGAAATTGTTGTATTGCAGCAGGGGCTTTGGAAGTTTGTTACCAATGAGCTGTATGTTCTGAGGCCTCCGATTGTGCCATCGACATCTGGCGAAACCCCAACTACTCCCAAAGTGGCTCATGACCCCCAAGACTCTGACTATAACTTTGAACCAGAATCAACTAAACTGGCATATCTATCACGCTTCGATAACTTTCTCAGCGACTGGGGGGGGTTGTTGATGAGCAACAACAAAGCATCTGGACAGATCACTGACATGATGGAACCGACTATGCAACTGCAATATGAAGAATACAAGAAACTGAAAGAGCTCTAGGATAAAATCAAGGCAGATTTTGAGAAGATGGTCAAGCTTGATGGCCAGCATGAGCTAGAGAAGCTGCTATTGTGCAACCTTGAATCATACTCGTCAGTCGCAGAGTGGATATCAGCCCAAGATGCGATAGTCAGAAATCTGGCGATTTGCGATGTTACAATTAATGACAATTTCCAAAAATTCTATGTCCTATTGAACTTCCCGAAATCAGATGAATCGAAGAAGTTCAAGACCTCCTTGGAGTTCAGTGGGAAAGCAGACCCTGGAGCAAATATCATCACGCATTTGCAATCATTCAAGATCACCCTCCGCCGAGATAGTGGTATCGATTCTGACTCTGCCATATTTGTATTGAAACAGGGCCGCAGTTGGCAACCTGGTCAGACGAGCCAGAGGACGGGCATTTTGTGTTATGGGTTCAGTGAGAATGGATATAACATTGTGGACTGCATGAATAGGGACAAGCGGGCATCGTATGCTGATCAGAAGGTTAAAAGTGAGGCCAGCCTGACCTCAACCTCGGCAATCGACTCCGAGGCAGTATCTATTCTAGATCGCCTAATCTTTGGTGCTGAGTACTAAGGCCCGTGGGGGAGTACGCTCGGTAGATGTGGGGAGGAGATTGGACACCGATAGGATCACGGGTAGGAGTTTGGATTTCCTTTGTTTGGATTGTATATTTGGAATTACACTGTATGTTTGGATTTTCTTTGGCTTTGGATTTAATGGGATTTGGAACTCGGAGGAGGATCTCAGATTTATGCTTGTTTCTTTGGTTTTGTTTTGTCTGGAAAGCCTTGGGCCAAAGATGGTGTGTTGACTAGGGAATTGGCCCAGTGGCTTCCCTAGGGTTTGGTGCTGGTAGGCTCGAGCATGAGGCCGGTGGCTTACAGCCTCCATTGGCCTCACCTGCCCCCACCTGCCTCGCCTGCCCCCACCAGTCTCGTCTGCCCCCACCAGTCTCGCCTGCCCCCACCAGCCTCGCTTGCACTGATCGGCCTTGCCTGCCTCCATGGGAAGGAGGTCCGCTCGGCACTGGTAATCGGCATTGGGCTCCAGCTTTGGTAGTCGGCATTGGGTTTTCCTTTTCCCTCATTCATATATATGTTCATAGTATTTCATCTCTTTGGATTGATAGATAATTGAGCTTCTTCATCCTTTCTCTTTTGCTTTCAACAACTAGCAGCATTCCCAAAGAAGATGTTATTTTTCCCAGACTGCTGTACTGTGATTGGAGGTGCTCCCAGATTCATTGCTGGCACTTCCAGACTTGTCATCGGCACTCCCAGGCTTGTTGCTGGCGCACTTAGATGCTTCCAGGTGCACCTAAAGTTTTCTCCTGCAGTCTGAGGTGTTTCCAAACTTAATATAATCACTCCCATGGTAGTCCTGTACCAGTCATCAGAGATCCCACTGACACTGAAGGCTGGCCAGAATGCCTTCCTAGGGTCCGATATTCTACTGAACTTGACGCATCTAAGTACACCCTCCATAATCTCTCAGACACTTCCCGAGTCTTCTGGTGACTAAAATACATCTCACTGATGAACAGCCTGCTGCCACCATCGCTCTTTAATTCCAAGATGTCAGTATCATGTCAGCCAGATCACAGGAAAATGGAGGTATAATTTAAGAAGGATACCAATTGTCGAAGTACCCGGATATACACCCCATCCTGCAGAGACTGTACATGGGCAATGGCTCAAAAGCTTTTCAGAATATGAAGAAGTATATTCAAGCAGAAACCAATTCAGTGACAGTTCCCGCTCGCATGATATGGTTATAGAATCCCTGCACATTCAAAGAGATGGTACAGTGAGGAGAAACCAACCTCTAATTGGTAGTTTTTGTGATAAGCGGGAAGAAGGTGACCCGATGAGAGTTGAAATAAGGAGTCACAGCAGCAGGGGTACAGTACAAAGATGAACTGTAACCTAGGTGGGCCACAATTGCCTAGCCAAGGTTTAATGTGGGTGGGGCCAAATTGAGATCAAGTGCAGCCCCATCCAGTGGAAGTGAAGCTAATATGCCAGACTGCACCTAGCAGGCAAGTGCATGTGCAAGATAGTCCACTATAGTGCAAACCAAGGGGTATAGTGCGGCCACACGCAAGAGATATACCTGAACTGCATGTGGAATTACACTGCATTTAGTGAACAGAGTGCTAGGAAACTTGCAGCCATCACAATGATACATCAACGCAGTGGACTGCATCTGGATGGATGAGAGATGAGGCTGGAAACTGGAACTAACTGAGTAGCACTCAGCGCCAGACAGGCAAGGGGTATCAGAGATAGGAATGGGGAGCCAATGGCCACCAAGCAGGTAGATGACATCAGGGAAGACAAGATGACAAAGGAGGGGAGAGTTATACATCTGCAAAAAATATTTCTGTCTGGGCAGAATGGTTCTGGAAGAGTGGACAGCCTCTGTCAAAGCCATCAGAGACACCCCGGAGGCAGATTACTCCATGCCCAGCCTCATTACCACACATCGTGTTGCCTGTCGCCCTCGAATCACTGTTTCAACATTACTCCCACTCTGTCAGTCTCCCATTGTAAATGAAGAGTCTGACATTCTGGCCAACTGTGACCATACGTCGGAATGGGTTCATTGGGTACACGCTTGCATTGGGAGTGGAATGCAATGGGTGATGTTGCCAAAGTATCTCCTCGCATTCCTTCTACCAGTGCGCAAAATACATTTCTCTGTTCAATAATTATACACATCATTCCAAGTTGCCAGATCTATGTGGCTATTGACAATCCATCACTCATTCCATCGATTTTCTGTCTTACTACAAATAGCTATCTCTGGAATTATGTGCGCGGAGCCGACGATGTATCCCACCCTGAAAACTTCCAAATCACCAGCTGCTGGTGCTTTCCTTAATTGTATAAATTTCGAGATGGGATCCAAGTTACCCGAGTTTTCAGGTGTTGTTGTGAGGGCCATGGCTAATCAGTACTCAACGAAAGCTCCATCCTTGTATTGGAGTTAGATTTTGAATAGTCTTTGCAGTTGCCATGGGAGACGCCCAATCAGCGCACCATAACACCTCCCCGGACATTGCTTTACCCACACGCAGTCATTCAATCAATCCCCTCCTCACCAGCTCTGGCTTCGTGTGCATCGACCCATCTGCGATAGGTGTTCACCTTCTAAACCCTCAACTTGAATCTTGATACCATGGTAAATGCAGAGCACCATTGCGTGCAGTTGTTCATCCGATATATTCATCTTGTTACGACTTTTATGCTTGAGAAACCACCGTGTGCCGCTGTACATTGCCATGCAGTGTGTTGCGTCTTGTGTATTGTCGAGTAATGCGCTGAAGACCTTGATCATAGCGTCAGGATGCTTTCCATCATGGCGGTTTTCGGGTCCCATGAATTTGGGCTTTGCATATAACTAGGAGCTTAGGGGAGCGGCCAGATCAGCACCCGAAGAGAAGACTCTGGAGACGGCCGCACTGTTCTCCCAATGCTGAGGGAGGGCTTGGGGATTGGGATCTCTGATTTCGAAGCAGAGAATGCAACACCAACATGTGATCACTTGTGGCAGGTAGTTGAGATTGCGATTGGAGGCATTCCAACCGTCCTTGAGGTTCGTCATGTGTGCTTCTTCATGTCTCCGGGCAGAATAATGTTGGAAGGCTCAGTATTGATGAATCCGTTCGGCCCAATGAGACATCAAGTGGATATTTAGAAAGTTGCAGTCAGCATATAACTCCTTGGAAATATCTATTCCGTGGCTGATCTAGTTCCGGCAGGTGTTCATTTCGCACTGCTTCTTGGACGGCATCCAAGTTTCAGCATTTGTTTCCTCATCTACGTTTCTCTTCTTCACAAGTTCTGTTGTCAGGGCATTGGCTTTGGCCTTTGCCTTTTTGCCGGCTCGCCCAAGAAAGAAATCATCTTTGAATGTGTGAAAATGATGCAAGGTGTCCTCCACGTAGCGGAATGTAGCATCATCGTGAGATTCATATCGAGCATAAGTTTAAAATTATAACAATGCCAGTGTGCACCCAATTGTGCGATTGAAAATGGGACGATGAGTGGGGCTTCCGCCTCGTAGAGACTGGGTTACAGCTCCAAGCAGCCACCGGCTCATTTGCTTCTTCTACTTCCCATTGCATTGAGAAACTTCCTCATATGAGTTATTTTTTGGTGTGAGATTGTGGTGAGCAGGCATGGATAACTAGAGTACATTGTAGTTGTCGACTGGTTTGTGCATTGTTATGAAGTGGAAAAGCTACCTCTGGTGGTGGTCAAGCATGCCGATCTGCATTGTATGAAGGAGGTTGGGCTTAGGGAGGGTGCTAACAATACAGGGAATATGTCGAAACACGTGGAATCCTCAGTGAACATGGTGTGATGAGTGTTCGGCATCGGCTGCCTGGGTGTTGGCATTGTGGAGCATTCTCCATAGGTTGTGATCCTGATGGGGGTGTTGCTTGTCAGGAGGCACACAATCTCCAAGTTTGTTCTTTGGACACTCGCACCAAAAACATACATGCCACTCGAGATGATGTTGGTCGCTAATCTATGGGCAATCTGCAAGCCATGCAGCTATTTCCCGTCAGCAACGCATGAAGTTGCCATCTGCACAGGGAATATTGTAATACCTGCACTTGGGGCTGGGATTTTGTTTAAAGCTCAGTGGCTGGAGTACACACCGGCGTACTTCATTCAACACCTCTCGGTTTGTTTGCCGCTGCCCATCCAGTCGCTTCTGAGGAATATTGTGGACATTGATTGGAATTGGTAGGAGAGCGGCAAATACGACGCTGTGCGTTGAGGGCATCTGGCAGATCTTTGAAGATAGATTGCCAATTGTCCAATGTACTGGCCATGGTTTCTTGCCACGCCCAAAATTCCAGAAATGTGTTCCTTTGGACATGAAGATCAAGGGTAGCAGTGTGTCCCCCACTCTGCACGTTGTCTAAAGGTCGATTAGCATGTTATGATCCTGGAGTATCTCTCCTTACCTGTGTCTGCAACTACCAGTCGGCGGTGTGCATTTCGGTATAGAGGTGTTTTGGTGGGGTATCGCTGTTGAAGCAATGCTAAGGGGCATAAATGAGATGCTCAGCGTAGGCTGGCTGCCACATCAACCATCTCATGCTTTTGATGATGCCTGGCCTCCAGTATTTGATAGGCTGTAGGTGATTGTCATTCCATCTCATATCCTTGAAAGTGTGTAGTTCCCACTCCCCGACAGCCTAATCATCTGGCATGCTAGCCATGAACTTCTGGACGCCATCACCATTTTTGAAGCTTGGGAAATGCAGAGCGGTGCTTGTTACCTTCAGCATGTTGTCATAGTACATCTTCATGCCCATCTTATTGATCCAACAGCGGATATATTTGTATTCTTCAGGCATCGTAAACGGGTAAGGGATTGTTTTGTAGGTGCGTCCCAAGGCGACTCTGAGTGTGGCATTCCCAAAGCGAAGCTATGTAATCGCGCAGCGGTGCGGCAGCACCAGGGTATATGTCCATCCACAGCAGAGAGGGTGGTGGCGGGTGAGACTCCGAGTCTGCGATGTTCCAACTCGTTGGAGGTAGGGAAACGTGTACAAGTCTTTGACTGAATCTTTGTTAGCGTTGAATTCACGACACTGAGCAGGTTCAACACGTCGGGGCACATTGTGAAGAGTCAGATTCTTCTTGTGTGCAACTGAAAGGTGTTCAGGATGGCGTAATTTGATATGTTAATATTGCCCGTTGTCTGAGGTGAATATCTTTCGGCATGAAAATTCGGGGCAACTGAACAGGGTCTTCTCCGACATTGTCGACGACAAGTGTGGAGGGACGTAGACACTGTAGAAGCAGACGAAAGTTGGTGATGGGCCGGCGCTGTCTTGTGTGTAAGTTCACGATACATTCAGCAAACATATTCAGCCTCAACACCATCAAATCGATGTTTCTTATACGCCAGGAGTTGCAAAAACGCTGCATGTGCGATGTCCCTTAATTCAATGAATACAATACAACCAATGAAATAAAATCAATACAAAACCCATGAATGAAATGAACCTTGAGCAATCCAAAATCCTTGCGACGCATGTAATGATCAATGACTGTGATAAATATATAAGAATAAAAGAAACAAACAAGACAAGAACCCGACCATTAGCTGAACTCAATGACCATCGCCTACTCTGCAATGCGAGTACTGGTTCACTCCTCTCCTACGAAGCTGTCCTGACTTGCCTCAGGGAAAGGGACATTGGGGAGATGAATATCATGCACAGAGACATCAGGGAGAGGGACATGAGGGAGAGGCATATAGGGGAGAGGGACATCCGGGAGCCTGTTGCCACCTGCCGAAGCAAACAGCAGCTGCTATTCTACATCCACACCAGAGGTGTTTCTAGCAGCCTCAGATTCTCGCAAAGCACGCACTGCCGGGTGAAGTTTTTGCGGCGTCAGAAGCCCCAGTTGCCCCAGCCCACAAAGGGGATGAGTCTCCGGAATTGGTGGTAAAGGGTGAGGTTCTGGCGTTTGTGGCCACAGTGCAGGGTCTGGAGCTGATGGCAGTCGGGTATGCTTGCGCATCTCCTGGCCTTGCTCAGGAAGTGCGATTGGCTGATTGTCTACGATGGTATCTACATCGTCAGTCAATGTATTTACCACCTCTCCCTGGCCAATCGGCTGAGGTTCTTTGCCATCATCCTCATCCTCATTCTCCTCCTCCTCATCTTCCTGCTGTTCATAATCCTCCTCTTCATCTTCCTCCTCTTCATTGTCACTATCCCTTTCCATATCGACATAGCCGTCTGAATCAGTGCTGTCCGATGCGTCCACATCATCTGCCACGCTCATATCCACATTAGATTTATGTTCTGAGTCATTTTGGCAGTCCAACTACTTGATAGAGTCGCTATCATCATCTGAGGAAATTCACACAGCAGGCGATGCTTCAGACTTAACATACTCCCACTATAGTTAGCCCTTTGTGTCCAAGTCTACCTCAGACATTTCGGTCTGCAACTGCAAAGCAACGGCACGAGAGATATCCTCTCCTCCTGGGGTGGGTTTAACAATACCTTTCCCATTACCATTTCCCTTCCCTTTCCCCTTCCCTTCCTCCATTGTCTTCCCATTTCATTTCCACTTTCAATCCATTGTACCCTTCCCATTCCTGGATCCTTTCTCACCGCCCAGCATGTCCGCCTCACTCTTGCCACGATTATGGTCATTGCCATTGCTATGACGGCACCGTCCATCACTCGGCGCTCCGGTATCCACCCAGTTGTCATCATCATCAGCCTCATCAATTATCTCATCCCAATTCAGTGGTTCAACACCCAGGTAGTCGCCTGGCTTGTACTGATCGCAGCTTGGTGGCTCAATGTTTGCTCTGACATCACTGCAACAGTACCAAGAGACACGCTCACCTGTGAGTATAACCTTCCCCAAGCTCTTTGTCTGCGGATCAGAGGGATCAACTGGATTCCCAAACACACGGGGGTTGTCTCACCTCCAAATGTTCATTGGGTGGCGGGGTTTGTCAAATATTTGCCCTATAAACGAGCGGAAGGCTGCCCACCACTCCCAGAGAGGCAAACACCTGCTCCTGTGGTGCGGCCACATTAGCTGTAATTGTGAAATGTGGCGAGTCATCATGGGATCAAGAAAGATTACATCATACAAGAGGTCCCATGCCCTCTCATCCTGGATGCCACAAACATTGTATATCCGTATGAGTCCACGGATGTGGTTTGAGATGAATCCCTGTATACCGTCCCGATCGAACAACAAGTGTCGATTTATAACTGATGTCGGCATTTTTGCCTTAGCAGTCGCCTTCCCCAATCCTTTGTGGGTGCCGTTTGGTGCTGTTGCTGGGAGTTGATAATGAATCTAAACCCGAGGTATTAGCATTATGATACAGTTGTATGTAGCAGAAGGAAGCCCAGAGGCAAAGTACAAAGTTGTGTAGATTATCGGGTGAGTTTTGGAATGAGAGGCATTGTTTTGTTCAAGTCATGTGATGTCGAGAGAGTTCAGGTTGCTGGCGAGGTGTTGAAAACAGGAGGAAAAGAGAATGGAGTTCAAGGCGGAAAGAAGGGATATATATAGTCGAGATTTAGTACTCACGGTGAGGATAGTATCTGACGCCGTGCGTTGCTTTGGCATCACATGCCACTGTCAGTGCTCAGACCTCATGCATCTCAGAGCAAAACTGAGAAGTTCTCAGGTTGTTCCACCTGTGCAACCATTCAACACGGCAACCAATGCCTAGCGGTGGAACATGCACACACAACTGATGTCATAGGATGGAGAATATGGCATGGTTCACATTGCGATGCTTTCCCCTCTGCCAAATGGGGATTACAACAGGGAAGCTGAAGATATACACAATCAATGGTTTGAAGTATTGTGCCAAGAACGAGGTCAATACTATGATAATCGTGCCAAGAAGTCATCAACATCCTTCAAGCAGTGCAAATACAACTTCAGATGTTGCTGTAACCATGAATTTCAATGCTGAGTTTAATCGGATGGCAGTTAACCCCATAATTGAATGCTTTTGAAGGGATCTTGTCCCTGAGTATTGTCAGGGTTTAGAGTCTAGTGCGGTCTACAGTGCGCCTCCGTTTTTGTTGAATCCCTCCATGGTCACTCAAATAGGAGTCGAGTTCACCTGCCGTTGCCTCAGCGGGGAGAGGAAATACTTCCCACGTTTTAACATCGAACATCTAGATTGGATTATGCCTTCCCAACGTTCTCACCCTGACATGACTCCAGTCATAGAACATGTTCAACGTCTTTCTAACCATTAGAATCAAAAAAAGTGTAGGCATTCGGGGAACTCAAAATCTGCCTCCTAAGAGATGCGTTTCCATACTGGCTGGCGAGACGGACTCCCCTCAAGGACGGAGTTCCGTACCCTGAACAATCTAAGGTTAGAACTCCAACCCCTCACCTGCACTGAACAATTCGCGCATTGCAGATATCAATGAACGTGTGGCGTTCACCCTGTCCGCTGCACTGTGGTGGTCACTGAATACTCCAACCCCCACACCGGGTAAAAGTTGTCTTAGCACACCAGCACACTGATGAATCTTACCGACAGACTCGACATGTCACGTTGTATCCAGCTCCGCATCCGGCTTTGCTAGCACTCCCACTCCTTTTAGTGGTCTTGACAATGTGCCTCCCACCATCCCTAATCCCTAAGCCCGCGGGATGATTACAAATCCACTGCGAACGCAAGGTACAGAAATGAATCAGAGACAGAGGTCATGCCAATTCCAACCGCAGGCGGTATCTACACCTCGATTAATGGTCTCCAGAATTCACAACATTCATCGATTTAGTCACTCAGACATGATGCATGTTGTATTTGCAACGAGCAGACTCCTGGAGCTCTACATATTGAATAGACAGCGGTTTATGAGTGCAAGCAACTTGGAGATGGTAAGTTATACAACGCGACGTGTTGCGAATGCATTCGCTGAAGCCACACACTGGCAGATAATAGAGATGTACTGCAACACGGCTATACAGCAAAACAACATTTGGTCCATAGCATTCGAGGCACACAGAATGACAATCTTGACAGACGTATGCTGAAGCCACGGCGAATGTCGGATATTACACAATCAATCAGGTACCAGGTTCGAGCACAAGTTTATAATGTTAAATCCCATTTTATTCAATCAGCAAGGGACAACATCGCAGAGCTGTATAATCTCCACCGCTTTGAATCTGCCGCAGAGCATTTGCAACTCATTGATTCCCTTCTGGCAAACAATAAGTATCTCTTTCCCGTAGCAGAGCGTGTGGAGGTGGTGTATGCTGTCTAAATCCAACGCAGAGAGAGTAGAAAGCTGATAACGACTGGATAGATTCCACTTTACTTCCCGGCAGAAGCAATCCTGTGGTGTGTCGAAATCAAATTTCATCATCGGCCGAATAACCATAGTATGTATGCTGATGGATTATATAATTCCATGATTGACAACAAGGATGGTTATATACCATCGCCACTGATCATGTTTACCTGCACCGCGTTGTGCCACGCTTTCCTGCAGTGGCAAAAGAACAAACGCGTTCATCTGAAAGCTTCCAAGTCAAAGCTGAAAGCGGACAGGCCTGAGCACTCGAACTACTTCAACTACATGAATGACGGTGGTATGATTGCATCCTGCTGCGGAGTAACAGGTGACAAGTTGTTAACCTCACCTGACGTTGCATACACATATACATTCTTGATGAATATCTGGAATATACTACCAGAGAGCTACCAACAGAGGGTGTATAAAAATACTCTTGCTACAGTCAAGAGTCAGATTCAACCGGCGGAGAACCAAATGGCTGCCGTGGTGATCAGGGTGGAAGCAGCACATGTTGACAATGCTATTCTTCTTGACTATGTGTCATCCCAAGTGGAGCTTGAGGAAACTGAGATCAGAAGCACTGACCGAAACATTCCGATAGAAAACATTTACCTGGATGACGAACTGCATTTCGGGATGCCAGGGCGCAGTGGGGATTACGGAGATGAAGCTGATGAAAGTGACGAATGCGATATCCTCTCCAACACCAGCTGGCAACGACGGCCTGCGACTGAACCCGTGAGTTTGGACCTGTGAACCAGTGATGTTGATCGGTATGAGGGCGAGGATTGTGACAATGTGGATGCGGATGAGGTGGAAGAAGCATTACAAGCCGATAATAGATCAACCCAGAATGTTGAAGACTGAGAGCATAGTTCGTATGACCTGGGAACCAGTAATGTCAATGGGTATGAGGGTGAGGATGGTGAGGATGTGGATGAGGAGGAAGAAGCATTGCAACCCCACAATGGATCAACGCAGAATGTGGAGGACTGAGGGCATAGTACCAGAGAGTTTGATGATTGGACAGTATATTTCAGTTCTGTAAAATACGATAATGGCGAAGCAAATGCAACCCCAAGCGATGTATCTGAAGCGAAGACTGTATTGTAATAAGCGACAACATCTCCAAGCTAAACATATCTGGGGAAAGTGCGGCATCCAATATATAGCAATAGTGTAGAGGTAAAATGTTGCACTCGGCAGGAGAAAGGCATAATCATTGCCAGGTGTTGTGTTAACAGCTACATCATGACTGCAGCCTCTGCAAAGAGTGTAACACAGGTGATGTTCTGATGGTGCATATCCGTCACCACTTCCGGGCGCAATGTAAAGGAGATATGTATGCAACCCGACCAATCTCCCGGGCGACGGGAAGCGTGAATTTCTCCAACTGGCGGTACAACGCTCCGTCAGAGCCATCTGAGCTGACTGGAACACCCGGGTGTTTCTGAAGGAAACTAAGATTGTTGCTGATTCTATGACTGCTCTATTTCAAGTTGAACAAGTTATTTTACATTTGCAAGTTGAGATTCTGTTTCTACACTACAATTCCAGCACTTTGTAATGTATACGAATCAGTGTGTGGAATCTTTTCTATTTTCTTAGTCTTCGGTCCACATGGTATATATTGCACTTTCTACGACTGTTTAAAGTACCTTGGTAGTGGACTTGTCCATTATATACTCAATCTTGATATCTTTGAATGCTATTGAACATCACTCACTGTATGGTCAGGTAATACTAATTGAATAGTAAATGGAACTATGGTATTGCCATGATTGGACGATTGAACTTAATTTTAGAATCTATTGAAATTTTCCAGTCCATACTATTTTTCATCTTGTACTGAAAGTATACAATCAATAGAACAAAACTCAAAGTAGAATTGAGTAGTTTAGTAATACTGTCTGGTTTTGCATTCAATATTGCAATATTATATGACATGAGGTGGATGTTATATTGGTAGTCCAGCTTATCAATACTAGTATTAAAATTATTATACATGATATTTACATTTGCCTCCATCAACAAATTAAACTCTGTCTAATATATTCACACTAATCACACAGGGCAATGTCTCTTCAACGTCAAAAATTGTGACTACAAACATTGGTTGCATGGCAATTGAATTTGCTTAATACTATTGTTGTGGAATTATCTAAATCTCAGATAGATATTAGTGTACAATATTCCATTTGTATCATACATACTAATCACATACTTTATCTGTTATGTCAGAAATGTTTGTCTAAATTCTATTCACACTTTGTCAAGGGGATTTCCACACAATATTGGGAGTGGAAACTACACAACTATCTCCTCTGACCCTGATTGATAAATGAGAGCCCTGCCACTGATTTAGATGTTTTGATGGGAGCCATTTTATCTACCACTGTTGCTGCTGCTATATTAGAATTCTATGTCCAACTTCTTAGCATTAATTCAGTTACCCAAACCTTTGGGAATAACTTGCTTATTGAGGAGTTCATGAAATGAAATCATGTTGCCTGGCACACTGACACCGTGCATTGGGTAAACAGTATTGGCATGTAGAATAGTATTTACTGTATCCAGAAACATATCATTGGTGAGATTGCATGATGCATTGACAACTGTAGTGAGTAATGACTTGATAAGGTATTCATAGAGAATGTCCTCCAGATTCCAATGTGACCTTTGAATCTCCCTTGCACTGAATTGCATTTAGTATGTTCAAATGACAATTTCTTAGTGGATTTGAGATTTGTTGGATAGATGCGTACATATTGTTGTATACTTGAAATTCATCATGCTGTGAAATATTTCTGACAAGTATATACAATGAATGCATATATGTGGATTATAATAAATATCATTCCTGTAACCAGAGCTTACATGAATGTTAGTCCAATTCTCATGTATACCATTCTTCTCCTTTGGCCATTAATACTTCTTGGATCTTATTAATTTCCATATATTATTTGTAGCATTCTATTATATGTTGACTGGACAACAGTTCTACAGGTTGCTTTCTATCAATATAATATGTAGCACATGCAATCATTCTCTGTAGCCTCCTGCATTTTGACTATCAATACTTTCACATTGTGGCTCTATTTCAACTTGTTGACACTTAATAGTCAATAGGTACATACAAGCAGGTGATATATCAGCTTTTTTTGCAATTTGTTTGGGCTTGCAGAATAATATATACTGTTGTTTCAAACATTGTAGCTTGAAAAGATACTTGAATATCACCATAACTTGAAATTGCACTTTCAGAGTATCTTGAATCCTATAAAATCAAAATGGTATTTCTCGCACCTCCCTGTAGTATGTATGATTTAAACTTGACTGCAGCAGGTTCTATCATTGCTATTAACATTCTACATTCAGCATATCACAACTGATGTTTTATTTAGAAATCTTAGAATGTCCTATTTTGGCATTCACACAGATGCTCTTCCATATCAATGGCAACCTAATTGTTATTTCTCCTTATAAATGTCCTGAAAATCCAAATCAGATAGGAATATTCAGCTCTATATCCCTCGATTCACAATGCTCTACATAATTGTATGTTATCGAGATGTGCCAATTTGCAACATGTTCTTTATAAGCCTCACATCATGTACCTGTAATGTTATCCAGATTCGTTGACTATCTGTCAAGTGAATGAATACAGATCTGTGATAGCATAATTTCCAGGTGCTTCTTTCCATGGTACTATATCACTAATATTATCTAGTGTTAGCAACAGTTCCAAATCGGCAGTATGTTCTGGGTCTGGATTGTAACAGAACTGGCACTGTTCCAATGATATTTACCTTATCAAAAAACTGAACCGCACCGAAACCGCAGTTTTTTGGGCGTTTCCATATTTTCCCAAACTTAGAACTTTAGTTTGAATTAAGTATGTGATTTCTGATTGTATCACAATATGTTATACACGTAAATGATGAAGTTTTTGATGTTCTTTCAACTTGCATTCTCTAATTTGCAATCCGATCACTATTAATTGAGTTGCAGTGAAATAACGGTGAAAATTGGGCGTTTTTCGCAATGACTCAACAAATATTGATCAAATCGCACATTAAACAACCGGAGGTGAAAGAGCATCAAAAACTGCATTTTTTACATATATATAATATTTTCAAAGGATCAAAACTGAAATACTTAGTTGGAGCCAAAGTACAGATTTCGAGAAAATGAGGCTCTGCTGAATGATATACCCAGCCTAAAAACCGCAGGTTGATGTCTGGTCCAGGTAACAACCCCATCAAGAAACAGCGGCTGGAGTATCTCGACCGGGCTGGGACCAAAATGAATCTTTTTCCAAGTCGAAACCTGGACCGCTGGCGGGTTACCCAGGCCCATTGCTAACGCTCATTGTATCATTCCTTGTATGAATCTACTGAAATTGAGCTTATCCCATCATTTAGCAAATTGCTTCAATGGAAAGTGATATAATTGCAGACTGAATTGGATTTACCTTTGGTAAAATAGGTGGTCAAAGAATGATAACTCTGAATGTCTGAAGTTCATTCGAAGCAGAATACCTTCATCAATTGTGCACAACATTGCCACTTCCGAAATCAGATGTCCATCATTCTTCCATTGGCTAGATCGTTTTCACTGAAGGATCACAGGGAGGTTTGACCAGTGTGTTGAATATTAATCTCAGTAGAGTATAAATGAATAATATTGACTAAATGATACAACAGGAAATTGTATTTTAGTCACTGGAAGCTGCAAGGAGTGTCTGAGACAATGTGGATTGCAAACTGAATAGCATCCATTGCTGGAGAGTATCAGACACTAAGAGGACATTCCGGCTGGCCTTTGGAGTAATTGAAATCTCTGATGAATTGTACAGTAGTAAATGGAAGTGATTGTGATAGGTTTGGGAATATATCGGAGCACTGCAGTAATCTTTAGGTGCACTTAGAAGTGGTGCTGAACCAGTGTAGAAAACAAAAACAAACTCTAAGAGGTGTCTCGGTTCTTACAGATAGTAATTCAAGGAATTGCAGGTGTTAACAGAGACTGTGTGGATGTCCACAAGCAAATGATTTCCCTCAACATGGAATATGATGTCTTGATTTTAATATAGTATTGATTCTGAATCAAGTTAGCTACCATCATCTTCGACATTGTATTCGTAGCCCTATGACACTAAGAAACCGAAGAACAGGGCCAGTGATTGAAATTTCAATTCAGGTACACCGAAATAATAACCTTAGTAAGCATTCAGACAGTTTTAATCCAATATGGCGTCAATATCATCCACTACTGCTTCCATCTCATTAGGGCCATAGAAGGCAAGAACACACAATTCAACAATGGCTCAAAAAAGCTGCCAGTACTTCTGGTTTTGGCTGAATATCTGTACCTGGCAAGATTCTACAATTGAATTCCAATGTCATTTGGTTTGATTTGGGATGTCTAACAAAAGTGGATCGAAATATTAGCTTTCTGCAAATCTAAATGGGAGTTTTCTAGGCAATCTGATTTATTCAAATGAAGAAGGGGACAAATTGCAAGAAAACCAGGACAGCCGAATGCAGAGTGCTGGGGGGAAATGAGAAGCACCCGATCAACAGTGCAGTGTGGAAAAGAGGAGTGCACAGAAGGTGTTGGTGGAGTGCGGAATGAAGAAGCAGAGTGCCAAAACAGGGCAGCAGAGGGCCGACAGGGAGTGAGGAGCCTCCAAATGAGTCGAGGAGCACTGAAAGCAGAGGGGGAATAATGAGAACTGCGTAATCAAATTGAAGAGATTGAATCTAGGCTTAGGAGTGCCAACAGGGATTATGAAGCATCAGTTCTAGCACAAATTGGCTGCTGGGTGGGGGGGTTTTCCATGGCCCACTATTATGTGACTGATGAGTGTAGTGGATTGAGAAGTAAAATGTATCACAGGGAATGAACAAAATATACCTTGATATTCATCTTCAGAGAACCTCACTTTGGACATCATTCCAATGGCATATTCAGACTTTGTTCAATGATTAGCTAAGACTTCCAGGATTAAAGTGTGTGGAGCGAAACATTGGAAATGCTGGAATGTGATATACTGGCACCCCAAGCAATCAGTAGTGAACAACAATTGATGGTAAATTAGATCAAGCACTCCCATTCACGTTAACAAAAATTTGAGATTGTCAATCTCTGTGCGGACGTATGCATTGTCATATGGGACCTCCTTGACATTGATCTCAAGCCGAGGTTCGCAGTGCGAATCGAATGGGTAACTATAGACAACAGTGTAATGGATCCCATTTGCGAACCATTCTCCAATGGTACTTATAAACAGGTTCCAGTATTAATATATTTGTGACATAGTTAATATCATTAATCCGATATAGAAGCATTAAACAGAATTCCAAATTTACAGCTTCTTATACGTGCAAATAGATTGTGAGGGATCGATTACCTGGCAAATAACATACTAATCGTGTATCTATAGAAGTATCTGCTAATGCCTTCTGACAATCCTGAGCATCAATGGCAAGTTTCCAAGCATTTTTATCCATAGAGTACAGGCCCTTTGATAATATTGGCCGAGGAGTCATTGTCAACACAATTCCCTCCATGAACCTATTCAATACCTCGAAAGTTGCCATTTGGTATTGGGGAACGTTCTGATCTGCACTGGCCTTGGGTTGTGGAGCATTCTGGTCCCTACTAGAATTGAGTTGTGGCAGCACCTGGGCAGATAGTGCAGACTGAGACAAAGATAGTTTGTTGAGGGGGGATGACATTTGGCGTTTGAGTAGTGGTGGTGCCATTGAGGCAGGTGGTTTTCAGGGATTTGGGAGCAGAGGGTATGTAATAGCAGCATTGGTATGGCTCCATTTCTTTGGCGGTGGAAACCTTGTAGTTTATAATGACTGGTCCTGGCATACCTCATTCAGAAGTATGACCTCCAGCTGGTAATCCAAATCATCTTCTTCGATGTTCAACGATGAAGTAGACACTCCTCTCCGGTCACTTTCTTCATCACCAATTTACAGATTGGTATCATGCTGGTCGTTCAATCACGATATTGGGGACATTTGTCATCCTTGAAGTGACGTACACAGATAGATAGTTGGAAAGCAAGTGTTGGATGATCAATGATGATGGGCTGCTATCTTGAATGCAAGTGGTCTCTGGAGGCATGCTTCATGATTGTTCTGCGAATAGTAATTCCTCTCCTCGCTGGGTGTAGGTTTCATTTGCAGCAATCATAATAGACCGATGGGGGTTGTAGCAGAGAGTGTATAAGCAGTAATGATAGGATCTGGGAAACAAGAATAATGGGAAAAATGTAGCGGAATAATGCAGAAACTTAAGGAGGATGCAATTCAAGGTATGTCGTGAAGATTTCAGTATAGATGACATCAAAAGAATGTATTGATATTCAGAATGATAGTCAGCTGTTGCAATTTTGGATGCTGTCAGGTGGACCAGAAGGGATAGATTCGTTGTCAGGTGTTCCAGAATTCATCTATTCCTAATTCCCAATGTTAACAGCTTCTAACCACAAGACCCTGTACAGATGCCAGAATTCGTGGTTTGCAAGTGCCAAGCTACATAGAATAGAGACAGACACATCTGAACCAGAGGAAACAGAACAAAAATTCCAATATTAACTAACACATGGTGCTGGCCAAAAGGAGCACTGAGAACCAGAATGTACATGTGCGCCCCCACATATGACGCATGTAACCATAGTAATTATATGTGAACTCTGAAGCATTTGAGGTGGCCGCATTCCAGAGAAGTGGAGCAGCGTCGAGAATCTGCAGAACTCAATAAGTGACTGTTGTGTTGCACCAGGTCATACTTGGTCTACTATAAAAGGAAGAGAAATATAAATTTCTGTATTTGGTATATCCACCGGAAAGACTAATCTACATTCACTATTGTCTACTGTATTCATAAGCTGCAGCCAAGTTTGAACTCAATTAGACAATATTGTTTGCATCCTTCCCTTTCATGTATTTATCTGGGCAATCTCTGCAGAATACCCTACACAGCAACATTGAGTTCAATTGAAGAGGGAGAGAATTTGGTGTATGGAGGAGAGATTCAGGTGTATAGAATGCGTGGCCAGGCATGATGGATGATTGAGGGGCAGTCCTATAAATTCAAGTCCTTGTCGATGCCAACATTCCTGACAAATCTGGCATCAATACTTAGTAGCGTTAGCAATGGTTCAGGACCGTTACTTCAGGGCCGGGTCCAGGTTAAAATCAAATTGTTGGCAAATTGGGGGTCCTGGTTGTCAATAGGCCAGAATTGTCACCTCGGATATGGTTTGATCGTGAACTCCCAGCCTGTCTGAATTTGGCGGGTTGTGGGCTGGTCGCTCAGCGAGTCCATTCATGAATTCATATAAAGCTCTTGTTTGAGCAGTTTGCTAATTGTATCTGATTAAAATCATGTTTTCAACAACCAATAATATGTTCTTGCATGCTTTTCAGCTTGCAATATCAATTAATTTGCAATCAGTGTTTTACATTTGATATAGTGTGTTTTTGCCTATCAGGGGAGTCAATAATTCTGTTATGAACTCGAAGTTCTGCACGATGCCATGATCACCAAATATGCAACAACTAAAACTGTTGACGCTCCGTTGACGCTCATTTTCAGGATGTGGCAGGGAGCATGTTGCTGTTGTTATTGCCAGGAAAGGTTGGCAATATCTGATAAATCGATGACTGCAACCAATTGAAACATAAATTACCCAAAATGCGAAGCAAAATATCGTTGATGCTCCATTGACGCTTATTCTCAGAATGCGGCAGGAAGCATGTCGCTGTTGTTTTTGCCAGTAAAGGTTGCCAATATCTGATAAATGGATGTCTGCAACAAATTAAAACATAAATTACCCAAGATGCGAAGCTAATCATTGTTGATGCTCTGCAGACGCTCATTCTCAGAATGGGGTAGTGACTGTTTTGCTGTCTCATTTGCCTATAAAAGCTGCCAATACATCAGGTGTGCATAACAGCAACCAAATCAGTGGTTAATTACTGTACTTACAAAACCTCAAATTGTTGATGCCCCGGTGACGCTTATTTTAATGTATTGTCTATTCAATATCTGCTGCCATCGATGGTAGTTTTCATCCTGATTTGATTCTATTGGTAGCCTTTCTGACCAATTGAGACTTCGCCCTGTGGCAAAGCCGAGTGCAGTAACATTTTTGCACTGTTCGCTCTCGCACATCCAAAATTTATCTATCTTGTCAATAGCTTCATTGCGCATGCTATACATCCGTTTATCAACCGATACTCACAAGCTACTGCTTACCATTCTGGCATAATTGATCTTTAACCACAACTGCTGGTCAAGGTACATAAAGAAGCAAGTGAAACATTGATGTATTCGGTCTGGCTTTTTCTTCGCTCCCATATTCCTCCTGGTTTCAATTGCATTGACCGTCAACAACACCTTGTTAGCCTGTCTCTGTTACTTTTGTGTAGGCCAAATCCATCCAGGAACATTTGGTGCAGCCCTCACATCCCTCTGCTCTGGGCATTCCAGATCCTCGATGCTATTGTCTTGCACCATATGATATTCGTCGTCTGCCACACAATTGTCTTTGCTGTCATTTGGATTATCTAAGTCCCCAATCCAGTTAAGCTAATCTTCAGTGTCCAAAATGGTTTCAACTGCGATATCCTCATCACTTTCGACAGGATCATGGTGGATTCTTCAGATTCAGCGGACATCTAATATTTGAGTTCGTCCTCCAGGTAGGTTCTTTGGAGACAAAGCTGATAACAAAGGAGATATTTCTGACAATTTAAATGCAGCAGCACCATCGTGTTGAAAGAGTGACTAGGATGCTTTGATGTTCTGTTCCTTGTTCGAAAAGTATCTTACGGAGGTTATCTGCTTGTTTTGTGCGGGAGATTCCTTCTGGGTAGCACGTAGGTATTGGCTGCCCTGCCACATGTCTAAAGAGTCATGAACCTTGGAAATGCTATGGGATTAACTTTCCACCACCTCTTTCTTCATTTCCGAGTCGTTTTCTGTATTCCTGGTATCCAATTCTGGGTCAGCATGTGGCAAAATCTCATTAGGCGCTGGAACAAAGTGCCATAGTATGACTTTTTCACGAAGGGTCTCGTCTGTGGTTTTTGACTGTCTCCCGCCGATAACATCTCGGCCAAGGGAATTTCTGTGCTCTACTCCGACACCATATGCTATGATAGAGATTATATTGCCCACCATATTGGAGAGATAAGCGTATGCTGAGTGCGTTTCCCCCTGTTGACTCCACCAGCTGGTTATGTCCAGTATCCAAAATGTACTACTAATCTCGATTCGGTTGGAGTGGTAATCATTGAGATTTGGATTCATTTGCCCCAAGTTCGTTGGTGCTTCAGGCCGTGAATTAGAATAGAGCCTGGCGGTGGTCCATCAGGGTGCATCACGATCACTTCCTCCGGGTGTCGTTTGAGAGACATTGTTTGATGTTAAGTACTCTTCATCAACACTGGACAAATCATATGGATTGAAGGATGATTGACTGGATTCTGAAGCTGTTGTGGAGGGGAGGAGATTGCTCCTCAGAACGCATTCGAGTTTATTGACTGGCACACGTCGATGTTTGGCACAGTATTCATTCTCCGCATACTTCAGAAGGTCCTCTTGGTATTGAGTTGCACAGGATGTCTCACCCTGAGAATTAATATCCATTCCCTTGACCCAGTTCTGAAACAATCGCAACATCTGGAAAAGATCGAGGATATGTTCCTTAATCAGGTGCATACCCGTCGATGGAGTCACTTCAGCATATTATTTGGACAGCTTCTGTCAAGGTAACTTCACAGGATAGAACGAGTCTTCCTTCCGCTGAGTCTTCGCCTTAGCAGAAGCTCGTAAAACACCATCCATGTAATCGAACATGTTATTGTATACTGTCATAACATGATTCAATGTGACTGTATGACTGTTTGACATCCACAGGGTCCAATCTCAGAACGGCCGCAAGACATCCATGACATACTTGACGATGGTCGATTCATTCTGTGTTGTGAAGAGTGGCCGGTAGTTACTGTATTTTGGATTTTGCGGACACAGGCCAGTGAGTTCTAATAATCGGTAGGGTCGGTCAAGCAACTCTAGGATCGAGTTTCAGCGTGTCTTCACATCCATAATCAGTAGTACTGTGATGCGGACATCGGCTATTCGACAGTCAATGAACTTGTTGTGACAACCAGGTGTTAGTGTAATCAATACAGCAAGCATTCTCTGCGTCATGAAGGGCAGTTTCAGGACTTTCAAAATATGTTGAAGTACGTACTTTCTCAATTATCTTTGCTAACCCTAGTCTCATGGCTGATACCTTATTGTTTCTAGTATTGCCCTCTTTTCGAAGTGTTTGACTCTTCCCATTGTCTTTGCTCTCATTCTCTCCAAATTGCTGATCACACTCATGGGCTTCCCAAGACTTGGTGCGGCTTTTTACACCCAGACTGCTCAAGAATGCACCTAAAGCCAGCTGTATGAAATGAGCCAAGAATTGTGAGTTGTTCTTCAATACAGGCCACTCGATTCCGGAGTCCTCAAATGTTGATTGCAGCCCACATGTCATTGAGTAATTTGAGGAAGCATTATCTGTCGTAATTCCAAGCAAATCACTGTCGGTAAGCCCAAATCGATCAAGGATGTCCTTCACATGCGTGGCTAGCGTTGCTCCAGAATGTTAGCCCTGGAGCTTTCATCTTTAATTAGATTTCGAAACGGGAAAAGAACTGGCTATAAACTGCATTGGCAGCGAGTTGTACTTCACACAATGCCCAATTTTAATCCAGATAGTAAGCAATGATTGACATTATGGCGAGTTACTTACTTGATGTGCATCTGTCCAAAGCTAAACTATCTTTATTTCATGGCGGCAATTGCATTTTAATTGCATCCATGGTCGCTGTATATTCCCACCGGCAAATGTTACTTAGGGTCGTGGCCAACAGCCGCACAAGCGTGCTGGGCAATGCTGTATCTGACTATCGTAGCTCGAGATTTGATATAGCATTCCAGAGAATAAGAGCCGAAACAAATCCTAACATGTGTTAGGGGTTTTCCTCCAACATGGTCTATATAACCTGAGATAACCAATGATGGGTACTTGTCAGTAACCTTTGGGTTATCTGACATGCATAACACCTACCCTAGACATTCTCAGAACTTTCAGTCATGATTACCTGTAGCTGGGTATGAGTGGGACATGTCTCGATTGGATAAGCTAAGGTTTAGTGGATTCTTTGAAGCATACGCTGCAGCAGCTGATTTGATGATGCAACAACACTGCCAGTTCGAAAGGACTACAATCCTGCCGAGCATGTGGTTATCAACTAGATTCACAATCAGATACTTAAGGGGATTATGTCTGATCAGATGGAGCAATGGAGTTCGCCCCGCAGATACCGCAGTTGCCAGCTAATATGCGAATGCGTGGGATTCCGAGGCAATTGTATGTTATGGCGAAACAACTCAGGCACTCACCGGCTAAAGGGAATAGTCCCAGCGTGAGCATTGTGTGACTGAGAGGTTATGACGTTGGCTGGTGATATGAGGCCTGGAGCATCCCCGCACTTTGATTTGTGACAGAGTGGCAACGGCAACAATACGACTTGCCTTAGCATGCATGGGTGAGTGTCATGTAATTTGCATTGGCATAGTATTGGTTGGTCGCTGATTAAATCGATGACGTATATCTTACTATAGTAGTAGATTGCGGAAAGTACGTTCCGTACAAGTACGGATACGCGTTTCAGTTACCAAACCTTACTAGCGTAGGATATTCAAGTTGACGTTATCATTTGATATATGACACCGCGCAGGTGTGGCCTGATACTTATCCAGAGCGTAAGGCATTCATACCGCACAGGCGTTATCAGAATAACCTAGGGGATTCGTGGCAATCTCTACCATGCACGTTCAAAGTACAGCTTGCAATTGCATGCACGCATATGAGTAGGAATATAAGATGCAATGCACGTTGGTATGAAAATCATGGAAACGAAATATGAGTGCGCATGCGTAACATCCTGAGAGGTTGCTGTGAAGAGGTCACATTGTTCCAGCATTGAAAAGATCAATGGCAAGCAGGGACACAAACAGCAATACATACCAGCGAAAGAAGACCTTTATATATTACTGAGTTTTTATGATACCTATACCTAGTATTATATAAAATCTATTAGCTTCTTGTAGTGGCAGCCCTGCACATTGATAGGTATTCCTAGAGTGACCATTACCTTCGAAAACGAAAACGACGTTATCCTATATGCCTCACACAGAATCATATCCTACGCCAAGAAGAACCACTATATCTTTGTCACTCAGTGTATCTGGTGAATATCCTCAATTATCGGATTACAGCAGGGTATGGTTACACATATAAATAACCTAAAAACTTGAGAGAGGTTAAACCAGGAGGTACATCCCATCAAAACGGATAGAGCCCCCGAGGATATAGTGCATCCCAGTAGGGTGTCTCAGATACAAGATCTCAATAGTATTTCAAGAAAATCGGAATCCACACAATCGGAGTCTCCGGAGATTGATCAATGGGATCGAATACTTGAAGATTGTGAGAAGTTCCTATTGGAATCGGATGTGAAGTGGAGAAAGCATGTTAAGGGAATACGGAAAAAACACAGTATAGAGCGACGAATCCAAGTGCCGAAAGTCAATACGCAGCAGAAGCCTGTTAAGACTTATTGAACTCAAATGGAAGCAATGGAGGAATCCGAACTACACAGAATTAAGGCAGCAGCATAGTGCCAACATTGTACTTGGCCCAATGATAGGAAAGGAAGTCATAAGACTATTGACTGCTTCCTGTGGAAATCTGTGGATATTGGAATGTCACCTCTTCCTAAGAAATGATAAACATATCTAGGGCTGTGCATACGTATCTAAACATATGTCTCAAACACCCCCCTAGCAACATGAGGTAGTGATTCCACGTGTCTTGGTGAAATTGGGAAGTTTCAAAGTCCTAAGCTGCCAGTTTGGAATGTTTTGACTGTCATTTCGATCAATATGGATTAAGTGCGATGTAAAATATGAATTTTCTATGTGAACTTACTATTGTAATTCCTCAACTCCCTTGTTTCTTCAGGATCGACGAAGCTGTTTCATTGACCAAGAATGCAGAAACTTTTGACTCTGTTAACTTGTTTAACTTTGCAAAGTGAGCTTTTGCCAGGATATATTTCCCCATTGAGCTGGTCCAACGGTCTGACGGATGGCAAAGAACTTGCTGACAAACAATACATATGATTCCAGAGCTGCCAGTCTCCTCAATTCCGCAGTGCAAATAAAATTGCCATGAAGACACATGTCTAGAGTTATTCCAAGCAATTGGAAGTTTCAAGGTTACATTCATTGAAGCCCACCAAGCATCGAAGATGATTTGTAAAGTAAGGTTACTCAAATCACAAATAAAGACACGTTCATTTTTGGAACAGATCATAACCTCTAGCAATGAGGGATTTAAAGATTATGAATCCGACATGGCGGTAAGAATTCAATTGCTAGGTAATCTGACTCGAGAGACTGCAAAAAGTATATTTATAGTAAAGCAGAATTCGGGTTCACAAATATTGACCCTAGAGCTGCAATCAAACAACTCAGATCTGTAAGACGTTGCATGCATATTTGTGAAGTTGTATACAAGGATATATTGACAAGACTGGCTGCGTGAAACTCAGTTTAGGAATAGCATAATGTACTTTATTGCTGTGTAGCATGCACAGCCTCCACCAAAATTGTTGACACATGGTGGGCTCCCAATTGTAGGAGGCGGACACAATATTGTCAGTGGTATTCTTGCAGATAAAGGCTGGCAATGGATGGATTGTGGGTTAGCTGCATTCCATTGCCCTCACGGTATCAAAGATGCAAGATCGAAAATCGTTGCCACTCTGCTGATGCTCCGTTGACGCTCATTATAGGACATAGTAACCATGTTGTCACAAGTATTGTTACCCAGAAAGGCTGCTGATTGTACGATCAGCGAAATACGTGGTCCCTCAGCCCCACTATTTTCGAAGATGGAAGGCCTACAATTGTTTAGGCTGTGGTGACTCCCAGTTTGAGGGCATAGTTACGATGTCATGGAAAGCATTTTTCGTTAGACATGCGCCCCATAGTTTGATTATGGATCAATGTTGTGGCACAGCCCCTCGATTGTTCAAGATGCAAGGCCTATAATCATTGACGCTCCGTTGACCATCATATTCAAGACAAAGCAGCAATGGTGTCGCAATCATTTTTGCCTAGAAAAGAGGCAGACAGACCAATTACTGGTTAATGGTACCACACAGCCCTTGGATTTTGCATGATGCATATCCATAAGTCATTAATGCTCCATTGACACTCATTTGTAGGACATAGTAACATTGATATCACAATCAGTTTTGTGTACAAAGGCGGCTAATAGTTCGATGATGAGTTAATGTTGCCATGCAGCCTATCGAGTGTTCCCAGATCCAAGGCCAAAAATTGTTGATGCTGTGTTGATGCTAACAATAATCACATTGAAAGAGCCATCAAACACTCAATCATTGTATGCAACGAATCATATACAAATTATTCACATCAAATATTGCATTTGTAAGTATTATTGTTTCCATTCAGGAGCTTCATTACCTCTCAATGTCTGATCAACCGCTATCCATGTTATCTGAGTGCGAGATGATGCGGGCCTATCATTCTCCTGCGCTTTCAGCCGGCAATTTACGGCATGTTGATCATTTCGCTTATTTTTGGTAAATATAGCTCGATTTCCTTACCTCTCGTTATCCACCTCCTTCTCATCAATTCCCATGACATACCATAAGCAATTTCAAATATCTGAACCATGTGCATGAGATCTGTGCGGAGAGTTATGCAGTTGGATTCAGGGCTGAATGCAGCATGAAGGTCATCATTCAGACAACTTTATATTGAACACTGACTGCTCTGTCTATGACTCATATGACATCACTCACTGAAATTTTCTTTGTCTCTATTGTCACTAATATAGCTTTGGCTTTCTCACTTAACAGTAATCGCCAAACACAAATTGCTTATATTGGCCTTCTAACAGCCTGATCTAGATTTTGGACCTTTCACATGGTGCGTTGGACCCTTGCACATACACAGATGAATTATCATGTCTTACAATTTGGTCACTGAAATCAAGGACAAGCTAACAAGTAGTAAAATTGGTACACTCATTGCTTTTCACAGAGATATAACGTCAAAAATACAAATTTGCATCGTTATTCCTCCGGTGACCCAGGAGCCGTTAACATGTCCTCGTACCAATCCGATATCTATATGGTGATTAGCTGGGGTACCCATCTGATGAGGTAAAAGTTTACTAGTTTCACAGGCATCGCAATCTGAATCAGTGATCAATCCGGCCCTAGGGAGGGAGCAACACTGGGTATACTAGTGTTCAACTGCAGCTACGCAGGACCTAGCCTCATATGACTAGTTCCTGGTTGAGAAGTTCCTTGTGGGATTTGACATATTTCCGGGACAATGTCATGACACTCCATAAGCTCTCCAAATGTTGTAGGTGCAGATGCCGCTGCATCATCATCCATTTGTGGTTGAATGACTGCCGGAACACTTAATGGGAATTTGCCGTACTTCTTGCCTCTTTCTTGGAAGTAGTTGGGTACGTCGTTTGATCCCGGTTTTGTCAAGTCGTCAAGCTTTCACTGCTTCTGTCGAAACCTCGCCATTCACTGCTGCACCGTTTTGCTGATTGTGCCCATCACCCAGCCAGGCTCGTCAACTTTGCTCAGCTGGCCCTAATCTGTCACTTCATCATCCTCGTCTTCCCCATCCTCCCTATTGTCAGAACTTGAGATATTGCTCAGACTGTCTCTGAAAGCAACTATCATCTCATGACACATTTCTTTGGAATCTCTGGTTGTCAATCCCATATTTTCAGCTGCCTCTGTATCTGCCTGCTACAACCTACTCACTGCCTCTGCGTCATCAACTGGCTTTCCTGCCCGAGCGGTCTCTTGCTCAACATAATCCTCAATCCATTCTGCTTTCTCTTCATTGGTAAAGATGTGCATTTCTTGTCGTTTCTCAGCCGCAAGCTGCTTTTTGGTTGGTAAGCTGCGCAATGCCCCAAGGGCTCGGACTCTTTCTGCCTCCAAGCCACTCTTGCCTTGTTTTGCTTGATGACGTCATTGGGTGGACCACTTTGCCAATTGGCTATATTTGCCTACCAGAAGTGATGGGAAGTCCTTTCTCGGAGCATAGACCATTGTAGTTTGCTTTGACTTTGTTGCTGGGCAAGATGTTAGATGTTGCAAGTTATGGACAATATGGAGGCAAGCTTTGTTCTTTATGTCAAGGTTGGTACATTTACTTATCTTGAACAAAGCAAAATCTCCCTTTTGACTATCAATAAATCAGGAATAGGTAAGCAAACTGAACATTATGACTTGATTGTTAGCGTCAGGTTCATTCAATATAATGGAAATTATTTGAGACAATCATTAGCGGATGTTGTTTTACTCGGACAATATGCTCCGCATATCTGACGATCGTGTGATTTCGCCTGGCGTATCACGCAATGTATCCCTGTCCACAAACAAATAACATCCCACCAACTTAATGCAAATAGCTGGGCAGTGGGAAACCCCTGCAACCTGCTGCCATACTCAGCAGAATTCAACTTGAGTATAACGATCATGTTGGCTGCTACTTATTCCATCCTGACATGAAGCTAACTATATAGTCTTCAGGGCTTTCCACTTCTTTTCGTTATGATCTTTCTCTCCTATTCCATACCAGCACATCACGGATACACAACCACCTCCTCCAAGTCAGAGCAGATCGAATTCTGGTCTATTGCCGGGTGCTACATCCACTGCAGGAATCCTTCGCACAAAACTGGAGCGCAGACACCAGTTAGTTCACCGCGACGGAGCCAATGCAGCCACCTAACATATGACCCAGGATGCACATTTAAAAATCATCCATAAGACTGGAAGCAGCAAGAATAAGAAGCAGCATGCAGTTGGATGTGACTATACCCATATGGAGGTGAATGGCCATCAATTAACCATATAATGTACAGCCTGTATCCATAGAGAGCTAAGTAACCAATTTCTTACTGCCCGTAACAGGAAACCTCAATGGTCGACTATGGCACATGTCCGCTCCTTCTGTGAAATCGAACATCATGATGTTGTCATCCCTGGGATTTTTGCAGATGGATTTCCTGATAAGCATCCCTGTGAGTGAATGAAACAGGCTATACTCACTTTAGAGGAGGCTACAGAAGCATATATGGTTGAGGTAGTAGCAAAATCTCATTGTTTGATGCAGCAACTACTTTATTGAAGGTTTTCAACATGTCTTATACTATGGCAAGGCAAGGAGTTCAGGTACAGCAGGAACAGTCCAACTTGCGCATGGCCTTGAAGATGGCCAAAATGGCCAAAAAAGGCTAATCACGCACTGCAATAGAGGAAAAGACATATCTCATCAAGAAACCTTGTGCCCAGGTCCTAGAAGAGACGAAGCCAGGTGTTGAGTTGCCTGAGCATAAAGAGGTAGAGGCTGCGATAGAAAGACACCTAGCTATGCTTCGTCAAACCACACATCCGGCTGCCTTCCTTGCCAAAATGGCACTGCAATGAATCTGCAGACATGCTGGAGACGCAATGGACCAGGTGCACCTCCACCTGACTGACGCAGACAGCCGACTCCCAAGCCGACGCCACCTCTGCCCAGCACGCCACCCACCATAACAGGTATTCATTCTGGAGCAGAACCATCCCAAATCTAGTCTTAGCAACGGTTCGATTTTGGGACCGCTTGTACTATATTCCAACAACACCCGGCCCCAGGCAGTTCGGTCCGGGTTTGTGCCAAACGGTTCCCGCAATTAAGTCCTTGAATATTCATCAAATAATTTAGTGTTTGGTACATGAAATATGGAGCTTAAGACGGCGCATCTTTTGGCGGTCTCCGAGATTTGATATCTTCAAAACTCAGCAAGCTGCTTTGAAATTATGGTCATTGTTGGCCGAAAAACGAGGTTTTTGGGCTACCGCTTGGTGAGATTTAAAGATATCGAAAATCGGAGACGGCCAAAAGATGCGCCGCACTGAGCTGCATATTTTACATAACAAACACTAAACTCTCTGATCAATATTTGTGGCCTTAAAGTGATGGTTCGCTTAAAAAATGGTCGATTTTTGATGGTGTAAGGTCATTGCCATGCAGATCTATAAAACCGGCCGGGTCGAAAACTGTACCCGTTGCTAACACTACCCAAATCGTCAATTTGCCAGCCAGATATACATATTCAAATACAGCTCTTCCCTGTGCTGAATTTTTCAGTCATAATGAATCTGTCCTAGATAGCCAGCATGATACAGATGTTGATCCAGATTTGCTGACTGATGGAGGAACATCCACTGGTTAGTATACTATCGGTTGTGTGGTAATGCAGCCATCCATGTTGAAGACCAGAGCAGTCTATTGACTGATCGTATAAGTGATGACGAGCATTGACAGAAAGAAATGGGATTTTGGAGATAATTATTATATATTTCTATTTATTATTAAAGAAAAACATAGGGATCAAGAAGAATGTAATTAAAGACACTGGAAAGGCTGCCAAAACAATGTGAATAATGGACTATGCCAAATCAAATGATTGCATATTGTGGATACAGCCGTGGCAAAATGAGCGTAAACAGAGTGTCAACAATTGTAGGTCATGTAAGTCTGGTAATTACAAGTTGATTCACTCATTGTTATACATAATCGAAGTATTGGCCGCTTTTGGAAGCAAAAGTATAATGACACGCTCCCTACCACATCATGAGAATGAGCGTCAACAGTGTGTCAACGATTTTTAGTTATGAGTCCTGGGTAATCACACCACCAATAGGTTGTAGTCAGTCATATAGGAATTCTTGGCCGCCTTTAGAGGCAAAACAGATTTTGATAGCCTCCCTGCCCCACCTTGAAAATGAGCGTCAATCGTGCATCAACGATTTTTGGTCATGCGTCCTGGGTAATCACACCATCGATAGGTTGGAGACAGTTAAAATGGAATTTTTGGCCGCCATTATGGGCAAACCAGATTGGAATACCCTCCCAGCCCCATCATGACAATGAGCATCAACTGAGCGCCAACAATTGTTGGTTATGTATCATGGATCAACCGGGGGTCGACAGGTTGCAAATTGTCATAAATGGACTATTAGCTGCCTTTATACAGAAAGGTGAAAGTGAAACGCTCCCTGCCCCATCTTGAAAATGTGTGTCAACAGAGTGTCAACGATTGTTAGCCTTCCATCATGGTTAATCATAGCGCGCTGTAGCTGTTCTTGTCTATTTACACTGTTTTAACTGTATTTATACACTAAAAGGTTCAAGAATACTTAGTGGTAGCTCTGTCATTGAAGTAGGTTGTTACTGTCCCGGAGGATGTGGTGGGAATATCCTGTATATATCTGCCTATAAAGGCTGCCATATCCTTCTTTATGGATGCTTGAAATTTAGGGCCACTGATATTACCGAAGATGCAAGACCAAAAATCGTTGACACTGATTTTGAGGATATGGTAGGGAACGTGAGTATGCTTGTTGTGCAGTAAGATGGCCAATACATCGAAAATAAACCGTGACGTGCCAATTTCAATATTTTACAATTAACAGTAACATATCTGAATGCGACGATTAATGTGAATCCCGAAATGCAGAACTGGAGATTGGAAAAGACATGTCTAACCAAATCCGGCAAAACCCCCAGGTTGATGGGTACTGGTGCAGGTTTGGCCCCACAAGAGTCAGCGGGTCGGGGGTTTGGACGGGACTGGGATTGCACCAATCCGTTTTGGCTGTCCATACCCAGACCGCTGGCGGATCACCCGGACCCGTTGCCAACACTAATACTCAGTCACATTGTGATTGTATGTGTATTGTCTAGTATGTTGCACAACATTAAATCACATATTCATTATGTCTCACACTGCTACAATACAGAATTAGAAAAATTGTGTGGTCGAAAGCTAAATGCTATGTTGGTATGAATTCATGATAAGATGTCATCTCTCAGCGGGCAAAGAAAGGATGATGCCATACATGCAAATCTGCGGAATTGAGGTGAACCAAAGATTGAATTGTTATGCTAAGATTTATTGGCAGCGGATTGCATGCTCACCTTATTCTAACTGTTAATTGCAATCATTGAAGTTCTCTTTTCGTCTCTCAAGCATCCAAGATTCTCTGTCTTCGAACTTCTCTCATGATGGAAATCAGTTCACATAATTCATTTTCAGATATGAGGTTTGGCAGCCCAAATATTCATTTGGTCAGAATCAAGTTAAGTCTGCATTCAATATAATGAAATGTTAGGCCTCTTTGAGTAAGTGCAAAATATGAGTGAGTGGGAGTTTCCGGCCCTCTTGTAGAGTCGTTGAACAGAATCTGTCTGTTGAGATAGTCGCACTCAAGCAGCAGCTCTTTTGACAGAGTTTATTATTGGAGAATCAATTTTAGAATGTGGAAGAATCCATCCAAATAATCTGTCTAGACAGAATTAAGTTAAGTGAGGTTGATAATTGTCCCGGCCTATGCATGTAACGTTAAGATGTGCCAGGCTACCTGCTTCCAATTGACAGTTGAAACTGAGCTAACAGTCCACAAGATCCTGGCAGTGGGCTTTACATTCCAATTAAGCACAGATTAATATATTAGTAGATGCTGACTGGGAGGAGCTGCCTGCACCTAAATCTACAGTGAGTTAATAGATGACTATGTCTGTGCACAGCATCTACTGATTCAGAGCTGAAGAATACATAATGAGAAGGAAGCAAATTTCAAGAATACAGTGCTCCATGGACTAGTGTACAGAAGATTTGTAGGCTTATTGTTGGTCTTGAGGCATGTATGGGCTGGAATGATGCATCCATGATGGGTCGCTGCTTGTCAATATTTACTTCCGACTAATTGAAGAAAGTCATTCTGGACTGGATTGTAGATCACAGTCATGCCTGAACTTCAATCATAGGCTAGACAACACTTGGCAGCGGAAGCTCCAACTTAGCCATGCAGATCTGAACTGTGTCTCACTGTCCGACTCGCTGGAATGCAGATGTGAGTTGAGTCCAAATGATCATGATATACCTGCACATACTGCAGTGTTGCAATGTATAAGTCAGCCCAATTCTCATATTTTGACACTGTAAATTAATATTGCAGAAATAGTGTGTATTATCAAATGGGATTGACATTTCTATAGTGATGGTTATAACGATATCTGCACAGGACTGTCCAGTGTTCCTGAACATTAATTGGGTGTCAATAAATGTTGCGGCATTGCCATCATTCAGTGAGCTGTGTTTCATTGTGACAGAAGTACTCAACATCGACTTGACTGCAATCATATGACATTTGATTTTCAACTATCGGGTGCTGAATCTGTCATAACATGACTTAAAAGAGATGACGCTGACTCTCCAGTGCATCTGACAATTGGTTGTATGGCGACAACAGCTGTGGCTTTACTACAAATCAGCAAGCCGGTGTCACACATTCTAACACAACTATATAATACCTCCTTGACTTACATCATTGTCAACTGGGATTACTAAATCTGCAGCATGCATTCCTTCAAGACGAGACTCATCAAGGATGGTGACCACTCTCTGATGGACCTGAATGTGGTTGAATTGTGCATTGTTTATTCTTTTGACTTCAAAATGAGTATGTGGCCTCAGGTTTCCAGTGACCTTCAAATTCACTGCAGACAAATCATTCAAAGTCCTTTACAGCACCATTCTCAATATTAGACTGATGCCATGTATCCTGACATAGGCCAGCCCAGAAACTTAATATTTAGCTTATCAATTGAATTCATCTCTTATTACTTATTAATTGTAATACTCAAGAACACCAATAAAATCCCACTCTAGCAATTTTCAATACAAGATACAGCAATTCAAACATTAGATCTTTGATTGACTTTACAACAACAGAGAGAAACAATTTATTTATGCAGTAAAGTGGACCTTACAATTGATCTTTCTGACTAGTTGCATTGGTGAAGAAGATTATGTTGATTAAATGTCTAAAGAGGCATACGATTATCAAGTGTTTTCAACAGTCTCAGATAATGGCTCATCAGACTGCAAAGCATCTCCATTCTCTGTCAGCCACTTCGTACGGTCCTTACAAGGCTCTAGAATCCAGTAAATCATCACCGTTATATTATATAGTCTACTGATCAAGCCATGCAGGAGTCACATCTGGGTCACTCCAAAGTGTTGGAGATCTTTCATGTGGTTATCTCAGCCTCCAGGACCCATATTCAGTCACCATGTGTGTGGTACTCTGTTTTGCCCTTACAGTACATCTTGTCCAAATGCCTACCACTGCCCATTCAATACCCAGAACTTCAGAGGTATTCACACATGGTGTTCTACAGGAACACTTAGACCAGTTCCACCCGGTGTAGGTGCAGCTACAAATACTGATGGATTTTCTGAATTCTGGAATTTCAGCTGCATTTCTGTGCATTCAGCTTTGCACATTTCGACACACACGTGAAATATATCCACATGATCCACAAATCACTCAGTTAGCCACCAGTTTTAATTACAAAATTGGCCAGAGGAGAACAAAATAGCACCGCTTTTTGGTCCAGGAGGTCCACTGGGCTGGGCATATTAAATTCTTTGCTGTTCTGAAAGGTGCGCCTCACTTGATATGTCATCTTTGTCATGTGTGAAATCCTCTGCAGGTTCAAGTAGAACATCAGTTGTACAACAATTTCTCTCAACAATCAGAATATCAGAGAATCAACCCATGCATTTAGTGGCCATTCATTTAACCAATGTCCAATTACGTCATTACAATCCACCATGTCTCCCAACACTAATGGAAAACATGCTAGCCGCCATTGAAGAACCCTCCATACTCCTAATGCACCATGTGAAGTTAATCTTGCTACCAGGGTCTTCAATTTTGCTGGCTCTTCCTGTGTCCACTGAGAATGAATCAGGGGAGCATGCTCATTAGGTATCCAAACATGTTGTTTTCTGTTGGCAACTTTCGATTCTGACCACCTCCTCAATGTTCACGGCTTTCCAATCAGAATCATCACATGAGCTGCATCCAGCTGCAGATGATTGTCTTCGGTCCACATCACATGCGTCAAACTTTTCACAGTGGAATCCATTGTATTTGCACCATGTGTTTCCATCCCAGTATCATCCTCTCAATCATCAGATACTCCTGAACACAGCCACATTGTCTGATAACACCAGTTATAGACTGAATACAATCCTGACATACCTGTGGCTTGAAGTTTGAATCAAATGTTCAGTTTCGATATAATTTGCCAGCCCACACTCTAATTAATCTTGTACTGATGGAACTGATCAAAAATCCCAGACCTCCATGCACCATACCAGGGTAGGCTGTTGCTTGATGGATTTACACCCGATATTCAGGTATCATAAAACACATGGTGGACGTTCCATCGGATTTTCAGCTCATCAACATCAGTGTTTAGATCTCCAAGGGTGAGATCGATATAGTCTATGTGCAAGAAGTGAAAATATTTGACTTCGATTCCATATGTCATTTTGTGACTGACACCCTTGATTAGTGTTAGCAACGGGTCCGTTTTGAGACCGTTTCTATTACAGCGGTTCCAAGAAAACCCGGACCTGGCCGGTTCGGTCCAGGTTTGTACCAAACGGTTCCTTCAATTAAGTCCATGAATATTCATCCGATAATTTAGTGTTTGGTACATGAAATATGCAGTTGCAGGCGGCGCATTGTTTGGTGGTCTCCGATTTTTGATATCTTTAAAACTCAGCAAGCTGCTTTGAAATTAGTGCCATTTTTGGCGTAAAAGCGAGATTTTTGGGCTGCCGCTTGCTGAGATTCAAAGATATCGAAAATCGGAGACGGCCAAAAGATGCGCCGTGCAAACCTGCATATTGTACATACCAAACACTAAACTCTCTGATCAATATTTGTGGCATTAAAGTGATGGTTCGCTTAAAAAATCGTCGATTTTTGATGGGGTAAGGCCGTTGCCACGCAGACCTATAAAACCGGCCGGGTCCAAAACTGGACCCGTTGCTAACACTACCCTTGATTGACTTTGCCACTCCGGCTATACTCACCACCAGAATCTGTTTAACGGCTGATGTAAGTGCTGAATATCCCTGAGGGGGAGTAGTCTAGATCTCTGAAAGGTGGTGGGGCACTGAGTTCAGACTCAGCAATAGATTCCACGCCTGCTCTTCAAGGATATTCTATGGAAAGTCATCCTGTGGTATATTCATGCCCTCATTAAGGGTATTCCCCCACAAAATCGACAGTGGTGACTCCATTTCAACTTTCTCAGTCAGCAATTTGCATATCAATGCCACTGCCACTGAGGTGAAGGTCTTGCCAAGATAGATTTTATCTGCCACCAGCGCTCCTGGCATATTACAATCCCAACCCCACCTCCTGACTGCAAACTATAAGGCCCACACCAGGTGCGCCAGGAAGATAGTTCTGGGCAGGCCTAGAATTGAATACTTGCGACCTGGAACATAGACATCTGATGATTGACAAATCAGGTGTGTATTCAGCAGCCTCTCTGCCTCAACAGGACATTGGTGTTGAAATGTGTTGTTGTTTGTATTGAGGACAGAGTTTGATACTGAACTGGTATATTCTTGATCAAGAACCTCCTCACCTTCCTCCACTTGCTTCTGAATCTTCCTTTCATCTTTGGCTGTTTCTCTTCATCATCAATGATCTCTTTGAGTTGCTCCAATATTTGCTGCGCAGATTGGCCCAGACTTCGGTGCTTCTGAAATTCATTACAGTGTTAGGTATTTCAGAGACAAGTAACCATTGGATATGGATGGAATACAATCAATTCTATTCTTTCAATCAGAACTTACACAAATACAAGAATCATTCAGAAGCCCAACATCCTCCTGTCCCTCCTCTCGTGCACCATCTACAGAACCTACCAAAGTAGTTGTATAATCATTGTCAATTACACACATCGTGTCTTGACACGGCTAGTGGGGATTACTTTCGCTGGTCCAATTTCACACTTGGTAATCCCCTCCCTTGCCGCTCTCCACATATCTACCAAACACATTCTCAGATTGTATCCAAGTATCAACTTGAAAGCATTTAAAAAGCAACAGTTATACAAAATCAGCCAATATATGGGGTTGGTTATTATTTGGTTAAGTATATATAATCCCAGACCCTCTTCCTATAATTCATACTGCTCCGGGATGCACTGGAACATCGATAGTTGAATATAAAGCTCTTCTGGCTCTGAACTGTGGTCAATAAAATCAATTCGCATTCCCCAGTGCCTCACATTGGTCTTCAAGGCTTGGAGTTATTTGGGGGTCAGATTGACTTGGTGCCATTCAACAGCTGGTGAATCACAATTGAAACCATTGTAGTTGGCAACTATGAACGGTTGCCTTCTGCCATTTTGTCCACAAGCTCACCCTTATCCATCACTGTTTACTTTGTGCCTTGGCAACTCTGTTTCCCCCCTTCCAATATCTGCTTGCATGATACCTCAAAATGATGCCCACATACCGGCAATCAATCCATTGAGTATTACCGAAATTATCCAACAGCAGGCAGTCCTTGAATGTTGCCAAAATGCCTGCAACTGCAGTCTCCCAATGTAGGGTTCCACCAGAAGATGTTTCAAATGGTTCTGCCCGTGGATAATGGACCGACACATTTACTTCACATTGACAGCTAGCCATCATTTCTTGCAGTTGTTGAACACAGTATAGTTGGCCTGCCCCATCTTTTTGCCAAGTTGCTTCAAGGAGAATACGGTTTGCTATAGGCTGATTGCTGGTTTAAATTCTACACTGCCCACATCTGATGACTAGTAACTCACATTGTGTACAGTATAACTGTCGGAGGAAATCGCCAGCAATGTGGGTGACTACACAATCCTTGTGACAAATGTTTTTCGTGGTTCCACAGGTAGCTGGAATGATTTGGTTGGGAGGCCAATGGGAACTCTCAGGTAAGCTGGAAGAAGATCGAGGTGGAGGAGTAGAGTTGAAAGATGATAGCAAATGGACTGGATTGTTTCCTGGTGGTCCTGGAGGCACTCATGATGGGCCTGGAGATGATGGCCATTGTCATGAAAGCTGCCTCAGGGGGGAACATTTGAGACTCACCATGACCACCTTGGTGGAGGTTATATCTTTGCCACTCTGGCCCATACCTTTGAAATTGTCAGCATATGCTGGTGGTTGATTGCGAACTGTTGTGTGTCATGTTGAATGGAGAATGGTAATCAAGCTGCCGCAGGCCTGGAAATGGCAGCTGGAAAGGAGGGTAACTATATCCTTCAGGTGGATGATACTGTTTGCTGTATTTCCCTGATCAAGTGCCTGTGTCAGGGGCAGTTTGTGAACAATTATCCGAAAATCCCACATTACCATTACAGTGTTGTTGAGTGCGAAATTGGCCATCAAGTGGATGCATGTTAGCTGTCTTTGCTGGAGATCCTGATGTTGAAATGCTCTGGGAACAAAGTTAGTGGTAAAGTTGTCTGGATGTATGATTTGATGACAAATTGATCAGAGAATAGTTGAGTATATAATTAGCAACAGTAACCTTCAGTGGAATGAAGAGCTACTTATATTCCATACTGTTGTCACATACTGTGGTGTTTCACTTCACCTTAAATCGATCACACCAACCAGGTCAAGAAATAGAATCCTTAATCAGACACATCCCACCGTTTCTTTGTGTATACTGGAGATTAGATACTTGGATATTTGATAGTTGCTCACCTTTGTATAAATCAGTAACATTACAGGATATAGAAGGGATGGGTTATGAAATCTCTGGGAAACCAACAAGAACTATATGCAGTATGAAGGTAAACATGACTAGCGATATTTCACGATAGTTGTGCGTTTACAACGCTGCAACCTCATTCTGCAGGAGGCATGTCAGTTGAGCAGCAACAGTGATGCTTCCTAGTGAGCTCCTTAGGTAAAAATGTTTCCCCTCTTTAGGATACATGCTTCAGTCAATGATCAGTATGGCAGCAACCATTCTACTATCCGATCACTTCTCGATGGTTAATGTGTGGACACACAGCTAGGAAGGAAACTCAGCTATTCTCAGTTATAGGATGATTTACAATTGATGTCTGCTGCCCAGAGACTCGAGCGCAGACATATCCCATATGTCTGCAATTGTGCAGTTATTATGCCCATTGTGGTGACTATACTGCATACAGAAAAAACCTTCTCTTCTCTGCTAACCATTTTCAGCATTTAGTATGCATTAATATTAAGTGGGACACGCTATACATATTAGGGTTTAAGAACAAAGAAGATTGTAAGCTGACTATATATCACCTGTTCCTCGCAATTGGTAGCCTAAAATACAGCTCTGAATGTGACATGGTAACATGAATTACAGCTCATTTCAAACCAACATCCCAGATGCTCTGAATTATGCTCGGAAGTATCATCAAGATTCATCTAAACATGTGTTCATGGACCATTTCTCCAATGAAGGTCAATATATGCTTGAAACAAGCTATGTGCTATATCTGTAAAAACATGGTACTCTATGAGAAGGGATGCAATGCTCACTATCAACATTCTTACCCACAATCAATGAATGGAGGGCTATGACCACATGCGATTTGACCATCACAAGGATGCGATAGACGTGACCCATCATGGTTTGACTTCAGTTGGTTTAGTAGAACGGCTCTAGATGAGGTTGTCAACTAATATTCTACCTACAGTCAGTGTACAAAGTGTACTACCACCTGAAGATACTCCCAATGAAGAATCAATGGGCCAGCAGAAGACTGATCTGACAAGAACCACTAATCCAGTAAACTTGAGGGCTGGAATGCAAGAATTTGGAGTGGATATAGCAGCGGGGAAAGCATACGGCAATGCCACTGCAGTGTACAACAAGCATCATAAATACTCAGAACAATGAAATACTTTATATCCTCTCTAGTCAGCACAGGACGTTCAACAGGCTCAATCATACAGCCAACAAACAAACATGTTGAGAGATCATGATGTGAGGCATGGACTGGACCAAATCAGAAGGAAATCATTTCAACAAGCAGATGTTTTGCAAAAGGTGCAGTTGAAGGTCGATTTCAGGCCTGGCCATTGTGGTTGGATTGATAAACATTCGCATATCTTTCGAATATCATATAACTTCATTCTGTTAATAAGAATTCAGACCCTCTTGGCACTTCTCCCAATCCAGGTGCACTTCAATGTTGACCTAGTATGCCTTGCGGCCTCAGCAGGTCTCCAGATATATAGGGAGATGAATACTAGTGATTGGGGGTGGGGTATACAAGCTCAGCATCCTGCTGGAGTCCCAATTGGGGCAGCTATTGGTACATGCCAAAAGACTCAGCTGACCAATGGTTTGCATGATCAGCATGGATGGCTGCTATATCGCATCATTCCTATTCATTGAAAAGGTTTCTGCCGCACACCCATATAGTTTGGTTTGAATGTAATTGGGCTAAACCCATGTCCCACTTAATGTGAGAAAGATTCTCCCAAGGCGTGTCATTCCGCTGTTAGAACTGTACTGTCCCCACTCTGTACTCTAGACATAACTGGTCTCAACTTGAAATGGAATATTGCTGATGGATTCAGAATACTGAGTGACCCTCTTTTGGCTGCCTCAGTAAGAGATTATCCAGATCAAGGTATAATTGTTCAAGATTGAGATTGTCCATACTCCACATGTGAATTTCCGAAATGTTCAATGATGGGGCATTCAATGTTTCGACCGCTTCATAACTCCTGAGATCGGCATATTGAAGTAGAGGTTGACGAGAAAGCTAATATTGATGTTCTGCAAACTCAAAATATTTATCAGCAAAATGTAAATCGGTCCTGAAAATACAAGCAAACCTCGAAGACACTCCAGTTGCCATCCCCAGTACTTCTCAGTAATCCCAAATGCTTCTAGCCCCCCCTGGAGCTTTGCAATGTGTTCTCACACTCTGCAAGAGGATTGTCAGGTGTTCCAAAAAGCAACTGCAGTTATGGAGGTGCATTCAGGATGCTACGAGATGATTTTGAGAAAGGTCGAAATTGGGAGCTGCTGACACCACTGTGCAGGTCTACAGGAGGATGCGTGGGCATCTGAGACATCAGTGCATGTCTGCGGCAGACTTCGAGAGCAGCTGAGACCTCTGCATGAGCTCCTCTGGAGACTTGGTGTGATATATTATCAGGAGTGGTTCTTATGGTTCCACAACCACAACACATTTGCTGTATCATATTCGTCGTTGTAACAGTCACATGATTCTCTGCATCACACTATGTTATGTATTATTCAAGCCTCTCTATAAATATACATACGGAGATACAGGGATCACAGAGATGACTCGGTGATAGATTGTATATATTTGGGAGAGCCCGGGGTACATAGATATCATCACATGATAGGAAATGCACACTCTTTCTGTCCCAGCTCTTGGTTTCATACATCCTTACCAAGATTCCATAGATCCAGACAATTTGTGTGGTTTCTCACACACTCTTGCCAAGCATTCATTGATCCACACAATTTGTGTGGCTCATTTTGGTTCGGTATCCCTTCAGATCCTCTTTCCCTCTTCCTCCTCTCCTCAAGTCAGAACCCCTCCAAATTAGAAATTCTCTTTGGGTGTGATGTGAGGTGCAGCTGGGTGTCGACGATGTGCTGGTGACTTTTGAGCTCAACCATTTAAACACACTGTGATCCATTGAATATAGAAAAGCACACTGAGGCCATGATCATTCCATCTAGGAGGCCATGATCGAGTGAGATTGGAGGTACACTTGGAGACTACAATTTTGCAAGGTTCAAGATTCACTTGGAGGCCATGATCGTGCAAACTTGGAGGACGTAATCATGCGAGTTTGGAGAGATGCACTTTGAGGACATGACAGTGTGAACTTCCAGGCCATAATCAAGCCAGTGTTGAGTTGCACTTAGTGGATATGATCATGCGAAGTTGAAGACAGTAATTGTGTGAGGGGGTACTGTAGGAAATGTAAAGATGCAGTTGAAGGCCATGATCGACTGAACGTACAGATGCACACTGAGATCGCCATCTCATGAGTTTGGAGATCCACTTGAATGCTGCGATCTCACGAGTATGACAAGATGCACTTGAACGCTCTGCGAGGGCGAATTGCGAAGCTGTAACGGAGCGGGTTTGGAGATGTACTTCGAGACCATGATCAAGCGCGATTGGACGACTACATGGAGGCAGTTACTCACGAGGTGGATGTTTGGGAGGGAGGCGAGACGCAAGCTGGGACTCTATTGATTGGTTAACTCATTGTGGGAATGTAGAGAATTAAGTATAACATGGTCTGCCGTGAAGTGAGAGTCTGGCAAGGAGCGGCAGATAGTTGATCTTGTTATGATGCAGTATGCAGTGTATGCTGTACTCAGTGTTTGCTGTACTCGATGTATACTGAACTCGGTGTGAATTCTTGATTATTGCAAGGAGAGATAGAGAGGGATGACTTAACATTGAATTCTTAGGTGATGGTAGAGTTGAGGACGAGAAAGTGAGAGATGACAGGAGATGGGGGAAATCATCTTGACAAACTGGGACTGAAGAGAATTTCGTGAGCAAGTCAATGAACCATCCCTGATACAGCTGGTATGAGCCCCGATCCTGTGTGTGATCACACTGATATGAGGTTGTCGCAACCCCATCGGCCAAAGTCATATGCCGCATTTCTGATTTATGCTCATATGCCCCACATTATTCTCAGCTTCATCCCCCATCTCTCTCGTTCTCGTCCACCACTCAACCATCATCGTGGCATACAAAGTTAAGTCAGCCGTCTCTCCCTCTCCTAGCTATGATCCTCAATGGATACCGACTACAAGCATATACCGAGTACAGCATGCCCCGAATACAGAGTCCACCCAGGATTGTTCGACCTTTTGTCAATTTCAGGATTACAAGTTGACCCTTGAAGGTAGCCCCAGGCTCCAGCGTACATCCATGTAAGATCAACCGCCATCAGCCATCTCTCCATGCGAGCATAAAGATAAAATCACATTGTCACAATCTCACAGATGCAAGTCAACTAACAGATGAAGTGAGTCTCAGCACCCTGCCTGCTGTCCATCAACCGCCTCCAAGTACTCATCCAATCTCGCTCGATCGTGGCCGCCACATGTATCTCGAACCCTGCTCAATCACGGCCTCCACGTGTATCCCCACACTTGCGCCATTATGGCCTTGTAGTTTGCACAGTGATGATCTTCAAGTCCTTCTCTCACATGACTTGATTACGGTCTCCGACTACATCTCCAATCTTGGTTGATTACAGCTTCGACAGTTTGTATGATCATGGCCTCCAAGTGCATATCTCCAAACTCGCTTGATCAGGGCCTTCAAATGCATCTCCAAAGTCTGACAATGATGGCCTCCAAGTGTAGCTCCATGAACGCTGGATCACTGCTACCAAGTTCATCTCCACACTCACTCAATCACGACCTTGGAGTGTATCTCTGAGTTCACTCACTCGTCATCTTCAGGCGCATCTCAAATTGCTCTCAAGGCCCGCCTGCAGCCAGTCAAGATATATACTGTATAGATAGGTAGCTGTATAGATACATTGATGAGAACACACACTGAATTTATGAGTCATAAAAATCGTTGAACAACTAATAGTAGCTATGATTGCCAGGCGCCCAAGCAGCATTCCCGATGATGATAATGCTTTGCCTAGACCGCTCTAGAGTGCTTCGAAGTGCTCCGAGGCTTATTGCCGGCGCTACCTGCTGCTCCAAGGGTTGTTGTCCATGCTGTCAGGTTTGCCATTGGTGCTGCGAGACATGTCGTTCGCACTCCCAGCCATGTCGTTGGCGCTCCGAGACTTGTCGTTGGCGCTCCCAGACTGGTTATTGGCGCTCGAATACTTGGCCTTGGTACACCATGACGTGTCATCAGTGTTCCCAGACTTGGCCTTGGTGATCCCAGACTTGGCCTTGGCACTCTGAGACTTGTCGTCAGTGCTCCCAGAGTTGTCATCAGCGCTCCCTGACTTGTCATCAGAGCTTACAGGCTTGTGGCGAGTGCTCCCAGAGGCTCCCAGAGATAAGAATTCATTTTGCTGATATTCATCCTATCTTCAACCAGTTCTGGTAATACTCTTACTATAATAGCAATCACCTTTGGCAACCTGATGAATTGTATCAGCTGAGGTTAGGTTTAGTTAAAGACATATTGCACTGGCTGCTCAAATACCCAAAAGCTAGAAATATCAAATTTCAGTTTGACATGCAATTTTCATCAGTGCCTCTATATGCAGGCCTGAAGGGGATAGCAGAACCATTCCATTTGATGAAAACACATCCCTGGCTTAGACACAAAATCTGAGGCATGTTCAGAATACTGGCAGTAAATTGCACTCCATTCTTTGGCTGCTTCAAAGATGATCAGAATCTCCAGCGCACACAGCCGCTTATGAAATAGCATTGGGAGTAGTGCAGGCATTATGTGAATTCTCATGACTTGTTAGCCAATACACTCACCCTAATTGATCTCGCACAGCATACTGTAATGCACCAAAGCAATGTCAGATAAAGAAGGGTAACTTGCAAATACAGTAAATGTCAAATTCTGTAAACGCCAAAGTGGATGAGCTGTTGACAAGAGCATCCCATCAGTTATGAGAACGAAATATTCATAACATTCATGCTCCAATTGAAGTTCATGTGTGGAGGGCGGAAAAGGTTACTAGAAATAAATGAAGGTAATTGGTGATGTACCTGAATAGAGCCCGATAAGCAGCAACCACCTGGTCAGATGCTCTTCAGCAGTGGGCACATGAGCGATTGGGGCGCGAAATCTATCAGGTGACTCCTGTGAAATGTGGGCTGTTCAATACATAATTTTAACTTGACTAGCAATAACTATTGGAAGAAGTCAGGACTAAGGCAACTGGTCCCAGATGTACAGCTGCTAAACAACTGGCTCAGATAAAGACTCCCACAAAAGAAGAGACTTACAGGGCTGCAAACATGACCGCCTACAAGCATGTGTTATCTCAAGCTATTCAATCTGGGATGGATATTCAAGCAACCACCTGGAGTATCTGTGGTACGGACCACTTTTTGAGTCTGCTGGAGAGCGAGATTTATGGTATCACATCAAATGACCAGATTCAGTTTAGGAAGGAATTCTCTATCCACTTGATGGAATTTCAAGCCTGGTGGCAGTCAGTTGGCAGTCAAGAGATCTAGAAAACCATCAAACAGCGTAAAATTCATTTCAGATATCCAACCATACATCTTGTGAGCCATATATCCCATTGAATGTGGCATATGCATTCTGGACCCAATTTCACCGCCAATATTGCTGAATAGCTACATAGTAGCAATTCAACCAAGGTATATCAATCTACTCACAATGTCAATTACATAGTCACAAATGCTCAAGCACAATAGCTGGTCTAACACATTCAACTACGGAAGAACCACTGGTGTATAGTGCGGTGCGAAGCTCGTACAATATTGACTCAGCAAACAATTCCAAGATAATGGCTGCTGTCGATAAATAGTGAAACAGTTGCATTACCGAACTGAAACCCTGCTGCCATTCTGGAAATGAACCATTTTTCCTTCTGATAACATAGCTCGTACATCATTTGAGGGAAAGTTATATCCATGGAGTGTGCATAAATATCAGATTTATTTTACTCAGAGATACATCTGCGGAAAATGGAATTCTGATCATGGCACAGTGATTCCATGCACCATATGAAGTGAGCTAGGGACTGACAGTTACACAACGGGTGCTAGGATATGATGAAACTTTGTTTAAAGAAAGGATATTTATTCATCTTCTGCACTGGCTGTTTTATTGCTGTGAACCATCTCACTACCCTACATCTGTTGAGGGTCTGAGCCTTGATTGCAAGGCAAAACAAAGCAAAACCAACCAAGAAATCATGCCTGAATCGGAAAACGTCCAGGTCAAACATATGGAAAGTGACCTCAATGACACCATACAACGCAAAATTTCTTCTTGTCCCATATGATTAGTTTGCTGGACTGCACCGAATGATATTACACAATTTCAGGGCCGTCTGCGGGCTAGAAAAACGCTGTTGACCATCTCTACAAGGTGCATGAGGACTGAACAATGGCTATTAAGTCTCCAAGCTCCAGAATATGCAGTGGTGATTCCAACCAGGGACAAAAATGTGACTGGTTGGGCTGACTGTGTTGACAGATTCATCTGGATTGTAAAACAGACTGATTTGCTGTATATTGTACATGTCAGAGCAATTGTTGGACCATCACATTTGGGGCAACAGAATGTGACATCAGCTAGGATCAATAGTGTGTGGCTTGTATATAATCATGTGAATATTGATACCTACTAAACTGTATATTAAGTGACAATGCCTGAATCAAGGTGTGCAAGAAGAAGATAGTTAGTTGAATTGTACTCTGCGATATAAACATGAAAATAATCACAGCTGGAGACCATAGCCCCATATTTATGATTCACTGGAATAGTCCAGGAGATGCTACCAATACTCACAATTCAACTGTAGTGCATGTATTATATATTGTAACTCATAATGTATGCTATATATTCATCACAGTGACTTATTCATTTGCTACTCTGACATCTCCTATCCCATCCTTAACTGGGACTTGTTTAGCTCTGACATGCTCACTTGAACAATTCTGACTGGCACGCATGCTGACATTTGCCACTCTGGGAAGCTTTCTCAGACAATTTCACAATGTTCACTCTTACAACTAAGAAAATCTTGCTCCCTGAACTCCAACATACTCACTTTCACACCTGATATCTTGAATCTCACAACTCTGACATACTCGCTCTGAATGCTCTGACATGCTTGGTCTCACCGCTCTTACATGCACACTTTCACCTCTCTGATCATCTGGCTTCCCTCGTAGCTAGGAGTAAAGCCGTCTTTGCTGGGAGTAGTGGATCTGGATTTGCAGATTGGGGTGGTTGTGGAATCACTGGTAGTAGATGACTTCTGTATTTGCTGTCAATTATGCTTTGCCAGTGGTGGTGAATCTGACTTTGCCATGAGCTAGCAATACGCTTGCGATCTGGCATCCCTTCCACATCTGTAGCATGCTTACTTTCATATCTGATTTGCTAGCTCTCACAACTGACATACTCACTGTTACCGCTCTGATATGCTTGGTTGTACCACACTGATATACTCACACTAACCTTTCCTATCATCTGGCTTTACTGGAATTATGTTGGTAGCGGTGGATATGGTTTTGTCAGTTGCAGTAGATCTGAACTCAGCACACCCAGTGAAGATTCAGAGGGTCCGGCTGTAGTATGAGAAACCAGGCAGGGGTGGATATTGCATCAATGGTAGGGTTTTACCAGGCATCAGTGGCAGGGCTGATTCTGTCTTCATTCAAAGCAGTCAACCGGAATATGCTGGATGCACCAAATCAGTATTTGATCTGATTCATGTCTGGGATTCACTGGTATGGAAAGATTGGGCTTCTCTGGAAATGGTCAATTTCATTTGCTTGGATAATATTAGTAAGAGTGGATAAAATTTCACATACTACAGAAGCTCGGACTTTGAATGATGTTACAGAACTGTTGTTGCATGTTGAACTGGATCTGGCTTTACCTGTAGTAGTTGACATAATTCCATCCGTAGTAGCAGAGCTTACATCCCATGTAGTAGTTAATCTGCAATTGCTGCGAGTTGGCAGGGGGGTATTACTTTCACCATATTGAAGAGTCATGCAGAAGTAAAATGCCTGAATTTGGGATAGTTATGGTGGTAAATGTTATGGTGGTGATAATTACGGTGCTGAGGGTGACGGTGCTAATGAGGGTCTTAATGGTGGAAATAGTAGCAATTTCAAAACACGGTGTGATGAAAGGGTATACATTATGACAAATTTACATCATTCAGTAAATGATTATCTCAAAATGTATTATTTGGTAACACTGCCATAACACTACCATAATGGTACAAAAATATTATATAGCTACACAATCATAGGTACTCAACTGTCCTTGAGCAGTGATGGCTTTAGTAACTACTGGAAATGTTAGAGCAGAAGTATGAGCTGGCCCAGTCTAAATATTTTCGGAAAACATTCATCAGCAAAATGTATTTTACTCGCTTGAAGCCTCCAGAAGTCACTCAGAGGATGTGGAGTGTAAACTTATATCTGCCAATTTGAGGAGGGGGTGAGACCGTAGGAGGGTTGTCCGGGAGGCCTACAGTGCAACTGGAATCTCTGATGACTCGTACAGCAGTACGCTAGGAGTGATTGTGACAAGTGTGAACTCACCTCGAAGCACCGGCAACCGGTCTGGGAGAGCCGACAGGAAGCATGGAAGCATGAAGAAGCACCGGCAACAAGCATGGGAGTGTCGACAATGAGCCTGGGAGCACATCGAATTACTATAAAGCAGTCTGGGAAAGACAACATCTTTTGGAACGTTGCAGGTGCGCCAGGAAATTGAAGATACTACTTATTGTTCAACGATGTTTAAAACTCATGTATTCAGTTTGTATTCTGAGCGATGTATATATATAGCAACCCATGGACACACAGTCTATCTGGAGTGTCTGTAGATGAAGCATGAGAGCAATTCGAGATGCTCTTGACAGTGACTATAAAGTAAACACAGAGATACACTCCGAGGCCGTGAACAAGCATGTTCAGAGATAGACTTGGAGGCGGCCATCAAGCATAATTGGAGATACACTTGGCCGCTGTGAACGAGTGAATGTACAGATGCACTCGGTGATATCGCTCGAGCATGTTTGCAGATTCACTTGCAGTCCATGATGGTGCACATTTGGAGGCCGTAATCGGGCGAGTTTGGAGATGAACTTGGATGACATGATAGTGGGCAGTTGGAGTCCGTAATCATGCAAGTTTCGTGATGCACTTGGATGCGGTAATCAAGCGTATGAGGAGATACACTTGGAGGGTGTGATGGAGTGACCTTAGAGGTATACTGCAAGATCTTCCTCCAGCAAGTTTGGACATGTGCATGGAGGCCATGACCATGCAAACATTGAGGCAGTAATCCTGCGAGTTTGGCAATACACTTTGGAGGCCACGATCGAGCGAGATTGGACAAGCAGTTGTGGGGAATCAATGGACACTGTGCCAGGTGCTGGGATTCCATTCATCTGTTAGTTCACTTGCAAACATGGGAACGTGACAAGGTGACTTTACCTTTGAGCTCGCATGGCAACCTGGATGATGGCAGTCAATTGTGTAGTGAGGCACTCTGGAAACCGAAGCTAAATTCAGGTGTCAACTCATAATCATCAGAAGATAGGGAATGTAAACGATCCTGGGTGTATGTTGTACTCGGTGTATGCGGTACTTGATCAATGCTTGTACTCGGTATCAACTGATAATTATGGTATAAAGTGGAGATGAGGAATGACTGAACTGTGTGTTCTGCAATGATAGTACAGTTGTGGACAACAACGAGTGAGATGGGGAATGAAGATGAGTACAATGTGGAGGATACGAGCGAAAATGAGAAATCAGCCTGTACGACTTACCTGATTGGGTTCGAAGACGTGGTATCGGTATGATTACACGCCAGATCCGGACTGGTATTTTCTCTACCAGGGATAGTAAATTGAGCCACAAACATCATACTCTGAAGTTCCAATATCTCATGATGATTTGCCCGATTCCCACTCATCTTACTCCTACTCGTTCTAAACTGTTCTATCACCTTAGATCATGAAGTTAAGCCATCCCTCTCTATCTGTCCCTGCTATGATCAAGAGTTAACACGATGTACAGCATACACTAAGTACGGCATACACTGAGTACAGCATACGCCAAGTACTACATACACTGCATACTGCATCATCCCAATACTGCCTGACTCCCGCACCAAGCCAGTCTCTCAGTTCTCAGCAGACCTTGTTGTACACAATTCTCTACATTTCCATAATTACGAGATAACCAATGAATAGAGTATCAGCTTCCATCGCACAAGCCTCCCAATCTACCACCTCCAGATTTACTCGCTCCAGATGGACTGCCTTCAGATTCATAGCCATCAGATCAATCACCTCCACATGAACCAACTCCAAGTAGTCCTTCACGCTGGATTGATCATGGCCTCCAAGTGAATCTCTGAGTTAACAAAATCTTGGCCTCCAAGCACATCTCCAAAGTCGCTCGATTACCACATCGAAGTGTATCTCTTAATTCAATTGATCCCAGTCTCCAAGTGCATATCCAAACTATCTCCATCACAGCCTGCAAGTGCATCTCTGAGTTTACTCAATTTCTGTCTCCACGTTCATATTCATACTCACTTGATCCCGGCCTCAAAGTACATCCTCAACAAGCAATGGCGGGTGTACAGTGATACAGGGGTAATGGTGGTGCACACACTGATGAGGAATATATATTTGGCAGACCCTGGAGTGAATAGACATTATCTCATTTCCATCTCATTTTATCATACAATGAAATTACACACTCTATCTATCCCAACATGTATCTCACTCGCTCTGTCCAAGATATTGTGCATCCTAGAAGCTAGGGAGCATCAAATCATCTCGCCCGACTCCTATGCTACTCGAACTAGAACTGCACATTGTCATACATTCCGTTGGCATGTCGTGAGAGATGTGGCGGAGTGTTGATGGTGGGGTCTCTGTGTTCTAGCTCTGTCGTTTCACCCCAGCAGCCTCGAAGTGGTACATCTCTAAGTCTTCTCAATGAGTGTGTCCAGGTGATCCTCGGATTACGCTTGACCGCCATTTGTGACCAGACTAACCGTGTGTCTATATATAGGAAGACTTCAATAATGTATGATATATTATGATGTAGCAAATCTTGTGACTGTAACAAAGACAAAATGCCTTGTGGTAATGTAACTACCACTGCTGAGAGAATGTGACACCAAGTCTCCTGCTGTGGTGTTCAGTGGTCTCGGCTGCTCTCGATGTCTCCTGCAGATATGCGCAGAGGCCTCAGGAGTTCCAACATAAAACTATCCTGTAACTCAAATCTGACAGCATCCGGAATGCATCTCCATAACTGCAGTTGCTTTTAGGAGCACCTGAGAATGCTCTTGTAGAGTCTGTGAGCACTTTACCTAGCTCCAGGGGGGTCTAGGAGTATCTAGAAGTACTTAGAAGCACTGGTGAGGTCGCCTGGAGTGTCTGGGAGAATTGTGTGTTGCTGCTGGACCGATTTACATTTTGCTGATGTTCTGCAAATACTCAGCTATCTTGGAAATCAACCAATTGATTTCACGAAAGTACAGAATCATTGTTCATGCCAGTTAATGATTCGAAAATTGTGTACCTGATAATGATGTTCCAGGACAGACATTGACAATACGGCTAACATTAGAGAATACAGTATTATCTAAATGGCAATATTCAAAGTTCATTATTCTATTAACAAAAGTAGCTATCTCTTTAGTAATGATATCTGTCATGAGCAAAGATAGAAGGAAGAATGTTTATTTTGATTATAAACAAACTAAATTTTATTCTGACTTTGCATTTGTTGAGCTAATTGGGAGTACAGAGATCACTTTGCCAAGGACAATAATGCAACTTCCCAAATTTGTTGTTACGACTATTGGTTATGAATTGACATTGTATCGGTGTGACATTACATTACTCGATTCAATCGACCTGCCTTTGCATAAAGTCTGTAACATTTCATCTCCCAAGTATTTGGGATCTTTCAACAGGTGACTGGCTCTTGTATTGAACATGGAACTGACGATTTTTACATCCATCTCATATATTGAGTGGAGGTTAACATCGCCAAGAAGGAGCATTGTGACATGGTAAGCAATTACACCTCTTCTCGCAGTGCTTCTGCTAGCAGTTGCTGGATGTCTTCCATACAGTCCAACAGATTGTGATAAATGCAGATTGCGATAATAGATGATACAAGATGTGTTCAAATATGATTAATATCAACAACTGCAATCGCACAATGTATGTGGAATAGGCATCTATGCCTACCCTACTTCTAGAGCAGATGTCAGTGGAAGATTTCATCAAAGGATACCTATATACACAGCAACACCCAGCTGCAAATGCGACCGCCATGGAGTCAGCCACCGTCCAAGACTGGATTGATGGCAGTGGTGTGGCTAGATTGACTATCCCGCTGTACATGGAGCCAAGTATTAAACTGGAATACACATTTGATGACGATGAAAAGACTCTGTGGAAATATCTCACATCAGCCTACAAGGCAAAGTTGAAGCTCAATATCATCGAGATTTGGAATGACCATTGGAGTATCACTCTGCTGCAGTGCAGATGTGTTAACAACAATTTATAGAAGATCGATTAGTTTGGTAAGGTCTGCAAGCACTCAGCCAGGTCTTTATCTACAGACAGCAATGGTAATTCAGACAGAGCAATCGCAATCACCATCATGTGTAACCTGAAACTCATTTACTACCACGTTCGTGTGATCTTGTGGAACAATACGGAGAATTTTGCTCCAGAGTACATTTTTGGCCACAATGCCATGTCCACCACCATGCCTGATATGATCATCAACAAGGTCCTCCAAAGGAAGGCCGCATTCAAAAAATTCACCCAGCTTGTTCCAGATGCCCATCTCTATACAGTGAAGGGAGTGAAAGGTGTCAATGGTGGTAGGGACTACTAAGGTCTGAAAAGGAATAAGGGAGATAATAAGTATGATTGAAGAGTAAAGGATCAGTGCAAGGGAGTTCAGAGACAATGGAGAGGGCCAATGACTGAACACGACTTGATCTAGCAACAGAGTAATCCTGCAACAACTGCAGATACTACAGCAACTGCAAGGACTGCAACTACATCATCTCTGACCTCTTTGATTGAGACCAATTGCATGGGAATTATTTCAAATGATTCATACAGTGATTGGTTTCTTGATTGTTGATGGTTGACTCAAATCACTGACCATGGATTATTGTTTGTCAAATCTTCCAATTATGAAGAAGGTGAAGAGATATAATGGGGTTATATTGTTTGCACTAGGATATGGAAGTGATAGGTTGATTCGCTAGCTGCCAGTTAGAATGAATGAAACCATCATACCTGAAGAGGTTGTGCATGTACTGGGATCATTCAATGTCATCTCATTGACCCAAATCCTGGAGAAAGATGTGAAAGTCAAACTGTTTGGCCACTATGTTCTCAACTACAACAAGCGCCATGTCACATTGATTGCAACGGCACCTCAGGTCGATGGACTATTTTGTCTACACTTCATGTCAGAATTGATCAAGTGCACCAATTTCAATGGTGGCAGCGGCCTGGTGGGAGTTAACATGGCTGGATATGCACTATGGTATAACACAGAGAAGCAGATATTATGGCGCCACCACTTGGCACATGATAATCTCAAGATCTTGGTAATGCTGGCAACAATCAGTAATGCGCTAAGTGTGATGGTGATGTTCAATTGTGAGAGCTGCCTTATGTGCAAGTATTCTCAAAACCACTTAACTTCGAAGACAACTTTCTGTGGTACTGAGCAACTATTCCAAGTGAACTCGAAGATGAGCAGTTCATTCGGATCAGCCATTACAGCAGGTCCATACATTCGGCTCTCCACTGAAAGTTTCTGGTGGTATGTACATGAGTACATACTGATGTACATGTCTGAAGCTCTGGAAATGTTGAAAGTAGGTATGGCTATTGCAGAAAAGAACTGAAGCAAGCAAGTGAAGTAGTGTCATACAGATGCAGGTGGTGAGTATACATCCAACAAGTTCACAGAATACCAGTTTTAACATATGATTGTAACAGAAATGAAAATACCCGATATGTCCCAGTCAAATGAAGTCACCAAATTCGCCATTTGCAGGATCCTGCAGAATGTATGACACATGCTGGACGATACTGGAATATGGATAAAGTATTTGACATTGACAGTCACAGTGGAGGCCTATCTTCCAAACATCACTCCAATGAAATCAATTGTCTGTTTGACTTGACTTGATGCTTGGCAAGTAAGGATGCCATTGCGCTAGGATCACCCTGTATTCAGATGTTTGAATTGTGTGCACATGCGGAAAGAGAAAAGACAGGATCAGAATTACTGAATTTCTCCTGCAATTTTATTTGGATACAGCACATTGACCACACAGTACTTTGTGTATGACTCATTAGATATAACAGTTCACTGATGCAGAGTTGTGCTATTCAGAGAAGGGAAGCAGTATGCAGTACAACACACCGCAGATAAACTACATATAAACAAGCACTTCCACTAAGATGTCATCCAGCAACGCAAGCAGAGTCAGTAGCAGCCAACTTGCAAGGATAGTTCAAAAAATGAAATTGAGCAGTCATTGGACATTAACTCCCCTCCAGAGCGGGCAAAGCCAAAAAATCAGTCAGAATCATCGGCTGGCTTCGAGATAACAGTTGGAGATCCATTCAAGCCACCTGTCGAAACCAGTTGCAGCAACATAGCTGGCAATCATAGGTTGGCATGGTCAACACAATTAGCTATCAAAGATGAGGAATTTGACTACATGGTTTCTACCTACACTGCCACTTTGATCGTGAACAATCAGGAGGATTCGATTCAATGTCCACAGTTTGCCAGTGCAGTACGCTAGTCACTGGTCACCAAGAAATGAGATTTGGCAATAATCCATGAGTTAGATGCAATTGGTTAGAATAAAGTCTTTGGAGATTTCACAGTGCATTTGGATGGAAGGAATATGTTGCCAAGTTGTTGTGTATACAAGATCAAGCGCATTCACACAGGCAAGGTACAGTGGTTCAAGGCCAGAACACTGTGAGAGGGCGATTACCAAATCAAAGCTGTTGACTACAAAACGACGTATACACAAAGTGTTTGCTGGGGCCATGCTAAGCTGCCACTCACTCAGGTCACCTCCGGACTATCCAATGATTCATCCAAGAAAGTCTTCAATCTGGGAACTGGTGGATGCAATGTATGTCATTATTTATTTACAGTGTATAAGGCATCTTGTAGTAAAGTACAAAGCATTGCCCTGCCAAATTTTGATGTTTACGAGCAGTCCTGTATGGTATGGACCCGGCTGTGGGACACAGGAGTATATGTACAGGTAAATGAACAAATATAAATACAATTATATTCAAGTGTGGGCATGATATATAGTTGCCGATGAGTAACTCTCATGTGTACATAAGGTTAAGTCAGTGGCCAAACTCCAGTCTGCTGTGCACTTTACATTATAATTTGCTTCATTCTCATTCTGTTTTCATCAATTGTGAATCAATTAATGTTAAGCATACAGATTGTTATCAATTAAGCCACTTCACATTTAAATTGAAGAGGTATATTCCACTTGGCCTTCTGAAAATAAATCATTTTTTGTTTGATTAGTATATCACCCCTGCCACTATACTGCCTCAAACATTCAGTTCAGTATTCACTATCCATTGGAGAAAGGTAGCCCTGCTGAACGGAACAATATATACACAGACCTCGCCAATTAGTAACCTCACATAACTGGAGATTGACTAAGTACTATGTGTCGACCTATGTGTCACTATCCTGAAATAGCTTCTTCAAGATTGACATCTGTCAGATGAGCTGCACCTTAACAGCAAGAATCTCAACCGACTGATTCTGCTCAATAACTCTGTAAGATGGTTGGCAATGCCCACTCACCCATGTATGGCACTGACTCCATGTGGCCTTGGGACACCATGTGTTGGATGGCAACCTAACTGGATCCTAACTACATGTATATTTTGGCCCCCAGAATATGTCTCTGAAAATGGATTATTTATACCACCTTCCATAATACCAAAAGTTGGAAGAGAGACAATATTCAATATGAATTAAAGAGGAGATAACTTCAAAGGGGTGCCACTAACGGTAAGAGTTATGCAAGCTTGGAAACCCCATCAATGGAAATTCACCTTGCCTGTGTTATCTTTGGAACACCTTAATGCACAGAACTGCATGCATGGAATCATCATCCTTCTCCACACTGTGAGATAGTCTGGCACACTACATTTCCACCATTTTATTGTGTAGCTGTCATCGCCGTTGAGGCATCCTGTATGAAATCATCACAGTGATGGTAGATTAACATTGTTGTGATGAAACCAACAATAAATATGTCATTTAATGATTTGCAACTTACAACATATTGGATACACAATCAGAATGTGAGTGAGTATTTGTAACCCATTTGTCAGCAATCTTGGTAATGATGAGTACTTGATTCGATAATATTTCCACTGAATAATTCACTTTATCCAGCCATGCTATCCCAATGACAATATTTCTCCACTGTGTTCCAAAATGTCTCTCATCTCGATTAATGGCAATATTATTTCGAAGACTTTTCTGTAGACACAGCCCAGATGAAAGCATTAATGGAAATTGCTTACAATATTGCCTTATTAACTGCTGACTTAGCTGCAGCAACACTGTACAATTATATATTGTGGAAACAAGTGGGTTCTTTCAGCAGACTTACGACATACAATGATTTACATTTCTCCTTAATCAATAACCAACTTAGTATCAACCCCTCTATGTCAGTCCTCACTCTCAAGGTTCAAAATCTATTCCATTCTGCAAAACTTTCAATACTGAGCCCAATCAATGCGATGGGGTCAGTACAAATGCTTGAACTTTCATGCCAAATTATAATATTTCAAGATCACATATATATGGGCGCATCATTTCATTCTGGTTTACAGCAGCCCAATAGCCGGCAGCATCAGTTCATCAGCAAAATGTATTTTAGTCTCTGGAAGACTCCAGGAGTGTCTGAGGGGTTAGGGAGGGTACATCAGCAGAATGTAAATCGGTCCGGAAGCCACACGCAAACCTCCCAGACATTCCGGCAGACCTCACTGTTGCTCCCAAGTAATTCCAGATGCTCCCAGGCCCCCCTGAAGCTAAGCAAAGTGCTGTCAGACTCTGCAAGACCATTCTCAGGCGCTCCTGAGAGCACCTGCAGTAATGGAGGTGCATTCAGGATGCTACTAGATTTGACTTATAGGACAGTCAAATTGTAGAGCTCCTGAGACCTCTGCGCAGGTCCACGGGAGACTTAGTGCCGTATTCTCACAGTAGTGGTTCTTAGGGTTCCATAACCACAAGGCATTTCGTCTATCAGATTCATCTTTGGTACAGTTACAAGATTCGCTGCATCATATTATGGCATGTATCATCTATCTAAGTCTCTCTATATATATACATACGGCCAATCTGGCGGCACATAGTACTGGAGCGTAATCGCAGGAGCACCTGGAGACGCTGATTGAGAGAACTTAGAGATGCACTTAGAGGCCGCGATTGAGTGAGTTTGGAGACGCACTTGGAGGCCGAGATCGAGTTGAACTCAGAGATGCACTTGGAGGCCGTGATCGAGCTGGTTTGGAGATGCATTTGGAGGCCGAAATCGAGTAACTCAGAGATGCACTTGGAGGCTGAGATCAAGTTGAACTCAGGGATGCACTTGGAAGCCGTGATTGAGCGAGTTGGGAGATTCATTTGGAGGCCCAGATCGTGTAACTCAGAGATGCACTTGGAGGCCGTGATTGAGCGAGTTTGGAGATGCAGTTGGAGGCCGAGATCAAGTTGAACTCAGAGATGCACTTGGAGGACATAATTGAGCGAGTTTGGAGATGCACTTGGAGGCCATGATCGTGCGAACTTAGAGGCCGTGATCGGTCGAGTTTGAAGATGCACTTGGAGGTTATGATCGAGTGAACTCAGAGATGCACTTGGTGGCTATGATCAAGCAAATTTAGAGATGCACTTGGATGCCGAGATCGTGTAACTCAGAGATGCACTTGGAGGCAGTAATCGAGCGAGTTGGGAGATGAACTTGGAGGGCATGATTGATCGAGATTAGCGGTAGATCGGGAGGGAGGTGCGACGGCAGCTGAGACTCTATTCATTGGTTAACTCGTAATCGTGGGAAGGTAGAGAGTTCAGTACAATAATGTCCGCCGAGAGATGAGGGACTGGCTGGGAGCAGGAGGCAGTCGATTTTGGGATGATGCAGTACTCGGTGTATGCAGTACTCTGTGTATGCAGTACTCTGTGTATGCAGTACTCGGTGTATGCAGTACTAGGTGTATGCTGTACTCAGTGTTGACTCATGATCATTGCATGGAGAGATAGATAGGAATGACTTAACTTTGTGTTCTTAGGTGATGGTAGAGAAAGAGAGAGATGAGAGGAGATGGGGGAAATTATCATGAGAAACTGAGACTTAAGAGAATTTTGTGTGCGAGTCAATTTACCAGTGCTGATACGGCAGGTACTACACCCAATCCGGCGGGTATAAACACTGATACGAGGTCTTCTAAACCCAATCAGGCAAGTCCTACCCTTGACTCCTCATATCCGCTCATATCCTCCGTATCGTTCCCATCTTTATCCCCAATCTCTCTTTCTCTACCATCATCGCAGAACACAAAGTTAAGTCATCCCTCTCTATCTATCCATGTGATAATCATGAGTTAACACTGAGTACAGCATACACCGAGTACAGCATACACCGAGTACAGCATACACCGAGTACAGCATACACCGAGTACAGCATACACCGAGTACAGCATACACCGAGTACAGCATACACCGAGTACAGCA
>Ga0307514_10000479_pt1 | contig 82791 bp, 84 predicted proteins | sample 16_EM_MG_FD_203088 | JGI IMG/M metagenome (GOLD analysis project Ga0307514, IMG submission 203088) | Populus trichocarpa ectomycorrhiza microbial communities from riparian zone in the Pacific Northwest, United States - 16_EM | ecosystem: Host-associated > Plants > Roots > Unclassified | place... | reverse complement strand
ATATGTTTCCATACGCAAGAAGGTGATTTGCTTCAAATGACTAATGGTACCCACTTCCGAGTGGTAGTCACGAGTACTTGCTTGAATAACATATATCATTACCGCTGTCAGGAGAGAACCCCTAACACTGAGTGTTAGGGGTTCTCCCTTGACAGCGATAATGGTCCTTGTAATAGTTATATGAATACATGGTACGGAGTTACTCTCAGTCTAGTCACATAATATGGATAACATCTATTCATAACGTTGCAAGTTGGGCAGTCCAATGTCCTTCAGTGGAGATGCATAGGACTTGCGTGTCGATTGAATAAGCAAGATTCTTTGCTTACCAGATTCACTGAAGATGATGCAACAACACTGCCAGCTCGAAAGAAGGTACTTCTGTCGAGCATGTTGTTTTCAACCACATTCATTATTCCTGAGACTAGCAGGACATATCTGATTGGGCTGGAGAAAACTCCATCACACTGACACAGCACTCAATAGTTTATATGCGATTATGCGGGATCTGTGGCTTATTGCTTCAGTCAATAAGCGTCACCAGGGTACTCCCAGGCCGAAGAGAACAGTCTCGGCCTAAACATGACGTGGCTGAGGGAATCATGATGGTGATTGATCATATGAGACCTGAAGCAACCCTGGTAATTGTTTTGAGTTGGTATGCATTGCAACGTCAGACTAGTATTTGATACCAGCTGCCACGTCAAGTTCTACGTTGGCATAGTATCGGTTGGTCGCGATTTGAATCTATGACCCAAGCCAAATAACTTTTAACGTGAGGTATTAATTTGCAATAAGCACTGCTGACCAAGATCGGCTGATGCCATTTCAACTACTGAGGCAAACAAGCAGTAAGATGTCTAAGTTAAAGTTTCATCTGACACACTGTCTGACATGATATCATGCGATGGATAGCATGATTATTATTAGGAGCATAACACTTTAATACCTCATCCGCATGTACACACTAACCTACTGGGATGTGTGGCAAGTTATTACCGGGCACAAGCGGAAGTGGTATGATGCGACCAGATTAGTGCTATCATGAGCATTGAAATCATAGTGTTGAAGTATGGGCGTAGAAACCCTCAACGATGACTATAAAGAGATGGCATTGTTTCTGCAATGAGAAGAACAATAAATATTGAATTGATTATTTCGAATTAAGCACCCATGTAACACTCTGTGCACTTCCATAACTGCAAGTGCCTTTTGGAGTATTTTCAAATGTTCTTGCATTGTCTGGGACCACTTTGCAACGCTCCAGGGGGTGCTGCAAGCATCTGGAAGTCCTTGAAAGTACTGGTGAGAGCTACCAAAGTGTGAGGGAAATCAGTGTGTGGCTTCCAGACAGATTTACATTTTGCTGATGTACCAGTCAGTGCTCCATCAAGGCTCAAAGGTAAAGTAGTCTTGTTAAATTCCCACAGTTCCCTGGTAACAATTTGAGGAATAAGTCTGCTTGGCACCCATCACACTTTCCATTGATTGCCTCCAAATTGTCCTCTATTTCTGCTTGATTATGGCCTCAAAATGCATTTTCATACTCACTCGATCATGCTCTCAGAGTTCATCTCCAAGTTCACTTCATTGTGGCCTTCAAGTGATTCTCTGAACTCATTTGATGGTGGCCTCCAAGTTTGCAACATTATAGCATCCCACATGCATATTCCAACTCCCTCAAATATGGGCCCAAAGTTCATAAGATAATCACACTCAAGTGTATTTCCAAACTAGCTAAATCACAGCCTCCAAGTACATCTCTGAGTTCACTTGATCATCATCTTCAGGTGCACCTCGAATTACTCCATAGCACCACTTGTACCCAGTCCAGATTTACCATATCCAGATGGCAAGCTGTATAGATATATAATAATATCAATCAGAATGCAAACTGGATACATAAGTTTTGAAAATCATTGAATGATTAGTACTAGCTATGATTTCCAGGTGCACCTGAAGGCCACTGCATCGGTCCAGTCGACTCTGGGATTTGGCCACCTTTGGATTCTAGTCCAACAACTCTCAAATACATCCAGAGACAGAAGTACATTTTACTGATATTGCACCAAAATAAACAGCATTGCTACAGTAGCAGCTGTAGCTGCAGCTAGTAGTATGCCAAGCTCTTCCAGTATGACCCAAATGATGAGTACTTGCACAACGATAACTGTGGTGTATGAAATAAGTGATTGGGAGAAAACTGACAAACAGGAGTTTGTGGATGATCTGAATTCTGGGAGTGACATTGTGGATGTGGATGATATTTTGCATCCAGAAGGTGCTCCAGAGTATAGAAATATTAGCCTGGAAGCTGCTCTGAGGCCTCCTGTAGTTACAAGGTCAGGAAGGGTGGTTAAGACTACTCATCTAGCAAAATAGACATGCACGCAAAGTGGTCGTTTACCCTATCATGGCCGGTCACCCGGCAACATAGGTTACACCGCGCTACTCGCCTGAAAGCACACAGTAGAGCCGAGACACGCTAAACTTTAATATCCCACTTCCCCGCCAACGACAACACTCCATTGCGTTTAATATCTACCTTTGTCCTGTGAAGAGTTCGCGCTTATCGTGGCCAAAATGGTAAGCGTCCATTCTGCCGTAACCAAAGTCAACTGGCTGACGTGCCGTTGAAACTGAAAGACGACGCTTACACAACTCGATCCGCTGCCAGAAACCCTAGGCTTCGAGATCGTGTCTCAAACGATTGGGCGAGGCGCATATGCCGCGTATGAATCCTTTTTCAAATCATCTCCCGCATGCGCACCCATAGACTGACGAACTCCAGTGTTAAGAAAGGGAAATCAGATCAAGGGATATTCGCAGTGAAGTTTATACATAAGCAGCACGCCTTAGAGCGGGGGCATATCAGTCCAAGACAGTTAATATTCGAGGTTGAACTGCACAAACTTAGCGGTGCCCATGAAAACCTAATCGCCTTCTATGGTTGGGGAGAAGACGATGTGTGGCTATGGATTGCCATGGAGTATGCGGCCGGCGGTGATTTGTTCGATAAAATTGGTGAGTGTTGGACCATCAATTCATTACAGAAGCTAAGTGCAAACAGAGGCGGATGTAGGGGTACCTGAGGATATAGCACACTTTTATTTCGTCCAGCTCATCTCGGGTTTGTCATGGATGCATGGCAAGGGAATTGCCCATCGCGGTACGCAGTATTCGGCCGTATATTCATTGGGTAGTATTGTGATTCATTATAGATCTCAAGCCTGAAAACATTTTACTGGATGATAACGGGAACCTTAAGATTGCCGATTTTGGTCTGGCCGTTCTTTTCCAATATCAGGGGAAATACAGAGACTCGACCTCTGTCTGCGGGTCGCCACCATATGCTGCGCCTGAGGTCACTTGTACCGACGCTAATACTGATACCTGACGCTGACAATGGTTGAATTGTATAGGTTATCGTAGGTTCGTATAGAGCTGATATTGTTGATATATGGTCTTGTGGTGTAGTCTTGTTCACCCTTTTGGTTGGTAATACACCATGGGATGAGCCAACGAGTCGGTCAGTGGAGTACGTGAAGTATGTAGAATCGAAAGGACGACCTACATATGAGCCTTGGCCATTTATTCCTAACGAGGTCCTTTGTTGGTTGCCAAAATCCTGCAGGAACTTGCCAGACACTGACCACGACAACAATAGCACTACTACGAGGCATGATGGCGATTGATATAAGCTTAAGATTCACCTTGGAGCGTATTCGAGACCATCCATGGTTTACCAGGTATCTAGTCCGTTTCTGTTAAGTTTCATGAAGCTAACGCACGCCCATAGACAAAATCCTTACATGGCTCGGAATGGATTGTGTATGGATGGTGTTGGGCTGGCGGCAAAGATGATGGAGAACCTCCATATCGACTTCAACAAGCAACCATTCAACCATGCTCGACTTGATGCTGATATGGGCAGACTCCCATCTACACAACCTGTGACGCCCGCTACCGATATGCGCTTTGAGTGGGAAAGACCTCGTCAGCAGTTTGCTTCGCAGCCCACGGAGGCTCCACAGGAATATGATTCCCAAACACTTTGGGCTAGTCTGGCAGAAGATCCGACTATGAGTCAATTTGCGCCTTACCCCCACCTTTCTCTTTCACTTGTAAGTTGTTTGCCCTGTTGGCCAGTCTATACTGAGTCCCGGGTAGACACAGAATGCTAGCCGTTTCAAGGACATATGTCCACCTCAACGGCTGACGCGTTTCTTCTCTTCTTACTCATTCCGGCAAGTCCTTCCAATACTATCAAGTGCCTTGCATAGAATGGGAGTTATTATACCACAATTCAAAGAGAGTGATTATGACGAAACAAATGGTGAAACATGGATTCCTATCAAGACTGAGGATAGGAGAAAATGCCCACTGCGTGGGGATATCATCGTCGAGCGTTTGGCACCTGACATGCTGCAAGTGACATTTTCAAAGAATGTCGGGGATCCTTTACAGTGGCGAAGGTTCTTCAAAGTCAGTTACATTCACGAACTCTGTGAATTGAATGATAACGGGTAGATAGGAAGTCACCGTTCTGTCGAAGGAAGCCGTTTATACCGGGCACCACTGAGCTTCTCTTCGTGCCTTTCTAAATCGAGTTATGACTTGTGTTTCTTGTGTAGATACCTTGTTTGGTTTACGTGTGCTTATAGAGCCTTTATCTTCAACTTAGAAACAGCGGAGCGGGAGTTCGCGGTGCTTTTGCTTGGGATTTAAGGTATGCTTGTTCTACGGGGCAATATGAACCAAAGCAATTTCATTTATCCAAACTATGACTGTAACACCTCCAATGTATGATACTTAAAAAAAGTTGAGGTTATCTGAAGTTTGTCGTTAGTGCAGAATGGTTCTTTCAATGGTCCAAGGAAGGTGCATTCATTTCCCACATTCCGTAGTAGGTGTAACCGCTTGGCTACTGCACTGTCACGTCTTGTACTCACTTCAATCCACTTTACAGCATCATGAGCGACGCAAACTCACGTGCAAAGGAGCTACAAACTGCGGGACAGACTTCTTATTACAAAAGTGATTACAAGGCTGCATTGTTCGAATTATCAGAGGTGCTAGTCACCCTTCTCCAGCTCAAAGCAGGTCAAAAATTAACGCGAAAATGAACAGGCCCTCTCACACGCGACGCAGCTCCCTCTCCAACTCGGTATCCTTGATAATCGTGCAGCGGTACAAGAAAAACTTGGGGAGGATCACTACTGGTCTGCTCTGAAAGATGCAAGGAAAATGATGTCGCTGCAGAAGACTTCGGTTAAGGGATACCTTCGGGCTGGAAAGATTTTGCAATTGATGGGGAAATGGGGTATTGCCCTCGAGACATACCGGTATGGACTTAAGCAGATACTTAGTGATGACAACGAGGGAAAACGTGTATGCACCGCACGCTACTCCGGTGGTGACGATGCTCAGATGAAATGCTGACAGTATTACAGTTGCTGGAGGGGATCCATCAGAAAGTTTCGAATCGGTTGGAAGCAGCGAGGAATTCGAAGACTGCCGCAGGCGTCGACCCTCTTAAAACACTGCCGTTTGAACTTGCGGATATGATCTTCAAGTACTTACCATTTGAGACGTTGATGTACGCTCCTGTGCCTATGTGTGATATGGGGATTGACATGTGGCATCAGGCTATTACAGCGTGTCAGCCGGGGTTGGAGACAATTCCTTATTGCATATCACCGCAGCTATACGGTCCTTGATTTTTCCGCGACCCTACGACCGGTTACTAAGTTTACAATTAAGACATATCTTAAACGTGCTCATGGTACCGTAACAAAAGCCATACTCAATAGAACAGACCAAGAAACTCTGGGAGCTATCTCGACAAGATGCAATCAGTTATCGGAGCTTGCAATAAGGGCACCGAGTGGACTCATCAGCGCCAATATCGTGTGCGCCGTTAAACTTGCTATCAACTTGACAATCTTAGAGTTAGGATGCGAGACTACAACTAGTGCCGTGGTAGATATCATCAAGTATTCAAAGAAATTGGAGTCCTTGCGTTGTCGGCGTATTATACCGACGGATAGGTTCAACTGGGACGATAACGAGACTAGAGTGCTCAAGAACCTGGCATTAACGTGGCATTCCAACGATGGCTACTACCCACCTTATGTCTATTCCAGTTTTGTCAGTATGTCTCATCGTATTGGGGGCGTGATCAATTAACGATGATGTGCAGGACAAATTGCTGGGGTGTCTACCCGAACTCCGGGAGCTGGAACTTGTCAAATGTCAGTTGGGGCTCTTTCCTATGCCACTGGATCTCAGCGAATTGGGCCATTTGGAGGTGTTGGTGTTACGAGATACAGATATATGGATGTTTCCAAGGCTCGCAGACTCGGTTCGCTGCTTGGATCTATCCGAAAATCCGCATTTAAAATACCGTGCGGACCAAGATGCAATTCCACAGGATCTGGAATCCCTGGCAATTGTGGCCAACCCAAGAATAGGGAACGATGAGATTTTGAGTATCTTGGAAATAACAACAGATGCCAGGTCTCTACGCTCTTTAAATATAGGAATGTGCCCTAAAATCGATGCAGACTCATTAGATTGGCTGCTTGATGCTGGGCATGGAGACAACATGGAGTTTCTATCGTTGGAAGGGAACCAGACGTTTGGGGACCAAGTAACCAGAGAGCTTGGGAGAATGACGAATCTAAAACGGCTGAATGTTGGAAATACCAAGATATCGGGAGTCGGCATTTCGAGTTTGATCCATCGAAAGGAGAGCAAGCTGGAGTGGTTGGGATTAGACTTCTGCCCCAATGTCGGTTGGGATGCCATTGAGTCTGTCAGAGCAGAGGGAATCGAGGTGTCGTATCAGGTAGCGTTGTTGAAAGGAGGGAGGAAGGTTCGCTACTAGACGGGTTTTTGCGGGTTTCGGATTTTAAGGGTATGTACACTTAAGTACCTACGTTGGTAAGTACTAAGTACTTAGTACGGTACCTAATGGTCTTCTTACTATAGAGGAGGTACTCTAATCTGCTGGGCAATGAAATTGTTTGGTCCCGCCTTCGTACCACTCTAGGCAGTTTAAAACTTATGCAATCTAATTTAGGTGTGTTCGTTCGGCTGGTAATCTGTCAAATGGCTTGGTAGTATTTTTGCTGGCCTCGAATCAGGCTCTCAAATGTATATATGTGCAATAAGATGAAAGCGGAGGTGATAAAAAGGGAGTGTGGCAGGGGTAAAGGGGGTATGAGAGAGCTTCAGTTGTATATTATATTACTTTGTAAATATTCTAATTTAATACTACCTAATGTAATATACATGGTATTAGCTGTATACAACTGACTATTCTATGTATCGTTGTATCTTGAAAGACTAAAATAGGATTTGCAATATTTTATACTGTACTTAGTGTATTTGGTGCATTGGGTTCTAATTAGGTAAGGTTAATATGTATAATGTATATAGTATGTTGGCATACTAAATTGGAAAGATTAATCATAATAAATATGTTATATGTTATTCATAGAGCAGCAATATTTATTGATTACAACAGATTACAAGTATTTTCTATATGACTTGAGATGCAGACTGCTATAAAATATATACTGCAAGTGAATATCTTTGTTCCAAAAGATTTGAAATTGACATTCTTGAAAAATAACTCAAACACCCAACTTGTACAGAATATAGTAGCTAATAAAATATATTCTAGCCATGCAATATTGTCCTTTCAATGGTATAAAATGGAGCTGATTGACAAAATGTCAATATATTCATATAGCCTGATATACAAAGAAACAGTCAAGTAAGGAACAAGAAGATTCTTACACATATAATAATATATAGTCTATAAAAAGTACCAATATACATTGAATACTATTGAATAAGACAAAAAAATTTCACATTTAGCATTTACAATAACCGATAAACTATATCCATTCACTAGTATTATCAAAGGGTCTGGGTAACCCGCAAGCGGTCCGGGTTCGGACCACTAAAACAGTTCAGTTCGGTTCCAAACCCGTCCAAAAACCCGACCCGCTGCATCTTGACGGGCCAAACCAGAACCCGTACCCATCAACCCGTGGGTTTTGCCCGGGTTTGGCTAGACTCATCAGTTCCAATCTCCGGTTCCGGTTTTCGGGTAATTCTATTTATGGTCGCATTCAGATATCCTATTGGTAATCGCAAAATATTGACATTGGTATGTCATTGTCTTTTTCTGATGTATTGGCCGCCTTTACATTCAAAAACAAGTGAAAATCGCTTCCTGCTCCATCCTGAAAATGAGAATCAACGGCAAGTCAATGATTTTTGGTCTTGCATTTTGGGAAATCTTGGTGGCAATTGGATGCAGACGTTCATAAATGAGGTATAGGCTGCGTTTATAAGCAAAAGAGAAAGTGACACACTCCCTGCCCCATTCTGAAAATGAGCGTCAACAGAGCATCAACGATTTTTGGTTTTGCATCTTGGGTAATCTAATTGGCGAATGATCACAGACATCTATATACAGGGAATTGACAGCCTTTATAGGCAGATAACAAGCAATGTTCCCGTAACAGCCTCCCAGACAACCACAATTTCGTTCATTTTCAAAGCTGCAACTCAGTGATACTGAGCGTTTTAGCATATAAAACTGGGCACAACATTGTATATAGCCATTAATGGGCACATCGCGCTTTGATTAACCATGATGCAAGGCCAAAAATCGTGGACGCTTCGTTGACGCTCATTTTCATAATCGGGTAGCTCGCATGTTGCTTTCTTTTTGGCCTATAAAGGCGGCCAATACTTTCAGTATGCATCAAAATGGCCAAGTCTCTGATTAATTACCGGACTTACAAGACCAAAAATAGTTGACGCTCTGTTGACGCTCAGTTTCAGAATCGGGCAGGGAGTGTATCACTTTCTCTTTTGCCTATATAGGCAGCCTGTACGTCATTTATGAATCTCTGCGACCAATTGCCATGCAGAGTAACCATGATGCTAAGCCAAACATTGTTGACGCTCCGTTGACGCTCATTTTGTCACAGGCATATCCACAATATGGAACCATTCACTTTGGCATAGTATATCAATAATGGTCTTGCGGCAGCCATTCTGTGCTGTTCATGTACGTTCTCCTTTATTACTACATTGTTCTTTAATGATGCATATAAAAATACCCTTTAAAATATACTTTAAAGTGTCCGCGAATTGTAGATAATGATATTACTCAAAAATTCCGTTCCCTTCAGGCAACTCTCGTCTTCGCTGTCAGATTCACTCAAAAGGCTGCCCTCGTCTTCAAAATGGCTGTCAGCTGCATTACCATGCAACTGACAGTGTACTAACCTGTGAATAGACCATCATGAGTAAGCAAATCTGGAATCAAATCTTTATCGCACATGCAATCCTTGGGCAAAATCAAGAGCTGGGAAGCGGAGTATTTATATACACATATGCGGGTGGCACACCTTCTGTTTTGGAGCTCTCATTGTCATCAGATGGTGCAGGTGGCGTTCCGGGCCCAGGTGGTGCCTGTCGTGGTGGAGGGGCACCCGTGCCTTTGTACCTCCAGCGTCTCTGTGGTTTTTTTGTGGTGCCATTTTGGAAAGAAAGGCAGCCGTCCATTTGATTTTTGCGAACCATTGCCGGGTGTCTTTTGATTGCAGCCTTCACTTTGTTATGCCTGGGAAACTGAACACCCCGCTTCTTCTCTTCTCGGACTTCGGCGCGAGGTTTCTTGATCAGTTGTTGCGTTTCCTCTATTGCGGCGCGTGAAAACCCTCCTTTGGCTGTTTTGGCCATTTTCAAGGCAAGAGGCATGTCGGACTGTTCAAGCTGTACCCGACCTCCTTGTCTTGCCATAGTAGCTGACATGTTGAAAACCTCCAAGAAATTAGTTGCTGCTTCTAAAGTGAGAGTTGGGTATTACCTCAACCATATACGACTCCGTAGCCTCCTCTAAGGTCTTTAGAGCCTGTTTCATCCATTCCTGGGGACATTTATCACGAAATTCATCTGCGAAAATCCCAGAAGTGACAACATTGTGATGTTCAATTTCACAGACCGTGCGGACACATGCCTTGGTCGACCATGGAGGTTTGCCGTTACGGGAAGCGATAATTGGTCATGTAGCTCTCTACGTACTCCAGCTGTGCGTTATATTCTTAGTTGACCATTGTCTACACGGATATGGATTGACTCACATCCGATCGCATGCTGCTTCTTATTCTTGCTGCTTCTGGATTTACGTACCTTTTTTAAATGTGCATCCTGGGTTATATTTTTGGTGGCTACAATTGCAGCGTCACGGTGGACAAACTGGTGTCTGCGTTGCTGCCATGTCTCGCCGAGTGGCGCATTGATTGAAGCGCCAGTCGTTCAGCTCAATTTGGCTCCAATCGCACCGGTTGGAATTGTTTCTGGAGCCATGGCTTGCTGTTGTGGAAATGTGAGAAAGATGATCAAGAAAAGAAGTGGGAAGTGCTAAAGATTATATAGTGAGCTACAAGTCAAAATGGAATGAGTGACAGCCAACTTGCACGTTCAATTTAAGCTGAATCCTGCTGCATATAGGTGCACTGAATATAGATGAAGGGGATTCCAAAGGTCGCACGATATGCAGTAAGTTGGTCTGATGTTTTTTGTTGGTTTACAGGGATACATCGAGATGAACGACAGCTGATATATCATATTTGATAGATATAAAAAGGACATTTTTCGACGGAAAGGACATCGAGTGATGTTTGTTTCAAGACATTGCCAGGATCTTACATGAAACACACACTAACTATCAAGTCATACTGTACTGTTAGCATGACTATTCCCAATGAAGTGACAGTCAAAACGCTGATTTTGATTTGTTCTAATTGATCAAACGTACCAACCTTGACATAAAAGACGCAGCTTGCCTCCATGTAGTCCATTTCTTGCAATATCCAACATCTCGCCCAACAATAAGGTCAACACAAGATATAATAGTCAATGCTCCGAAAAAGAACCTTTCGCCACTACTGGCGGGCAAATATGGCAAATCAACGAAGCATTCGACACGATGATGTCATCATGCGAATAAAGGCAAGAGTGGCTTGGCGGTAGAAAGGGTCCGAGCGTTGGGAGCATTGCGCAGCTTACAATTCAAAAAGAAGCTTGCGGCGGAGAAAAGACGGGAAACACACTTTTTAAGCAATGAAGAGAGAGAGATATGGACGGAGGATCATGTAGAGTGAGAGACTGCAGTGGCAAGAAAGCGAGTTCAAGACGCCGAGACAGCGATGACCCAAGAGCAGGAATATATGGGAAATGTTGAAATGTGATGATCGACAACCACAAAGCCTGAAATAACATTTCAGGAGATGTTGAATGCTATCGGGGACAGTCTGAGCGAGATTGTAAATTCGGAAGATGAGGAGGATGGGGAAGACAAGCATGATGATGAAGAAGATACAGGGCATGGCAAGCTGAGCGAAGATGACGAACCTGGCTGGGTGATGGGCACAATCTCCAAAATGGTACAGCACCGCATGGAGAGCTTTTGGCAGAAGCAGATGAGGCTTGACGAACTGACGCAACCAGGATGGGGGGACATAGCTGACTAGTTCTGTGAGAGAGATATGAAGTACGGGACGACTGAATTGAATGTTCCGACTGTTGGGAACCTCCAAACAGACTCGACTGCAGTCACACCATCACCAACAACATTTGGAGAGCTTATGTAGGCTCTTGATATCTTCCCCGGACAATCACAAATGCCGCAAGTGACGTCTTGACAGGGAAGTAGTCAAATGAGGCTGGGTTTGGAGAAACCTCAGGCAGACAATCACATAGTACCGCCAACGCCCACCACGGTGCCCGATTTGTCACAGATAGAGATTGCATAGCCAGTTCAACCCGTGAGGTTTTACCCCTGCATATAGCGTCCCTGGCTAATTACCATATAGAAATCGGATTCGGACGAAGACATGGTGACAGCTCCTGCGTCACTGGATGTCCACATAGCCAAATAGGTATTTTTAATAACGTATCTCGTGTAAAAGCAATTTGTGAACCTGTTTTGTTACGTGTCAGCTTGTTCTGGATTTCAGTGACCAAATTGTCAGACAAGATTATTCGTCAGGGTGTGTGCAAGGGTCGTATGGGCCATGCAAATTTTCTAGACTCCAAATCAAGTTGATTGACGAACAACGATCTTTATATGGTGTTGCCTGTTACAGATAAATGATAAAGCAAAACCTGAATTTGAGACGAAATTTACTAACAAAGTTTTAGTCAGTGATGCCATACGACTTATAGAAGGAGCGGTCAAAGCACATGTGAAACTTGGACAAATGACAGCCGACAGGCTGCATTAATGCATGCAGCCAACTACATATCAATTCGCTCAGACCTCCTGCACATGGTCGAGAAATTGAACATTGCTTATTGTAGGTCATGGAAATCGAGGAGAATGAGCTGCATAACAAATGGTGAGGACGTCGGGCTATAAATATCTCAAATTAGTGCATTGATTTTTATGCGGTAAATTACCGGCCAAAAGCGTTGAAACATACTGGAGCAATATCATTAATCATGTAAATGACGTGTATAGTGGTGGCTCAGAAACTGCGATGTCTCAAAGATCTTGGATTCAAATCATAATACATAGAAACTGTATACTGGCTGCCAATAGAGGCTGTATGCATTTTTTGTACAATTGTTGAGCACCCAATAACTGTTAGTATGTCTCTAAGGTAAGCTCAAATGGGAGCGTCAACAGAGGGTCAACGATTTATAGTCATACCTATTGAGCAATCACCCAGCTGCATAGTCGCATCCATCCAGAGAAGAAGTATTGGCTGGCTTAGTAGGTAAAATGGCAAGCCACACGCACCTTGCCCCATCATAGAAATGAGCGTCAATAGAGCGTCAACGATTTCTGGTCTTACATCCTGAATAATAACTGGGCTGTGCAACGGCATTTAGCCATAATCAAAATATTGGTGACCTTTATGGGCAAAAATGCTACAGACGATATTGCTACTACCTCCTAAAAATGAGCGTCAACGGAGCATCAACAATTTTTGGCATTGCATCATCGAAAATCCAGAGGGTTTCGCTGCAACGTTGACTCATAATTGAACGATCGCCCGCCTTTCTAGGCAAAACATGGTTGTGAGAACATCGGGACTATGTCCTAAACATCTGTGTCAACAGAGCATCAACGACATTGGGCCTTGTATCATGGAAAATGCAACGGCTGGGTGGCAACATTAAACTATGATCGAACTATCTGCCGCCTTTCTACGCGAAAATGGTTGGGACAACATTGCTACTATATCCTAAAAATGAGCATCAACAGAGCATCAACGACTTCTGGCCTTGCATCTTGAACAATACAAGGGTTGTGCGGCGACATTGACCCATAATCGAACTATCGGCCGCCTTTCTAGGCAAAAATAGTTACGACAAGATTGTAACAATGTCCCATAATGAGCGTCAAGGGAGCGTCAATGGAGCGTCAACGGAGTGTCAACAATTTTTGATCTTCCATCTTCGATAATCTAATAGCAATGGAAAGCAGATAACCCACAATGAACTTTTCGATAGCCTTTATTGGCAAAAATGCTAGTGATGATATCGCATCCGGCTCCTACAATTGAGCGCCCACACAGCGTCAACAGTTTTGGTGGATGCTCCAAACGCTACACAGCAATGAACTGCATTGTGCTTTTCCTAAATGGAGTTTTACGCGGTCAGTCTTCGCAATCTGTCCTTGTATACAACTTCACAAATATGCATGCAATGTCTTACAGATTTGATTTCTTTGCTTGTAGTTGTAGAGGCAATATTTAAGAACCCACAGTCTGCTTTACTGTATCGTTACTTTTGGCAGTCTCTTGAGTCGGATCACCCAGCATTCTAATTCTTACCACCATGTCAGATTCAAAATCTTTGAACACCTCTTTGCTCGAGGTTATGATCTCTTCCAAAAATGAACATGTTTTTATTTGTGATTTGGGCAACCGTACATTGGAAATTATTTTCAATGCTTGGTGGGCTTCAATGAATGAAGGCTCGATGCGGCCTATTGCTTGGGACAATTCTAGACATGCGCCGTCGTGGCGATTCTATGTACACTGCGGAATTGAAGAGACTGGCAGCCCTGGCATCATGTGTATCGTTTGTCATCAAGTTCTTTGCCATCTATCGGAACATGGGACAAGCGCAATGGGGAAACACTTGCTGGCAAAAGCTCACATCGCAACGTTAAACGAATTAACAGAGGCAGAAGTTACTGAATTGACTAGTTCGACGGTTAATGAAACAGCTTTAGCCATCTTGAAGAGGCAAGGAAGTCAAGGAATCACAATCATAAGTTTACAGAGGAAAATCAGATTTGACATGTAGTTTGATCCATATTGATTGAAATGACAGACAAAACATTCCAAATTGGCAGATAAGAACCTTGAAACTTCTGAATTTCACCAAGACATGTGGAATTTATACCTCATTTCAGGATTTGTTTCGGCTCATGTTCCATGGAACGCTATATCAAATCTCAAGCTACGGCTGTCATTTAAGGTGTTACGCGATAATCTAGTGCTGCCATTTACTACAACCCTGCGCAACATTTGCCATAGGGAATATGCACTGACCGTGGATGCAATTAAGAAGCAATTGCTGCCACGAAACAAAGTTAGTTTAACTTTGAACGGATGGACATCAATGAACAAATTAGCCATAACATCCGTCATTGCTTACTATATGGATCGAAATTGAGCATTGGGTGAAGTTCAACTCGCTTTCGATGAGGTTGATCGCCTGTTCTTTCCCTGTTTCGAAAGCTAATTAAGGATGATAGGTCAAGGGCCAACATACTGGAGCATGGCTAACTGTATATTTGAAGGATGTGCTGGATCGTTTTAAGCGCACCGTCGGCCGTTTGCTCGGTATTACAACGGATAATGCTTCCTCAAATTACTCGATGACAAGCGAGCTGGAATCAACACTTGAGGCCTCTGGAATCAAGTGGCCTGCATTGGGGAACCACATACCGTGCATGGCGCACGTCATACAGCTGGCTTTAGGTGCATTTATGTGCAGTCTAGGTGTAAAAGGCTGCACCAAGTCTTGGGAAGCCCATGAGCGTGAGCAGCAATTTGGAGAAAATGAAAGCATAGACATCGGAAAGAGTCAAAGACTTCGAAAAGAGGGCAATGCTAGAATCAATAAGGTGTCGGCGATGAGACCAGGTTTGGCAAAGATAATTGACAAAGTACGTATTTCATGATATTTTGAAAGTCCTGAAACTGACCTTCAGATAGCACAGAATGCTTGCTGTACTGATTATGCTGACACCTGGTCATCGAAACAAGTTCATTGACTGTCAAAAAGCCAAAGTCCGCATTGCGGTACATCGGATTAAGAATGTGAAGACATGTTGGAACTCTACACTGGAGTTACTCGAGCGGGCCTACCGAATACAGGAATTCACACGTGAGTGGCTTCAAAATCCAAAATACACTGAATACCGGCCACTGTTCACAACACAAGATGAATGGACTATTGTGAAGTATGTCATAGAAGTATTGTGGCCATTACGATATTGGACCCTGTGGATGGCAAAGAGGCATACAGTCACATTGCATCACGTTATCACAGTGTACAATGACATGTTCGATTACGTGGATGGCCCGATGCGAGCTTTGGCTAAGAAGAAAACTCAATGGAAAGAAGACTTATTCTTTGCAGTGAAGTTAGCTCGACAGAAGCTGTCCAAATAGTACGCTGAAGTGACCTCAACAACGGACATGGTTCTCATTTCTGCACGTATCCTCGATCGTTTCCGGAAGTTGCGATCGTTTAGAAACTGGGACAAGGGAATGAATATCAATCCTGAGGACGAGACATCCTCTACTACGCAATACCAAGAGGCCTTTCTGAAGTATGTGGAGAATGAATACTGCGCCAAACATCGATGCGTGCCTATCAATCAACTCCAAAGCTCACTGAGCAGAAATCCCATCACCTCTATATCGGCTTCAGGATCCTTTCAATTATCCTGTGATCCATATGATTTGTCCAGCGATGATGAAGAATACTTAACGCCTAACAATGTCGCTGAGATGACACCCGGACGAAGCGCTCGCACTGTGCGCATAATGACCGCCGCCAGGCTCTATTTGAATTCGCCGCCTGAAACACCAAAGAACTTGGGGCAAATTGATCCAAATCTCATTGATTACCACTCCGACCTAATGGAGTTTAGCAGTATATTTTGGATAACGGACATAACCGACTGGTGGCGTCAGCAGGAGGAAACGCACTCAAAGTATGCTGATCTCTCCAATGTGGCATGCAATATATTGTCTATCATACCACATGGTGTTGGAGTGGAGGCCAGTTTTTCCCTTGGCCGAGATGTTATCGGCTGGAGGCAGTCAAAAACCCCATGCGAGACCTTTAGTGAAAAACTTGTTGTAAGGCAGTTCGCTTGAGCCAATAACGGGATTTTGGCAGGTACTGACCCAGAATTGGATAACACGAATTCAGAAAACGACTCCGAAATGAAGAAAGAGGCGCAGGAATGGAAACTGCACAGAATGGCCAAGGTTCACAAACTTTTGGAGATGTGGCAGGGCAGCCAAAACATACGTGCTACACAGAAGGATTCCCGCGCTCAAAACAAGCAGATGATCGCCATGGGATACATTTCGGACACCAAAGAGATCGTCCAAGCATCCAGGTCACTCTTTCAACATCATGGTGCGGCTGCATTCAAATTGTCAGAAAGATCTCTTTTGCAACCACCATTGTCTGCGAAGGACCTCCATGGAGGACGAACTCAAATATTAAATGTCCTCCGAATCCGAAGAATCAACCCTTATCCAGTCAAAAGTGACGAGGATAGCATATCTGAAAGTATTTTGGACACTGAAGATTGACTTAACTGGAATGGGGACTTGGATAATCCAAATGACACCGAAGACAATTGCATGGCGGAAGTTGAATCTGATATGGAGCAAGACAATCGCATCGAGGATTTGGAATCACCAGAGCAGCGGGATGTGTGCGCCACACCAAATGTTCCCGGATTGATTCGGCCTACAGGGAAGTTAAAGAGACAGGCTGAAAAGGTGTTCCTGACTGTCAATGCAATCGAAATGAGAAGGAACAAGGGAGTGAAGAAAAAGTAGGACAGAATGCGTCAATGGTTCACCAGCTTCTTTATATATCTTGACCGAGTATTTTAGTTAGAGATATATACTGGGCGAATGGTGAGTAGAATCTTGTGAATATCGGTTGATGAACAGATGTATAGCAGGCGCAATGAAGCTTGAGGAAAAACACATGAATTTATGTCCTGTGTGAGCGAACAGTGCAAGAATGTTACTGCACTCGGCTTTGCCACAGGGCCAAGTCTTACTCTGTCAGAACGACTACCAATAAGTTCAAATCATGATGAAAACTACTGTCGACGGCAGTAGATGGTGAATGGACAATACAGTAAAATTAGTGTCAACGGAGCATCAATGATTTGTGGTTTTGTAAGTACGGTAATTAAACAGTGCCTTGGTCGCTGTTAGGCATAACCAATGTATTGGCAGCTGTTATTGGCAAAAGAGACAGCAACACGGTCATCGCCCTATTCTGAGAATGAGCATCAATGGAGCATCAACGATTTTTGGCTTATTATCTTGGCTAGTTTATGTTCCGATTGGTTGCACACATCCATTTTTCAGACATTGGCAGCCTTTACTGGGAAAAACTACAGCGACATGATCCCTGCCGCATCCTGAGAATGAGGGTCAACAGAGCGTCAACAATTATTAGCTTCGCATCTTGGCTAATTTATGTTCCGATTGGTTGCAGACTGTTAGGTGTTCTCCCTTGATAGCGGAAGTGGTACTTGGTAACAGGCGGATGCATAGTGTATATATTGTTATGCGCACACACCTATGCAAGCGATCACAAGTTAGACTACGTGGCATGACCTTTAGCAGGGTTTCATGTTGTACGCGAGAAGATTGCAGACAGCTGCGGCTGTCTATCTTCTTTCATTCTTAGAAACTATGCGGGACATGTACAAGACATGCACGGCAGTTGATAGTCAATATGCAAGTAAGTGAGCTCCTCATTCCTACCTGTAATGGGGAGGGATTCAGTGGGGCACGTCCCGGTGCAGTAGCCTAAGCCTGATGTTACTGAGGGATTAAAACGTTAGCTGAGGCCTGGAGTAAACACTACTTCATTGAGTTGAGTAGCATCGGTGGCAAATTCGTCTAGATGTACGTTGGAATAGTATTGGCTGGTTGCCGAAGTAAATCTATGACGGTATGATTAATAACCGTGCGGGGTTATTAATTGCGACAAGGTTTGGGCAATATGGGGAATTGCTCGAATGTTCCAACTACCGATTCATACGAGTAGCAAGATGTCCAAGTTGAAGTTGTGGTCTGATTTATTGGCTGATATGATATCATGCATGAACAGAATAACCAAAGGGATTCGGGGCCACCTCTACCAGGCGCATTCTTCGAATGTAACGTGCACAGATACGTGACTATCATGAGTGATTGAATCATAGTCTGAAGATGGTTTTGAGAGACTATAAAGAGATCACATTGTTCTGGTAATGAAGAAGGGGGCATCGGACTTCAGACAGATAAAACAAGGACGAGACCTACCAGTGGAGAAATATCCTTACTTATTATTGCATTTTTATCATACCTATATCTATTATTATATACCTAAGAATCTATTAGCTTGGTGTAGCAGCAGCCCTGCACCTCGATAACAGTATACCTCGAATGATGATTACCTTTGACAACGAAAATGACGTTATTGTATATGCTCTCGACAAGATCATATCTTACGCTAGACAACATCAGTACATCTTCGTAGCACAGAGTGTTTGGTGGCTAGCATCGATGATTGGACTGGAGCAAGGATTGGTAATCCATATCAATAATCTCAAGAGGAGATCGGATATCGCATTATGGGAGGCTACACCTCAGGTTCAAGATACGATCAATCAAATCAATACGAGTCGTTGCAGAAATGAAGTATCCACCCCGCTGAGATGTCCAAGAGGACTGAAGAACTTATAACGAATTGGGCTATAATCATCCAGATAGAATACCCCAGGCTCATAATACAATACATGACATTAGCGATCTACAACTGAGTAGTTCAGCGACAGACGAGCATCCTGGGATCATTGAGCGAACTCAGCAGTTCATTCAGAAATCTCGGAAAGATAGGAAACAGTTTCAAAAGACAATTGATCCATTGTCATGTACAAGATCGGGGAAGATCCTCGCGAGACCGCTATCCAAAAAACAGAGGAATTTCCTATAGTCAATTCCCAAAGATACAATAGTGAATTACTTGGATAATAGGAAATAGGGTCTATGGCCGTGAACCTAGTACTTACTTGTGGGTTACGAGTATAGTTACTTAGGGTAAAGCACCCTGTAACAGTATAATAAATAATCTCTAAGCTCCTAGGTTTATTATACATGCAAGAGGAAGAGCTTAAAGCTTATCAAGGATTAAAGAAGCAAGGAGCTTTCTTATTGTGTTCACCAAAATTTGGATTGGTAGTAGTATCAACTAAACTACCAAACCTTACAGTTACATTACCATTTCGGATACTGGTTACGACACGAGAATATTTTCATAGGCACCATTTCATTCAGGAATATTACTATGGACCTAATATCCGGGCACAACAAATTGAATATTACCAACAAGATATGATTTCCTATAAGCTATCGGAAGTTATAACATTCAGACAATTCTAGCTATATGATCAACGTGTTTGATTTAGCCGGATATATACCTAATTTATTTGGACACGAACCTTTCAATATATTCGGTTCAATAGATTCAATTTTATCCGAAAAATTAAAAAGCGATTGGAATAATCCAATATTCCACGCAGAACCCGAGACACCTAATCCTTGTGTACAATACTATCGACAATCGGCCATGAATGGCGAATTACTTACAATTGACGATATAGTATTCAAAAATCTCTGGAAAGAATATCACTAGTGGGCAGAGGAGTGGGATTGTGACTGCAAAGAAGAAGATAAGACCGAGTGGTGTCATTGTGGTGACAATAAATCATCGGCAAAATGCAGCCAGTGGTAGACCTTACCTGTCCTCCGATGGAGCGACTTTACGATATATTAATCATTATTGCGTTATCAATAATAATGATTCAATTACAAAACGTTATTGAGCAATCTATACTCATGCGATACAATATATTTTGCCAAGATAATGTATGGTTGGCACCTCCGGAATGGATTCAACAATTCGAAGAATCTATCTAGGTCGCATATGCGAAAATTGATAAATATACACCTCGCAATTGGAGGATGTATAATGAAGGAAAAGATAGTGGTTATACCGACAGCTATAACCAGGGGCTCTTGGAAGGGCATGATAATGGCTGGGACGAAGCCAAAGAATATTACCAGAAAATATTCCAGAGGGAGCTAACAGAAGCTAAGCAGCAATGAAAAGAAAGATGGTGCGAGTAATGAGTATTCCGAGGAAGTACCAGAGGAATACGAGGAATCAGAAGTTGATGATGAATGGTCCTCCTATGGACAGAAACAAGACTCAAAATAGAATGAGTTGAGGGAATGGTTTGGGAATTAGTCCGATGATGAGCTTAGGGATACCGTCAAACTAAGAAGTTGCTTTAATGCAGATTATGAGATAATTGCTTTAGACATCTAGGATGTCACTTCTATGAAGTTATAAAAGTTCATCAGTTGACGTTAAAGACCATAGTGCGAAGCAATTTTAATGCAACCACCACCAATTCCACAGTATCCATAATAAATATCTTTGATATTACTTCGTCGATATTACCTTCGTATATTACTTCAGTAATAAATATCTTTGATATTATTTCGTCCATATTACTTTCGTATATTACTTCAGTAATAAATAACTTCGATATTACTTCATCGATATTACCTTCACATATTACTTTAGTAATTAATATCTTTCATATTACTTTGTCGATAGTATCTTCGCATATTACTTCAGTAATTAATATCTTCGATATTATTTCGTCAATATTACCTTTGCATATTGCATTAGTAATTAACATCTTCGATATTACTTCGTTAATATTACCTTCAAATACTACTTCAGTAATAAATATCTTCGATATTACTTTGTCGATATTACCTTCGCATAATACTTTGGTAATAAATATCTTCGATATCACTTCGTTGATACTACCTTCGTATATTACTTCGGTAATAAAATATTTCCGACATTACCCGTTAAAAATATGAAAATTACGGCTTATTTCGGATAATGTTAAAACAATTTTAAGAGAAGGAAGTGATATTATAGGATGACGACTGGAAAATCGTCATAAAAAGAAGGGGGTAAAAGTACTTCTGAAAATTAGTTTGTTGGTGGAAATGAAGGAGGATTTGAAAGAGAAACGATAATACGCTATGGTATTATCAGGTATTCTCAATTGCTATTCGAATTATGTTATCAACAAAGAGAAACGATAATGAGCTATGGTATTATCAGGTATTCTCAATTGTTATTCGAATTATGTTGTCAACAAAGAGAAATGATAATACACTATCGTATTATCAGGTATTCTCAATTGTTATTTGAATTACATTATCAATAAAGAGAAACGGTAATGCACTACAGTACTATTGCAAATAAGTTGTCATCTATGAACGAAGACAATGAATAAAATTATGAATAAACATTTAGGATGAATTGTTATTAGACTTGATGGATCTTCTTAGCGGGAGGTCGGGATTCGAGTTAACCAGACTAACATCGCTACATCCCATAGTCTTGTCAGGCTAGTGTTAATTACATTTGTCTGAAAGATATTTTGATTGAAAGATCAACTTGTGAATCTTATGTTAAAAGCTTATATGTGCTTTCAAGTATATACGAGTGGGGACTTTAACCTAACAGTGAAATGACTTGTGTATGGTTGGAAGAGTAAATAAGCAGATGAAGTTGCAGTGGTTGGGTATTGACATCGATATTCGAATTACCTTCAACAGAGAGAAACCAAGACATGTATGATGTCTTCGGGTATTCTCATCAATATTCGAATTACCTTCGACAAAGAGAAACAAAGACATGTATGATGTCTTCGGGTATTCTCATCAATATTCGAATTACCTTGGACAACGAGAAACAAAGACATGTATGATGTCTTTGGGTATTCTCATCAATATTCGAATTACCTTGGACAAAGCGAAACGAAGACATGTATGATGTCTTCCGGCATTCTCATCGACATTCAAATCACCTTCGACAAAGAGAAACGAGGACATGTATGATGTCTTCAGGCATTCTCATTGACATTCGAATTACCTTTGACAAAGAGAAACGAGGACATGTATGGTGTCTTCAGGTATTCTCATTGACATTAGAATCACCTTCAACAAAGAGAAATGAGGACATGTATGATGTCTTCAGGTATTCTCATCGATGGTCGAATCACCTTCATCACAAGAGAAACGAAGACATGTATGGTGTCTTCAGGTATTCTCATAAATTATGATCATTCTATCAAATTAAGTATTACATATCCAAAAATACGAAACTTAGTTACAGTTATAATTAGGAACGCTGTGCTATTAATTCTATTACTGGAACAATGGTAAAAGCTAAGTATTATCTACCTAATTATGGAACATAATTACAGTTGGTATCAGAATTACTTTTACAAAAAGAGACGGGCATATACTATGTAATGTCCAGGTACTCTTGCATACAAGGACTTAAGATACCTTTATCTTATACAAATTGATGGATCAAGTAATGAGCGATGATGATATAAGGGCTTATGCTTGATACCTATAGACCATGTCCAATAGGCTCGAGTACGACTTAAGTTGAATTGTCAATCTTTATGAGTGACATTATGGGTCGAAACTTTAGGAGAAATAACTAAATGATTCCGGGCGTGTTCTAAATTGTCCTATCTGACCCTCTTGCAGGTGATACTGTCACAGTGAAGATAGTCAATTGTTTGGAACATTTCTTGAACATTTGGAGATATTTGCGAAAGCATTTAGATTATAGGTTATATGTATTCATTGTAGTAGAATGAGTCAACAGCCTGAAAACTACGCTTAAACGAAACATGAGAGTAAATGGACTATATCAATTATGTTAAGTCAAGACAAATCCATGCACGAGTATGGTATTCAAATAGACCTTTGGAGTAGATGAACGATTGATTATATGTACCTGCGATGATATCAAAGGGGTAAATGATCATGAGTTTATATGTACCACTGGAATGAATGAATTGCGCTACAAGTTATTTCGATCACATTTCGATGTGGTATTAGTACAAGTATAAGACTCACATCCTGAACTGTACTCAACGATAATAAGAATAACTTGCCGTACGTGGTTGGCAAAGATGGCAGAGAGCGCTGGGTCACCACGCCTAGAGAAGGGGGTTATGTTATGGGTCTTGAAGTCTAAGAGATGGACGGAAGAGAAGGATCATTTACAAAATAGTTATAGAATAGTTGTTCTGTTTAGAAGCATATGAGTAGGTTATAAAGGAAAGATATGAAAGGAATTAAGAGAAAGCATACTTGTGATATGCAGGAAGAAGGGTGAAAAGGAATACTTCTTACGACAGAGCATCGTTGAGGTCACCTATCTTAGAGAAGGTGGTGATGTTAGGGGTTCTCCCTTGATAGCATAAGTGGTACTTGGTAACAGGCGGATGCATAGCATATATATTGTTATGCGCACACACCTATGCAAGCGATTACAAGTTAGACCACGTGGCATGACCTTTAGCGGGGTTTCATGTCCTATGTGAGAAGATTGCAGACAGCTGCGGCTGTCTATCTTCTTTCATTCTTAGAAACTATGCGGGACATGCACAAGACGTGCACGGCAGTTGATAGTCAATATGCGAGTAAGTGGGCTCCTCACTCCTACCTGTAACGGGGACGGATTCAGTGGGGCATGTCCCGGCGCAGTAGCCTGAGCTTGACGTAATTGAGGGATTATGACGTTGGCTGAGGCCTGGAGCAAACACTACTTCATTGAGTTGAGTAGCATTGGTGGCAAATTCGTCTAGGTCTGCGTTGGCATAGTATTGGCTGGTCACCGAAGTAAATCTATGACGCTATAATTAATAACTGAGCGGGGTTGTTAATTGCGACAAGGTATGGGCAATCTGGGGAATTGCTTGAATATTCCAACTACCGATTCATACGAGTAGCAAGATGTCCAAGTTGAAGTTATGGTCTGATTTATCGGCTGACATGATATCATGCATGGACACGATAACCAAAGGGATTCGTGGCCACCTCTACCAGGCGCATTGTTCGAATGTAAGGTGCACAGATACGTGGCTATCATGAGTGATTGAATCATAGTCTGAAGAGGGTTTTGAGAGACTATAAAGAGATCACATTGTTCTGGTAATGAAGAAGGGGGCATCGGACTTGAGACAGAGAAAACAAGGACGAGACCTACCAGCGGAGAAATATCCTTATTTATTATTGCATTTTTATGATACCTGTATCTATTATTATATACGTAACAATCTATTAGCTTAGTGTAACGGCAGCCCTGCACCTCAATAACAGCATACCTCGAATGACGATTACCTTTCACAACGACAATGACATTATTGTGTACGCTCTTGAGAAGATTATATCTTATACTGGACAACATCAGTACATCTTCGTAGCACACAGTGTTTGGTGGCTAGCGTCAATTATTGTACTTGAGCAAGGATTGGTAATCCATATCGATAATCTCAAGAGGAGATTGGATATCGCATGATGGGAGGCTACACCTCAGGTTAAAGATACGATGAACTAAATGAATACGAGTCGTTGCAGAAAAGAAGTATCCACAACGCCTCGAGACGTCCAAGAGGACTCAAGATCGTATAACGAATCGGGCTATATTCATCCAGATAGAATACTCCAGGTTCATAATATAATACAAGACATTAGCAATCTACAACTGAGTAGTTCATCGACAGACGAGCATCCTGGGATCATTGAGCGAACTGAGCAGTGCATTCAGAAATTTCGGAAGGGTAGGAAACTGTTTCAAAACAAGATTGATCCATTGTCACATACAAGATTGGGGAAGATCCTCATGAGACCGCTATCCAAAAAATAGAGGAATTACCTACAGTCAATTCCGAAAGATACGATAGTGAATTACTTGGATAATAGGAAATAGGGTCTATGGCCATGAACCTAGTACTTATTTGTGGGTTACGAGTATAGTAACTTAGGGTAAAGCACCCCTGTAACAGCGCATTAGGATTCAACATCAATGGCATGTAAATCGGTCCAAATGCAACACACAATCCTCCAAGTCACTTCGGGCGACCTCACCAGTTCTTCCAAGTACTTCTAGATGCTTTCAGACCCCCCTGGAGCTAAGCAAAGTCCTGTCAGACTCTGCAAGAGCATTCTCAAGATGCTATGAGATTTAACTGATACGATGGTCAAATTTTGGAGCTCCTGAGACCTCTGCGCAGATCTGCGAAAGTCTTCGAGAGAAGCCGAGACCGCAGCGCAGCACAGTGAGAGAGTTGGTGACATTCCGACAGCTGTGGTTCTTACATTACCACAAGGCATTTCGTCTTTGTTACAGTCAGAAGCTTCACTACAAAATAGTATGGCATGCATTATGTACGTCTTTCTATACATAGACATACGATCAATCTGGCTGCAAATGGTACTCGAGCATAATCGGAGGAGCATTTGGACACGCCCATTGAGAGAACTTACAGATGCACCACTTGGAGGACGTTGTGGTGAAACAATAGAGCTAGAAGGCAGAGAGCCCACAATCAACAGTCAGCCGCACTCTCGTGACATCCAACCAGAATTGATGGGAAAGAGCAGTTCTGGTTGGAGGCACGTAGCAATCAGGTGAGATAATATGATACTGCCCGGCGTTGAGGATCTACACAATTGCATGTATCCACGAAATCTTGGACAGAGCGAGTGAGATCAGAAGTTGGGAAAGACAGAGTGTGTATTTTCATTGTATGATTAGATAAGATGGAAATGAGATGATGTCTATCTGCTCCCCGTCACTCTGTCCACTTCCGTTACCCCTGTATCACCTTACAACTGCCATTGCTCCTTCACGAGGTACTTGCAGGCTGGGATCGAGCGATTTTGGAGATGCCCTTTGGGACTGACATGGAGTGATCTCAGGGATGCACTTCGAGGCTGGGATCGAGTGAATTTGGAGATGGATTTAGGCCAAGATCAAGTGAACTCAGAGATGCACTTGGACGCTAGGATCGAGTGAGTTTGGACACGCAGTTGCAGACCGAGATCGAGTGAACTCAGCAATGCACTCGGAGGTTGTGATCGAGCAAGTTTGGAAAAGCACAGAGGCCGAGATTGAGTGTACCCAGAGATGCACTTACTGATCGATCAAGATTGGAGGAGTACTGGGAGGGAGATGATCTGGAGGTAATTGATCTGAAGGCGGTGAATCTGGAGGCAGTGAATCAGGAGGCGGTAGATTAGGAGGCATGTGCAAAGGAAGCTGAGACTCTATTCATTGGTTAACTCGTGATTGTGGGATTATGCAGAATTGAGTACAACATGGTCTGCTGCGAGCTGAGAGACTGGCTGCGGGTGGGAGACAGTCGATCTTGGGATGATGCAGTACGCGGTGTATGGAGTCCTCAGTGTATACAGTACTCGGTGGATGCAGTGCTTGGTGAATGCTGTACTCGGTGTATGCTGTACTCGGTGTCAACTCTTGACCATCGCATGGAGAGATAGGGAGGGATAACATAACTGTGTGTTCTTAGGTGATGGTAGAGTTGAGGACAAGAAGGAGGGAGATGAGAGGAGATGGGGCAAATGATCATGAGAAACTGGGACTTAAGAGACTTTCGTGTGAGAGTCAATTTACCATCCCTGATAGGGCCGGTATGAATCCCGATCTGGCATGTAAAAACACCAATACGAGGCCTTTCCAACCCAATCAGGCAAGTCGAACCCCAGATTTCTCATACTCGCTCGTATCCTCCACATCGTTGTCATCTTCATCCCTTGTATCTCACTTTCTCGTCCACAACTTCTACCATCATCGCAGAACATAAAGTTTAGTCATCACTCTGTATCTCCCCATGGCATGATCATAAGTTGACACCGAGTACAAGCATACACCGAGCACAGCATACACTGAGTACTGCATACACGAAGTACACCATACACCACGTACAGCATGCCCAAGATTGTTTGTCTTCCCTTCATTCTTATGATTATGGCTTGACCCCAGAATGTAGCTTCAGCTTCTGGCATCCCTCCCTACACGATCGACTGCCATCAGCCAGCTTGCCATGATAGCCCAAAGGGAAAGTCACCTTGCCACATTCTCACGTTTGCAAGTCAACTAACTGATGAATAGAGTCTCAGCACCTGGCGTGGCGTCCAGCGACCGCCTCCAACAACTTGTCCAATCTCGCTTGATCACAGCCTCCATCGACCGCCTCCAAGTACTTGCCCAAACTAGCTCCATCACAGCCTCCAAGTGTATCACGAAACTTGCTCAATCACGTCCTTGGAGTGTATCTCGAAACACGCTCGATTACCGCCTCCAAGTGAATCTCTAACGTCGCTGGATCATGATCTTGGAGTGTGTCGCTAAGTTCACTCGATCACGGCCTCCAAGTGTATCTCCAATTAGGTCGATTACCGCCTTCAAGTGCATCTCCAAACTCGAACAATTATGAACTCCATGTTCGCACGATCATGGCGTCCAAGTGCATCTCCACACTTGCTTGATCACGGCCTTCAAGTATATCTCTGAATATGCTCAATTACTGCCTCCAAGTGCATCACTAAACTCGCTCAATCACGGCCTCGGAGTGTCTGTCTGAGTGCACTGGATCGTCATTTTCAGGCACACCTCGAAATTCTCTAAAGCTCCACCTGCAGACAGTCCAGATGTCCGAGTGAAAGTTACATGGGATCGCATGGGTCATTCTATCCAACAATGGGTCGCAGAAGGGCACTGCCAGAGCTATTGATCTGAAATCGGTCCAACCTAGGCGACTGAGCATCCCCCAAAACTGCCAAAACCATAGAAGATGGTATTGTGGATGGCACCGCCAATTGTGTAGTGCCTTTAGGAGTGGTACTGCTACCTCACTCTACCGAATCTTCCCTTCCTTGCAATAAGGTTGAACTGGAAATTGTGGGTGTAGTAGACCCAACACAAACATCTGAAGTGCATTTTTTGATCAGTGTAGTAGGAGGGACCAGAATATGCTCTAATGAGGGAGCTGATGTGATCATTGGTGCTGGGCTTGATGTGGTGATTGGCTTTCTGGTGTGGCTCATTGCGCTCTTATATCAGCAAAATATAATTATGTCCAAAACCATACACAAACCTCCCAGACACTCCGGTAGCCCTCGCCAGTACTTCTAAGTACTTCCAGATGCTCCCAGCCCCCCCTGGAGCTTTGCAAAGTGCTCTCAGACTGTGCAAGAGCATTCTCATGTTTTCCTGAAAGCACCTGCAGTAATTGAGGAGCATTCAGGATGCTACGAGATTTAAGTTTTTGTATAATAAAATTTTGCAGCTGCTGAGACCTCTGCACAAGCACTGTGAGAGACTTGGTGCCGTATTCTCACCCGAGTGGTTCTTAGAGTTCCATAACCACAAGGCATTTCATCGATCATATTGGTCTCTGTTACAGTCACAAGATTCGCTACATCACAATATGGCATGTATTATCTAAGTCTCTCTGTATATATTCATATGGAGATACAGCAATAACAGAGATGGAATCAGCGATAGGCACTATATATTTTGGAGACTCAGGGGTAGATAGACATTATCTCATTGAACAAAACACACACCCTATCTTTCCCAGCTCTTGGTCTCATGCACCCTTGCCGAGCTTCGTAGATCCAAATAATGTGTGTCGATCCTCACGCACTCTTGCCCACCATTCACTGATCGACTCACTTGAAGTTGTTCATCATGGCCGGGTATCCATTCCTATCCTCTCACCCTCTTCCTATGCTCCTTGCGCTAGAACTGCTCGTTCTCATGACCTCCCTTGGTATATTATGTGAGGTGCAGCGGATTGTTGATGATCGGCTGTCTGCCTTCTAGCTTCACCGTTTCACCACACCGTGATCAAGTGAACATGGAGATGCACTGTGAGGCTGTAATCGAGCCAGTTTATACATACTCTTGGAGACTGTAATCGAGCGAGTTTGGAGATGCACTTGGAGGCTATGCTCAAGTGAGTTTGGGGGATGCACTTGGAGGCCATGATCGAGGGAGGTAGGAGGAGTATTAGGATGCGGTCAATCTGGAGGCAGTAGATTGGGAGGAAGGCGCGACAGGAGCTGAGACTGTATTCATCGGTGAACTTGGAAATGTGCGAAAGTAAAGAATTGAATACAACATCATCTACCGACAGATGAGAGACTGGCTTGGAGTGGGAGACAGTCAATCTTGGGATGATGCAGTACGTGGTGTATGCAGTACTAAGTGTATGCTGTACTCAGTGTATGCAGTACTCAGCGTATGCTGGACTCGGTGTATGCTGTACTCAGTGTATGCTGTAGTTGGTGTTAACTCTTGATCATGGCATGGAGAGATAGAGAGGGATGACTAAACTTCGTGTTCTTTGGTAATGGCAGAATTGAGGACAAGAAAGAGAGAGACGAGAGGGTACGTGGGGAAATCATGATGAGAAACAGGGATTTAAGAGAATTTTGTGTGTGAGTCAGTTTACCATCCCCGATCCAGCAGGTACAAGTCCCGATCTGGTGTGTAATTGCACTGATTCGAGGTTGTCCCAACTGAATCAGACAAGTTGTACCCCAGATTTCTCATATCCGCTGATAATCCTTCACATCGTTCCCATCTTTATTCCCCATCTCTCTCTTTCTTGTCCACAACTCTCGTATCATCACACAACACAAAGTTAGGTCATCCCTCTCTTTCACTCCATGTCCTCATCATGAGAGGACACTGAGTAAAGCATACACCGAGTAAAGCATACACCGAGTAAAGCATACACCCAATACCGCATTAACTGAAGATTGTTTGTCTTCCCTTCATTCTCATGATCGCGAGCTGACCCCTGAATGTAACTTCCACTTGCAGCGTGCCTGCCTACACGATCGACCGCCAACAGCCAGCTCTCCATTAGAGCTAAAAGCTACAGTCACCTTGTCACATTCCCATGGTTGTGATTAACTAACTGATGAAAAGAGTCTCAGCACCCGGCGCGCCATCCATCGACTGTCTCCCAGTAGTTGGCCAAACTTCGTCAATTACAGCCTCCAAGTGTATCTCCAAACTAGCCCGATCCCGGACTGCAGTTGTGTCTCCAAACTTACTCGATTGCGGCCTCCAAATTCAAACGATCATGGCTTCAAAGTGCATATCTCCAAACTCGCTCCTTCACGGTCTCCAAGTGTATCTCCAAACTCGCTCAATTACAGCCTCCAAAATCGCACAATCATGGCCTCCAAGTGAAGCTACACACTCGCTTAATCACTGCCTTCCAGTGCATCTCCAAACTCGCTCAATCATGGACTCCAAGTGCATCTCCAACCACGCTCAATCACGGCCTCCAAGTGCATCTCCAAAGTCGCTCGATTGTACTCTTCAAGTGTATCTCATAACTCGCCCGATTACGGCCTCCAAGGTCGCACGATCACGGCCTCCATCTGTAACTCCAAACTGGCGTGATCATGGCCACAGAGTGTATCTCTGAGTTCACTCGATTGCTATTTTGAGGTGCACCTCGAATTGCTGTCAATCACCGGCTGCATCCTGTCCAGATATACCGAGTTTAGATGGGTAGCTATATAGATACATAGATACATAGATGAGAATACAAACAGAATACATGAGTTTAAAAAATCGTTGAACAATAAGTAGTAGCTCTGATTTCGAGGTGCACCAGCCGCGTTCCCAGAGAAGATGTTTTTCCCAGAATGCTCTACTATCGTTTGAAATGCTTCCAGACTTGTCCCTGGTGCTCCCAGGTCGGTTGCCGGTGCTCCCAGGTTTGTCGCTGGTGCTCCCTGGTGCTCCCAGCATTGTTGTTGGCGCTCCCAGGCTTGTCGCAGGCACTCCCAGTTACTCTGAAGGCCAGCAGAAATTCTCTCCAAGGGTCTGATACTCTCCTGTAATTGACGCATCTAAGTTTACACTCCACATCCTCTCAGACACTCCTGGAGGCTTCCAGTGACTGAAATACATTTTGCTGATGGTGCTCAATACAGCAGAGAGGTTTCTTGAGCAGTCTAGTCAACACAGGAAAGAGGTTGCTCCATTGCGTGTAACATGACAAGGGAAGATACTTGTTCGGAAGCTATCTAGGCGGGTGTTACGGGGGTAACAACACCTCTTGACAATATACCTAATATCCTGTATATGTACTTAGATGCGTACGGCCGTAGATTCTATTCCCTATTCTTAAGATATTCTGTTATCGTATCTTTTGATATACTCTGCAGATAGGTCCTCTGCTTCTTAGTTATTGGCTTAATAACTTTACCGAACCGGGGTCTCGTCAGTTTATTGTGATTCTGTTTGATGACTGCCCTACGTTCCTTTCGGGATAGAGAAATAAACTTCTCAGATTTCTCAGCTATAATCCCTGGCCTGAAGCCTTCAATATCGAGGCTGCTTATATCGTTATCCGAAACCTGGATCTGATCCCTCCTATCCGGATGGACAGTATCTAATATCGCACAGCTTCGAGGATCTCCTTGGATATTGCGTGGTGTTATCGACACTTCCCGTAGATCCCGAATTTCCTCAGTATCTTGATCTTCTTTGGCACAAGGTATTTCCTTTGACAGTTCTTCGGCTGCCGTCGCAACTTCCTCTCGGGAATGTAGATTATCGAGGTGGTTGATCAATCCTTGCTCGAGTCCAATAATCGATGCCAGCCACCAGACACACTGCGCCACGAAGATCTGCTGAGTTCTTCTGGCGTAACCAATGACCTTCTCGAGGGCGTATACTATAACGTCGTTATCGTTCTCGAAGGTAACAGTCATTCGTGTCGTAATGCTTCCGAGGTGCGGGGCTGCCGCTACACAAAGCTAATAGATTCTAGGTATAGATATAATAGGTATAGGTATCATAAAAACGCAATAATAAATAAAGATATTTCTCCGCTGGTAGAACTTGTCTTCTCTCTCTCTCCCCTCTTCATTGTCCGAACAATGTCATCTCTTTATAGTCCCGGCTCATAGGTATATCTCCCTCAACCATTGCCTTCTAGAACTATGATTAAATCCCTCAATGATAGTCACTTATCCGTGGGTCTTATTGGCAATGCCCGATGGATACCCTTGCGACTTATTTGCTGGCGCCTCTCGGATGTACTCATGCATCCCCATAGGAGACACGTATCATATCGTTCATTAATCAGACCATAACTTCAACTTTGACATCTCGCCTTCGATGAGTTTATTCGGTAGTTAAAACAGGCTTATCAGGATACCAGTTCCGTGCTGTCAACATAGAGTATTTATGACACCTTAAGTTGCGAGCTAGACTCATGCAACCCAATGCAAGGTAATCGCTCCTGGACTGAACCAATGCCATAAATCCCTCAGTTACGTCATGCTAAGGTGGAGACAATTTCTCAACACCGGGGTGTGCCGCACTGGGTACCCTGCCGTTACGGTCAGGCAGTGAAGAGCCCGCTTAATCGCAATTGACTATCAACTGCCGTGCTTGCTCACAAGCATGTCCCGCATAGTTTCTGGAAGTGAAAGAAGCTTCTCATGATCCTGGCCTCTCATACCACTGGCCAACAATTGAGTTCTTCTCGTGACTGATATGAACCCCCGCTAAAAGGCATATCACTGGGCTAAGTACTTGCGAGTCTCGGCGTAGTATGCGCTGTCCTCGACCTCCAATCAAGTCCCATTATCACTGCTAGAGGAGAACCCCTAACAGCGGGAAAGGAGACACTTAACTCAGATATCACAAGTATCACTGGATCAGATTAGGGATATACATTGAAATAGGATCTAGGGCTGTGCATAAGTATCGATATTTGCGATACCAGCACCCCCCTAAAATTTTCGGAGATAATCATTATCTCTTTGTCATGCAGTGTGTTTGGTGTGTAGTCTCGATTATTGGATTACAACAAGGTTTGATCATTTGCATCTATAATTCATGCGAACGCGCTGCTATCAACATTTAAGTTACTCAGGGAATATTGTCAATGCCTAGAGATATTTTTCGGAATTCCAGCGCCTCGGGCAATGCACAGTGAGACCGAATACTAACATCAGCAGAGAACTATCATCAAAAGTCAATACACACAGGAAGGGATTATGTTAGTCACCCACTGCACCGGACAAGACAAGGAATGGGTACTTCCTTACCTCAATCAAAAATTCAGCTTAAGATGGCTCGGAAACATCAGAGACTAAAGGAAGTTTGAGACCAAGCTGAGGCCCTATGCCAATCTAAACTTTTTAAAATAAACTTAGAAAGGACATCATTAGCAATCTCTCCAATAGAATAAAAATAGGATCTAGGGCAGTGTATAAGTACTTGCACTTCTAATTGAAGCACCCCTCTAACATTCGACATCCAAAGGGTCCATTACAGGAATTGCCTGAAACCTTCCATGACATACTTGATGACAGTCCATATATCCTGAATTCTAAAGAGTGGCCTGTAATCACTGTATTTTTGGATCTGGAGCCACTCCAAGGTAAATGCTCGTAATCAGTAGACTTGCTCAAGGAACTGCAGCATTGAATTCTACAGTGTTTGCAAAGCGATATTAGGTAGCACTGCGATTGGTACTTTGGCTGCTTGACAGTCAATGAACATGTTTTGACAACCTAGTGTCAGTGTAATCAATGCAGAAACCATTTATTGCTAAATACAAGTCAGTTTTAGGACTTTCAAAAGTTCTTGAAATATGTACTTTCTTATTTCTCTATGCAAAACCTGACCTCATCGCTGATATCTTCTTTATTGGAGTATTGCCCTCTTTGTGAAGTCTTTGACTCTTCCCAATGTCTATGATTTCAATCTCTTCAAATTGCTCATCATGCTCATGAGATTCCTAAGACTTGGTGTGGCAGTTTACACCAAGACTGCTCTTGAATACATCAGAAACAAGCTGGATGCATCAGCAAAATGCAATTTAGTCACTGGGATCCTCCAGGAGTGTCTGAGAGGATGTGGAGTGTAAACATAGATGCGTTGATTTGAGGAGAGTGTCAGACCGTAGGAGGGCATTTCGGTTGGCCTTCGGAGTAACTGGGAGCTCTGATGACTGGTACAAGCATACCATGGGAGTGATTATGATTAGTTTAAGATGACCTGGGAGCGCCAGCGACAAACCTGGAAGCACATCGAATCACTGTAAAGCAGTCTGGGAAAAACTACATCTTTCGGAATGTTGCAGGTGCGTCTGGAAATCATAGCTACTACTCATCGTTCAACGATTTTTAAAACTCATGTATTCAGTTTGTGTTCTCATCTATGTATCTATATAGCTACCCATCTACACACAGTATAGCTGGACTGAATGCAGCCAGAGCTTGAGACCATTTCGAGGTGTGCCTGAAATTGATGATTTAGTGAAATCAGAGATACACTCTGAGGCCGTGATCGAGCAAGTTCAAAGATGCACTTCAAGGTGCTAATTGAGCCTATTTAGAGATACACTTGGAGGCCGTAATCGAGCGAGTTTGGAGATGCGCTTGGAGTCCGCAATGGTGCGAATTTGGAGATACACTTGCAGGCGGCAATCGAGCGTATTTGGAGATACAGTTGGAGACTGTGATAGAGTGAACTTAGAGATGCACTCCAAGATCATGATCGAGTGAGTTTAGAGATGCACGTGGAGGCGGTAATCAAGCGTATTTGGAGATACACTCCGAGGCCTGGATCAAGTGAGTTTTGAGATACATTTAGAGGCTGTGATTGAGCGAGATTAGACAACTACTTGCACGCAGTCGATGGACGGCACGCCATGTGCTCAGACCGTATTCATCAGTTAGTTGACTTGCAAACGTGGGAATGTGACAAGGTGTTACGGGGGTGTTTAGATCCCAATAATCTATACAATATTTATTGAATCTAAGTACAGCCGCCTATCTAAACTATTTCTCTCCTCATCTTATCCTAAGACTCAACCTCTTGCCCGTTCGCAAGAGCTCCCAATTCTCGACCCAGCAAATTTAACGCCGCCGCTTCTAATCTCAACAAATTGAAATGGTGCCACTGACCCTCTCCGAGAGAGACGAAGATTAAGTCTCTCTGTCATTCAACCACTCCTCAGAATATTCCTCGCAGGGTCAAGCGCCGGTGTTGCGATATCTCAGCACCAGGTAATCTATATTCTCAAGTTGACAGAAACGAAAAACCACAGTGTAAATGTGAGTCAAACAGTGCTTGGCCAATTCGAGAAGCAAGTTGCCGAAACTCTCAACAACCCTCTGTCGCGCGTACTCCGCTGGTGTGTAATGGTGTCCAGGCATACAAGGCCTAGTCTCGAGTGTGAATGAGAGAAGTAATTGTGAATAGATTGAAATCTTAATAATATTTTAAGATCGTCTTTGGTGCTTCTGTGTTGGTTGCCCTCTCAATACTGTGACTAACCTGCCTTCTTATATAGCAACGTTTCAGGCCCCTATGCCTAGTTACCATAATCATCATGACGACGTTATCGCAACCTCACGCCACCAGGGCTCGTTGCTATCATGCCAACACATCAGACAACTTGAACTTAGACATCTTGCAGTCGTACGAGTTGGTAGTTGGAACATCCACCAACTAAGTTGATGATGCTTATCACCTCTCAAATCCCTCATGCATATGAGTTATTTAATTGCGTCATAGATTTAATCGGTGACCAACCGATACTATGCCAACATAGATTATTGACGCGTAAGCTCGTGTCCAATACGAGGTTACATTGGGATCCAGACTACTCGGGTCAACGAGTAGTGCTCGCTCTAGGCCAATGCCTACGTAATTAATTCCTCAGTTACGTCATGCTAAGTTTGAGACTTTTCTCCAGACCAGAACGTGCTCCTCTGGATCCTAGCCTGTTACAGGTAGGGGAGAAGAGTTCTCTTAATTGCGTTTGACTATCAACTGCCGTGCATGACAACTATGCATATCCCGCAAAGTGTCCAGGTGTGAACAAAGCACCCATGCGTTGCACGACTAATGTGAACTCCCGCTACAGAGCATATTACTGCCCACTTGAAAAATACATGCATAGGTGTTATTCATATCATGGATATGTATGCATCCAGGATTTATAATCAAGTATCATTATCGCTGTCAGGGGACTACCCCTATCATCACCCCCTTCTCTAAGACCGGTGACCTCAACAGTGGTCTGTTGTAACAAGTAACAATAAAACAGTCACCCAATATTCCAATAATCCAAACAATCTTTAAAACTTAAGAAATTGTTCTCAATACTCAGTTTTTCTTTCTTGTTTTTCTCTTCTTGGTATTTCCCATAAACCTTCTGTCCTTTTCCATCGCCAGATTCTTAGTATAATACTCCTCCAACAACCTCAGGTTGTTATCTGCTACATTCTCGTATGTTTCCCACGTATTCTCCTCATGGCGAAAATCCTTCCACTTTACCAAATACACATGTTGCTTTGGGTCATTGTCCAAAGTTCCACTCGCAATTATTGATTCCATAAACCAATCGTCGCCATCTGCTTCAATTTCCATCGCTTGCCTTGTGGGGCCTTCTCCCTTATAGCGTTCGAGCAGATCGATATTGAATACTGGATGTATCTTCCATGAGACCGGCAATTGAAACTTACAGAATCCAGAATTGCTTTCCACCGATACTATCTGGAACAGTTCGAACCTTTTATTATCCAGCTTCTTGCACCTGTGCTTGGCTCGTATATTCCTTCCGTTAAGCATTACCAAATCTCCTTTCTTGAATGGTTCGATCGACTTGCGCTTCTTATCGTAGTATTTCCGCATTGCTGTAATTGATTCTTCCAATCTTGTTCCCAGCTTTTTATGAACCGCGGTCATATAATGTCCGTACAAATCAGATGCAGGATTTGTAAACTGAATTTCCATTGGCCAATATGTATGTGGCTCAAATCGGTAATTGGCGTAGAATGGTGATATCTTTGTTGATGCATGCTTTGAATTATTGTAAGCATATTCTGCCAGAGCTAGCATTGACGGCCAATCATTTTGTTCGTAATTGCAATATGACCGAAGGTATGATTCAATTACTTGGTTAATCCGTTCTATTTATCCATCGGGTTGTGGGTAATACGCAGTAGTCATACTACGTTTAATTCCCAAATAGTTGTAGAGGTTTGTAAAGAAACTTCCAGTAAATGATGACTCTCTGTCGGATACAATGTCCTCTTGAAATCCGTGATACTTCGACACGTTCTCCAAATAGGCTCGGGCTACTGATGGTGAATCCTTTTTCTTTATTGGAATAAAATGGGCAATTTTAGTAAAACGGTCGACTACTACAAGAATCATTGTTGTGCCCTCAGATTCCAGTAAATCAGTAATAAAATCCGTACTGATATGTGTCCAAGGATTACATGCTAATTCCAAGGGATGTAGCAGTCCATGCTTAGCGTGTCTAGGAGCCTTCGTTCTCTGGCATGTATCACACTCGCCGCAATACTCCCCTAAGTCGTGTTCCGTATTTGTCCAGTAGAAATTTCTAGTGACCAGCTCGAGAGTTCATTCTCTGCCTAAGTGCCCCACTATCTGGAATGGTGTTCGGACTGCATTACCCTCTGTCGAAGACCTTGCGGGATGTAGATCCTATTTTTCTAGCATAGAAGATCGTCATTCACAGTTTAACCTTTGTCGACGTTTCCTCCTGTTGTTACCTGTTTGCAAATTTCTCGATACTTGTCATCCAATATAGCCTTTTCTTTAATCCTTTCTTTTGATTCCGGCAGCAATGCTTCAATGTCTAACACTGATATGTTGATGCATTCAATGTCGTTGTCTTCTATTTGCATTGCCCCAACTTCTAACCATTGCTCTTTTCTTAGCATTGTTTGATTTATCACTGAAGTTATACCCCCTTCTTTAGAGGCGAACACCAGGCACCTAGAAAGTATATGGGCCTTGGCATTTGATGACCCCTTTCGATAAAGTAATTCGAAATTATATTGCTTAAGCTGTTCTGCCCATGTAGCTTTTCATCGATTTAACAGAATTGCCGTTTTGAAATACGTTAGATTCTGATGATCCGAGTCAATTATTGTTTTATGAACGGCCCCTTGCAGGAAATGTCGGTTTTTATTCAGGGAATACACAACAGTGAGCATCTCCTCATCATAAACGTCGTAATTCAGTGCTGAAGGATTCAATTTCCTTGATACGAACCGAACTGGATCTATCTTGCTGTCTTTGAATTTTTGAGACAGAATTCCTGCTATAGCAAAGTCCAACACATCGGTTTCTAACAACGCTGGCCTGTCTGGATCATAATGTCTGAGGATGGGAGTTTTCCCTGAAGTAAACAAAACAGTGATTTTCAAGAAAGCTGCCTCCTGTCCTTCTCCCCAATTAAACTCGATTTCTTGCCTGAGTAAATTGGTAATTGGTGAAACTATCCATGCAAAATTATGAATAAACCGGCAGTAAAAATTCCATAAGCCCCAAAATTGTTGTACCTCCTTCCTTGACTTGGGTCGGGGCCAATCTGCAATTGCTTTGGCATTATCCGGGTCCATTCATAATCCGGATGCGCTCACAATGAATCCAAGGAAAGTTGTTTCTGTAGTGTCACGGCGCTGGAAGGTACGGAGATACCTGGGACAAGAGGTGGAAAGGTATAGAGGGTGTCGGAGGAATTGTGTTACGGAAAGGTGGAGATGTTTGGAGACGCAGAGGAAGCGGCAAGATGGTGGTGGTATAATTCAGTATGAGAAGGAAGTGGTCTGAGGTGTTGCAATGTCGGATGGTATGGCGTGGTTGTAGTGATATGAAGTGTGCTAGTGGTGTTTAAGATCATGGGATGAGATTCGGATGGTACATCAGAGCATGAGGAATGATTCGAGGGTGGCAGACCAATTGTATTTAGAGACAGTGTTGTTGGTATTGGAGGATTTCCTTTTCTTTTCTCTTTACTCGTTCGGTTGTATAGCAAGGCAAGTTACGACTTGGAAACAGCTTCGACTCTTGTCTTGTCTTGATTTCCTTGATACAAATTTCGAGCACTCTTTGTCGTGTTTGTGATATCACAATCAAGATTTCAATATCACCCATGCCCGACCCAGCCCATTGCAGGTAGTGTCGAAAACACACTTATCGATTTCGATGTACATTTTGTTATCAATAACCAATTGCAAAACATTCGACACTTGCTTTTGGTGTTTATCTAAGGATTCCTTAGTGGCTAGTAATAAATCGTCAAGATAAGCCACTACTACCATGCCCTCGTCTTCGTTGATATGGACATTTGTATCGATGACTAATGTGATTCCCAACAAAGGTCGTAAAATCCTATTGATTTCCCTTTGGAAAGTGGCTGGTGCATTGCACAGTCCAAAAGGCATTACCATATATTCGTAAAGACAGAATTTGGTAGGGAAAGCAGTGAATTTTTCGTGACCTAAAGGCATTCGAATTAAGTGAAACCCAGACTTTAGATCAATTTTCGTGATGTGAGTAGCTCCCCTTAGCCTGGATTGGAGTTCCTCCATTATTGGTAAAGGTGTTCGATCCGTTTTTGTATAATCGTTCACATGTCTGTAATTGACAGACAATCGCAATCCTTGACTATTATGCTTTGGTACGAGCAAAATTGGGCTTCCGACCATGCTACTGGATGGGGGAATTTTTCCTTCCTTAATCATCTTATCGAGGTACTGGATTAACAATTTTTCCTCCTTCTGTGAAATTTGATATATAGGACCGATTCGAATTATATCTTCGGAGCCTAAAAGCTTGATTCTATGATCGCAACCCTTATTGTCGGGTAGTTTCTCCGATTGATCTGGATCAAACAAAAGTAAAAACTTATGGTAATAGCTTGGTAATTTTTGTAATAAGGTTGAGTTACTCATCACCACTGCTCCGATGTGTAAAGCTTTATTGCTTAACGAAACCCTTTTGTCGTAGGTTATCGATTATTCAGGGTGTATTCTGCCATGTCCGTAGCATTTTGTTGAGCAATGAGGAAAATGTAGATGACTAGTCGTTGTTCCTCTGGCTTTATGTTTTTCCAAGTACCATGCCAGTATTAACGCATCGTAATCCCCTGAGGTTTTAATACCTCGACTGCATGGTCTTCGTTATCCAAGGACCTATGATAACCAAATGATAACCCAAGTGGCACTGTTAATAGCCCTTCAATATGGATTTCGTTCCCTGAAACATCCTTGGTTTGAACAGGTTTCATTCTTTTAACCACTGGTATAGCAAAAGCTTTGGCTACTGCTGGTGATATAGCAAAGGAAGTACTTCCTAAGTCCAACATACATTGTAGTGGAAAGTATTGCCCTTCATGGTCGATAAAAACCTTATATTTTGGTATTTTCCCGACCCTAGTAGAGGAAATCTTTTTAATTTTGGTAGCAGTTGCAGCTTGATAATAAACAAAGTCCGTAGATGAGTTGAGTTTATTTGAGTCTCTAATTAGAGAGTCTAAGGCTTTTTATTTACACATCGCTATCCTTTCGACAATAGCATTACCACATCGGGTAAAAGATGCTGTGAGGTGCTGATTTTGATGTATATATTATAAGTCGTATGTCCTGATTGTGCAGCAGTTTCGATCCTCCGCTCATCCTTACAGGAAAATAAAATAACAAACGAAAAGGTCTTCCTTCAAAATAAAGGTGTGTTACAAAATTATTTTGCGACCTGAAGCGTAATGTGGCTTGTTTAATCGGAATTGGATTCTGAATCCCACCAATTTCTCTCCGTACTTACCTGTTCCTCTTCCGTTTCTGATTCATCCAATACTTCGCCTTCCGACTCCTCCTCTTCCGAACCACAGTCCTCTCCGGTGTATTCCTCCATTGAATTTTGTTCTGATTCTTTACTATCGGAATCACTATCCAACTGCATTCCTGCTATCTTCATCTTGTGGTATTCCTTCACCTTTGGATAGCTGGCAGTACTCTTATCCAACTTAATTGGCCTTTTGCAATCCTTGACCGTATGACTTCCATTCCTATCAGAAGGCCAAGGGCACCTAAGGCACTCGCCTGCCGCTTTCCTTCTTTCAAGTTCTGAAGCTTCTATTCCTTCAGTTTCCTGAAATTCTTTGCAGTCCTTCTTTCTGAATCTATCCTTTTTAACCCTGTTTTTGGGTTTTCGTTCTTTCCAGGAAGATTCTCGCTTTTCCTTAAGATTAGACCTCTCACTGGATTTTTGATATTTCTGCTGGGACCTCAGTAAAACATTAAGGCCGAGGTTTTTCCTAGCTGCGTCCCATTTTTCTGCCATCCTTCCGGCATTCATAATGATAGTAATAATATCCTGGTCAGTTTTCCCCGTAAGATCCACGGTATGCATTTGCTCAAGAATTTTCTGTGGAAGCCGTTCCAGACTCAATTTCTTGAGTGCCGCACCAGTAACCCATGCCTTGTTGTTGTACATTTGGATTTTGGTGAACATATCCCTAATGCAACCTTCGTATCGTACTTCCTCCAGATTGGCATAAGCCTCATCCTTGGCATCCCAATCTTCGAATCTAAGTTTGAGGGCGCTGATGTACCCAGTCATTAACTTAGGATGCGTTCCATTCAAAGTTCCTATGAGCCACTGGATATGCCAAGCTGTGGCATATCTATCCATTGAAGATTCTTTCCAATTGATGGTCCTTTCATCCTTGGGGAATTTCTCAGGTTGATCTTCTATGTAGACCTGTATCAAAATCCACCATGTTTCGAAGTCATCACCTGGTTTCCCTTCAAACTGTTTCGGTTCTGGGATTTTAATGGGTTTGGCGAATTCTAACTCCTTGATTTGCCTTTGTCGTCTGGACATACGCCTTCCTCCGGCTCCTCAGTGATCGGATGGTGGTGGATCTGGTGGTGGTGGCGGATCTCCTGCGGCTCCTCCGCCTACTGCTCCACCAGCTCCTCCGGCTACTCAATCTGCTCCTCCGGCTGCTCCATCTACTCCGCCGGCTGCGCCATTGCTACCTGAGCCCCCTCTCATTCGGCCTCTCCGGGAAATTTCACTCTCAGTATTCGTAAGGCTGGACACTGATACCGATGGTTGTCCCATTGCTGCAACTCTATGAGGATGCATATAACTTTGGGTTCCCGAGGGCGCAGCTTGATGTTCAATGTGGAAGGGTGTAGATTCTGAGACTTTATATGCCTCCAGCATGGTAGTTAACCCGGTATTATTCTCTTCCACTTTAGCCAGCTGATCATCCATTAGATCCTGATGCTGCTGCATCTCTCTTTTTGTAGGTATGTTTTGCAACGAGGTGGTAATAGCTGCCATTGCTTTACTAACCTCGTCTATTCTCAAGGTTACTCCTGCTAGTGTTTTCTGAATGGACTAGTTTGACGCTTTAACTGCTAAGATTTGCAAGGTATTATCAGAAATTCTTTTGCTCATAGCTTCTTGTTCCCGGTGTATTCCGGTGAACAGATCTGTAGCTTCCACTACAATCTGGTTATCTTGATTTGGCAGAATATGTATGCCAGATCGAAGTTGTGGTAGTATTACCTCCTGGAAATGCATCATCGATCCCACTCCTGCTACTTCGGCATCTATCCTAACTTTTTCGGTCTGCAAACAACTTTCCATAATTAGGATTCCATTTTTTTGCGAGTCAAACTTGTCCTCAAGAATATCATTTTCTTCGTTACATGCCGGGATAATATGGGCGACCTGTTGAGCGAGTTCCGACAATTGTTTTTGCACTAAGTCGGTATCTGCTTCTCGCATTTGGACTTTGCCTTGCCGGGTCTGCGCCTCCAGCGGTTCCTCTGGCTGTTTTAGCAGCAAGTATTCTCTTCAGGCGGCTTCTATTCTTCTTTGATATTCCTGACACCATTCTGGGATAGCCCTTCCCGCTGGGGATCGTGGTCTCTCTATCCTTTCACTGCTGGGTGCCGGTGCCATGCTGGTGTACATGAAGCGTCTCCTGGGGGCTGCCATTTTGAATTCGATGGCTATAATCCGGTGGTGAAATGAATCGGCTTAGTTCCACTGTTGCTTCGTCTTTAAGAGAACAATTATCAAGTATGCAATGGTCTATGCAATGTCTTTGCAAGATATAAGAAGTCCTTCCATTAATTTTGCCCACTACCTTATAGGCATAACACTCTGACAGAAAGTTACACTTCTGACAGATAACGGGCGGACTTTTTTCCTTGATATCGAATAATTGGCAACTGACGAAAATGCAACTCAGTCTGCGACAGTAATGACGGCACATCCTCTGACCCAAAAAGATGCAACAGAAGTTGTCTTTGCACCTCTCGCACTGCAAACTCATATATATTGCTGATTGTCGGTTTCTGGATGACAATTAAATGTAGTTTGGGGTCATTTGAGTGCTGTATGAAATATGCCCCTATTTTGGCCAGTTCTTGATATATATGTACTAGCTCCGGTGTCATACAGAATCTCGAAGCTGTACGTCGTATAACCTTCTGTCCAGATAACAGCATGGAATACTTAAAATATTATACTGTTACCGGGGTGTTTAGATCCCAATCATCAATACAATATTTGTTGAATCTAAGTACAGCTGCCTATCTAAACTCTGTCTCTCCTCATCTTATCCTAAGACTCAACCTCTTGCCCGTTTACAAGAGCTTCCAATTTTTGACCCATCAAATCTAACGCCGCCACTTCTAATCTCACCAAATTGAAATGGTGCCACTGACCCTCTCTGATAGAGACGAAGATTAAGTCTCCCCATCATACAACCACTCCTCGGAATATTACTCAAAGGGTAAAGCACTGCTGTTGAGATGTATCAGCACCAGGTAATCTATATTCTCAAGTTGACAGAAATGAAAAACCACAGCATAAATGTGGGTTAAACGGGGCTCGGCCAATTCGAAAGCAAGTTGCCGAAACTCTTGAGAACCCTCTGTACTATGTACTCGGCCTGCGTGTAATGATGTCCAGCCATACAAGGCCCAGTGTCGAGGGTGAATGAGAGAAGTAATTGTGAATTGATAGAATTCTTAATAATATTTTAAGATCGTCTTTGATGCTTCTGTGTTGGTTGCCCTCTCAATACTGCGACTAACCTGCCTTCATATATAGCAACGTCCAAGGCCCCCACTCCTAGTTACCATAATCATCATGGCGACATTATCTCAACCTTATAACACCAGGGCTCGGTGCTATCGTGCCAATACATCAGACAATTTGAACTTAGACATCTTGCAATCGTATGAGTTGGTAGTTGTAACATTCCCCAACCAAGTTGATGATGCTTATCGCCTCTTAAATCCCTCACAGATATGATTTATTTAATTGCATCATAGATTTAATTTGCGACCAACCGATACTATGCCAACATAGACTATTGATGCGTAAGCTCGTGTCTGATACGAGGTTACATTGCGATCCAGACTACACGGGACAACGAGCAGTGCTCGCTCTAGGCCAATGCCTACATCATTAATCCCTCAGTTATGTCATACTAAAGTCGAGACTTTTCTCCAGACCGGAATGTACTCCTCCGGATACTTGCCCATTACACATAGGGGAGAAGAGTTCTCTTAATCGCATTTGACTATCAACTACCATGCATGACAACCATGAATATCCCACAAAGTGTCCGGGTGTGGACAAAGCACCCACACTTTGCGCGACTAATATGAACTCCCGCTAAAGAGCATATTACTGACCGCTTGAATAATACATGCCTAGATGATATGCATATCATAGATATGTATGCATCCTGTATTTATAATCAAGTATCATTATCGCTTGCAGGGGATGACCCCTAACAACAGGTGTGTTTACTGTTGAGCTCTCATGCAGAGCTGGCTGATGGCAGTCGATCGTGTAGACAGGCGTTCCGGAAGCTCAAGCCACATTCAGCGATCAACTCGTAATCATGAGAATGAAGGGAAGACAAACAATCCTAGGTATGCTGTACTCAGTGTATGCTGTACTCGGTGAATGCTGTACTCAGTGTATGCTGTACTTGGTGTATGCTGTACTCTGCGTACCCTGTATTCGGTATATGCTGTACTTGGTGTATGCTGCACTTGGTGTATACGGTACTCAGTGTATGCTGTACTCTGTTCATGCTTGTATTCGGTGTGAACTCATGATCATGGCATAGAGAGATAGGGAGTGATGTCATAACTTTGTGTTCTGCAATGATGGTAGAAGTTGTGGATGAGAAAGGGAGAGACAGGGGATGAAGATGAGAACGATGTGGAGGATACAATCAAGTATGAGAAATCAGGGGTATGATTTGCCTGATTGGGTTAGGAAGACCTCGTATCGGTGTTATTACACGACAGATTGGGACTCGTATCTGCTGTATCACAGATGGTAAATTGACTCTCACACGAAAGTCTCTTAAGTCTCAGTTTCTCATGATTGTTTGCCCCATCTCCTCTCATATCTCTCCTTCTTGTCCTCAACTCAACCATCACCTAAGAACATGAAGGTAAGTCATTCCTCTCAATCTCATCATGCCATGGTCAAGAGTAAACACAGAGTAGAGCATATACCAAGTACAGCATACACCGAGTACAGCATACTCTGAGTACTGTATACACCAAGTAATGCATTATCCCAAGATCGACTGTCACCCGCCCCCAGCCAGTCTCTCAGCTCTCAGCAGACTGTGTTGTACTCAATTCTCAACATTGCAACAATTACGAGTTAACCAATGAATAGAGTCTCAGCTTCCATTGCACATGCCTCCCGATCAACCACCTCCAGATTCACCCCCTCCAGATTGACTACCTTCAGATCAATCACCTTCAGATCATCCGCCTTTAAGTACTCCTGCAATGTTGATCGATCATGGCCTCCAAGTGAATCTCTGAGTTCACTCGATGTGGGCCTCCAGTGCATCTCTGAGTTCACTCAATCTCCGTCTCCAAGTGCATCTCCAACATCCCTCCATCCCGGCCTGCAAGTACATCATCAAGGAGCCATGGCGGTTGTAAGGTGATACAGGGGTACCGGAGGTGGACAGAGTGATGGGGAGTAGATAGACATTATCTCATTTCCATCTCATCTTATCATAAAATGAAAATACACATTCTATCTTTCCAAACATTTGGTCTAACGCACTCGGTCCAAGATTTCATGGATCCATGCAATTGCGTCGATCTTCAATGCCGGGTAGTATCATATCTTCTTACCAGATTGCTACACTCCTCCAACCTGAACTGCTTTTTCCCATCAATTCTGTTTCGATGTCGCAAGTTTGCGGCAGAGTATTCATTGTCGACTCCCTGCCTTCTAGCTCTATTGTTTCACCACAACGGCCTCGAAGTGGTGCATCACTAAGTTCTCTGAATGGGCGTGTCGAAGTACTTCTTCAATTATGCTCAATTACCATTTGCGGCCAGATTGACCATAAGTAAATACTCAGAAAGACTTAAATCATGCTTGCCATATTATGATGTAGTGAAGCTTGTGACTGTAACAATGACGAAATGTCTTGTGGTAATATATCAACCACTGCTTTTGGAATTCAGCACCGATTCTCCCCCTGTGCTGCACCGTGGTTTCGGCTTCTCTCGAAGTCTCTCACATATCTGCACAGAGGTCTCAGACGCTCCAAAATTTGACTATTCTATTAGTCAAATCTCATAGCATCCTGAGAATGCTCTTGCAGAGTCTGAGAGCACTTTGCTTAGCTGCAGGGGGGTCTGGAAGCATGAAGAAGTAGTTAGAAGCGCTGGTGAGGCCCCGTGGAGTGTCTGGGAAGATTGCACATTGCTTCCAGACCGATTTACAGTTTGCTGATGTGAAGTTCTCCATACATGGCATGTGGGATCACAAAGCAGGCCCCTCAATGCAGGAGGCCGTAAGGATTGATTTCAGGGGTACAGGAGAGAGATACTTGATGACATTTTACTATTTGATGTAAACAATATCATCATCACGTTCTGAGAGTATTGCTCCTGGTTCACACCGCACCAGAATGGTCTTCAAGATGCAGCCTTTACTTCTAATAGATCCGAAATTTGCAAATTCTAATATATTGTATATGTAACATTTTGACGACAACTATACATGTTGTAGAATGTTCATGCATGCTGCTCCACAGATTCCAGAACATTGAGGAGCACCAGTGAAGTATTCTCGAAGCACCTGAAAGCACATAAATTTGCATTCTGTTCATCTGGGAGTATCTGGGAGTCTGTGTATAGATCAGTATATCTATTAAGAGTTCCTGTATCAGCAACAAGGGAAATCGGTTTTGGAAAATGAACCCCACGCTCCGATCTGGCTCCATATGCTCCATAAATATTCCGCACAAGGTTTTGGCAATCTCCCATCATGCTCCGAAGTGTTCAATGATGTCATTGCGTCATTGCAATATTTCAAAAACTTGTCTAGTCATAAAATTATGCTAATTTACTACATTTTATTATTTCACATTGGTCCTTCAGTAATCATTTCAACAGTTTTTTGAACTTTACCATTGGTTTCAAGAGTATTCTTAACTATTCAATTCCTTGAGACATTGATCATACACAAGCTTGTACAACTCCCATTTCACAAATTAAAACCCCCAGAGAAAATACATTAGATTTCTATATATCAATGCAATGATTACTTGAACTATCAAATTGAATAATCTACATGTAAAATAAATGGAATGCATTCAAGTCAATTGTGTTGCTCAAGTACCACCGTGTGCTAACTGGCTCCAGCATAAGTGGAAGAAGGTGTACGGCCCTTTGGATCACGCTTAGAGGGACAATATAAGCGGTCCAAAGCCATAAAGAGGCTTACAACAGTAGTTTCAATAATGCAACAGTTCCATTGGACGTTGATGTCCCTCCTTGACAATTACCGTACCAGCAGTCTGACCGATCAGCCCAGTTACAATTGTCAGAACAAAGAAAAGAATCACTTCAATGCTCGATTCAGCATCCTCGACGACAAAATGACACTTCAACTGTACAGGAATATGTCTAGCTATCGACTTAAGGTGGCTATCCAGAATTATCACCATTCCGAGAAGCACTGTATTATTTCTTTGTGCTTTATACTTTCTCCAACTTATGGACCAAGTGCAACAAACCACACAAACTGCATGCTCATCACATTCAAATAATCTCACTGGAATTGTCAAAGCATTGTACCAATTGTATTGTGCATCTTTGAGACAACTGAAATACTGATCGTAATCAATGTAGTCTGTGAAGTCGGTACATTCCTTGAAACACCAAGCGATGTGATTTTGTCGCTCCCCATTTGTCATTGCACACCACTTGGCCATGTCATCAAGGGTCTCGATTTCATGTCATAGAATGTTAATTGTTCACTTGATAGCCATTTGGGTGAGAGGAATTTAATAGTCGTGACGATGTATTGCAGCATTTGAGTTCACCTCTCACTACTGAAACACCACCTTTCGAGGATTCATTTGTAAAGTCACGAAAACGGCCTCATGATGAATCGATTGTTGGTACTCTTGTTTTAGATCCCTCCTCTCTCTTTCTGCAACTTCATAGGTTGCATCAGCAAAATGTATTTTAGTCTCTGGAAGCCTCCAGGAGTGTCTGAGAGGATGTGGAGTGTAAACTTAAATGGGTCAATTTCAGGAGAGTATCAGACCCTAGGAGGGCATTCTGGCCGGCCTTCAGAGTAACTGGAATCTCTGATGACTGGTACAGGAGTGCCATGGCAGTAATGGTAATGAGGTTCAGAACATCTCGGAGCGCCGGAGAGAACTTTGGGTGCACCTGGAAGCACCTTGGAGCGCCGGTGACAAGTCTGGGAGTGCCAACGACACGTCTGGGAGCACGAACGACAAGTTTGGGAGCGCCAATGACAAGCCTGGGAGCGCCGACAACAAGTCTCAGAGCGCCAATGACAAGACTGGGAGCACCGACGACAAGCCTGGGAGCACCTGGTAGTACCAGCGACAAGCCTGGAAGCACCTCGAATCACTGTAGAGCAGTCTGTGAAAAACAACATTTTTGGCAACGTTGCAGGTGCGCCTGGAAATCACAGCTACTACTTATCGTTCAATGATTTTTGAAACTCATGTATTCAGTGTATTCTCATCAATGTATCTATATAGCTATCCATCTACACAGTATATCGGGACTGGCTGCAGACGGTGCTGGAGAGCAAATTTGATGTGTACCGGAAAATGGCGAACGACTGAATTCAGAGATACACTCCGAGGTCGTGATCGAGCGAGTTTGGGGATGCACCTGGAGCAGGAAATGGAGTGTATTTGGAGATACACTTGGAGGCCGGGATCGAGTTAACTTAGAGATGCACTCCGAGATCGTGATCAAGTGAGTGTGGAGGTACACTTGGGGGCCATGACCGGTTGAACTTGAAGGCCGTAATCGAGTGTGTTTGGAGATACCCTTGGGGGCCGTGATTGTGCTACTTTGGAGATATGCACTTGGAAGACCATGATTGTGAGAACTTTGGAGCCCGTAATCGAGCGAGTTTGGAAATGCACTTGGAGGCCATGATCGAGTGAGTTTGGACGAGTACCTAGAGACGGTCGATGGACGGCACGCTGGGTGCTGGGACTCTTTTCATCAGTTAGTTAACTCTGAACCATGGGAATGTGACAGATGACTTTACCTTTGAGCTCTCATGGAGAGCTGGCTGACGGCGGTCGATCGCGTAGGGAGACACACTGGAAGCTGAAGCGACATTCAGGGGTCAACTTGTAATCATGAGAATGAAGGGAAGACAAACAATCTTGGATGGATGCTGTATTCGGTGGATGCTGTACTTGGTGCATGCCCTTCTCAGTGTATGCTGTACTCGGTGTATGCTGTACTCAGTGCCAACTCATGATCATGACACGGAAGAGATAGAGAGGGATCACTTAACTCTGTATTCTGCAACGATGATAGAGTTGTGGACGAGAAAGAGAGAGATGAGGGGTGAAGATGAGAACGATTGGGGGGATACGAGCAAATATGACAAATCAGGGGTACAACTTGCCTGATTGGGTTGGGAAGACCTTGTACCGGTGTTATTATATGCCGGATTGGGACTCGTACCTGCTGTATCGGGGATGGTCAATTGACTCATACACGAAATTCTCTTAAGTCCCAGTTTCTCCTGATGATTTCCCCCATCTCCTCTAATCTCTCTTTCTCGTCCTCAATTCTACAATCACCTAAGAACACGAAGTTAAGTCGTCGCTCTCAATCCCTCCATACCATGATCAAGAGTTAACGCCGAGTACAGCATACACTGAGTACTGCATACATTGCGTACTGCATCATTCCAAGATCGACTGCCTCCCGCTCCCAGCCAGTCTGTCATCTCTCAGCAGACCATGTTTCTATTCAATTTGCGCCATTGCCACAATTACATGTTAACCAACGAATAGAATCTCAGCTCCCGTCGTGTATTCCTTGCACACGACCGCCTCCAGATTGACTGCCTCCAGATTGGCCGCCTCCCAGTACTCCTCCAATCTTGCTCGATCACGGCCTCCATGTGCATCTCCAAACTCGCTCAATCACAGCTTCCAAGTGTATCTCTAAAGTCGCTCGGGTACGGCCTCCAAGTGCATCTCCAAACCCGCTCGATCACGGCCTCCAAGTGCATTTTCAATTTTGCTCGATCACAGCCTCCAAGTTCATCACCACACGTGCTCGACCACGGCCTGCAAGTGCATCACCAAACTCGCTCGATCACAGCCTCCAAGTACATCTTTACGGAGCAATGGTGGGTGTACTGAGACACCGGGGTAACGTAGGTGGACACAGTGACGGGGAGTTTAAATTCGGAAGACTCCGGAGTAGATAGACATCATTTCATTTTCATCTGATCTTATCATTCAATGAAAATACAAACTCTATCTTTCCCAACTTTTGGTCTCACTCACTCTGTCCGAGGGAGCCACACCATTGCATGGATTCTCAACGCTGGGTAGTATTTTATCATCTCACCCGATTCCTACACTTCTTGAACCCAAACCACTCTTTGTCATAAATTCCATTTCGATGTCATGAGAGGAGCGGCAGAGTGATGATGGTGGGCTCTCTGCCTTCTAGCTCTATCATTTCATCACAATGGCCTTCAAAGTGGTGCATCTCTATGTTCTCTCAATGAGCGTGTCCAGGTGCTCCTCTGATTATGCTCAAATTCAATCTGCCGCCAGATTGGCCATATGTATATATATACAGAGACTTAAATAATGCTCGCCATATTATGATGTAGTGAATCATGTGACTGTAATAATGACGAAAATGATAAGATGAAATGCCTTGTGGTTATGCAAGAACCACTGTTGTGAGTATATGGCACCAAGTCTCCTGCAGTGCTCTCCAAGTCTCCCGCAGAGCAGTGTACCGGTCCCAGCTGTTTCTGAAGTCTTCCACAGATCTGTGTAGAGGTCTAAGGAGCTCCAAAATTTGACTATTCTGTAAGTCAAATCTCGTAGCACCCTGAATGCACCTCCATAACTGCAGGTGCTTTCCGGATCACCTGAGAATGCTCTTGCAGAGTCTCAGAGCACATTGAATAGCTCCAGGGGGGTCTGGGAGCATCTAAAAGTATTTAGCAGCACTTGTGAGGTTGCCGGGAGTGTCTGGGAGGATTGCGTGTTGCTTCCAGTCCGATTTACATTTTACTGATGTGCATTTAAGTGGTTGCCAAGCTGGGGGTTGTGGTCAGAGAAGCAGTTCAGAAGATTCATCTCCAGAAAGGTGAAATCTGATTTTTCAACAGGATGTTGTGTAATTTCAGACTTGATCTGAGTTTAATTGTCATCAACATGGCGACGTTTTGCAGCCACAGAAAGATTGTCCCAAGCCAGGTTACTCTTCCAGTCTTCCTAAATGTCCAACGTAATATGGGGTTTCAAGGCTTCCAACACTATCATTGTAAATTTACTGGTGCGGAATCATTTGAAAACATCCTTCTGATGATGAAACTCCTCAAGATAATTCTCCATGTTGCAAATGGGTTGGTTTTACAACCAAAAATGCGGTATTTCAACTGCGAAAATTTCGCTCCGATTAAGTATCTGAGTTCTGATCTTATCGTGAAATGATCAACATGTAGATTGTGCAGCATTAGCCTCTGTTTCACCTCCCGGTTTCAGATTTGCCATCCGAACAATATTTGTTGAAACACTAGTGAACACCCACCAATTTCACATCAACTTTGGTGTTATTTTACTGCAATGCAATCCATATTAGTTGCACCGCAGATCTAAATGCAGGAGGTGAAAGAGCTGCAAAATCTGAACAATCTAGGTATGGATTATATAATCATACGATCAGAACCCAAACACTAAAGTGCAACAAAAGTAAAGCCAAACCTGTAGGAACGGTAAAATGCAATGGCGGTCTGGTTCCACCGCAGCAAATACCTCAATGTATATGTCCAGTCTGGGTCACAACCTGATGCTAGTTACCCTGTTTGGGTTTCTTTACAGTTCCAGGCCCAGAGTGGGGCATTCGGGTTGGTTCCAACCTGGACTGCAGTCATATAACCCGGAACCGTTGCTAACATGAAGAAAGAATGTTACCCAGTGCGGCAAATTATTCTAAATACCGAGATAAATGATCTACAGGGTATCGGGGATGATCATAATCATGAATAAAATGCATTTCATATTCCAAAAAACACCCTCTGAGGTTCCAAGCACTCCGTGTGTCCAGATATTGCCTTGCTTCCTGCACCACTGTCTAATTTCCCTGAGTCACGAGTATCATCAGTTGAAAGTGTAGCTGATCATCTCTCAATTGCCACAATGATAAATACCCTCCTCCAAACAGCAATTTTGGTGCTTTCCATACGTCAGCATGGGGCTGCTTAATCGAGTGCAAGTGAATGTTTTCAAAGTAGTCAGCTGTTGATGTACAGACGACAGGATAACATTGCCATGTCTGACCATCCACCGAAAGCAAAAGCTTTCCAATGTTAAAAAGTGGGTCCAGAGGGTGAAAAATCAAGTCGAAGATGTTCCTCAAATCTGCTTCATTCCGAATTTGTTTTTCCCTCGCAGCGGTTGTGTTTTCATGTTCTCTAAAGTGCAATTTCGGAGAAATGGAAAGAAGGGCAATACAGATGCTTCCAAGATTCCACGGCTTTGATCTAATTACACAGTCGATGTGTCAGTGATGCAAAGATGCTGGGGGTTCAGTCATTCTTTCTGAATAGTTTCTCAGATATCTATTGTCTGGACTACCGAATTCAGGGACGATTGTTGCTCTAAGCGGCATTCATAGCTATTGAAGTGTTCAAAATCGTTGTAGCTATGAAGAAATTCATCTAACCTACCAGTTCATTCCACCAGCAGTTGCTTGATTTCACTTCTGAGAAGATACCAGACGAGTGAAGAGAGGAAGCGAACCCGCACTATTGTCACCTCGTGCAACCCCCGACATGTTCGCAGGCTCACAACTCCACACATCATCATGCATAGCCCCCTTGACAGTAGAAGACGAGAGTCAACTTACAATCCATCCACTTGGGTATCTCAGCGACAGTCTGAAGGACATTCCTTTTGTGAAACGCAATCAAAATTTAGAATTGGCTAAACTGCCATTTAACACATTGTCGCTGACTGGTACAAGAAGGGTGCAATCATCAATATATAGTCTGTGTGCAAACAGCACTTCAGAGAAGTAATCCAGGACCGTAATCAATAACCTCATGGCCAGGTGCAAATTATTTGAATTGTGCAGCAGTTGTCTGAAGAGTTGCCATAAGAGCATATATACTAGATGATAGATGGTGTGCCTAGAAGGGTCTGTACCCAGCTTTATAGCAATGGTGGTCCTACACCATGCTAGTGCTTCTTACATACGTATACTACTTGTAATTCAGTTCTAAGTCAAATCAACTAGTGTTGTATTGGGGAATCGGCTTTTAAACGTTGCCCGTGATTTGTTAATATGCCAGGCATCTGCGGACGTTATTCACGTATCTGATTTGGATCCTCAGCATCGTTCAATTCACTCACTGGAGCATACGATGTATGTTGCTTGAACGCAGATGAGCCACTCAACAAATTTGTTATGGGGGTACCTTACCCTAAATAACAAACAATGTAAGTAAGTACTAGGTGTACTGCTGTAGACCCTATTCTGCACTAAGATTCTGAATAACTGTATTTTGGATTTCCGGAAGCCTTTGGTTTTGAGAAACTTCTGCTGCCTTCCTGGTTTCCAGATGTCTCTTAGCTTTTCGTGCTTTCTTCAATTGACTCTTGGTCGATGGCAAAGGATTTACTCGAATAAGTTACCACCGGTTTTGAGCCCTTTCAGAGTTCTCTAAGAAACGTTCGGCCAGATCCAATCCTTGATCAGACCGTTGATCTTCCATAAGATCTTGAGATATTACGGACACCTCCTGGATATCTGGTTCTGAGGTGATCCTCTATGAATAGACACTGCTTGTGTCGGATCCACGTATTCCAATGTTCAACCATTTATCAAGAGTATCGATGTATATAATGAAGCCTTGCTGTAATCTGATTATTGAGGCCATCCACCAGATCCACTGGGTAACAAAAATATACTGATTATCTCTGGCAAAAGATATAATCTGTTCGAAAGCGTACACTATAACGCCGTTGCTGTTTTCGAAGGATATTGTCATTCGTAAAACAATGCTCAACCCAAGGTGCGAGGCTGCTGCTGCAGAAAGCTAATAGATTTCAAAGATATAGGTATCATAAATATGCAATAATATATCAGGTTGTTCTTCACTGGTAGGTCCCTTGTCTCCTCCCTTCCTTCTCGTTGCCAGAACAATGTCATCTCTTTATCGTTACACCTTTACTATGCTATTACTGAACTTCATAGCTTCATGTGTATGCCTTACATTCTAGCGAATGCGCTCTTTTCCAACTATAATTAAGTCGCTCATACCTCGCAACGTGTTTGTACCATACATTCCAGTGAATGCGCCTACCACGCAGTATGATGCAAGTAATCAAATCATAACTTCAACTTGGACATTTCGCGATCGTACAAGTCAGTAGTTGGAACATTCACCAATCAGTATTGGTAATGCTTATCGCCTCTTGAATCCCCCATTCAGATGAGTTATTGAATTACGTCATAGATTTATTTGGCGACCAACCGATACTATACCAACGTCGATTATTGACGTGTAAGCTCGTATCCAATACGAGGTTACATTGCGATCCAGACTACCTGCGTCAATGGATTGTGTTCGCTCGAGGCCAGTGCCTATGTCATTCATCCCTCAGTTACGTCATGCTATGGTGAAGACTGTTCTCCTGACCGGAGCGTGCTCCACTGCATCCCGGGCCATTATGGATAGGAGTGAAGAGTCCTTGTAATCGCATATTGACTATCAACTGCCGGCATGATAACCATGCTTCCTACTAGTTTCTAGGAAATGAAAGAAGATAGAAGCCACTCGCACTGCTGATGATCTTGTCTGTCATCCCAGTAAGGCATAGCAGCTGCAAGAACTCTTGCCAGTCGTGACTGTCTGCACTCTTCTCACGACTAGTATAAACCCCCGCTAAAGAGTATACTACTGGCTACTTGAATCTCCTCTTCCATAGGTGTTTTGCATATCTTCAAGTAGGATATGTACGCATCCGGTCTCATCAAGTACCATTATCGCTGCTATGGGAGAACCGCTAACATCACCCCCTGCTCTAGAACCGGTGACCTCAATGGTTGCTCCATCGTAAGAAGTAGAATATTTTATATTCCTCAAACACAGCTTCAGAGTAACACAAGTATGCTTTTCTTATTTCCTTTTAATTGTCATATGATTCATCTTTTTAATCTTGTATTCTCTATCATAGGTTCCTTCTCTTTGATCCAACACTTAGACTTCGAGACCTGTAACAGCATTCAACAAGATTGTGGTATAAGAGACCTGTATGAGGATTGTCATGAAGGTTGTTTGGATCGGCCCAATGATTGTACCACATTTGGCCCGATTTCAAAGAGAAGATACCAATCACATGGGACATTTGGTTCAACCTTTGAATGGAGTTTAGGATGAAGTGAATTTGCTGACGATTGCCATCCTAGGGTTCCTGACAAGCTGGTTGATAGCAGCTTTGCTCAAGTTGTACTTGACGCAACAGTTCGCTAATCGAACCTCCTCCTTATAAGAAACTGGCAGCTATACAACCATATCTGATTCGATGAGAAAGAAATGCTTGATTTGCATATGCTTCCCAGCTTGACAGTTGTCCAAGTATAGTGTACCATACATACGTGTCTGACCTGGAGGTAGCTCCGGATTAATACAAGCATTGTCACTATTTGTTTTTGTATCGCTGGAATCATCATCAGATGGGTGGAAAACCCCGTCATGATGCAGTTCAGGTACGAATAGATATAGAATGCTATGGTACTCATTCACAAAGCCATCATGTGGCAGTTATTCGGCTGATACATACACTATCATGTCTGCATCGTCGCGACTGTGGTGAGTAATGTTAGCACCACTGTTGGTGTATGTCTTCATGTAGTAATGACACCTTTGAGTAATCTCAATGTTTCATTACCAAAATGAACTGTCACTACAATGTTATGAATTGTTTCAACGGTTTTTCAGCCCCTCATAAAATCGCCAACAAGGTGGTCCTTGGACAAAGCTGCACCTCAATTGACCTTTTCCAAAACAGGGTCCATCTATAGTCATAGGATTTCTCTCATCCTCCATCACACATTTCCAACATGTTTCATTGGTTCCTCATTTTCACCATTCCGTCTAATATAAAAACCATACTGCATCCAAAATTCAACTTGTTGTGGATATTGTTTTCCACCTGCACCTGATGCTTCTAAGTCTACAATGTGAGTTATCATTGTTACTTGTCCTGATGTTTCTACCTTACATGAACAGTGCATTCTACTTTGATACTGACCCAGCGACATCATCAGGTAGTACAAGAAATGGAGCAACAACAAACGAATGACATCTGAATGCAGTGTATGCTTTTAGTAGTCTTTATAATGAACTTAAGCGTTCAGTTGACCAATCAGGGCACTTAGATGATGCTAAACAATGTGTGTCCTAGCTGAATCGCACCCAAGATGATGTTGCCAGATCATGAAAACCGCTCCAAGCAAAGATATATGTTCCCCTTGCCTGCACACCTTGCTTACAATCTCCAAAACCTGCAACACACCCTCCTCACCTCTGCTCACACATCGCATCATCCTTGATGACGTAATCAACACTCTTGACACTTGTTGGGAGGAATGAGCATTAGATATCCACTCCTGAATCAGTGATCATGGTTGACATCCTAAAATGCAATGTGATTACTCTTAGCGACGGTTCTGGACTGTTGCTTCAGGTCTGCGTCCGGGTCAGAACCAAACCATTGCCAACTTGACTGTGCAGGTCATCAACACACCCAAACTATCAATTCAGTTACAGTTCGATGGACATCTCAAAAGGAGTCTGAAATGGGCAGGATGGCACCTGATTGTCCAGTGCATTCGTCTGAAGATTCATATAATACTATTCGTTTTGCGGTTGGAGAATAGTATGTGATTGAAATTGCTTATTCACTATCCAGCAATTCTGTTTTGAATGTTTGAGAGGTTGCAATATCAATGATTATGCAATCAATGTTTTGCCTCTTGTGATTTGTATTTTCAATTACTAAGGGGATCTATTGTTTGGTTATGAGATATAGTATCTGCACAATACCTGGATTACGCAATATACAAGACCCACAATTGTTGACGCTCCATTGACACTCATTTCCAAAATGGGGTAATTCTGATGTTGTGCCCTGTTTTGGCTGAAATGGCCGCCAGTACATTGTATATGAATTATTGCCACAGAGCAACAATTAAATGTCCAAAGATGCAAGACCAAAAATCATTGAGGCTCCATTGATGATCATTTTCAGGATGGTGCAGGGAGCATGCCGCAGTACTTTTTACCCCTAAAGGCAGCCAATGCCTCATTTATGAATGTCTGGAACCAATCACTACTTAGATTACCCAAGATGCAAAGCTAAAAATCATTGACACTCAGTTGACGCTCATCTTCAGAATGGCACAATGACCGTATTGCTTTCTGTTTCGCCTACACAGACTGCCATTACATTCATTATGCCTAGCCACTACCAGATCACTTTGAAATTACCAGACTTAAAAAATTGAAAGTCGTTAATGCTTCATTGATACTCATTGTCATGATTTGGTATTGACGATGTCATATGTTGTTTTGCCTACCAATACATCATATACGAATTATTACCGCGAATCAACAAGTAAATAATTTAAGATGCGAAGCCAAAAATCATTGATCTGCAGTAGCTTTCTGATTTGAATATAACGGCACTGAAATCATCGGTTATACTGAATTGCGACCAATTCACATTTCAATTACGTTGATTACGAGACCAAAAATCATTGACGCTACATTGATGCTCAGTTTAATGTATTCTCCGGTCAATATCTGTAGCCATTGACACCTGTAAGAATAATCATTTGAACTTATTGATTGGCATTCAGCAAGATTGAGACTTAGCAGTTTTCCAAAGCCGAGCCCAAACCGGTAAAATTGACCTGCTGTGATGCATAACTTGTAGAGAAGCTGTTTCCAGGCAGGTAATCCATAGCATATTTGACACGTGGCACTATGGGGTCCTATGGACCTGCAAGTTGACTAGATTACTATGATACGCATGTGATTATGAGCGCTTGATACTATACATCATACTGCATTCAATACAACTGACAAATACACTGTATTGCACACTTCCAAGTTCACTCTGCACTACACACTTGATTGTACACTTTCAGCCTGCTTGACTGACGCTCCCAAATAAGCTGACAAGATGCCCCCAAGAACAATCTCCAAAGGACACTCCCACTTGCACTCAATGGCACACACACTGCCTGCTTCATCAGAAACAACCGTAGTTTCCATCAGAAACACCCGGGTGTTCTGGACGGCTCTGACGGAACCTTGTACCCTCTGAAGGAGAATTACACCCTTCCCATCGCCCAGGCAACGAGTCCGGTTCCATACTTACCTCCATTACTTGGAGCGTGGAATATGGTGATGTATACGCACCATCAGAACGACACGTGTGTTACGCTCTTTGCAGGGGCTGCATTTATGTTGTAGCCATTTACACAACACGTGGCGATGGTTATGCCTTTCTTCGGCCGATAGCCACATTTCACATCTCCGCTATTGCTATATATCGAATGCCACACTCGCCCCATATATGTTTATGTTTGAGATTTTGTCACATGTTGCAATTCAGTCTTCACTTCGGATACATTGCTTGCCATTGCATGTGCTCCGCCATTATCCTATTTTACAGATCTGAAATATACAGTCCAATCTTCACACGCTCTAGTACTATGCACTCTGTCCTCAACATTCTACATTGATCCATCATCGGCTTGGGATGATTATTCCTCCTCATCCACATCCGCATCGTCGCCATGCTCGCACTCATACCCATCGACATCACTGGTTCTCAGGTCAAACCTACTATTCCCTCAGTCCTCCACATTCTGCGTTGATCCATCTTCGGCTTGCAATGCTTCTTCCTCATCATCCGCATCCGCATCGTTGCCATCCTCACCCTCATACCCATTGACACCCCCGGTTCCCAGGTCAAACCTCTCCAGTTCAGTTGTGGGCTGTTGTCGCCAGCTGGCGGGGGGGATGGCATTGCGCATGTCACTTTCATCACCTTCATCTTCGTAATCCCACCTTCCCCCTGGCATCCAGAAATGAAGTTCGTCATCCGTGCAATTGTTGTCTTTCGGGATATTCGGGTCAGTGCTTCCGATCACAGACTCCTCAAGCGCCACTTCGGAGTTCAAATAATCAAGAAGAATAGCATTGTCAACATTTGCTGCTTCCACGGTGATCACCATGACAGGCATTAGGTTCTCCGCCTGTTGGATCTGATGTTTGACTGGAGCAAGAGTGTTGTTATACACCCTCTGTTGGTAGCTCACCAGTAGTGTGTTCCAGGTATTCATCAAGAATGTATATGTGTCTGCAACACCAGGTGAGGTTAACAACTTGCGACCTGTTGCAGCGCAGCAGGATGCGTTCTTACCACCATTATCCTTGTAATTGAAGTAGTTCGTGCGAACAGGTCTGTCTGCTTTCAGCTTTGACTTGGAAGCTTTCAGAAGAACGCCCTTGGTCTTTTGCCACTCCAAAAGAGCATGGCGCAACGCGGTGCAGGTAAACATGATCAGTGGCGAGGGTATATCACCATCCTTGTCGTCAATGATGAAATTATAAAATCCATCAGCATACTTACTGTGGTTATTCGCCAGATGATAAAATTTGATGTAAATAAACCGCGGGATTGCTTCTGCCAGGAATTACAGTAGATGCTGGCCATTTGTTAGCAGCTTTCGACACTCTCTGCATTGGATTTGGACTGTGTACACCACCTTGCACATGCTCTGCTACAGGAAAAAGATACTTATTGTCTGCCAGAAGGGAACCAATGAATTCCAAACGCTCTGCGTCGGATTCAAAGTGGTGGAGATCATAAAGCTCTGCCATATTGTCCCGTGCTGATTGCATAAAATGGGATTGAACCTTATCGAGTTGTGTGCGAACGTGGTACCGGTTTGAGCGTGTACTGTCCAACGTGGGCCGTTGCTTCAGCATACCTGTTTCAAGATCGCCTTTGTGCGTGCCTCAAACGCTATGGACCGAATGTTGTTTTGCTGCATTGCAGCGTTCCAGTACGTCTCTATTAATTACCAGTGTGGGGCTTCAGCTAATGCTTTCGCAACGGGTCGCGTTGCACAACTTACCGTCTCCAAGTCGCTTGCACTCATAAACGGCCGTCTGCTCTACATGTAGAGCTCCAGGAGTCTGCCCATTGCAAATTCAAGACGTATCATATCTGAGTGACTGTTACAGGGGTGCTTTGCCCTAAGTAACTATACTTTCAAAAATATAGTACCAGGTACACGGCCGTACACCATATTCCTCTGCAAGGTTCTCAATCACATGATTCTGTAGTATTTGAAATTGTTGCTCTTGAGCAGACTCAGCTGTATCCCTAGCTTCTTGAAGATGCTTTATCTTCCGAGCTTTCTTCAACTGTCGCTTTGATTGTGGTAAGAGATTCACTTGGTTGCGTTGCCAAGTATCTCGAGCTCATACTGACTCATCAATAAAACGTTCGGCTCGATCCAGTATTTCCTCAGATCGTGAATCTTCTGCAAGATCTCGAGGCATAATGGATACTCCTCCAGTATTCGATTCCGAAGTCTCCTTATATGAATCACCGGTAGTTACACTAGGATCTTGCAATCCGATTGCCGCCTGCTTACTAAGGGAATCGATGTATACGACTAAGCCTTGCTGTAGTCCTATAACCGAGGCTAACCACTAAACACACCGCGCCACGAAGATGTACAGATTTTCTCTCGCGTAACAGATGACCTTCTCCAAAGCGTATACGATGACGTCGTTATCGTTTTCAAAGGTAATGCTGATAGATATATTGTTGCACGCGAAAGGTGCAGGGCTGCCGCTACACAAAGCTAATATATTCTTAGGTATAATATAGTAAATATAGGTATCATAAAAACGCAATAATAAATAAGGATATTTCTCTGCTGGTAGGTTCTTTGTTTGTTCCGCTTGTCGAGCTTATCCTCCTCATTGCCAGAACGATGTGATCTCTTTATAGTATCTCGAAACCCACTTCAGACTATGATTTAATCGCTCATGCTAGCCACGTAACTTTGCGTCTTACATTCAAAGAATGCGACTTGACAGAGGTGGCCACATGTCCTTCAGGTTATCATATTTATGCATGATAGCATATTAGCCGACAACAAGACCATAACTTCAACTTGGACATGTCGCAATCGTTTACAATTGGTAGTTAGAACATTCAACCAATTCCCCATCCTGGTTATGCCTGATCACAAATAATAACCCCTCTCGGTTATTAATTATCGTGTCCTAGATACAATCTGCGACCCACTGATACTATGCCAACCTAGAACAAAACAAGTAACTCGTACGAGATTACATTGCCACCCCTGGTACTCAAACGAATCAAGTATTGTTTGCTTTAGGCAGTTGCCAACATCATTAATCTCTCAGTCACATCATGCTTAGGCTACTATGCCAGGACTTACTCCACTTGGATTCTATCCCGTTACAGGAAGGAGTGGAGAGCCCACTTACTCACATATTGACTATCAACTTCTGTGCATATAACCATGCATGTCCCACATAGTATCCAAGAACAAAAGAAGATGGAAACCACTAGCATCATCAATGTACATGAACATCCCGGTAAGGCTTGGCGGCTGCAATTACTCTTGCAAGTCATCACTGTCCGCAATCTTCTCGCGACTAGTATTAACCCCCACTAAAAGGAATACTGCTGGGTCTGATTTGATTCTCCTGTGCATCTGTTACGGGGGTGTTTAAGCCACGTTTCAATAAAACATTTATTAACTTAAATACAGCCGTCTATCTAACTTCTTTTTCTTTCCTCGTCTTATCCTAAGACTCAACCTCTTGTCCTTTTACAAGAGCGCCCTCTAAAAACAGTCCCCGTTTTCTTCCTGATCGTGATAATGGAATGTATCGATAAGTTCCTCAAAAGGTAATCTGCCCGTCGAAACAAATCTGCAGACGTCGTACCTGATGTCAAGATATTCTGTTGAGTGTAATACCCAATATTGCCCAGAGGTATTCCTGGTTTCCTCGTAATAGAGAAACAACTCTCCGAGTCGTTGGACGAGGTGATTGTGGGCCGTATGTTTCTTCGACTGTCTCAAGGTAAACATATAGTTGGAAATCACTAGTATGAAGTAGACTAGAAATTTTGAAGTTTGTGTAGATAGAATTCTTAATAATATTTTAAGGTGTTCTTCGCTGGTAATGTCTGACTGTGGATTGCTGCTAGAGCTTGGTTCTTCTCATTGTCGGGGAGACAATGCGAGTTCTTTATAGTCTTTAGCTGGCTCAAGTTTGGCCGCCATTCCTCTGACTATGACAACGGATTTGTTTGATAGCTTATCTCGGAATACTGTTCCGAGAGCCGCCACGAATTCCCTCAAGGTTATCGTGTTCATGCATGATTGGTTTTAAAGCTTTGCGCCCCTCGTATGAGGCCATCATCACTTCATGATATCAAACGCATCGTATGACAACTCGTAACTTTACATAGACATCTTGCTTGTCGTTTGTTCAGTAGTTGGAACGTCTGACGTCATATAGACTGATCAGCGCTTTATAGCAATATAATAATAACTTGAAGTTATTAATGCCTCACCATACCAATTTGGCTATTCGGCATTGCTTCAGAGATTTATGTCGGCAACCAACCGATACTCTGCCAACGTAGATTATGACACCCTCTTAGGGTTGCGATGCATACTAACTCAAACCAATGAGCAGGGTCGCTTCAGGCCTCTTATCTTCAGCCAATGCCAATAATCCCTCACGCACTGCATGCTTAGGTTCCGGACTTCCGTGAACCGGGGAGTGCGCGCATGATTCCCCATCTCTGAGAGATAAGGTGCGACGATCCCTCGTTCTCGCATATTGCATAACGCGTGCTGCACACCACTAGGATGTGTTGTCCCGCTATCAAGGTATAGTAGATGTAACGTATAATTATGCGCACCGCTGATGGTTTTTCACATCCCGGTTCTGGCGACATAATTGCATCATCTTGCGAATCCGTATGATAGGACTGCTCTCTATCATATCGTCACATACGGCTCAGATGTAACCCCGCTAAAGGCCGTCTGACTGATCACATGTTTTCATTCGCAAGAAGGTGTTTTGCTTCAATGACTAATGGTATCCACTTCCGAATGGTAGTCAAGAGTACTTGCTTGAACAACATGTATCATTACCGCTATCAGGAGAGAACCCCTAACAGCATCAGTGTGTGCATAACCAGGGATATGTATGCATTGGGACTAATCCAAGTACCCATATCACTATCAGGAGGAAACCCCTAACAGTGACCAAATCGAGGGATGCTGCGACTGTAGGATACCACTGATCGATGTGTTGACACCGCATGCAGTTGCAATTGCCACGGCCTCTGTCTCTGATAAGTTTCGGTAGCTCGCGTTCGCAGTGGATATGTAATGATCATGCCGGCTTCTGGAATAGGGATGGGGGTAGGCAGGTTTTCAAGACTGCTGAGGGGAGTGGGAGTGCTAGCAAGACCGGATGCAGGGCTGGATACAATGCAACACGTTGAGTCTGTCTGTGAGACTCCTCCGGGTGGTGGTTGACCTGGCATTGCGGTTGGAGTATTTATTGACTGTCGCTGTGCAGCGGACGGTGTGGAAGTCACCTGTTGAGTGATATCTGCAACGCGAGAATTGTTCAGTGAAGATGAGGTGATGGAGTACTGACCATGGATTGCAGAGGCTACCGAATGCCCTCCTTGAGAGAAATCCCTCTCGCCAGCCAGTACGGAAATGCGTCACTTACCAGGGGGATAGTTCAGAATTCCCCAAAGGCGCACGCTTTTGTGGATTCTGATAATTAGCAAGACTTCGAACATTTCGTACCACGGGAGTCGTATCAGGGTGAGCACTTTGGGAAGGTATCATCTGATATGGATGTTCAACATTAAGAGTGGAGGAATAATTTCCTCTGCATGCATATGCAATGGCAGGTGAGGTAGACTCCTATTTGAGCAACCATGGAGGAATTCGACAAAAAAGAGAGGCGCAATGTAGACCTCACTAGACTCTAAACCGTGAGAATATTCGAGGACGAGATCCCTTGAAAAGCATTCAATTATGGGGTTAACTGCCATCATATTACACTCCGATTAAACTCAGCATCGATATTCACTGTTACACCAACATCTGAAGGGCTATTTGCACCGCTTGTAGGGTGTTTATGCCTTCTTGGCGCAATTATCATCGTATTGCACTCGTTCTTGGCACAATACTTCAAACCATCGATTGTGTATATCTTCAGCTTCCCAGTGGAAATCGCCCTTTGACAGAGCTAAAAGCATCGCAAAGTGAACAATAATGTATTCTCTATTCAATGACATCAGTTGCATGTGCTTTTTCCACCGCTAGGCATTGGTAGCCGTATCGGATGGTTGCACAGTTGGGACAACTTGAGAACTACTCGGTTTGCTCCAAGATGCACGAGGTCTGAGTGATAAAAGTGGTATGTGATGCCAAAGCAATGCTCAGCATCGCAAACTGACCTCACCGCGAGAACCAAATCTCATCTCGAGGCTCCTCATCTATGAGGTGCCTGGTGGTTGTGCAAGATGAAGGCTGGGCGGTTTTGTGTTCATTAACCAACAAAACACAGGATATGAATCAAATCACAGGAACTCGAGTATATATATCCGTTCTTCCCGCATACACCTCCATTCTCTCTTCCTCCCATATTAAACACACCGCCAGCAATTAAACACACCGCATTCTGAACTATCTCGACATCACGTGACTTGCACAAAACAATGCCTCTCATTCCAAAACACACCCGATAACCTACACAACTTTGCACGTTCACTCTGGGCTTTCTTCCGCTACATTAAACTGTATCACAATCCTAATGACTTGGATGTAGATTCATTTTCAACGCGCAGCAATGGCACCACAGGGCAGCCACAAAGTAAAGGGGAAGGCAACTGCTAGGGCCAAAATGCCGACATTGGTTATAAATTGATGCCTGTCGTTGGATCAGGACCGGATAAAGCGATTCATCTCGAAACACATCCGTGGGCTCATACAGATATACAATGTTTGCGGAGTCAAGGATGAGTGGGACTGGGTCCTCTTTTATGATATAATCTTTCTAGATCCAGTCATGACTCGCTGCTTTTCACCATTCCAGCTGATGTGACCTCACCGCAGGAGCAGGAGTTCACCTTCTCGGGAGTGGTGGGCAGCTTTCCGCTTATATATGGGGCAAATGTTTGACAAAACCCGCGACCAAATTAACAATTGGAGGTGGGACAACTGCCGTGCCTTCGGGGATCAACTCGATCGCACCAATCCGCAGACAACCAGCTTGGGAAAGGTTTAATGCACAGGCGAGCTGCTCTCTTGGTACGGTAGCGATGATATGAGCGCAATGATTGAGCTGCCAAGCTGCCGGCAGTACAAGCCAGGCGACTTCCTGGCTGGTAGACTACTGAATTGGGATGGGATCATCGACGAGAATGATGATGATGAGAACTGGGCGGATCCCATAGTGCAGAGTGGTGGAAGGAGCCGTCCTGGCGATGCCAATAACAATGACGATGGCAAGGGTGAGGAGGACACGCAGGGCGGTGAGAACGGGACCGGGAACGGGAAGGGAACACAGGACGGGAAGGGGAAAGGGCAGGGGAAGGGGAAGGGAAATGGTAAAGGGAAAGGTGTTGTTAAACGAACCCCAGGGGGAGATGATATCTCTCGTGCCGTTGTTTTGCAGTTGCAGCAGTAAATGTCAGAGGCACACTTGGACATGGAGGGCTAACCAGAGCGGGTACATTTTGAGCTGGAAGCATCGCCCGCCATGTCAATTTCTTCAGAGGATGATACCGACTCTACCAAGTCAGATGGTGAATATGACTCAGAACATGATCATGATGTGGATATGCGCATGGAGAATGATGTGGATGCACTAGACGGCGTTGATTTAGATGGCGATGTGGATATGGAAAGGGACGGTGACGATGAAGAGGAGGAAGATGAAGAGGAGGAAGATGAGGAGGAGGTGGATAAGGTTGAGGAGGATGAGGATGAGGAGGAGGATGAGGATGAGGATGAGGATGAGGATGATGGCAACGAACCTCGGACGATTAGCCAGGAAGAGATTGTAAATACAACGGCTGATGATGTAGATACCATGGTAGACGCTCAGCCAATCATGCTACCTGAGCAAGGCCAGGAGATGTGCGAGCATACCCCATGCCCACAACCTCTGGCGCCTTCCCCACACCCACAAACCCCGGAACCTTGGCCATGACCACGAACTCCAGAGACTCATTCTCTCAGTTTGCTGGAGGATTTGGGGCTTATGATGCTGCAAAAATGTCACCTCACGGTGCCAAGTCTGCGAGAAGCTGAGGCAGCCGGAAACACCTCGGATGTGGATGTGGATCAGCAGCTGATTGGTGAATCGGCAGGTGGCCACAGTCTCCCTGATGTCCCTCTCCCCGACGTCCCTCTCCCTGATTTCCCTCTCCCTGAGGCATGCACGGATGACTCAGTAGGAGAGAAGTGAACCAGTCCTCGCGTTGCAGAGGAGGCGATGGTTGTTTCATTCAGGTTAGGGTCGGGTTCTTGTCTTGTTCGTTTCGTTTGTTCTAATCTATTTATCTCAGGCATTGATTATTACATGCGTTGCTTGGTTTTTCGATTGCTCAGGGTTTATTTTATTCATAATATTATGGGACATCGCGCATGCAGCGTTTTTGCAACTTCTGGCATGTAAGGAACCTCCGAGTGATGGTGTTGAGGCTTAATGAATATCTCAAGTTAGGTGAAAGTATCGTCGGCTCACACACCAGGCTGCTCAGGCCCAGCACCAACTTTCGTCCTTGTCTACACTGAATACTCCACTCCTCGCGTGTCGTCGACAATGCCAGAGAAGACCCCTTTCCATTGCCCCAAATTTTCATGCTGAAAGAAGTTCACCTCAGACAGGTGGCGACTTAAACATATCAAATTACACCATCCTGAACACCTTCAAGTTGCACACCAGAAGAATCTGACTGTTCACATCGCTCCCTGATGCGTTCAACCGGCTCAGTGTCGTCAATTTATCGCTAACAATGATTCAGTCAAAGTCTTGAGAGCGTTTACGGATCTCAAACAAGTTGAAAACAATGCAGACTCGGAGTGTCAACAACTGCCACCTCGTCTGACGTGGACGGAAACATACCGCGGCGGTTACATTGCTGAGCCATGGGAACGCGATGCTCCGGGTTGCCTTGAGACAAACCTACAGAACAATCCCTAATACCCATTTGCAGCGCATTGTTAGGGGTTCTCTCCTGACAGCGGTAATGATATATGTTATTCAAGCAAGTACTCGTGACTACCACTCGGAAGTGGGTACCATTAGTCATTTGAAGCAAAACACCTTCTTGCGTATGGAAACATATGATCAGTCAGACGGCCTTTAGCGGGGTTACATCTGAGCCGTATGTAATGATGTGATAGAGAGCAGTCCTATCATGCGGATTCGCAAGATGATGCAATTATGTCGCCATAACTGGGATGTGAAAAACCATCAGCGGTGCGCATAATTATACATTACACCTACTATACCTTGATAGCGGGACAACACATCCTAAGTGATGTGCAGTACGCGTTATGCTATATACGAGTGCGTGGGATCGTCGCACCTTATTTCTCAGAGATAAGGGTCGGTGCGCGCACTCCCCGGTTCACGGAAGTCCGGAATCTAAGTATGCAGTGCGTGAGGGATTATTGGCATTGGCTGCAGATATGAGGCCAGAAGCGACCCTGCTCATCAGCTTATGAGTTAGTATGCATCGCAACCCTTGGAAGGGTGTCATAATCTACGTTGGCAGAGTATCGGTTGGTCGCCGACATAAATCTCTGACGCAATGCCGAATAGCCAAATTGGTATGGTGAGGCATTAATAACTTCAAGTTATTATTATATTGCGATAAAGGGCTGATCAGTCTATATGACCTCAGACGTTCCAACTACTGAACGAACGATAAGCAAGATGTCTAAGTAAAAGTTACGAGTTGTCATACGATGCGTTTGATATCATGACATGATGATGGCCTCATACGAGGAGCGCAAAGCTTTGAAACCAATCATGCATGCACACGATAACCTTGAGGGAATTTGTGGCGGCTCTCGGAATGGTGATCCGAGATAAGCTATCAAGCAAGTCCGTTGACATAGTCAGAGGAATGGCGGCCAAACTTGAGCCAGCTAAAAAGACTATAAAGAACTCGCATTGTCTCCCCGACAATGAGAAGAACGAAGCTCTAGCAGCGAACAGTCAGATACCTACCAGCGGAGAAGACCTTTATTTATTATTGAGTTTTTATGATACCTATACCTTTATATCTATATATAAAATCTATTAGCTTTTTTTGTAGCGGCAGCCCCGCACCTTTGATAAGTATCCACCCGAATGATACTAAACTTCAAAAACGATTCCGAAGTTATCATCTACGTACTCGAAAAAATTATATCTTTCGCCAGACAAAATCAGTACTTCTTTGTGGCGAGTTGCGTCTGGTGGATAGCCAGTGTTACAGGATTAGATACCGGCTTGAGAATATATATCGATAATCTCGTACGGGCAGGAGAGGATCGAGGAATATCTTCAACACCTCGAGATATAGCTAGGGATATTAGCGTGGATTGGAATATGCAAGAAGCTAGTGTTCCGGCAAATTATATTATTGATCCTTTAAGGAGAACCCGGAAAGGAAGGATTAATCCCCTGCCACAAATTAAGAGACAATTTAAAAAAGCTAGGCAAATCAAAACCCAAATTAAGCAACAATCGATATTAAGTAAAAAACAACTGAATCGATTAGGGGCTATTGATATAGATACTTTGACCGAGTATCTTTCGAAACGGAAATAGGATCTACGGCAGTGGACCTAAGAGTTAAAGTATCTACGGATACAACAATAAAGTTACTTAGGGAATACACCCCCGTAACACGCATGAAGAGTACAAATATACCCAGTGTGGGATTAAGAAGAAGGGTATGAAGATGTACTATGACAACATGCTGAAGGAAGAAAACACCGCTCTGTGTTTCCCAAGCTTCAAAAACAGGGATGGCGTCCAGAAGCTCGTGCCTAGCATGCAACTGTTAGGGGGGTTCCACTGTCCTATGTATAGGTACTATGAACGGCCCTAGATGATGTTCCTATCCTTTAAGTTATCTCGATAACTCTTCCGTCTGTTAAACGGAGCTGTCCCCTTATCGAATTGTGGCCACCTCAAACAATCGATAGTTTTATGGCTTCCCTTTCGTTCCTTGGGCCAAGCACAACGCTGAGACCCGCCAGCTGCTTTCCTTCTTCTTAACTCAGAGCCTGCAATTCCGTGGGTCTGAGTACCAAAAGTTTTAATAACTCCTTTAGCTTTCCGCTTATCTTTGTCCTTAAGTATTCTGGTAATCTGTCGATTCCTTCGTCCTAATGTCTTTCTTTCTTTACGAGAACGTTCCAAGAAATCCTCACAGTTTTGGACAATCTCGTTGTGGATATTGTCCTCCGAAGTACTTAACTTAATGGCTTTGGATTCAATATAACTATGCTTGGAATCCTGAATTCTAGATATCCTATCGGGATGTAAAAACGACTCTGGTTCCTCTCTAAGGACTCTCGTACTTATAGTTCCCTGGTTTTCCAATTCTTTGGTGGATCCCACAGATTCTGCTGTTACCCTTGGTCGGCCAATATTGGTTCGTACTCCCAACTGATCGATGTGGCTAACCAGTCCTTGTTGTAATCCGACAATTGAGGATATCCACCAGATACTCTGAGCCAAGAAGATATAATGATTTTCTCTAGCATAAGAGATGATCTTCTCGAAAGCATATATAATCACGTCGTTATCAGCTTCAAATATAATGCTCATAAGTAATACTCCCTTAAAGGTGCGGGGCTGCCGCTACAAAAAGCTAATAAATTATATATCAAAATAGGTAGGTATAGGTATCATAAAAACTTAATAATAAATAATGGCGTTCTTCCGCTGGTAGGTATCGTAGACTGTTTTGCTGCTAGAGTCTGTCCTTCTCATTGTCGGAACAATGCGACCTCTTTATAGAAAGTTCATCGGGATGTTACGTACGCGCACCCATGTTTCCGTTCCATGATTCTGATAGCAACGTGCTTTGCGACTTACATTCGTTATCGTACGCATGCATGCTAAGGCAAGTCATACCGAATGTGCATGGTAGAGATTGCCACGTATCCCCAAGGTTAACGTGTTCATGGAGATGAGGTATTAAAGCGTTACGCTCCTGATAAGAATCAGGCCACACCCGCATGAGATCATATATCAGATCATAACTTCAACTTGGACATCTCACACTCATATGGTTCGGTAATCGGGAACTACTGCCGACATAGCGACAGAGTCTTTGAGCTAATCAATACTATAGTACGATTGCATCATAGGTTTACGTTGCGACCCACCACTACTATGCTGATGTAGATTAAATGACACGCACGTAGCGTTGCAGTTGCCATTCCGACACCAACCAAGGTGCTGGGGATGCTTCGACCTCATTTCAACAGTCATGCCATCATCTCTCAGTCACACCATGCAGAGGCCGAGACTATTCTCTTTGACCAGGGAGTGCCCAAGGCTCCGACATCACATAAGACAGCCGGTCTTAAGATCCCACTTTACCGTATATTGGCTAACGACTGCCGTGTCTGCGGATACGAACTTCTTTGCTCTGCTCCGATCAGACATAATCACTCCAAAATCAGAAAATGAATCTGGTTGGAAACAACACGCTCGGCAGGGATGTACCCCTTTCGATCTGGCAGTGTTGCTGCATCATCAAAAATGAATCCGCTAAGCCGAAGCTTATCCAATCTAGACGTGCCCCACTCGTACCCCACTAAAGGTACTTGTGACTAAAAGTTCTGCAGACGCCCAGGGTAGGTGTTTTGATGTATGCATGCATGCCAGGCAAGTCATATACCCCTTTACTTGGCTAATCTGAGGCTACCATAGACACTGCTAGGGGAGAACCCCTAACAGAACTATCTGTACTATTATTGCATTTTTATGATACCTATATCAATTATTACTGTTACTGGGGTGCTATACCCTAAGTAACTATACTCACAAGTAAGTACTAGCTACATGGCCATAGATCCTATTTCCTAATCCTCAACCGAGGTACTAATTCTTGGAGCCATTCCTATCATTTTCCTTATAGGCCACCGACATTCCTTAGTCTGATGGCCCCCTTTATTACTCAAAGGCCAGGCACAGCAGTGACACTCCTGTGCTATGGCTCAACGAACAACCTCCTTCTAATTAGTCCCCTGTACCTGAGATTCGTAGGTCTTCCGCTTATGAGTGTTCACACTGGATCAGATAATGTGACCCGTCGGTTGATGAATGATCATCCTCAGTTCAAACTCTGACTCTCGTAGGAACTTGCTGCAGTTCTTAAGAATGTAGTCTTGTTGATCCTTTGTACTTGAATCTGAACTGCTATCGGCTTCTGACTCAGTTTGAGGATTGCATTCCGCAAATGCTGATTGGGATGAATTACATCCGGTTTGTCAGTGCTCGACTTTGGTCCTGATATCTCCGATTGTATACGTAGATTATCAATGTGTATCCTCAATCCTTACTCTAATCCGACAATGGACGATATCCACCAAACACTTTGCGCCAAGAAAAGGTACCAATTAATCCTGGCGAAAGATATAAACTTCGCAAGGCCATATACGATGATGTCGTTATCGCTTTCAAAGGATATCGGCATAAGTCGAATTATATATCTCAGGGTGCGAGGCTGCCGCTACAGCAAGCTAATAGATTCTTAGGTATAGAATAATACATATAGGTATCATAAAAAGGCAATAATAGATAACGATATTTCTTCGCTGGTAGGTCTTTGTTCTTTCTTCACTATTCTTCTCATTGTCGCAACAATGTGATCTCTTTATAGTCTCTTGAAACCCTCTTCAGTCTATTATAAAATCGCTCACGCCAGCCACATAACTTTGTCCCGTCACGAATCCGCCAGATTATCGTGTTCATGCATGACTGCATGTCAGACGACAAATCAGACCATAACTTCAACCTGGATATCTTACAATCATATGAGTCGGTAGTTGGAACATTCGACCAATTCCCCTTATTGGTTATGCCTTGTCGCAATTAATAACCACGCACGGTTTTATTAATTATCACGTCATAGATTTACTCGGCGACCAGCCGATACTATGCTAAAAGAGAACTAGACGCGTAAGCTCGTATCCGATTCAAGGCTGACATTGCTACCCCTGCCTCTCAAACCAATGAGAGGTGTTTGCTTTAAGCATATGCCAACGTCATTATTTCCTCAGTTACGTCATGCTTAGGTATCCTACCGGGACGTGCCCCACTGGATCCTGGCCCGTTACAGGTAGGAGTGAGGAGCCCACTTACTCCCATATTCACTATCAACTGTGGTGCATATTACCATGCATGTCCCGCTAGTTTCAAGAAGAGAAAGAAGATATAAACCACTAGCACTGCTAATGACTGAATTATCTCAGTAACGCTTGGTGGTTGCAGGAACTTCTGCCAGCCACCGCTGTTTGCAATCTTCTCACAACTAGCATGAACCCCCGCTAAGGAGCATACTACTGACCTGAATTGTACATCTTGCATAGGTATTCACACATCCAAAATATGCTATGCATCCAACTTTTCCCAAGTGTCATCTATCGCTGCTAAGGGGAGAACCCCGAACAATTCCACATACAAATCCATTCGCTTGTTGTAGTGGCAGCCCTGCACCTGTGAATGAGTTTGACGGTCAAGAACGAGGCCGATATTGAGATGTCGGTCTTTGCGCAACTCATTAAGAATTTCCATAGTAAGCAGTGCATATTTGCAGTTCAGTGTGTGTGGTAGCTCTCTGCACTAATTGGATTATCACCAGCATTAGTATTTAATCTAAAGCATGAACGAGTTCCATCTGAACTAGATATCCTAAATGATACAAATGATACTGCAAATTAAGCACTGGTGATGATTTCAATTGAATGACAATGACTTTGGAAAGCGATAATGATGTCAATGTATACACTCTTGAGCTAATATTATCCTGTTCCTGGAATCGGCATTATCTGTTTGCAGCTAAGTGGCCATGGTGGATAGTGTCCCTTACAGGATTACAGCAAGGTTTAATTGTATATATCGACAATCTGCAAATACAGACTTTGGTTAATCCTAAATATATTCGAGTGATCACTTCAATGCCGAGGGATGTTACAAGACACTCTGTCGACTGGCAAGCGGGTTGAACGTTCGCAGCTTCAGAACATTACCTACAGGATTCAGAACGATTCAAGGAGAATTACACAACAGATCTGTTACAACAGACTTGTAAAGGGAGAGTTTACGCACAACCTCAACTCAAGAATCACCTTAAGAATGCTACTAGTAAACAACAGTGAGTACTTGAAACTAGGAAACAAGGTGCAGCTTCAGGAAATCTAAAACTCAAAGATATTAGGGAGAGCATTATCGATACCCTTTGAAGGGAATAAATATAGATACTAGAGTAGGGGAGGATACATTGGACATTACATAGAATCTAGGGCTGTGTATAAAGTATCTACACTGACAACCTTAGCACGCCCCTAACACGAATTAGAAGTACCGATTATCATCCAGCCGAAAGTGATACGGGTAGTGCACCTGAACACTTTTCTGACACTGAAAATTGGCTTCACTGGACTACTGACTTAGATAATCCAACCATGAGCCATGACTACTATGAGTTAGACGACGAATCTGATATCCAGGTTGACCATGGCATCAAGGTTGCGGAAAGTCTAGAGCATCGGAATGTGAGTGCCACACCAAACCTTCCTGGATTGATTCAGCTAACATGGAGGTCAATGCTCAATGGAGAAAAGTGGTTGATGCTGGTCACTGTAATGAAAACAAGGAGGAATAAATGAAACAAGAAAAAGTAGGTCAGAATGGGGGAATATGTTATCACCAGATTCTGTATCTTGCTTGACCGAAAATTTCACTTAGAGAAATATCATGGGAGAATCTTGAGCAGTCGCAAGTGGATATTTGTTCATAACCAGAAGTATTGTGGGCAAAATGAGCCATTTAGCAAGGTATCTCAATTGTGGTCAAATGAGTGAGCTATGCAAGAAGAATACTGGATTGGCAAAAGTGCAAATCGACCAAAGACTGTGCTCTGCACACCCGAGCACATGCTCAGCTCATAGCACACTTCATGTGAACCCCTACGCGACGCACAGTCCATCTCCATCTACTTCAGCAAAATGTATTTTAGTCTCTGGAAGCCTTTAGTAGTGTTTGAGAGGATGTGGAGTGTAAACTTACATGGGTCAATTTCAGGAGAGTATCAGACCCTAGGAGGGCATTCTGGCCGGCCTTCGGAGTAACTGGGATCTCTGATGACTGGTACAGGAGTACTATGGGAGTGATTGTGATAAGTTTGAGAACACCTCAGAGCGCCAGAGAGAACTTTGGGTGCACCAGGGAGCACCAGGGAGCGCCGGCGACAAGTCTGGGAGCACCAGCAACAAGACTGAGAGCGCCGACAACAAGTCTGGGAGCGCCGACAACAAGTCTGGGAGTGCCGACAACAAGTCTGGGAGCGCCAACAACAAGTCTGGGAGCGCCAACGACGGGTCTGGGAGCGTCGACGACAGGTCTGGGAGCGCGGACGACAAGTCTGGGAGCGAGATGATAAGTCCGGAAGCACCTGGGAGCGCCTGCAACAATCCTGCGAGCAGCTCGAATCACTGTAAAGCAGTCTGGGAAAAACGACTTCTTGGGGAACGTTGCAGGTGTGCCAGGAAATCATAGCTACTACTTATCGTTCAACAATTTTCAAAACTCATGTATTCAGTTGGTATTCTCATCTATCTATCTGTATAGCTACCCATCTACACACAGTATATCTGGACTGGCTGCAAGTGGTGCTTGAGAGCAATTCGAGGTGCGCCTGAAAATGAGGATCGAGTGAACTCAGAGAGACACTCCGTGGCTATGATCGAGCGAGTTTGGAGATACACTAGGAGGCCATAATCGAGCAACTTTGGTGATAAAGTTTGGAGGCTGTGATCGAGCGAGATTGGAGGAGTACTTAGAGCCGGTTGATGGAAGGCGCGCCGGGTGCTTGAGACTCTATCCATCAGTTAGTTAACTCGCAACCATGGGAATGTGACAAGATGACTTTACCTGTGAACTCTCATGGAGAGCTACCTGGTGGCGGTCGATGTTGTAGGGAGAAATGACAGAAGCTGATGCTACATTCAGGGGTCAACTCATAATCATCAGAATGAAGGGAAGACAAACAATCTTGGGTGGGGGCTGTACTCGGCGTATGCTTGTGCTTGGTGAATGAAGTACTCGGCATATGCTTATACTCGGTGTATGCAGTACTCGGGGTATGCTGTACACGGTGTATGCTGTACTCGGTGTCAACTCATGATCATGACATGGAGAGATAGAGAGGGATGACTTACCTTTGTGTTCTGCAATCATGGTAAAGTTGTGGACGAGAAAGAGAGAGATGGGGGATGAAGATGAGGACGATGTGGAGGATATGAACGGATATGAGAAATCAGCGGTATGACTTGGCTGATTGGGTTGAGAAGACCTCGTATCGGTGTAATTACATGCCAGATCGGGACTCGTACCTGCCATGTCGGTGATGGTCAATTGACTCGCACACGAAATTCTCTAAGTCCCATTTTCTCATGATGATATGCTTCATCTCTTCACATCTCTCTCCTTCTCGTCCTCAACTTTACCGTCACCTAAGAACACGAAGTTATGTCATCTCTCTCAATGTCTCCATGCAAAGATCAAGAGTCAACACCTGTTACGGGGGTGTTTAAGCCACGTTTCAATAAAACATTTATTAACTTAAATACAGCCGCCTATCTAACTTCTTTTTCTTTCCTCGTCTTATCCTAAGACTCAACCTCTTGTCCTTATACAAGAGCGCCCTCTAAAAACAGTCCCCGTTTTCTTCCTGATCGTGATAGTGGAACGTATCGGTAAGTTCCTCGAAAGGTAATCTGCCCGTCGAAAGAAATCTGCAGGCATCGTACGTGATGCCAAGATACTCGGTCGAGTGAAATACCCAGGACTGCCCAGAGATATTCCTGGTTTCCTCGTACCAAAGAAACAACTCTCCGAACTGTTGGACGAGGTGATTGTGGGCCGTACATTTCTTCGATTGTCTCAAGGTAAACATAAATTTGAAATTCACTAGTAAGAAGTAGTGAAGATATTTTGAAGTTTGTGTAGATAGAATTCTTAATAATATTTTAAGGTGTTCTTCGCTGGTAATGTCTGACTGAGGATTGCTGCTAGAGCTTGGTTCTTCTCATTGTCGGGGAGACAATGCGAGTTCTTTATAGTCTTTAGCTGGCTCATGTTTGGCCGCCATTCCTCTGACTATGACAACGGACTTGCTTGATAGCTTATCTCGGAATACTGTCCCGAGAGCCGCCACGAATTCCCTCAAGGTTATCGTGTGTATGCATGATTGGTTTGAAAGCTTTGCGCTCCTTGTATGAGGCCATCATCATGTCATGATATCAAACGCATCGTATGACAACTCGTAACTTTACTTAGACATCTTGCTTATCGTTCGTTCAGTAGTTGGAACGTCTGACGTCATATAGACTGATCAGCGCTTTATAGCAATATAATAATAACTTGAAGTTATTAATGCCTCACCATACCAATTTGGCTATTCGGCATTGCTTCAGAGATTTATGTCGGCAACCAACCGATACTCTGCCAACGTAGATTATGACACCCTCTTAGGGTTGCGATGCATACTAACTCAAACCAATGAGCAGGGTCGCTTCAGGCCTCTTATCTTCAGCCAATGCCAATAATCCCTCACGCACTGCATGCTTAGGTTCCGGACTTCCGTGAACCGGGGAGTGCGCGCATGATTCCCCATCTCTGAGAGATAAGGTGCGACGATCCCTCGTTCTCGCATATTGCATAACGCGTGCTGCACACCACTAGGATGTGTTGTCCCGCTATCAAGGTATAGTAGATGTAACGTATAATTATGCGCACCGCTGATGGTTTTTCACATCCCGGTTCTGGCGACATAATTGCATCATCTTGCGAATCCGTATGATAGGACTGCTCTCTATCATATCGTCACATACGGCTCAGATGTAACCCCGCTAAAGGCCGTCTGACTGATCACATGTTTTCATTCGCAAGAAGGTGTTTTGCTTCAATGACTAATGGTATCCACTTCCGAATGGTAGTCAAGAGTACTTGCTTGAACAACATGTATCATTACCGCTATCAGGAGAGAACCCCTAACAGCATCAGTGTGTGCATAACCAGGGATATGTATGCATTGGGACTAATCCAAGTACCCATATCACTATCAGGAGGAAACCCCTAACAGTGACCAAATCGAGGGATGCTGCGACTGTAGGATACCACTGATCGATGTGTTGACACCGCATGCAGTTGCAATTGCCACGGCCTCTGTCTCTGATAAGTTTCGGTAGCTCGCGTTCGCAGTGGATATGTAATGATCATGCCGGCTTCTGGAATAGGGATGGGGGTAGGCAGGTTTTCAAGACTGCTGAGGGGAGTGGGAGTGCTAGCAAGACCGGATGCAGGGCTGGATACAATGCAACACGTTGAGTCTGTCTGTGAGACTCCTCCGGGTGGTGGTTGACCTGGCATTGCGGTTGGAGTATTTATTGACTGTCGCTGTGCAGCGGACGGTGTGGAAGTCACCTGTTGAGTGATATCTGCAACGCGAGAATTGTTCAGTGAAGATGAGGTGATGGAGTACTGACCATGGATTGCAGAGGCTACCGAATGCCCTCCTTGAGAGAAATCCCTCTCGCCAGCCAGTACGGAAATGCGTCACTTACCAGGGGGATAGTTCAGAATTCCCCAAAGGCGCACGCTTTTGTGGATTCTGATAATTAGCAAGACTTCGAACATTTCGTACCACGGGAGTCGTATCAGGGTGAGCACTTTGGGAAGGTATCATCTGATATGGATGTTCAACATTAAGAGTGGAGGAATAATTTCCTCTGCATGCATATGCAATGGCAGGTGAGGTAGACTCCTATTTGAGCAACCATGGAGGAATTCGACAAAAAAGAGAGGCGCAATGTAGACCTCACTAGACTCTAAACCGTGAGAATATTCGAGGACGAGATCCCTTGAAAAGCATTCAATTATGGGGTTAACTGCCATCATATTACACTCCGATTAAACTCAGCATCGATATTCACTGTTACACCAACATCTGAAGGGCTATTTGCACCGCTTGTAGGGTGTTTATGCCTTCTTGGCGCAATTATCATCGTATTGCACTCGTTCTTGGCACAATACTTCAAACCATCGATTGTGTATATCTTCAGCTTCCCAGTGGAAATCGCCCTTTGACAGAGCTAAAAGCATCGCAAAGTGAACAATAATGTATTCTCTATTCAATGACATCAGTTGCATGTGCTTTTTCCACCGCTAGGCATTGGTAGCCGTATCGGATGGTTGCACAGTTGGGACAACTTGAGAACTACTCGGTTTGCTCCAAGATGCACGAGGTCTGAGTGATAAAAGTGGTATGTGATGCCAAAGCAATGCTCAGCATCGCAAACTGACCTCACCGCGAGAACCAAATCTCATCTCGAGGCTCCTCATCTATGAGGTGCCTGGTGGTTGTGCAAGATGAAGGCTGGGCGGTTTTGTGTTCATTAACCAACAAAACACAGGATATGAATCAAATCACAGGAACTCGAGTATATATATCCGTTCTTCCCGCATACACCTCCATTCTCTCTTCCTCCCATATTAAACACACCGCCAGCAATTAAACACACCGCATTCTGAACTATCTCGACATCACGTGACTTGCACAAAACAATGCCTCTCATTCCAAAACACACCCGATAACCTACACAACTTTGCACGTTCACTCTGGGCTTTCTTCCGCTACATTAAACTGTATCACAATCCTAATGACTTGGATGTAGATTCATTTTCAACGCGCAGCAATGGCACCACAGGGCAGCCACAAAGTAAAGGGGAAGGCAACTGCTAGGGCCAAAATGCCGACATTGGTTATAAATTGATGCCTGTCGTTGGATCAGGACCGGATAAAGCGATTCATCTCGAAACACATCCGTGGGCTCATACAGATATACAATGTTTGCGGAGTCAAGGATGAGTGGGACTGGGTCCTCTTTTATGATATAATCTTTCTAGATCCAGTCATGACTCGCTGCTTTTCACCATTCCAGCTGATGTGACCTCACCGCAGGAGCAGGAGTTCACCTTCTCGGGAGTGGTGGGCAGCTTTCCGCTTATATATGGGGCAAATGTTTGACAAAACCCGCGACCAAATTAACAATTGGAGGTGGGACAACTGCCGTGCCTTCGGGGATCAACTCGATCGCACCAATCCGCAGACAACCAGCTTGGGAAAGGTTTAATGCACAGGCGAGCTGCTCTCTTGGTACGGTAGCGATGATATGAGCGCAATGATTGAGCTGCCAAGCTGCCGGCAGTACAAGCCAGGCGACTTCCTGGCTGGTAGACTACTGAATTGGGATGGGATCATCGACGAGAATGATGATGATGAGAACTGGGCGGATCCCATAGTGCAGAGTGGTGGAAGGAGCCGTCCTGGCGATGCCAATAACAATGACGATGGCAAGGGTGAGGAGGACACGCAGGGCGGTGAGAACGGGACCGGGAACGGGAAGGGAACACAGGACGGGAAGGGGAAAGGGCAGGGGAAGGGGAAGGGAAATGGTAAAGGGAAAGGTGTTGTTAAACGAACCCCAGGGGGAGATGATATCTCTCGTGCCGTTGTTTTGCAGTTGCAGCAGTAAATGTCAGAGGCACACTTGGACATGGAGGGCTAACCAGAGCGGGTACATTTTGAGCTGGAAGCATCGCCCGCCATGTCAATTTCTTCAGAGGATGATACCGACTCTACCAAGTCAGATGGTGAATATGACTCAGAACATGATCATGATGTGGATATGCGCATGGAGAATGATGTGGATGCACTAGACGGCGTTGATTTAGATGGCGATGTGGATATGGAAAGGGACGGTGACGATGAAGAGGAGGAAGATGAAGAGGAGGAAGATGAGGAGGAGGTGGATAAGGTTGAGGAGGATGAGGATGAGGAGGAGGATGAGGATGAGGATGAGGATGAGGATGATGGCAACGAACCTCGGACGATTAGCCAGGAAGAGATTGTAAATACAACGGCTGATGATGTAGATACCATGGTAGACGCTCAGCCAATCATGCTACCTGAGCAAGGCCAGGAGATGTGCGAGCATACCCCATGCCCACAACCTCTGGCGCCTTCCCCACACCCACAAACCCCGGAACCTTGGCCATGACCACGAACTCCAGAGACTCATTCTCTCAGTTTGCTGGAGGATTTGGGGCTTATGATGCTGCAAAAATGTCACCTCACGGTGCCAAGTCTGCGAGAAGCTGAGGCAGCCGGAAACACCTCGGATGTGGATGTGGATCAGCAGCTGATTGGTGAATCGGCAGGTGGCCACAGTCTCCCTGATGTCCCTCTCCCCGACGTCCCTCTCCCTGATTTCCCTCTCCCTGAGGCATGCACGGATGACTCAGTAGGAGAGAAGTGAACCAGTCCTCGCGTTGCAGAGGAGGCGATGGTTGTTTCATTCAGGTTAGGGTCGGGTTCTTGTCTTGTTCGTTTCGTTTGTTCTAATCTATTTATCTCAGGCATTGATTATTACATGCGTTGCTTGGTTTTTCGATTGCTCAGGGTTTATTTTATTCATAATATTATGGGACATCGCGCATGCAGCGTTTTTGCAACTTCTGGCATGTAAGGAACCTCCGAGTGATGGTGTTGAGGCTTAATGAATATCTCAAGTTAGGTGAAAGTATCGTCGGCTCACACACCAGGCTGCTCAGGCCCAGCACCAACTTTCGTCCTTGTCTACACTGAATACTCCACTCCTCGCGTGTCGTCGACAATGCCAGAGAAGACCCCTTTCCATTGCCCCAAATTTTCATGCTGAAAGAAGTTCACCTCAGACAGGTGGCGACTTAAACATATCAAATTACACCATCCTGAACACCTTCAAGTTGCACACCAGAAGAATCTGACTGTTCACATCGCTCCCTGATGCGTTCAACCGGCTCAGTGTCGTCAATTTATCGCTAACAATGATTCAGTCAAAGTCTTGAGAGCGTTTACGGATCTCAAACAAGTTGAAAACAATGCAGACTCGGAGTGTCAACAACTGCCACCTCGTCTGACGTGGACGGAAACATACCGCGGCGGTTACATTGCTGAGCCATGGGAACGCGATGCTCCGGGTTGCCTTGAGACAAACCTACAGAACAATCCCTAATACCCATTTGCAGCGCATTGTTAGGGGTTCTCTCCTGACAGCGGTAATGATATATGTTATTCAAGCAAGTACTCGTGACTACCACTCGGAAGTGGGTACCATTAGTCATTTGAAGCAAAACACCTTCTTGCGTATGGAAACATATGATCAGTCAGACGGCCTTTAGCGGGGTTACATCTGAGCCGTATGTAATGATGTGATAGAGAGCAGTCCTATCATGCGGATTCGCAAGATGATGCAATTATGTCGCCATAACTGGGATGTGAAAAACCATCAGCGGTGCGCATAATTATACATTACACCTACTATACCTTGATAGCGGGACAACACATCCTAAGTGATGTGCAGTACGCGTTATGCTATATACGAGTGCGTGGGATCGTCGCACCTTATTTCTCAGAGATAAGGGTCGGTGCGCGCACTCCCCGGTTCACGGAAGTCCGGAATCTAAGTATGCAGTGCGTGAGGGATTATTGGCATTGGCTGCAGATATGAGGCCAGAAGCGACCCTGCTCATCAGCTTATGAGTTAGTATGCATCGCAACCCTTGGAAGGGTGTCATAATCTACGTTGG
>Ga0307514_10000478_pt1 | contig 83006 bp, 78 predicted proteins | sample 16_EM_MG_FD_203088 | JGI IMG/M metagenome (GOLD analysis project Ga0307514, IMG submission 203088) | Populus trichocarpa ectomycorrhiza microbial communities from riparian zone in the Pacific Northwest, United States - 16_EM | ecosystem: Host-associated > Plants > Roots > Unclassified | place... | reverse complement strand
TGGGGACGCGCGAGCACTTCCGACAGGCGCCATCAAATAAGCCGCAAGGATATCTACCGGGCATTGCCAATAAGTCCCACAGATAAGTGGCTATCATTGAGGGATTTAATCATAGCGATGTGTCAAGCACTTGAGCCTAAGGTAGTAGGGCACGAACTATAAAGAGATCACATTGTTCCGGCAATGAAGAAGACAAGCTCGAACAGCTCGAGAGAAATCAACACCTACCAGCGGAGAAATATCCTTATTTATTATTGCGTTTTTATGATACCTATACCTATTATATTTATACCTAGAATCTATTAGCTTTGTGTAGCAGCAGCCCCGCACCATTGTTATACGAATAAGCTTATGGCAATAACCTTTGAGAACGATAACGACGTTATAATATACGCCCTCGAAAAAGTTATAGCTTACGCCAGAAGGTCTCAACAAATCTTTCTGGCGCAGTGGATTTGGTGGCTTGCCTCGATTATTGGGTTAGAACAAGGCCTGGTCAATCATATCGATAATATACAATCTCGACTCCACGCCGAGAATCGCCCGGAAAAGATTCCAAGCGTTGGAAGAACTGTATCCCCCACGCCTAGGGATATTCAAGGGGATCCACGACTTAGTCCCGAAGAAAGTTGGATTCACCCCAAACGGAAATAACAGATCAATAATACGAACTTCGATATTAGCGATCTGGATCTGAACGATACGAATAACCATCCCCGACCAGTAGTACCAATTAAGGTTTTCCTGGCCAAGTCACGGAAGGAAAGGAAAGCATTCAGTAAGCAGAAGAAGGATCAGCTATCCCGAACGAGTTCTGGAAAGATCCCGGCAAAGCCCTTGACTACAGGACAAAGCAAATACCTTCAGTGTATTCCTAAGAATACAATTTCGGAATACCTGAAAGACAGGAAATAGGATCTACGGCCGTACGCCCAAGTACGTACTTGGAAGAATAAGTATAGTTACTTTGGGTTTAGTACCCCCGTAACATCCAGGGATTACCTGCAGTGCCATTTTGCCAAGACAGGCGGTGTTCCATTTGATTTTCCCGAAGCATAGCAAGGTGTCTTAGCATCATAGCATTCCCATTTCTATGCCCAGGAAGCACAACACCACGCCACTTCTATTCCCCGACTTCAGCCCAAGGATTTAAATCAGCTGTTGCGTTTTGTGAATTGCGCCACACAGAAATCCTCCATTGGCCATTAGGGCCACATTCAAGGCAAGGCATATGTCAGACTGTTCTAGCTTTACCTGACCTCCTTGCCTTGCCATAGTTGCAGACATGTTGAAAACCTACAAGATATTAGATGCCGCATCTACATAGAAGATTTGGCTATTACCTCGTCCATAGACGCTTCTGTAGCATCCTCCAAGGTGGGTACGGCCTATTCCATTCGCTCTCGAGGCGGCGTATCCCTAATTTTGTATGTAGAAATTGTTGAGTAGACGACATCATGATGTTTGATTTGATGGTCTCTGAATACAAATGCCTTAGTCGACCATGTAGGTATACCAGGATGGGCAGATATACATTGGTCATGTAGCTCTCTATGTACGCCAGCTGTATACTATATCGTTAGTGGATGGCCTTATACCTTGTTACGGATATAATCACAGCACATCGTGTGTTGGTTTTGACTTTTGGTGCTTCCGGGTATACGGACCATTTTTAACCGTGCATTGAGGGTTATTTTGTTGGTCGTTGCGTTTGTTGTATTGTGGTGGAATAACTGGTGTCTGTGTTCCAGTAGTATCTCAGTGAGTGCTGTATTGTATAAAGCGTCGTTTATTCTTAGTGTTAGCAATGGGACCAAATTCTCGGGTCGGTTCCAGAGCCGGTTCCACCCGAAACTAGATCATGGCAACAGGTGTTACCACACAAAAAACCCAGAACATTGGAAATGAGCCGGTTTTACCACCAAATCCTGGCATTTCAAGTTCACGCTTTTGGCTCCAATTAAGTATCTGAGTTCTAATCATATCAGGACATGATCAAGACGTTCAATGTGCAGTTTTAGCAGCTGTTTCACCTCCCGCTGTCAGATTTGCGATCGGACCATTATTGGTTGAATAGGTATCGAAAACACGCAAATTTCGCCTACAATATGGTGTTATTTCACAGCGATTCAACGAATATTGGTCCGATCGCAAATTCGAAAGCGGGAGGTTACTGGGCGGCTAACACTGCACAATGTATGTATTGATTGTGTCATGATACCTTCAGAACTCAGATACTCAATTGGAGCGAAAGTTGCAGGAACATTTCGGTGGAACTGCGGTCCGAGTTCAACCAGGCCCCATTATCGCGGGTTTATGTCCGGTCTGGGCAATAACCCCGCAAAGAGAACACCAATCGGGTATTTGGACGGGTCTGGAACTCAACCAGACTGTTCGTCCAGTCCAATTCTGGACTGCTTGTGGGTTACCTGGAACTGTTCCTGATACTGGGCATTCTGTTCAATTCTGTTCCACTCGTACCTTGCTGAGGTGTCTATGGCACCATGATTTGGTGGTGTGGAAGTGAGGAGGACAATGATAACGAAAGGAAGTAGGAAGTCCATAGGAAGACTATTACGAAAAGAAGTGGGAAGTCCTGAGGAATATATTGTCAGCCTTAACTCAAAATGGATTGCGTTACAGTAAACTAGCATGTTCTACACAAGATGAATCCTGCTGCCTTTAGCTGCAGATTGAATGGGCTTCCAACCATCCTGCGATTTGCATCGAGTTGGTCCAATATTGTGTTGATGTTAACAGGGACTGATCGATGTGAATAACTGCAGAAATCTCATAGTTGTGAGATGAACACAGCACAATCCTCGACGGACAGAACAACTGCTGATGTATAGCTCAAGCAATCTTCGAGATCTTCCATGAAACATACGCTACACGTCATGCAATGATATACTGTTAGCCTTGGTATTTCCAATGTAGTGATAGTCAAAATGCAAATTATGCTTTGTTCAAGTAGATTAAACGTACCAACCTCAACATCCAAGCCGCAGCTTGCCACCATGTGGTCCATATCTTGCAACATCCGCAATCTTGTCCATCAACTTATTCAACACAGAATACAAAGGTCAATGCACCAAAATGCACCTTTTGTCCGGCCCGGCTGGCAAAGATGGCAAATTGACAAAGCATTACACACAACGACATCATCTTGAACAGGAAGACATGAGTGGCTTGGAGGCAGAAAGGGTCCGAGCCCTTGGAGCAATGGGTGGATTGCCATCCACAGAGAAGCCTGCAGCAGGGATATGAGGTGAAATACACTTCTTACGCAATGACAAGAAGGAGAAATCGATGAAGGATTGAGTCGGTAGAGAGACCGATGTGTGAAGAATGCGAGTTGAAGACACAGAGACAGCAATCAATCAGAAGCACGAAGATATGAGAAATGCTGAAAAGGCACGATTGACAGCCACAATGGCTGGAATGACATTTGGGTAGATGTTGAACGCCATTGGAGATAGTCTGAGTGATCTTGCAAGTTTTAACGATGGGGAGGCCGGGGAAGACATGGATGGTGATGACAAAGATGCTGAGCTACTGAACTTCAGCGAAGATGAAGCACCCAGCAGGGTGATGGGCACAATGTCCATAATCGTACATCATCTGATGGTGCGCTTTCGGCAGAAGCAGATGAAGCTTGACACATTGACACAACCAGGCTGGGGAGATGCAACCGACTACTGTGGTGATAGAGATACGAAGTACGAGACAACTAAATTAGAAGTTCTGGCTGTTGTTCAACCGTATACGAAAGATGATCCAGCTTCATCTCGACCGACAACAGTTGGTAAGCCAATGCAGACTGCTGGTGGTATCACCAGAGATTTGTAAATGGCGCAATCGACTTCTCGATCAGGAAGTAGTCATATGAAACTAGGTACCTGGACAGCCCATACACACATATGCATTTCATCACTCGCACTCAATGCTGCGGCCCATTCGGCACCAATTAAGAAATCAAAGCCTGTTGAACCCTTAACTTTTACCCCTGCATGGAGTGTCCCAAGCTAATTACCTTACACAATTCAGATTCAGACAAAGAGATTGTTATGGCTCCTGCATCGCAAGAAGAGTGAATATGCAAATTGCTATTTTTGACAATATATCTCTTGGAAAAGTACTTCATGTAAAAATTTTGCTACCTGTCAGCTTTTAGTTGATTCCAGTGACCAAATTGTGAAACATGATAATTCGTCTGTGCATGTGCAAGGGTTGGTTGGGCCATGCCAATGTTCTGGAGCCCAAGACAAATTGACTGATGACCAATGAACGTGATATCATCCTGCCAGTAACAATTCAGTCAGAAAACTACAACTGAATTCGAGTGATATCTCACTAGTACTGTTTAAGTCAGTGATATCATATGATACATAGATACAGTGGTTAATGAACAACACTAACTGGGATGAATGACCACCATCACACTGCATTCGGTCCCATATCAAACTGCATAACTCTCTGCAGAGTCCTGGTGTCCATGGTCAAGAGGTTGAAAATTGGTTCTGGTAGGTCATTGAAATCGCAGAAAATGAGCTGGATGAGGACATGTGAGGAAGTTGGGCTATATATATTGGAATCTAGGATACAGATCTACATGCAGTGGAGTGCTGGCCCAAGGTCATGTAATGTGATAGACCCACATCATTAAGCACATAGGTAATGCGGCGAGTAGTGGATCAGAAATACAAGGCATCGAAGCTTTTTGATGCATATGATTATGCATAGAAACAGTTTATAGGCAGTCAACATCAGCAAAATGTATTTTAGTAACTGGGAGCCTCCAGGAGTGTGTGAGAGGAGATGGAGTGTAAAGTTAGAAGCGTCAATTTCTGGAGAGAATCAGACACTAGGAGGGTATTCCGGCCGGCCATCGGAGCAACTGGGATCTCTGATGACTGGTACGGGAGCACCATGGGAGTGGTTGTGATAAGTTTTGGAGCACGTGGGACTGTCGCCCAACCAATGCGGGAATCCCATACTAACTCTGAGAGATGCCTGGGTTCTGTGGAATATTCATTTGAAGAACTGCAGGCATTATCTGAGATTCTCCAGATGTGAACGAGCAATAAGAATACCCTCGACATATGATGCACAGATTGTTGTTCATTATCAACTTCTAAATCATACTATAGTACCCAGCATCTCATTCAACATTCTACTGTTGCATCGCTACATTAAGAAGAACCAAAGAAAATGATGAGTGATTTAAAAATGAAAGCAGGTAAACCAGAAACAATAACCAGGCTAAGTGATCGAATGATAACAATCGAACATAGTCTCAATGTCATTCACTAAATCTCCAAAATTGTTGGGGCTGATGGATGCGGGAACACACAATTCATCAATGGCGCAAAGAACCTGGAGGTGCATGTTGTATTTCCGAATAATTCGGGTCTGCCAAGTGGGCGAAATGGAATGCAAATGTCGGTTGGCTCGATTTGTAATATCGAAACGGTTGGAATCGGGAGATTAGCTCGCAGTGAATCAAAATGGAGTTTGAAAGGCAATATGATGAATTCGTGGGGAAAAGAGGTTCGCCACCAGGAAAGGAGGAGTGCCTGATGTGGAGTGCAGGGTGGGCAAGGGGAGTGATGATGGTGATGGAGGTGTGCGTAATGGAACTGGGGGGCGCAAATCCAGGCCAAGGAGCGCCTATTCAGCGGAGCAGCCCATCTATGATGAGCATCACCGTAAGAGAGGGAGGTAAAGTGTCCGGAATGAAATAGAGGCGCTCCTGATCGAGGTTGACAAGCACCCATTCTAGATGAGGAGCGCCGACAGGAATGCAGTATGGAGCGCTGAATGAAATATCGAAGAGCCAATCCAGACTAAGAAGTTCCGATGGGGATTGAGGCGCGTCTATTCTAGCGGAGGAGATCAATGGGGGGGGGGGGGGTATGAAGCACCCCACTATGTGTAATTGATGAGTGTAGTGGCTTCTGCAGTAATACAATCCATCATGGTGGAAGGGCAAAATTAACCTCAATATTCATCTTGAGAAAACATAACTGTAACCTCCTTTCCAGTGGCATACTCAGACAGCCCACTATGAATCGCTGCGGCGACAAGGGCTAATGTCTGTGGTGCGAGTGGTTGAAAGAACTGCGATGTGGTCGGTTGTTGCCCCAAGCTATTGGCGGTGAAGAAAAACTAATGGTAGATTTAGTCAAGCACTTCCATCCACATGAACCAGGACTTCTTATCATCGATGACTCTCGAGAGATAAGCATCGTCAAACAGAAGCTCCTTAACCTGCATTCGAAGCTCAGTCTCAGATCCTGAATCCATCCGGTAACACCGGACAATAGTTTGAGGAGCTCCATCTGCCAAACGTCCTCGAATGGTACTTATCTTGAGTTTTAAGTATGTATATTTTTGGGGATTAGTATCATCACAAGTTCAATCGAGGAGCAGAAAACAGAGTAAACACTCAAGGCGTCTCGGGTTTGTGGATCGATTTTAAGAGATGGACCACCAGGCAATTGACACACAGATGGTGTACCTACAGGAGCACCTGCTAATGCCCGCTGTCGATCTTGGGCTTCAATGGCTAGTTGCCAAGCTTCGTCAACGATGGAGTACTTTTCATCAGACATGATTGGCCAGGGAGTCTTTGTGAATACGATTGCCTCCATAAACTGTTTCGCTACCTCAAAGGTAGACTTTTGGTGTTGAGGAATGTTGTGATCTCCACTGGCATTTGGTTGAGCAACACAATGGTCTGCACCAGCCTTAGAAAGCGGGAGCGCCTGGGTGGGTACAGTGTCAGACTCGCGTAATATGTTGATTGTTGACGTTTGGCGTTTGAGCAATGGTGATGCCATGGCCCCGGCTGGATGGCGCAGATTTGGAAGTGAAGTGCGGGCAATGACAGTATCGGCGTGGTTCTGTTGCTTTGGCAGTAGAACCCTTGCAGTTCGTTGTATCTTATCACGGTGCGCCTGGTCTTGATGTAGGACCTCTTCCTGGTTGTTGAAATCGTATTGTTCGATATCGTATGACAAGGTGGACTCTGCAGCGTCTTCACTTTCGTCATCGCTGATCTCCTCCCGATCAGTATTGTCATCATCCTGCGTCATATGAATTATCGCGTGGACATTAGCTATCTGTAACACTATACACCAAGGTTGGAGTTCAAACATTTGATCGGCAATGAAAATTGGCTCTCTTCTTGAATGCACATGCAACTGCTCGCTGAAGGTGTGCTTCTTGATTCTTGTGTGGATAGTAATTTCTCACCTGGCTGGCCATACGTTCCATGTTGATGAAGTGAAGTTGCGGAATGTAGACAGAAGCATATAAGAGTAAATACAGTAGCAAGTTTAATAGAATATCGGGAAAATAGGGCAACAAAGTAGCATGTGGTCGAGCAGGATGCAATTTGAGGCTTGCCAGGAAATCGTGATGAGTGGCCAAGGAGAATGTAATTCGTGGCGTGCCTGGCAAGAGTCCGGAGGACAGTGTCTGTGGTTTATATATATATTGTCGAAGCTAGATATGTGTGGAGATTTAGGAAGCATCAGGTGCACCGGATTGGATGGATTCTTCATGCCCCCAATTCCCGAATGTTAGCATTCGTATCCAAATACGCTATTGATGTAAGAATTGGAGGTTGAATTAAGCCAACATACCTAGAATTCGAACCAGATGCACCTGAAGATCTCAGCACACCTGAAGAACTCGAGACATTAACATGGTTGTATCACTAACTGACTCTCCGCGTCGAACATAGGTGGAATCTTGGGAAATTGGTTGATCATGATCGCCCCTGCATATAACTCCGCCGAAGGTAGTTCATTATACCTGTAGTTCGAGCATATGAGAGGTGACTGTGTGGCACAGAATTGTTGGTGTGTTGAAGAATCATGCAGGACTTGGACGGAGGATAGAGTTGGGACCTTTGTGAGTGGCAATAGTTCAAGTTACATGGGTTCAAACCGAGTTCTGTTGCTGATTGCGGATAAATATGAATCTCCAAATGCGGTATACCAGTCAGATAGACACCCTATTTTGATGATATTCTGTTGTTTTAGGATTCTACAGCAAAGTTAGCGGTTGATTAGACAATATCGGGCGCAGAACTTCACTTTTAGCGGTCTGAGTCTGGCGAAGTCACAATATGTATGCAGTCAGTGTAAGCGAGGACGGAGAATTTGGGTTTACAAAGAAGAGAGTCAACATACAGAAAGAACGGTAAAGGTACAATGAAGACTCAGGGGTAATGTAATCAATTACAGTTCTCGTCAATGCCAAGATTGCTAGTGAATGAGTCATAAATAGTCACTCACATTCAGATGTTGCACATACTATCTTGTAAACACCACATTATTTAATCACAAACTCATTATTAGTCACAATGCTACAATGTTGACTTAACATAAATATTGGCATTCAAAGCAGTGCATATGAACAATATGAATGCATCCTGAGGCTTCATCTGACAGTGGAAAGACCAATAACAGCATGCAGTTCCAGCCGAATGAGTGGCAGCTAGCACTGAATTGGTACGCAGCATACACTCTAATGTCTGTGATTGCAGACTCGCCTTACATTGACTGTTACTTGTACTCTCAGAAACTGCCTTTTCTTTACTCGAGCGTTCATCATGATATGTTCTTTATGCTCACTTGAAATTGGACGTTGGCGGAAATCAGATATTGTCTGTTTATGATTTGTCACGAACTTCAGGCGTTCAATAAACGCGGTGGGTGGGAGCATGCTGGTCACTGATCGAGCTGCTGAGTAGAGACTGGCATTCAGATTCTATCTCTTCGATCTCTTGTGATGGAAATCAGTTCACACAATCCATTATAAGATACGGGTTTTTGGAGGCCCAAATATACAAGTTAGTTAAAATGTAGTTTAGTCTGCATTAGAAGAGTTGTGAATTTAAGCCTACTCGAGGAAGTGTGGTATACAAGTCAGCGTGAGTTGCCGGTCATCTGCAGAATTGCTGAGCAGAAGCTGTCTCTTGAGTTTCACTTTCTCACGCTGCAGCTCGATTATGGAGCCCGAACAACTCAAGATATTTCAAATTCTTGGACATGTAAGGTCCGAACACACTTCTTAGTCAAATTCTTGATAAGTGTGGTTAATTATCGCCCAGGGCAGTGCATCTACGGTAAGCGTGTGGTGGACACCTTCCTCCAATGGATATGTTGACACAGAGCACGACAGTGATGGCATTTAAGAGGCGGCCTTCACATACCGATCAAGCATAGATTCAGATATAGAGCTGGGTTCGAGCGGGATGAGCCGCACCTGCACTTAAAAGTTTAGTGTCTGACAGATGACACTCTGTGTGCTGGCAGCCACAGATTCAAAGGTAATGCAAAGTGGGTATTCACGGTTCAGAGGCGTGCGTGGAGTGGGATCATATGTGAATAATAAGTGCCTGCATGTCGATATTAGCCGTTGAATACAATATGCTTGCGTTGTCAAATCTGAGACCATCACACTAGACAGGAGAGTGGATCTGAGGTGTGCCTGAATTTCATTACTGAGCGAGAAAATACTTGGCGGTATTCTTCAGGTAAGCCTGAAATACATGAGCTGTGTCTTAGAATACGGTACATCAACTCGATATCACTTAGACAGTTTTTCTATCCCTGGATGAATAGAGATATACTGTGATAGCTCTGTCTCAGGAGAGTTGAGATGTTGATAGCGATTCTCATGTGCAATTGACTGTAAATTATGCAGCATTATAGATTCAGTGAATATTCCAAATTCTTTCCCAATTCTTGGGTCAGGTGCACCTGCAGTAGACAAGCAACAAATAATATGAATCACACAGGGAGGTTCAGGTGCACCTGATAACTGGAATCCCGTTCGCAGAATTCAGTGTCACAATTCCACACTGAAAATACACAATGAAGATGACATGTGACAGCAGCTTCGTCAAATTGACACAAAGAGAAATGTACGGCATTGCAGAAATTGACCTAGTCGACCGTTGAACCGGCGTACCACCTTTTCATCACATATTGGAGCATCCGAATGAAGCTATGTTATCATTTACCAGATATCTGTTCATCACTGACTTCATCCTATATTCATCACTATAGTCAACTAACTCGAAATGGAATTGAGCGCTAACCAATACCCCCCAGAAGCATTTTATTCTCCATACCATTTGCCTATTTTTCATCAGTTGGGGAGATTGTGTTGTTAGAATGTTTAAAGAGGCGTACCTTGATTACACTGACCAGATAATTATCGTTCATCCCCACCATCTGACGGCACGACATCTCCTTGCTCCGTAACCTGCTTTCTTTGGTCTTTGGGACACTCCAGAATACGGTATATCATCGAAGTAGTGATGTTCGGTCGGCTCATCAGGCCATGCAAGACTCACATTTGTGCCACTCCAGAGAGCTGGTGGAGATCACTCGCTCTGTTATCATAATCACTTGGTCCAGTATTCAATAGCCAGGTGTGTGAAACACTGTTTGGCCCAAGTCGGACAACCTGTGCAAATGCCTGGCGCTGCTCATTCAATACCCAGAACTTCTGAGTTATTACTGTATGGTTTGCTGCTTTGGGATTTAGGCCTGTCCCACCCACTTTGGGTGTAGTTACGAACACAGAGGGATTTGGCGAATGTTGGAATTTGAGCTGCATTTCTGAGCTCTCATTGTTGCCCATTTCCTCATACATGTAGAAAATATCCAAATGATCTGCATAAAAACTTTGTAAGCCACCACTTCAAATGATGAACTTGGCCTGGCAGCAGACTAAATAGCACGACCTTTTGAGAAGGAGGTGTACGAGGCAAGGAGCTTCTATTACTTTCAGGATCATGCAGGAGCGCCTCATCTGATGCGTCATCTTCACCAGGCTCCGGATACACTGCAGGTTCCTGGACAAGCATTTGCAGAGATGTGTCTCTCAGCAATCAGGAAATTGGAGAATCCACCCAAGTGTCGAGTGGCCATTCATTGTACCATTTTCCAGAAACGTCATTCCGATCCTTGGTGTCACCCAATACCAATGTGACGCATGCCAGCCGCGTTCGACGAACCCTCCACGCTCCTGAAGCACCCCATGAAGTGTATCTCTCCACAAGGATCTTCAGTTTTGCTTGGTCTTCTTCAATTCATTGGAGATCAACAAGGTGTGCATTCTCCTTCGGTATCTGAACAAGTGGTTTCCCATTCGCAAGTTTCAATTCTGACCACCTTGTGATCGTCCAGGGCTTTGCAAGTTGGATCATCCGGTATTGCGCATCTTGTTGAGCTTGTTCAACGTCAGTCCGGATAGCATGCATCAAACTCTTCACCGCAGAATACAGCGCATCGGCGCTGTGCATTTCGATCACAGTATCATCTTCTGGATCTTCAGGCGCACCTGAAAACAGCCACATCGTCTGAAAACACCCGTCATAGAGTGAATGGAAACCTTGCGTTGCAGTGACTTGAAGTTTGAATCCAATTTTCTCATTCATCGCAATTTGCCAGCCCACACGATTTTTCGTCTTGTACTGATGAGACTCATCAAATATCCCAACACTCCATGTACAGTGTGAGAGTTGGCCATTGCTTGATGGTATCGTTCTGGATGTTCAGGTATCATACGACACAAGGTAAATATTCCATCGGTTTTCTGGCTCGTCGAGACAGGTGTTCAGATCCTCGTGGGTGAGATTCGCATTTTCTGCGTGTAACAAGTTAATGAGTTTGAAACCTTTTGCAAATGTCATCTCATCGATGACACTATTGAACGTCTGTCCAACTCCAGGCATTGTCACGACTAGGATTGGTTCAGGGGCGGATGTTAGCACAGGATGCCCCTGCAGTGGTGTTTTCTGGATCTCTATGACGTGGCGGGGTACTGAATTATGTCTTCGCAGTCAATGCCATTCCCATTCTTCACCCATTATCCTGGGACAGTCGTTCTGTACCGTATTCACCCACTCTGCAAGGGTATTCCCCCACAACATCGGCAGCTGTAACCCCATTACAACTTTCAAAGTCAGCAGTTTGCAAATCATTGCTGCTGCCACCAAGGTGAATGTCTCTCCAAGTCCCATTTCATCCGCCACCAGTGCTCCTGGCATATCAGCATCCCAAACCCACCTCCTCATGATGAACCAGATCGCCCAAACCTGGTGCACCAGAAACTTCGTTCTGGGAAGGCCTGGAATTGAATACTTGTGGCCTGGAACACGGTCATCTATTGATTGACGAATCGGATGATCATTCAGCAGCCTGACCGCCCGCTCCAGACACTGGTGTTCAAATTCGTGGTTGATTGTGTTGAGAACTGTATTTAGTACTGAACTGGTATTTTCTGGATCCAGGTCCTCCTTCCCATCCACTTGCTCCTGAAACTCTCTTTCACCTTGATCGGTCTTCTTTTCGTCTTCAATGATCTCTTTCAGTTGCTCCGAGGTAAGTCGAGCTGATGGGCTCATAGTCCGGCGCTTCTGAAATTCACCACAATGTTAGTTAGTTCACAGGGAAGCATTTGGACCCAACACATATGTGGAATATAATCAATTCTATTCACTCAATCAGAACTTACATTATTACTACTATTCGTCTCTTTCTCACCTGCCTTCTCATCCACCACTCTTAAATTTTCATTGGCTCCCTCCGAAGTCCAAGTATATGGATTAGCAGTGCGGCAGAACTAACCAGAACAAGGCTAGCAGGAATCTCCTTCACCGGTCTAATTATGTGCTCTGCAATATCCTTCCCTGTAGCTGCCTTCATTTCTACCAAAAATAGATTCACATTGTGTCCCAGTTTCAACTTGAAGGCATTTCAAAGGGAACTGTTGTATGAAATCTGACCAGATAGACAGTCATTCATTGTTTGCCCCAGTGCGTATAATCCCATATACTCTTCATCCAATTCTTCCTGCATCAAGTTGCATTTGTATATCACAGTCAGACAGTAGGGTTCCTTCGGGTTACAATTTTCTTCGATGCCATCAATCAGCTCCTCTCAGTGCCTCACATGTGTGTATGAAGCTTGGAGTTGCATGCTGGATGTCTGGTCATTGTTGCCATTCGGCACTCGACAAATCACAATCATGAAAGTTGTATTTGGCAACTCTGGGTGGTTACCGCTCGCTTTTTTGCTCACACCCTCACCCAAATCCGTTGCCAGTCGCTTGTTGGCTCGCCTTCCCTTCTACCTCACCTACCGAAACCTCTCTTGCACATTTCTTCAAATATATCTCCACCCACTCTTGCCGAATCCATTCGGCATTATTGACGTTTTCCAAATGCAGCCAGGTCTTGAAAGTCTTCAAAAAATCTGCCGCCACTGTCTCCCAGTGCAGGGGTCCATCTCACAGCTGTTCCAGATGGTTCTGTCCCCGGATAATAGACCGATGCTTCTTCTCAACAATCCCAGCCACTCATACTTTCTTCAACTTGTTGAATGTACTAAACTTGGGCTGCCGCATCCTTTTGGCAAATTACGTCATGGAGAATTCCCTTTGCTTCAAGCTGATGGGGGGGCTTTGCCTTCCATCCCGCCCAAGTCAGAGGAATCTTTGCTCTCATAATCTGCATCGTATTGGTCAAAGGAAATCTCTAGCCATGGGGGCAAATTGGCAATCCTGGGAACATCTGTCCTGCGCGGTTCCGCTACCGGCTGAAATCATTTCGTTGGGAGGCTAATGGGGGGTCAACCAGGCACGCTGGGACGTTGTCCTGCAGCTGTAGAAGCGAAAGAGTTTGGCCGAATGACTGGATTGTTTGCAGGCAGTGCTGGAGGCACTCAAGGTGTGCCTGGAGATGACGGCCCATGTTCTGTGAATTACTGAGGGGGGAACATTTGAGGTCCACCATGTCCTCCTTGAGGGAAATCATATGCTTGCCACGATGGCCCATAACTCGGATATCCTTGAGTCGCACCAGAGCTTGGTTGTGAGCTTGGTGTCATGTTGAATGCAGCCTGGTGGTAGAACTGGGAAGCACCTGGAAATGGTGGCTGTGAAGACGGGTAACTATACCCTGGTGGTGGTGGTGGATGAAATTGAGTCACAGGTTGCCCAAATTGAGCGTCATTGCTCGGTGTATTTCAAGCATTATCATCTAATGCTCCCAAATTGTAATCTGGGCGGTGTTGTGAGCCAAACAGCCCACTGTTTGGAGCCCTGGTGGTTCTCTTCAGCGGAGATCCATATGTCGACATCGTATATGAACCAAAGATGGTAGTAATCAAATCATCAATGTATTTGGTGATTTTGAGTGAAGCCTAGTATAGTTGGGAATATTGAAGGTAGCAGTGACCTTCAGCGGAATAAAGGCCTCTTATATCCATCTTTGTTGCCATGAACTGTGGTGTTTCACTTCGCCTTTGATGCCATTAAACCCGGCCAAGAAAAAGAAATCATAATCACACACTTCCCGGCTTTCTTTTTTATATGCTCCAATTTGTATAGTACGATCTTGGATAGAAGCTCACCTTTGTTCAGTTCATGACTGTAAAGGTCATAGAAGGAATACAATATGATATCTCCAGGAACCTAACAAGAACTATATCTGGTTGGAAGGTTACCACGACTAGGCATTTTATACTCAAAATATGTGTGGATGACCTACTACTTCATTCAATATGAGGCCTGTTAGTCGAGCAGCAACAGTGATCCCTTCCTTTTGAGCTCCTTGTGTTCACCGCGTTGTCTCCTCAGGATCTACCCACTGGTCAAGGATAGTTACTGAAGAAAACATCCTACCAGCCTATCAGTTCTTGATGATCATTGAGCGGGCATACAGTCAGCTACGAAACTTACATATTCATTGAATTAAGCTGATGTTATCCGCTGCTTGAGGCTCGAGCGTAGATATAAATCGCACAATGCCACAATTACATAGTATACTATTAGGCCGATCGTAGTAGCACCTGATCAACAGTATTACAAGTTGATCGCAGTGATGACATAAGAAACTTGCATTCCTAACGATTTTCAGTAGATAGTGTGCAGCATTATTGTGTGGGATTTGATTGATATTATTCTAGTTTGTGAAGAAAACTGATCGTAAAGTAACTTTGTTTTACTCCTCCTCTACATTTGGTGGGGTGTGATGTGGCTTTGAAAGTGATATTTTAACCTGAGTTAGAGTTAGCTCGCTTTCAAACAAATGTCCTTGAGGCTCAAATCCAGCAACAAACCATACCCCCTAAAGCATCATCGAGATTGGTCAAAAGACTGAGCATTTCTCAAATATGGTCAACACTTGCCGGAAACATGGTAAATGCATTATCTGCAAAATTAAATTATGCAATAAGAACCAACTGGAAGTTCATTAACAACAACATCACCCAATATCAATGAATAAAGGGCTGTTACCCAACGGGATTTTACCACCTGCAGGCTTCCCTCACCCTGAGCAATGGTGGTTTGACTACAGTAGGTGCACCTGAATCGCCATTGACAAGCTGTGAATTAATGATCTACTCATAGACAACGTACCAGGTGCACCACCACCTGAAGATACTCCCAACGAAGAGCCAATAGACCCTCAGCAGCCTGATCTCACCTGTACCCCTGATCCAACCAAGACAAAGGCTCATAGGCAGGTAGTTGGAGTGAAAATGCTGGGGGAAAGCGTATGGCAAAGCAACTGGATTGTACAACAAGCATCGAAAGTACTGAAAACAATGGAATCCATGGCATCCATTTCGGTCCGCACACGACTTTCAGCAAGCTCAATCGTTTAGACAGCAAACAAAAACCTGGATAGATCAACGTTTCAGGCGTCGACTAGACAACTTCAATATCAAATCCTTCCAATCTGCAGATGCCATGCGGAAACTCCTTGCTGAACACAATTTCGGGCTCGGCGATGAGAGTTGGATTAACAATAACTCAGATATCCTTGGATCATTATACTACAGGGATATTTTCAAATGTATCCAGTTCCTCCTAGAACATCTTCCTTTTCAGGCACACCCCAATTTCCAACCAGTGCGCCTCGCACAGTCTGAGGGTCGTCGAATCTACAGCGAGCTGAACACAGGAGTTTCGTAGTGGGATTGACAAGATTAACTTACTGCCGAAGCGACAATTGTGCCTGTCATTTGTGCATCCGACAAGACTCACGTGACAAAATTTTCGGGCGATCAGTATGCCAGGCCGCTGTATCTCATGATAGGTAACATTGGAAAAGATATCTGCTGTACACATAAAATGCGTGCCTGGATTCTCGTCGGCCTGATCCCATGTCCCCCAAAAGGTGCCAAAAACATAGATGAAGCATGGCATTCTGTGGTTGGAACTGTGCTGTCTCAACCTAGGCATCTTGACATCGCTCGCCCTGGCTAGAAATGGGATTGTGCTGATAGATTGCAGCAACAACACTGTTACCCGCTGTTGGCTGCCTGGGTCAGAGATCATCCGGAACAAGGCATGGTTGGTGAAGTCTCATATGGCTCATGTCCGATGTGCGAAATTCCTAAAGGTGCGCCGATGGGGTATTCCACCTTTCGACCACGTGTTAACTCAAGAGACCAGCATATTTACTTGGAGCTGCTGGAGGACAACAATATTGATCCTCCATACACTCTAGGTGTCCACCCAATCCGCAACCAGTTCTGGCAATTCCCTCTCTGCAATGTCTATTGGCTTTGGCAGCCTGATGAATTGCATCAGCTGCTCCTGGGTTTAGTTAAAGACTTAATGCACTGGCTGCTCAAATACCTGAAAGCGAGACAGGTCAAGGATCAATTTGACGATCCATTCACATCGTTGCCACGATATCCCAGCCTGCAGCAGTTCTCGAAACCATTGCAATCATTGGAATGCGGCACCTGGCAAGGTAAAGAGATCCGTGGAATGATTAGAACACTGGCTGTAAATTGCGCTCCAATTCTTGTCTGCTCCAAGCATGACAGGAGAACTGTGGCAGAAACAGCCTCCGATGAAATGGTAATCGGAGCCATGCGGGCATTATGTGAATTCTCCCTACTTGTTAGCCAACAAAATCACTCTGATCTATCCCTCAAAGGACTAAACGATGCACTCAAGCGATTTTAACAAAAGAAAAGAATTTTTTGAGAACAGAACATGTCAAAGTCTGCAAAGGCCAAAGTACATGACCTGTTGGCAACAGAATCCTATCGGTTATGCGAACGAAAGATTCATAAGATTCATGCTGCAATGGAGGCCCATGTGTATGGAGCTGAACAGGTTTCCGCAACAAACGCAGGCAATTTCAGGTGTGCCTGAATAGAGTCCGGCAAGCAGCAACCACTTGCTCTGATGCTGATCGTCAGAAGGCAATCGAGCGATTGGAGGGCGAAATCCATCAAGTGACACCTGCTAAATGCAAGCTTTTCGATAAACTATTCCACATCATGAGCAACACCTATTGGAGCAAGTCGGAACCAAGGCAACTGGTACCAGAAGCATATTCGCCAAATAACTTGCACTAATGAAAACTGCAGCTGAAGATGAGGCTTGTGGGGCGGCAAACATGACCGCCGACAAGCAACTGCAATTTCAGATCCGCCTATCCGATGCTGAGACAGAAACCATGACCTGGAGCTTGGCTGATACGGAGAGCGTCATTATCCAGCTGCAGAGAGAGATCTTCGGCATCACCGTGAAAGAATAGAAGCAGTTCAAGAAGGAATTCTCCATCCACATGATTGAGTTTGAAGCTTGGGGGGAGATAATTGGCATTCAGGCGCTCTGGGAAATCATTGAACAGCGCGGAATCCATTTTGGATATCCAAAGATGCATCTTGTGAGCCATATATTAGAGTCAATTCGCCGAATGGGTTCTGGTGACCATTTCAAAACCGATATATCTGAATGGCTACACATCGCCAATGTGAAAGTGGCATATCGATCTAGCAACAAACTCAATTACATTCAACGCATGATGAAGCCTAATGACCGGTGTACCGGTCCTGACTATATGGCGGAGACACTGTCGTATCTTGCACTCGAAGGCTGGTACGATATTGACTCTGCAAAAGTTATCACCTTACTGTCCGCTACCGATAATTGGCGAACTACACGCAGACCCCATCTGTTACGTCTCCACTCAATTCAGGACGAGCCCATTTTCCGCCCTGTATAACAGCAGGTATATCATTTGAGAGAAACACATGTCCGCGGAGTGTGCAAAAGTATCAAATTAACTTCACTCAGAGATGCATTCGAAGAATTCAGAATTCCCAACTTTGGACAGCTATTATGCGCTCAAATTGAAGAGGACTGGGGACGTGAAGTTTGTGGACTTGTGCTCGGACATGATCAGAATGTACTCATTGACTGTATATTTATTAAACTCCAGAATGGGCTATTGTACTACCATCAACCGTTTCACAACCCTACTTCTGTTGAGCATCTGGCACCTGATTGGAAGGTAGAATATACCAATGCCAACCAAGGGTTCATGCCTGAAGCTCATAACATCTGGGTTAAGTATACGCAAAGTGAAGAGAATGACCTCGATAACACCTTCCAAGGATGAATTCCTTCTTTTCCTGTATTTTACTTCAGCTGGACTCCACCGAATCAGATCCTTCAATATCAGGAACGCCTGCCAGCCGGCAAAGCAATATGGATGTTTTCCAAGAGGTGCAAAATTCCCAACAATGGGTATTAAGTCCTCAAGCTCACGAATACGCAGTGGTGACTCCAACACAGTTCAAAGATCTTCATGGTTGGGCTGATTGAGTTGACGGGTTCATCCGGGTGGTTAAGCAGACGAATATGATGCATATTGTACCCATTGGAGCAATAGATAGACCGCCACATTTGGTGCGGGAGAATGCTGCATTGGGTGGCATTGATAGCATATGGCTTGTAAATAATCATGTTGTTTTACATATGTACTGGACTGTATATCAATTAGATTAGAATGCCTGATTCAGGTGTATAGCTGTGAGATAGTTTATAGAATTGTACAATTCAATATAAACATTATATATTATCACTCCCGGAGAGTCTGGCTCTAGGTGCACAGGAATGTTCTTGGCGATGAGTGTCATAGTCCCAGCAGCTCCGAAATTTTGCCAACTTAAAGGCGTGATTTGATAGCATTCTGAAGATGACTTCATACTCTGTAGAATATTCTTGTATTCTGTTCCGCAACTTCTGGAGCGTTGAGGAGCACCTGAAAATACGTCTCAGAGCACCTGGGAAGTACATCGTTTTGCATTTGGCCTGTTCCGGAGCTTCTGGAAGCTTTTGGAAGAATTGGTGCGGTTGTTCCGAATAGCTGAGTCGTTGAGTTACGACTTCCGAACCATTTTACATTTTGCTGATGAATATTCACTGCATGCATTTTAACAATGAATTGTTTGAGCATGCAATGACTAGTACTATGTTACTAAGAGCAGCGTCAACAGAGCGTCAACAATTGTTGGTCTCATATGTTCCAGAAACAAAGTGCTGCATAATCACATCATTCCAAAGTGAGTGTATTGGCCGTCCTCATAGATAACAAGTGAAGTTACACCATTGTTGCCCCATCTTGGAGATGAACGTCAACAATGCGTCAACGATTTTTGGATATGTGAGTCTGATAATCTAAAACAGAGATGGTCGCTGTGACACATAATCAATGTAATGGCTGGCTTGACAGCCAAAAATGCTAATGACAACATTGCTACTATCTCTGAAAAATGTGCGTCAATGGTGCGTCCAGGATTTCTGTTCTTGCATGTTTCGTAATGAAACTGCTGGGTGACGACAGTCAGCTATAATCAAAGTGTTGACCGCCTTTATGAGCAACAATCATATCAACAATGTCGCCACCACCTCCCATAACGCTGTGTCAACGGAGCATCAACTATAATTGGTCATGCATCATGGATAATGAATGGGCAATGGAACCACATCAACCCAGAATCACAGTATCTGCCACCTTCATGGGCAAAAATGCTACAGACTAGAATGCTACCACCTCCTGCAAATGTGCATCAATGGAGTCTGAACAATACTTGGTCTTGCATCATGGATAATCTGAGGGCTATAGAACAGTGTTAACCCATAATCAATCTATGACCCGCCTTAATCCGCAAAACTGGTATTGATAATATCCTGCCTGCCTCCTACAATTCAGCACCAATGCAGTGTCAACAATTGTTATTATGACACAGTAAACTACCCGGCAATGAACTGCATTGCATTATTCCTACATTCATTGTTATGTGGTTAGTCTTTTCAATATATCCCTGTGAACAACTTCGCAAATATGCATGCCATGCCTCACAGATATGACTGTTTGCTTGTCACTCTAGAGTCAATATTTGAGAACACGAATTCTACTTTTCTATACTGTCACTTTCAGCAGTCTCTCGAGGGGTATTACCCAGCTTTCTAATAATTTCTAAGATGTCATATTCAAAATCTTTAAATATCTCATTGCTAGAGGTTATAACATCTTCCAAAAATGAATGTGTCTTTATTCATAATTTGAGTGACCTGACTTTACAAATCAGCTTCAATGCTTGGTGGGTTTCAATAAATGTAGATTCGAAACATCCGGTTGCTTGCAATCATTACCGACAGCCACCTTCATGTCGATTTGATTTGCACTGTGGAATTGGGGAGACCGGCAGCCCTGGAATCATATCTATCATGTGTTGTCAAGTTCATCGCAATCTAACAGAATATGGGACCTGGTCAATGGTGACACAGTTGCTGGGAAAATCTCACATCCCATAGTTAAACAAATTAACACAGTCGGAAGTGACTGAATTGACTTTTTCGAGGATCGGCGAAACAGCTTTGGCCAGCGTTCAGAGGCTGGAAGGTCGAGGGATAAAATTGCAATGGTTGTAGTAAAAATTTATATTCGACATGCAGGTTTGCTTCATACTGACTTAATTGGAAGGCGAACTACTCTTAACTGGCAGTTAGGAACTTTGAAACTTTTCAAATTCACCAAGACACATGGAATCACTATGTCATGTTTCGATTTGGTTTATCGTATATCTCATGGAACACTATATAAAATCTCAAGCTAGAAAGGTCATATAAAGCATTACAAAGTGACCTATTGCTGCCATTCATGACGACCCTTAGCAACATTTGCCGGAGGGGATACTCACTCACCATGTATACAATTAGGAAGCAATTGCCATCACGAAATAAAGTTAGATTTGCATTGAATAGATGGACATCACTATACACACTTGACATAACGTCGGTTATTGCTTACTGTATGGATTGAAATTGGGTATTGGTTGGATAACAACTCACTTTCAATGAGTTTGATGGCCCATTCTATTACATTTGCAAATGTTATTTGGGGATGATTGGTCAACCGCCAACATGCTTGAGCAACGCTAGCCTTAGATTTGACAGAAGAACTTGATCATCTTAAGCTTAGTGATGGCCGTTTGTGAGCAATCACGCCTGATAATGCTTCCTCAAATTACGTGATTCTTGTAAGCTGCAATCATCCCTTGAATCCTCTGGAATCGAGTGGCCTGCATTGAAGAAGTACATATCATGCATCACGCACATCATACAGCTGGCTGTAGGTGCATTCATGAGCCGTGTCTATGTGAAAAGCTGCACCAATTTTTGGGAAGCCCTTGAGCTTGATCAGCAATTTGGAGAGAATGAAAGCACAGACATTGAGAAGAGTCAAAGATTTCAAAAAGAGAGCAATTGTCGAATCAACAAGATGTCAGCTATGCTACCAAGTATAGGAACAATCATTGACAAAGTACGTATTTCAAGATATTTTGAAAGTCTTGACACTGATCATCATATAGCACAGAATATTTGCTGTATTGATTACGCTGACATCTAGTCGTTGATACGAGTTCATTGACTGTCAAAAAGACGAAGTCCCTTAGCACTACTACCTATTATGTTGGTGAATACATGGTAGAATGCGATACTGGAGTTGCATGTGTGAGCCTTTCGATTCTGAGTATTCACCTGTGAGTGGCTCAAGAATCCAAAATCCCGTGATTACCACCCACTCTTCACATCACAGGATGCATGGACCATTTTCAAGTACATCATGGACATTGTCAGGCCATTCTGCTACTTGACCCTGTCAATGTTGAAGAGGTATAAAGTCAGGTTGCATCACGTATTCACAGTCAACAATGAGATGTTGAATCCTATGGATGGTGATATGTGAGCATTAGCAAACAAGAAGACTCAAAGAAAGGGAGACTTGTTCTTTGCTGTGACATTGGTGCAACAGAAGCTGTCCAAAGATCATGCTGAAGTGACCCCAATGATGGGGATGCTGCTCATTTCAGTAAATATCCTCGATCCTTTCTGGTAGTTGGAATGATTTCGTTAGTTGGACAACGGAATGGATATTAATCCTGAGGACAAGCCATCGTATACTACCCAAAACCCAGTTGCATTTCTAAAGTATGTGGAGAATGAATACTGTGCCAAACATAGATGTGTGCCGGTCCTAAAACCTGAATGCGTTCCTAGAAACAATCACTTCCCGTGCGCAATATCTCCAGGATGCGGTGGATCATCCTTTGATCTATATGATTTGTGCAACAATGATGAAGAATACATAACGGGTCACATTGTAGGTTAAACGACACCCGGAAGAAGCGTTCATGCATCATGCTTATTGACCACTGGAAGGCTTTTTGTCAATTTACCACTTGAATCAGCAAAGAACTGGTGGCAAATTATCCAAATCTCAATGATTACCACTCCGACCCAATGGAGATTAGAATTACATTTTGGATACCAGATATTACTAATCGGTGGCGCAAACAAGAGGAAACACATTCAACGTACACCGATCTCTCTAATGTGATAGATGACATATTCTCATTCATGCCACTTGCGATTGGAGTCGAAGCCAGTTTCTCCGTTGTGTGAGATGATATCGTCTGGAGGGAGTCAAAAACCACAAGGGAGACCATTCGTGAAAAAGTCATTGTAAGGCAGTCTACTCGAGGTAATAGCATGATACTGCAAGGCGATGACCCCGGATTCCATACAACAAATACAGAAAATGACTCGGAAATATGGGAAGAGGCGGCGAAATGGCAATTGCACAGAATGGCCAAGGTTAACAACTTTTTGGAGATGTGGCAGGGCAGCCAAAACCTGTGTACTACACTGAACAAATCACTCGCACAAAAGAAGCATATGACAGCCGTAGGTTACATTTCCAACCTGGAACAGATGATCAAAGCATCCTGGTTACACTTTCAACATGATGGTGCGGCTGCATTTAAATTGCCAGAAAGATCACCTTTGCCACCAGCTTCGTCTGCAAAGAACCAACCTAGAAGATGAACTCAAATATTCAATGCCTGCTGACTTAGAAGAATCGACCATCATCCTGTCAAAATTGATTACAATTGCGCACCTGAAATTATTTAGAACACACAACATTGGCTTTACTGGAATGGCGACTTGGATAATCCATATGACAGTGAAAACAATTGTGTGGCAGAAGTTGAATATGATATAGAGCAAGACAATGGCATCAAGGATCAGAAAAGCCCAGGGCAGTGGAATGTAAGTGCCGCACCAAATATTCCTCCATTGATTGGGCCAATACAGAGGTCAAAGAGACAGGCTGAAGAGTTGTTGATGACTGTCAATGCAATAGAAACAAGGAGGAATAAGGGAATCAAGAAAAAGTAGAATAGAATGCGTTAATGTTTCACCAGCTTCTTTATGTAGCTAGACCCAGAGTTACAGTTAGAGAAATATTGTGGGCAAATGGTGAGCAGTGACGTGTGAATATCAGTTGATACACAGATGTATAGCAGGCGCAATGAATCTTTTCGCAACATATATAAATTGTAATCCTATCAGACCGAATAGTGCAAGAATATTGCTGCACTCAGCGTTGCCACAGAGCCATGGCTCAATTACTCCGAAACACAACTAATATGAATACATCTCTAAGAAATCAATTCTGGATGGGAACTGATGTTGATCAGACAATAAATTAACATGAGCGTCGATGGAGCATCTATGATTTGTGGTCTTGTAAGTAATGTAATTGAACAGTGTTATTCTTCACAGTGATGCATATCCAACATATTGGCAACTTGTATAGGCAAAAGAGACAGCAACACAGTCACTGCTCCATTCTGAGAATGAGTATCAACAGAGCGTGAATGATTTTTAGCTTTGCATCTTGGGTAATTTAAGGTTCAATTGATTGCAGCCATCCATTGATGAGATATTGGCAGCCGTTAGGGGCAAAACTAACACCAAAAGCATCTCTGCCGCATCCTTAAAATGAGCGTCAACGAATTAACAACGGTTGTTGCTGTTGCACAGTTGGTAAGCAATGCATTGTGCAGTAATCAATCCATCATCCGAATCTTCGAGCACATAACAGATTTATTGACCGCCTTGATTGGCAACGAACAATATATCAAAGGCAAAACACAGATTCCAAATCAATCAATATTGCAAACAGCAAAACTGTCATAAACAGATTATTGGTTGTTAAATATGTGATTTTGATAAGATTCTATTATCAAACTGCAAAAACAAGAGCCCAATATGAATCTATAGATGGACCCACTGGGTGACCTGCTGACAACCTAGTGAATTTGGACAGGTTGGGACATTACGATCGAACCCGAGCCCAGTTGATGGTTCAGGTTGATTTACAACCCAGCCTGCCAATTTGGCAACGGTTTGGTTTGGACCTGAACTCAAAACCATCATTACCACTACCTAAACCCACATGAGTCAATGGCACCACTACTGCCCAAATGCCAATAGACAGCACTCTTTAATACAGTTCCTGAGTCTGACCGTACACCATCCGCCCTGGCACTGTCACTAACCAAGGCCAGTGCCAATGACAACTGTCACCAACACCAAAAGGCTATTGTAATGTATCGAAAAGATTTATCCAGGCAACTGTATATACAATAACACATTGGCCAACAGTATCAGCATCAGCAAAATGTAAATCGGACCGGAAGCAACAAGCAATGCTCCCAGACACTCTGGGCAACCTCACCAGTGCTTCTAAGTACTTCTAGATGCTCCCAGACCCCCCTGGAGCTAAGCAATATGCTCTCAGACTCTGCAAGAGTATTCTCAGGTGTTCCTGAAACATCCTGAAGTTATGGAGGCGCATTCAGAATGCTATGAGATTTGACTTATAGGATAATCAAATATTGGAGCTTCTGTGACCTCTACGCAGATCTGCGGGAGACTTCAAGAGCAACTTAAACCGCTACGCAGATTTGGGTGATAGTTCAGGAGCAGCTGAGACCACTGCGCAGCACTGCGGAATACTCAGTGCCAGATTGCCACCGCAGTGGTTCTTACATCACAAGAAGGCATTTCGTCTTATCATATTCGTCTTTGTTACAGTCACAAGATTCACTCCATCATAATATGGTATGCATTATTCAAGTCTCTGTATATATAAACATACGGTCAATCTGGCTGCAGATGGTACTGGAGCATAATCGGAGAAGCACCTGGACACGCCCATTGAGAGAACTTTGAGATGCACCAATTGGAGGCCGTTGTGGTGAAACGATGGAGCTTGAAGGTAGAGAGCCCACCATCATCACTCCGCCGGACCTCGCACGACATCTAAATGGACTCCATGTGAAAGAGCAGTTCTAGTTCAAGGAGCATAGGAAGTTGGTGAGAAGATATGATACTACCCTGCGTTGAGGATCCGCGCAATTGCATGGATCCACCAAATCCCAGACTGACCGATTGAAATCAAAAGTTGGGAAGGATTGAGTGTGTATTTTCGTTGTATGATAAGATGAGATGGACATGAGGTGATGTCTATCTACTCTGGAGTCTGCCGAATATACACTCCCCGTTACTCCGTCCACCTCCGTTACCTCTGTATCTCCGTATATCCGCAGTCCGTCCTCAAAGATTTGCTTGGAGGCTGTGATCAAGGCAATTTGGATATTCACTTGGAGGCCATGATCGTGCGAACTTGGAGGCTGTAATCGAGTGAGCTTAGAGATACACTTGGAGGCTGTGTTCAAGTAAGTTCTGAGATGCACTTGGAGGTCATAATCGAGGGAGTTTAGAGAAACACTTTGAGGCGTGATCGAGTGAGTTTGAAGATGCACTTGGAGGCCGTGATCAACCGAGTATGGAGATGCACTTGGAGTATGTAATCATGCGAACTTGGAGGCCGTAATCATTCAAGTTTAGTGATATTCATTGTGGCTGTGACCAAGCGAATTTCGATATGCACTTGGAAACCGTGATCGAGCAACATTGGAGGAGTATTTGGAGCTGGTAGTTCGAGAGGGAGGCACGACGGGAGCTGAGACTCTATTCATTGGTTAACTTATAGTTGTGGGAATGTAGAAAATTGAGTACACCATGATCTGCCGAGAGATGAGAGACTGGCTGGGAGTGGGAGACAGTCGATCGTGGGATAATGCAATACGCGGTGTATGCAGTACACAATGTATGCTTTACTTGGTGTATACTGTACTCGATGTTAACTCTTGATAATGGCATGGAGAGATAGAGAGTGATGACTTGACTTCATGTTCTTAGGTGATGGTAGAGTTGAGGACGATAAAAGTGAGAGATGAGAGGAGATGGGGGAAATCATCATGACAAACTGGGACTTGAGATAATTTCATGTAAGAGTCAATTTACCATCCCCAATACAGCAGATATGAGTCCCAATCCGGTGTGTAATAGCTGCAATACGAGGTCTTCCTAACCCAATCAGGTAAGTCGGACCCCCGATTTCACATATCCGCACGTATACTCCACATTATTTTCATCTTCATCTCCCATCTCTCTCTTTCTCGTCTACAACTCTACCATCATTGCAGAACACAAAGTTATGTCATCCCTCTCTATCTTTCGATGTCATGATCATGAATTGACACTGAGTACTGCATACACCGAGTACAGCATCCACCCAAGATCGTTTGTCTTCTCTTCATTATCATGATTACCAGTTGACCCCTGAAAGTAGCTTCCGCTTCCGACGTGTCTCTATACACCATTGATCGCCATCAGCCCGCTCTCGATGACCGCTCAAAGGTAAACTCACATTGTTACATTCCCACGGTTGCGAGTCAACTAACTGTTGTATAGGGTTTCAGCACCCGGAGCACCGTCCATCAACCGCCTCTAAGTACTTGTCCAATCTCACTCGATCACGGCCTGTAAGTGTATCTCCAAACTCACTTCATTACGGCCTCCAAGTTCGCACGATCATGGCCTCCAAGTGCATATCTACACTCGCTCGATTATGGCCTCCAAGTTTGCACCATCATAGCCTCCAAGTGCATCTCCACCTCGCTCGATTGCGGCCTCCAAACTCGCTCCATCATGGCCTCAAAGTGTGTCTCATAACTCGCTCAATTACGCCCTCCAAGTTCACATGGTCATGGCCGCCAAGTGCATCTCCAAATTCGCTTGATCACGATCCCGGAGTGCATCTCAATGTTCACTCCATCATGGCATCCAAGTGTATCTCCGAATACACTGGATTACTGCCTCCAAGTGCATCTCCCAACTCACTTGATCACAGCCATGGAGTGTATCGCTGAGTTCACTTGATCGTCATTATCAGGCACACCTCGAATTGCTCTCAAGTACCGCATACAGCCACTCCAGATATACCGTGTGTAGAATGGGAGTTATTGGGTAGCTATATAGATATATAGATGAGAATACAAATTGAATAAATGAGTTTTAATAATCGTTGAACGATATGTAGTAGCTATGATTTCCAGGCACACCAGCAGCGTTCCCAAAGAAGATGTTTTTCCCAGACTGCTCTAATGTGATTCGCAGTGCTCCCAGACTTGTCGCCGGCGCTCCCAGGTGCTCTCAGTTGCACCCAAAGATATCTCCAGCGCTCCGAAAGGTCTCTCCGGCGCTCTGAGCTGTTCACAAACCTATCACAATCATTCCCATGGTACTCCTGTACCAGGCATCAGAGATCCCAGTTACACTGAAGGACGGCAGGAATGCCCTTCTAGGGTCTAATACTCTCCTGAAATTGACCTGTTGAAGTTTACACTCCACATTCTCTCAGTTACTCCTGGAGGCTTCCAGTGACTAGAATACATTTTGCTGATGTGATGACAAGTACTCGTTGATTGAAGAACCTTTGAAAGTTCTCATTGAAGCTCAGGATCCTCAGAGCGCATAAGCAGGTGCTCCTGTAGGTCCAGCATTGGTGTGTCAATTGCCTAGCAGTTCATTTCTCAAGGTTGATTCACTTACACAAGAAGAGGAATGTCCTGGATTGTGTGAAATGCTGCTCTTTCCAATTTACGATATTGACCATGCCTGAAAGTATACATAGTTGGAATTGAAGACATGTACCATTTGAGGACAGTTGGCAGATGGGGAACATTGAACAGTTGTCTGTAGTAACCCGCTGGATTTGCGCTCTGAGACTGAGCTTTTGATCCAGGTTAAGGTGCTCCTGTTTGTTGATGCATATCTCTTCAAGGTTGTCAATGATAAGAAATCATTGTTCACCCAAGTTGAAGTGCTTGATTTCAGTTACCATCAATTTTTCTTCACTGCCAATAGAATGGTGTGCCAGCCTATAACACCCAAGTGTATCCAACCTCTTACTCTGGAGACTTAAATACAAGTAGCCACAGCTATTCATTGTACACTATTCCACTCGGCCAGGGGAAAATAGGTCCCTGTGACTTGTTCTCGAAATACATATTGAGGTACATTATGTGCATCCTCTGTGATAAATTTCACTCCAGAAGACACTGTACTCATCAATCACACATGAGTATGGCACTTCACACCCTCTTCCCTCCCCCCACCGAGCAGTGCAACTCCGCTGAAGTAGGTGTGCCTTATTGCCTGTCGACACTCCTCAGTCTAGATTTGCTCACTTCAACTTCATTCTGCTATCAATCCCTCCTGTTTCACCACCACTCCGCTGTGATAGACACTCCTTAGTCCACGCTGTTATGATTGGCACTCTTCCATTTCATTCGGCACTCCTCAGCCTGGGATGAGACCTCCACAACTCTCAGTTGCACTGCTCCACTGGCAGAGTACTACTCAATCCCAATCAGTGCTTCTCTGTCTGGGTTGGCGCTTCCCAATTTCATTATGCACACCTGACCGCCCACCTGTTGGGGCTCCTCAATGCCTGTTGGGGATCTGCCGCCTGGATAGAACAATCTTGTGCTTCATTCTGCACTTCTCCAACACTTTCGGTGCACTACTTGTTTCCACCAAGAACTTCCGATCTGTTGCTCTACTTTTCCTGGCGGTTGGTCCCCTTTTGCGTCTGATCATATCATATTGCCTTTCAAACTCTCATTGAGATTTGCAGCTTTCTAACATTCTTATTACAGTTGTAATAGATATCATAAATCCAGCTACACGACATTGGCATTGAATCTCAGCCACTCCCCATGTACAAATACTCTGCAGATTTGAGGACTGCCTCCTGCTTCTTTGTGCCATTGTTGAATTGTGTGTTCCTGCTCATGTGGACCCTGGTGTGATTGGAGATGTAGTGGATGACATTGACACCATGTTTGATTGATATCATTTGACTGCTCAGTAGGCTAATTGTTTTGGCGTACCTGTGTTTATGTTTGAATTACTTCCCTTTGTCTCTGGTTCCATAATATAGCAAGACAATGAACACAATGCAGACCGAGATGGTAACAAGTATGATCCACAACGGATCAAAAAGAAACAATCCATACATCATATTTACCAATCAGGGAAATTGATTGCTCGTGGACATTTGGAGATAGTCAGAGAATGCCAGCACTCCTCCAAATGAATATCTATCTGATCCTGAACATCTCTCAGAGTATGTTTGTGATTCCCTCATCGGTTCAGCGACAGTCCCAGGTGCACACAAGGTTCTCTCCGGCACTTCCAGAAAATCTCGATAGTCACATGATGCTGCATGTGAATCCAAGCGAAGCGACATGACAACAAGCCCACCAGTGATAATGGTAACACAAGAGGGCAACAGCCCTATTTGAGGAATGGTTGGGAAACCCACAAGTGAGAGAGATATGCACATGGTGGAAGCAGGAGAGGCGAACAGCACGGCTGGCACAATATCAGGAAAGACAACACACGTATCCTTCATAGCTGCAAGCAAGGAATGGAAGCATAACAACAATGGGAACAGACTGACAAGCGAGGCCTCAGAGACAGTGAGCACACCAGCAGACTGAAGCAGTAGAATAGAGAGCACAGTGAGGCAGCAGGTGGGCGAGGTGATGCAGGTGCAACAAACTATCAACAGCATGGCCAGACTGCTGGAAGCACCAGTGGCGTGTGAAAAGATGCAATCTCTTACAGCGAATGAATGGCTGGAGGAACAGGATGTAATGTGGGATCGTTGACAGAAGCACAATGTCCTATGGTTAACTGGCATCATAGACATGACCGCGGAGGTGCTGGGTAATGCACAAGTATGTGAAGCAGCCCCGGCCCTTGAAGCGAGAAAGGAAGAAAGAGATGAAACCGCAAGCCAAGAAGGTGGAGGCCTAGAGGCCTCACAACATGCACGCCCAATGCAACATGGAGAGCCAGAGAAGTGCCAGCTGCAGCAGCAACCAAAACCCAAACACAAAGTGCGACTTAAACACCACCATAAACAGCAATCCGAACCAAAACCTAAGCCAACACCCACTTCAGCCAGAAGGTGGTAGGCAGTCCAATGTTGAACCCAGATTCAGAAGGCGCCAGCCAGCCCAGGCCCCGCCCTGACGACTGGATCCATCATTGCACAGAGACACCAACATTCAAGGTAAAACAAGAGTGTATCACTCCCCAAAACGATGGAGCAAGAAATTGCATCAGTGATCAACAGAGTACTAATCCACCAGCAGGTCCCAGCCCACATTAGGATCTTAAATACACAAAGGAATGCCAATGGCATGATCAAGGCAAACACAGACAAGAATGTGACAGAAGAGATTCCTCGGCCATACTGTGACATCATTATCATGGCAGCCTGGACTGTCAACAAAGGAGCCATTGATGTCAAAGAAAGTGAGTCTTGGGAAAGGCTGAAGATCAATGCAGTACCTCTCATACAGAACATCGGAAGAAGGACAGAAGGCCTGCTGAAGATGCCAGAAGAAATTGAAGTGGCGAACCAGGGCATGTTGAATCTGACCCAATAACAATAGCTGGCAGCCACCCGCACTATCAAGAAGAAGAGGCAGAATCAGGGTTAGGAACGGGTCCAAATGCCCGGGTCAGTTCTGGATCCAGTTCCACCCGAAACCGGACTGTGGCAATGGGTCTTACCACATGAACAACCAGGACCGTTGGAAATGGGCCGGTTTTACAACCAAAAACCCGGCATTTAATGTTTACCATTTTTGCTCCAATTAAGTATTTGAGTTCTGATTATATCATGACATGATCAGTACGTAGAATGTGCAGTTGTAGCCGCTCTTCCACCTCCCGCTGTCAGATTTGCGATCAGACCAATATTGGTTGAGTAGCTATCAAAAACCCTCCAATTTGGGGTAAAATACCGTCTCATTTCACAGAGATTCAATGAATATTGGGCCGATCGCAAATCGTAAAACGAGAGGTGAAAGCACGGCTAAAACTGTACAATCTACGGACTAATCATTTAATGATATGTCGAGATCTCAGATACTTAAGTCGAGCGGGAGTTGCAAGAATCACAAAATGTAACCACGGTTCTGGTACAAACCAGTCAAAAAATCGCGGGTTTATGTGTGCTCTGGGTAACAACCCCGCCAACACAAAGTGGGTTGGGTTGTTGACTGCATTTGTAACTGAACCAAACCGTTTTGCCGGTCCAAACCCAGTCCCATTGCTAACACTAGGCAGAATGCAGAAATCGCCACATCATTCGTAGCCTTTGTGGTAAAGCAAAGCAGGGTGGCACAGAACTTAATCAAGAAATGTATTAAGGCGGTGGGAGTGTGGTACCGAGTTGACACTTTCACAAACAAGTGCCCTGACAGCAAGTGTGAACTCAGCTGCGGTTGGGGCCATATCCAGAACAACTGCGGCAGCAAGCCTAAGTGTGGCTACTGGTCAAGTTATCACCAGACAAGGGATCACAAATGCAATGTAGTGGGGTGTACAACAAAGCAAGAATCACTCTGCAGTCACGTACTGCAGCAAAGCCCTGATTGCAAAGGAAATCATATTGAGTTCAGCAGCAGGTGTAAGAAGAAGAGCGAAGCCGCCAAAGCGGTGTTGCAGTACAGAGAATCATGAATAGCAGGACAATCTCCCACCAGGGAAGCTATGGACATGACACAGGGGACGAACAGAGTGTTGATTGGTGTGAGGCACAGGGGAAGAGTGGGAGCAGCCAGGGGGAGCGATCAACAGAAGATGGTGTATATGGAGGAAGAGGACACAACGGGTGTTGTTAAGAAATATCACCATCACTTTGACCGAGATTCCAACTACTAAAGCATCTGGAACTGGGAATAGGACTGCTGCAGGAGCTCTTTCGACCGATTAGTTGAGTGATCCAAGACAACAGTGCCAGGTCATACCACAAGACCATTGCTGCACTGGAGACAGGAGTCGAACGCAGGGCAGAGGTAGTGTGCTTGCCAGATGCTCTAAGAGAACACGGTGGTATTGAAATCAGCCACTCAGAATACGAAAGATGAAAAAGTAACAGTGTTCGACAGTGATATGGGGATGGAGCAACCTGGTTGTTGATGAGCGGACGGATTTACACACAGTAGGTAATGACAATGTGATTGCGACCGAAGACAGCAGGAGAGGGGAGATCATAATAAGACTTGTCAGAGTTAACAGGTAAAGATCCCCACAATCGGGAGAGAGATCTGGAAGACAGATGATATGGTTGCAAGTCATGTGGCACGTTGGCACTGTCCTCGCAAGAGACTTCAACACCCATAGCATATAATAGGACTCAAAATGCCAAGTGCAGCGGAATGCTGCATTCTGGGAAGATATGATTGTCAAAAATGGACTGGAAATTAGGAATGAAGGTAGAGCCACCCACCATTGGACAATAGATGGACATAAAGGCAATTCAGTCATTGACCAGATGTTGGCTAATCGACCAACAACCAAGTGGTCCATACAGGCCAACTACCAGGAAACTGGATTCAACCATGAGGTTATGGAATGGGAAGTGCAAGAAGACAGGCAGGAGGAGGCAGATCATGAAAGAATAGAATGGGCAAATTTAGCTGCCCCGACGCAGGAGAATGTGGAGGATGTGGAGTAGTTATGGATGGAGATAGCGAAGGAGAGAACTCAGGTGGATGCAGAGTGCACAGCTGACGAGGTGGAGCAAGAGGCCACATGTTATCAGAAAGCAATTGGCAGCATTTTCGATGCCACAGCAAAGAAATTCAGGATCTCCACCAATTCAAGGAGATGGTGGAATGACGACATCACTGACAAAAGAATTGTGGTCGGATGAGAGAAAAAGAGGGGACAAACATCAGCCAAGGCCGCTATGATAATGGCGGAACTCCAGAAGCCAATTTCAAAGTCTAGTAGTAAAATGTGGCGTGAGCTGTTGCAAAACCTGTGGGGGACCGAGGTATAGAGAGCAGTACAAAACTCTGGCACTCAGGCTGGCACCACCTGTGGAGGCCTTACCAGAAAGGGAAGGCAAGTAAGAGAACGTAATATCACAGAAAGAGGATATGCTGAGGCACAAATCGTTTCCTCTGAATGTCGACAACCAGCACCAGGAACCACCTCTTGCAGGAAGTGCAACCACGCGCGACACTGAGCAAGCAGTGGAACAAGTTCTATAATCTCAATTGGTCAAAAATTCACCGGGGCCGGAAAAGCTGTCTTTGGGAGCCATTTGGCTGCGTTGGATATGGGACAAATGGACAATCATAAGGCTGATGAAGGGGGACATTCCCATGTGAAGACACCCGGCTGTATGGAAGCGAGCTAGTGGTGTGGTGATTTGTAAGCCTGGCAAAAATGATAATACCCAGCTGAAAACTTATTGCCTCATATCACTGTTGAGCTGTATGGGAAATGTGGTTGAGATAGTAGTTGCTGAGCTGCTGTCAGAAAAAACCTAATAAAGAGGGCAACTGAGTGACGGACAATTCAGAAGCAGGAAAGGACAGGTAGCAATCGATACTGTGACCATGATGGTCAGCAGAGCTCATGCAGCATGGATTAATAGCCACGCACCCGGTGCGCTTCTGATGGACATTAATGTAGCCTTCCGAAGTGTGCCAAAAGAAAGGCTTGTCAACTAGATGAAGGTCATGAAAATGGATGGGAACCATATACATTCGATGGAGTGCGTTCCCACAGAGAGAACTGTCGAAATAATAATTGACGCAAATGCCATCGAAAGATAACCTGTTCAAGTAGGGGCCTCGCAAGGAGCAGCCGTGTCACCGATTCTCTTTTCGAATTACACTTCCGGATTGATCAAATGGGTTGAAAAGTATCTATCAGCAGCCAAAGGGCTATCCCTGTTGGCCAACCTTGGCTGGGTCACGACAGGAAGCGATGTCAATCAGGTCATCATGATACTTGAGACAAGCTCATCAAAGAGCATCAAGTAGGGGAGTAGAAAATGGCTACAGTTCGATACTGCAAACATGGAGGGGGCACTATTCACGCTCCACAGAAGGCTACTAGAAACACCTCTGGCCAAAATTGACAGCGAAGATATCAGTTGGTGATGGGGTCATACTATTCAACAGACAGGAGACGCACTGACTGGGAGTCAGGATGGACACGCACCAGACATTCAAGGAGCAGCACAACTGATGCATAAACAAGGCCACAGCAGCAGAAGCCAGATACAGAACCCTGACAAGCACATACAGGGTTATTCCAGAGAGCATAAGGGCCATCCAAGTGGCATGTGTGCAAGCGGTCACACTATATGGGAGCAAGCTGTGGTGGGAGCCCTAAGATGTAGCCAGATGAAATGACCTCTAACTTCTCCTTGGTTGACAATCAAGGTCCATCCTGGGCAAGCTACCCACAACCCCACACAGTGCAGTTATGCAAACGTCAAGGCTTACTGTGAGGCCTGTAATCTTAGACTGCAGATAAAAGCAATTCGCAGCAAAACTAGCAGATGGATGCAGTAGCTTTCTGAATGTGTTAGACCGAAACCCCTCTTCTGGTGCAGAGATATGCAGAGGAGTTCATGATGAGCATGAGCACAGCTAGACAACCAAAGGAATGAATTTGCCTGCCCCAGGCGAAAAATCAGTGGGCTGGACCACAATACTGAATGACACCAAACTGCAAACAGATCTGCGCAGTGATGGGCGTGTGAGAAAGAAGCCAAAATTGTAGCAGATACCTGGATGTGGTGGTCAGATGGGTCACGCTCAGATGATGGCTGAGTGGGAGCAACAGCACAGTGCAAACACAGAACTCATTGGAGTTCCTGCCACAGCGATCTGGGTACTGGATGCATGGAGATTTTCGACGCCAACAAGGGGGCAATTGGACTTGCGTTTAAGGTGATGATTGAGAACAGAGGAACATGGCACACACATGCAGTGAAGACAGTGCCAGTCATCAGTGACTAACAGGCTGCATTTTGGGGAACCGTACACCTGGGGCCTGGCCCAGAACTGTAACTAGTGAGGCGGATCAATTACAGGGCACAGACTGTTCTCACCCATGGCATCACAGCAGCGATCCACTGGGTCCCTGGGCACTGCAGTATCACAGGAACCAATAAGGCAGACCGTCAGGCAAGTTTTGCCCAGGCTGCAAGCCGAAGCACTCTAATAGTAAGGGGATTCAGGTTGGCCTCGAGCTGGGCTGGACAGATCTCCGATGGAAGATCAGTATCCAAGACTATGTGGGAAGCTGACAAGTGCCGCACACACATAGGCTACAGACTCAAGGGCAAAGCAGGGACTAAGAGACCTATCCCAATGCCAAGGGTGAAATCGCTGGCTGCCAGGTTCTACCAACTAAGGTCCGGCCATGCACTCACTGGGACTGCGTAAATCTGGTTGGCCATCGAGAGGACAATAAATGCTGGTGGAGCGGTGGGAGAAGCAGGGCAGCAGCCCAGATGCAGGAACATCTCCTCCACCACTGCAGCCAGTGAAGAGTCCAGGAGGAATCACTTTGGAAGGCTGTCAGAGAGGCGATAGGCTGGAAGGCAGGAAGATGATAACATGTGGGAATCTCTGGGATGTTTTCCGTACAAGAGTGCGACCAATCGGTGATGGACTACCTGGGAGCAACTGAAGTTAGGAACTTCCTGCCCAAATAAAACGAAATGGCAGTATAGAGCAGGCTGAAGATTCAGGGCGCATGAGTGGGTGCAGAGCTCTGGTGCAGAGGGGGCAGCGATCCTGGGGTTATACCCCTCTTCTTTCCTTGCTTTCTTTCTTTTTATCATTCTTTTGTAAGTGGGGATGAAGGGTAGCAGGGGAGAAGCTCCACCATCTAGCCAGCTCGCTCAGAGGCATCGGGGGTTATTATGTTACTGTCATTCTCCAATTGAAGTGAATACAGTAATATTACACAACAACAATGACAATGCGCAGAAGCGATTTTACAAGAACATGAGTGCCTTCGGAGAACATAAAATGTCAAAGTCTTCAATGGGCAAAGTGGATGAACTATGGGCCAGTAAATTCCATCAGTTATGAGAACAATAGATTGCCAAAATCCGTGCTGCAATGGAAGTTCATGTGTCCATGGCTGAGAAAGTTACTACAGCATAACAAAGGCAACTTCAGGTGTGCCTGAATGGAGCGCGACAAGCACTAGCTAAATGGTCAAAAGCAAATCAGACGAGCACAAAAGAATAATTGGAGCACGATATCCACCAGATGACACCCATGAAATGCAATCTTTACCATAAATCATTGCAACATTATAAGCAACAACTATTGCAAGAAGTCAGAACTAAGGTACCTATTCCCTGAAGCACATTTACCAAAAGAGTGGCTCAAATACTGACTGCAGCAGAAGAAGAGGTTTACAGGGCAGCAAACATGACTGCCAACCACAGTGTGGAATGTCAGGTCGATGAACCCTGTGTTGTGACTGGAGCCATAACCCGCTGTATTACAGATACCAACCGCATTGCGATTGATCTGCAGAGAGAAATTGAGGGTATTACCTCGAATGAGCAGGAATGTTTACAGCAGGAGTTCACAATCGGTGTGATCTCATATGACAGTTGGTGGCAGTCAATCGGAGTGTACCATCATCAGAATACCATTGAACACCATGTAAACTGGATTGGATTGTCTGACATACATCTCATGACTCATAAATCGGAGTCAATTTGGCCCATGGGTTCTCTCGACAAAATCATCACCGAAACTTGTGAATGGCTACATATCAGCAACGTGAATGAGGAATTGCAGTTCACCATCCAAGTCAGTCACATTCAACAGATGCCCAAGCATAATGACTTGTGTACCAGTCTTGACTGAATGGAGGAGACACTGCTGTATCATACCCTGCAAGGCTAGTACAATATTGGCTCTGCAAAACAATTCAACCTACTAACTGCTGTGAATAATCAGAGAAACACACGCAGAGCTATTCCTTTCTGCCTGCATCATTGTCAGGGAGAATAATTCTTCCCCCCCTGTATTATAGTACGTACATCATTTGAGATATACTCACGTCTGTGGAGTGTGCAGAAGTATGAAACCAATCTTACTAAGAGATGCAACCGACACTATCAGAAATACCAACTTTGGACACCTATTCCGGACCCCAATTGAAGAGGACTGGGGGCAAGAACTTGGTTATCTGGTGTTCGGATATGATCTGAATATACTCAAAGACAGTATAATTATTACACCTCAGAATGGGCTGTTGTACTACTATCAACCATATCACTGCACTACATGTATTGAGCATCTGGGACATGATTGTGTGGTGGATTATTCCAATGCCAACAATGGGACCATGCCTGAATGTCACAACATCTGAGTCCAACATACAGAAGATGGCCTTGATAATACCTTCCAAGGCCGAGTTCCTTCGTTTTCTGCCTTATTCTTTCATCTAGACTCCACCAATTCAGATCCTCCAATTTTAAGAGTGCCTACCAGCCAGGAAAATGATGCTGACCTTGCATAAGCGATGCAAGCAGACTCAACAATGGATATTAAGTTCTCAGGCTGAAGAATGTGTTGTGGCAATTCCAACAAACTACTAAGATCTGCAGGATTGGGCTGATTGTGTTGACAGGTTCATCTGGGTTATCAAACAGACTGATATGATGCATATTGTACCTGTCAGAGCAATTGTTGGACTTGCAGATCTGGTGTGAGAGAATGCTGCATCAGATAGAATTAATAACGTATGGCTGCAAAATAATCATGTAAATTCAGCTATCTACTGGACTGTATACTAAGTTACAATGCCTGAATCAAGGTGTGCAGCAGGAAGATAGTGAATTGAATTTTACAATTTGATATAAAAATTACACTAACCACTGCTGGAGAGTACAGCTCCAGATTCGAGATGAATTAGAATTGTCTTACTCATATGCCCAATACTTCCCATCTCTCTGATCCTGGCACCTACTAATAGTTTGCGTTTGAAGCATTGTGAAGACAACTACACACAATTCAGGATATTTTTGTATTCTGTCCCACAACATTTCAAACATTCAGGAGCTCCAGTGAAGTATATTCAGAACACCTGGGAGCACATGGCCTTGCCCTTAGCCAATCAGGAAACTTCTGGCAGCATCTGATAGGATAAGGGTGGCTGTTCAGAGTTGCTGAGTAGACAGTTGTGACTTGCAACCCATTTTACATCTCACTGATGGATACGCGAAAAGCGCTGAAATTCAATTCATTGGTAAGTTCAGTTGCAACTGTGGAAATGCGATGATGTTACATTACTGTTGAGCACTCTTTGGGTACAAGCAAATGGCAGTTGATCTGTAGAAAGGCATGCCGGAAGCTTAGGCTCCATCGGGGGTTCAACTGATATGTGTACAAATGAATGAATGACAGACAAGACTCCATAAATGCTGTACTCGGTGTCAATCCCTGATTTTGACATGAAAAATAGTGCGGGATGACTTTACTTTGTGTTTGGTGATGATGTTAAAGTTGTGGGCAAGAAAGAGCTATGGGGAATGACAATGGAACCAATATGCAGAATAGGAGCAGATATGGGAAATCAGGGGTATGACTGGCCTGATTGGATATAGAAGACGTCATATTACTAAACTTGCCCACCAGATCTTAAGTCACACCTACCGTACAACGATTGAACAATGGTCTTGTATACAAATTTCTCTCAAGTCTCAGTTTCTCATGTTAGTTTTCCACATCTCCTCTCACCTTTCTCTTTCTCGGTCTCAACTCAACCATTGGCTGAGATTCTGAACATAAGTCATCGGGTACTATATCTCCTTACGATGATTATGTGTCAACACCAAGTACAGCATACCCAAAGAACTGCATATGCTAAGTACTGAATAATTCCATCATCCACGGTCTCCTGTGCCTAACCACTCACTCATTCGTCATCTTTCATCTGATCTTGGATATTTTTGTACTCAATTCTCAATGTTCCCACTCACCCGAGTTATGTATTGAATAGAATCTCAGCTCTCATCATGCCTCCCGATTCACGGTCTGCAGATTGACAACCCCCATGTCCTTTTCCAATCTTGATCCATTATGGCATCCAAGCACATCTCCAAACTTGCTCAACCAAGGCCTCCATGTTCACACGATAATTGGCTCCAAGTGTATGGTCAAAATTGATTCAACAAGGCCTCAAAGGCAATCTCTGCATGCAGCCTAGCTTGGCCCCCAAGTGCTTCTTCACACTTGCTCGATTACCGCCTTAGAGTCTATTTCTCTGTTCACTCAATTATGGCATCTTGGCGGATCTCTAATCATGCACATTTATGGCCTCCGAGTTTACACTAATACAGCCTCCAAGCACAACTTCAAACCCCCATGATGCTGGCCTCCAAGTGCATCTATAGGTTCACACGATCACGGTCTCCAAGTGCAACCCTAAGTTCCCTCAATCGGCATCTCCAGGTGCTCCTCCAGTTACTCTCAAGCACCATCTGCAGCCTGATTGTTGGTATGAATATATACATACCGTGGGACTTGGATGGATGATAAATGCCATGATAGACTGCAGCGAATCTTGTGACTTGAACAAAGATTACTATGAGAGATAAAATGCCTTGTGCTTCTAGACCCCTAAAAACAAGTGCAGTGAGAACATGCCACCAGGTTTTAAGTCTTTCGAATAGTGGTGCAGAGGTTTCCACTGCTCTTCATGTCTTGTGCAGACCTGCACATACATCTCTGCTGCTCCAAAGTTTAGCTGTCCTGTTGGTCAAGCATCATAGCATCCTGAATGCACCTCCCTAACTACAGGTGCATCAGGATCACAGGATAATGGTCTTGCAGAGTCTAAGAGTACTGTAATTAGCTCGAGAGGGGCCTGGAATCATTTTGAATAGCGTTGAACTACTGGTTTCATGGACTGGACAGCCTGGGAGTTTAGTGTATGGCTTCTGGACCGATTTACATTTTTGCTGATGTTCATACAACTGCTGCTGCTCTATCAAATACATTAGCTATATCATTGAACAATGATGGAAGTGAGAAAGGTTCAATTCAGGTTGCCTTGCCATTAGTGGTACACCAATGAATAGACCATGCCCCACAGTCAAATGACTCATTTCATGCCTCACTGAGCCAGTTGTAGTTATTCACTATCGGGCAACAGGTAACTTTTCTGCTACAACTACTGTCACTACTCCTTGCTTACTAATCCAGTGTCCAATGGCAACCATTTCTGAGACAATGCCTGTATAGGTTCACTGAACTGCAGCTTTAGCAATCATAATGTTATATCCCTTGAGATGTAAACATCATCATGAGATGAATATGTTGTATGTAATACCAGCCACAGGACAACGCAAGTTGTTGACTACTGGGCCCTTGTAAGTTAACTTCTCACAGTCTCTAAATGGTCAGCAGCTACTCCTATTCAACCACTACAGATTGATACATAGTTCTAAGTGGGAACTGTAAGGGCTTAATGTTTAGATTGCATGTATCTTTCTCACCCATGCACAGGTGGTCTTTAAGCATTGCCTCACGCCAACTTTGATGGTCTATGAACATTGCTTCACCGCAAAACAGGTGTATTATGAATGCTTATCAAATAAAACTATCCTCCAAATCATGTCAAATGTTTTATTCATTGTGGGCAACATGGTTAGTCATTGGGACACTGAATTGCTGTCTTGAAAGACTGTCAGGCTGGCGGTCACTGTGGCACATCTGATCATAGTTCCACATTACTGAAAAGTGTCGGGAGTGGTGTGTCTGACCATCTGCAAGATCAACATAGTCATTGCCTTTACCTGTCTGAAGGTTGAATATTATGATTTGTAGCATTGAAGGTATTGGTGACAGAAATAACAGATATGGAATTTTCTAGGCCTGGATAGACTGTATTCCTGTCAATTGATAAAAAGAATTATCGTGTTTGTAATATATATACAAATTGAAGTGGGATGTGGCCAAAATGGTAGGCTGATAGCAAGTCTCTGATTGCAAGACATAAAGTTTTATGGTAAGTCAACTTCACCATTCTACAGCTTCTTCTCCATAAGTGACGATACTTCAGGTAGGCAGAATTGGTTCTGAGAAAGCCTCTCCTGAGAGGTATACTTTGAACATGAAGTCAATCTCTAATGTAATTTGTGTCACAGGAAACCTTTCTCCATAGGTGAACCTTCATTCCTCATGGTAGCTGTGTTCAGTCAGATGCGATTCTTTGGTAACTCCTTATTGGATTCGTATCTAACATACTGGTGAAAGTGTAATATTGCAGTTTTTATCAACTACAATCTCTGCATTGCTTGGAGCTGCTCAATGTATTGCAGTTGATTGTAATTGTCCTTGTTGCAATTGATGTATGTGATTTCTTTTTTGTTGAATATGGGTAGAAGTGGTTTCTCACCTTGTAGCAATTATTGCTACTATTTGTCTACAACAAGTCTGGCTAATGAGTAAATTGCGAGAACAACTACTTCTGTCGACAAACCACCCATTTGAAGCAAGAACTTAGTAGAACTGAGTAGCATTGTCATCGGTTCGTATCAGGACTCATGTTGATTTGGATTTCTGGATTGCTGAGTTAGTGTTTTCTTCCTTCTGGGAATAGGTGTAAACTTACAAATCTTATTAGCAAAACATATCTATTTTCAGAATACACTATAATAATGAAAGGATGTATATGCCAGTGTCCGGCTGTATATGGAGAGATAGTATACAGTTGCAAATGTGGTAGCCGGTAACAGTAGGTGATGATGTACCAAAATAATTCTTGCTTGAGACCTAAGACCCATGCCAAGTCTACTTCAGACAACAACCATCACCCAGTACCTAGTGAAGTGCCAACGTGATATATCTTCACCACTCTGTACTACTTGGATATTTTGCAATCTATACAGTTCTTGTTAATACAACTCCCATTTCTGGTACACCTCAATTTTCAGCCAGTGTATCTGCACGACTCTGGCAGTTATTGAATGGACTACATGATGAATGCAGATGATTAGTAGTAAAATATACAGCATTATCTTCCTGCCTAGGAAATAATGATGGCAGTTAGTTGTAAATCTGAGAAGGCACAGTTGGCAAATTGTTCCATTTCCCAGGATGACTGGCCAGTGGATTGCGCAATTGGGAATAGTGACAAAGATAACTGCCAGACATATCACAAGCCGTGGTGGATTCTTGCTGAGTTGAATGCATGTCTCTCAAAGGGTCCCAAAAACGTGAATGATGTATGTTCTAATATCGTTGTGAATGTTGTATCCTCACACTGAACTCTTAATATAACCACTCATACCATCAAGTACAGCTGTTGGAATGGATTCCTGAAACGATGTTACCCTCACTTGACGGCCTGGATTGTCGATGGGCCAGAACATGTTTCGACTACTTGAGACTTACAAGGCTGATGCCCTATGTGTGAAAATGCTAAAGATGTGTTGATTGTGCATTCAACATTTTGACCTTTCAATAACCCATGTGATTGGAATGATTACTTGAAACTTCTGGATTCCACTAACATTGATTCTCTGCCCACTCTTTGTGTTCACCCCATCCACAATATATTCTGGCAACACCCTCTCTGTAATGACTATTGACTTTGACAGCCTGATGAACAGTATCATCCACATATGAGATTTGTTAAGGACTAATTGAACTTGCAGCATAAATACTGGGTAGATGGAAAGATAATGAATCTGATTAATCATTAATTTGCATCATTACTGTAATACTCAGACCTCCTATGCTTTTCAAAATCATTCAATTCAGTCCACAGCAGCTTATGGCGCAGAATGGAGATCCACATACTGAGCAAATCCCAGAGACCAAACTCAACTCCATGTCTGCTTCGCTTCAAGAATCATCAAACATCTGGTGCAGACACTGCCTCGAATGAAATCATAATGGGAGAAGCATGGGAATTAGGTATATACTACGTACTTGTGAGAAAACTGAATCACTCAGATCGATCCCTGAAAACCACTTAATCATATACAACATTTATTTTACCAGCTTAAAGGTATTGTTTGAGAACTGTAAATGTTAAAGTCTGGGAATGCCAAGGTGGACAAACATTTGGCGTCAGAATCCCCTTAGTCCAGAATACAAAGGATTCAGATGTTTCATTCTGCAATTAAGGTGAATCATTATACTATTCAAATTGTTACAATCACAAAACATACACATCTTGAGGGGACCCTAATCATAGTGCACAGATGGGCAACCAAATTGTCAGATATGGATCGACCAAATACCAAACAGGAATTGGAGTAAGACATCCATCAGGCGACACAAGTAAATCAGTAGCATTAACATATAGTATACCAATATAATGAACAACATCTATTGCAGAAAGGCTGAAGTACGGCAATTAGTCCTAGCAGAATAGTCAACAAAATTAGCAATCATAAAAATGGTACCAGAGGAAGAAATTCATCAGCAGAAAGAAATTCTGTTCAGACGCAATCCCTCCGTCAGAGCCGGCAGAGACACCCCGGTGGCGGATTACTCTGTGCCCGGTGTCAATACTACTCGTCACATTGAATATCGCTCTCCAATCGCTGTTTCACTAGTTCTTCACTTTTTGTCTATTTCCTATTTCAAATGATTCCCACGGCGTTGTTGCCAACTGTGTCCGTACGTCGGAATGGGTTGATTGGGTACGTGCTTCCATCGGGATTGCAATGAGGTGTGTGACACTGCGATAATCTCTCCTCGGGTTCCTTCTCCCTGTGTGCAAAATGCAATTCTCTCTTTCCTAATTATAGATATCATTCCAAGTCACCAGATCTATGTGGCTATTGGCAATCCATCACTCATTCCGTCCGTCTGGTGGCTTACTACTTGTAGCTATCTCTGGAAATATGTGTGCACAGCCGACAATGTTTCACACGCTGAAAACTTGCAAAGCAACAGCTGCCAGTGCTTCTCTGACTTGTCCAATTTTCGAAACGGGATCCAAGTTACCAGAGTTTTTAGATATTGTAGTGAGCGCCAGGGCTAACCAGTACTTGACAAAAGCTGAATCCTCGTTTAAAAGTTCGATTTTGAATATCCGTTGCAGTTGCCACTGGAGATGCCCATTCAGCTCGCCATAACACCTGCCCAGGCAGTGCTTTACCCACACCCAGTTGTTCCATCGATCCCCTCCGCGCCAGCGTTGGCTTCCTGTGCATCGACACATCTGAGATATGCGTTCACCATCTAAACCCTCAACTTGAATCTTAAAACCATGGTAAATACAGAGCTCCATTGCGTAAAGTTGTACATCCGATATATACATCTTGTTACAACTCTTATTCTTGAGAAACTCCCGCATGCTGCTGTATATTGCCATGGGATGTGTTGCATCTTGCTTATTGTCGAGTAATGCTCTGAAGTATTTGATCATAGCATCGGGATGCTTTCCATCATGGTGGTTTTGGCGTCCCATGAATTCGGCCTTCGCATATGACTGGGGGCTCAGGGGGGCAGCCAGATTTGTACGGAAAGGGAGGACTATGCAGGCAGCAGCGCTGTTCTCCAGATGCTGATCGAGGGCTTGGAGATTGATCTCTCTGATTTCGAAGTGGAGAATGCAACGCTGACAGGTGATTACTCGTTGCAGGGAGTTGAGATAGTGATTGGAGGCATTCCAATCATCCTTGTGGTTTGTTTTATGTGATTGTTCATATCTTTCGGCATAATCCTGTTGCAAGGCTCCTTATCGACGAATTGGTTCAACCAAATGAGACATCAATTGTATTTTTGGATAGTTGAAGTTGGCATATAACTCCTTGGAAACTTTTTTCTCGTGGCTGATATAATCCCACGAGGCGTTCATTTCACACCTCTTCTTGGACGCCATCGAAGTTGCACAATTTGAGTAGTCATCAACCTTTCGCTTCTTCATGAGTTCCGTTCTCAGGGCGTTGGCATTGGCATTGGCTTTTTTGCCGGCTCGCCCAAACAAGAAAATATCTTTGAAAGGGTGAAATCAATGCAAGGAGTCCTCAATGTAGCTCAATGTTGCATCATCGTGAGATTTATATCGAGCATACATATAGAGTTCTAACCATGCCCGTGTGCACCCAATGGCATGATTGAATATGGGACTGTGTGCAGGGCTTTCGCCTCATAGAGACTGGGTTACAACTCCAAGTAGGTACAGGCTCATTTCCTCCATCTCGTTCCCATTCAATTGAGAGACTTCGTCATATGACTTATATTTTGGTGTAAGGTCATGGTAAGCAGGCACCGACAATCATATTGCATAGCCTCCAAGTTCGTTCTTTGGACACTCACACCGAAAACAGACATTCAGCTCGAGATAATTGAGGTCGCTATACTCTGGGCAATCTGCAAGCCATGCTGCACAAACCGGTGTGCAACGCCTGATGTTGCCATCTGCACAGAGAATGTTCAAATACCCGCTTTCGGCGCCGGGGTTTTGTTCTCAGATGACAGGCTGAAGTACCCTCCAGAGGACTTCGTTCAGCACCTCTTGTTTTGTTTGCCACTGCTCATCCTGCTGAGTATAAGGACTATTGCAGTTCTTGATTGGAATTGGCAGGAGAGTAACAATTACGACGCGGTGCGTTGAGGGTATCTGGCGGATATTCGATGATAGATTGCCAATTGTTATATATACAGGGCACGATTTCATGTCGCGAGCAAAATTCGAGAGATGTGTTCCATCGGACAAAAAGATCACGGGGAAAAGTGTATTCCCCATTATGTGCATTGACTAAATGTCGATTAACACATTATTATCCTGGAGTATCTCTCCTTACCTGTGTCTGCCACCACCAGTCCGCAGTGTGCATTTCCGTATAGTGGCGTTTCCGTGGCGTATCCCTGTTAAAGCAACACTGAGGGGTGTAAATGAGATGCTCGGCATAGGCTTGCTGCCACATCAACCATCTCATGCTTTTGATGATGTCTCGACTCCAATATTTGATAGGGCGTTGGAGATTGTCATTCCATCTCATATCCTTGAGAGTGTGTAGTTCCCACTTCCTGAGAGCCTGATTATCTGTCATGCTAGCTACAAGGTTCTGGACGCCATCACCATTTTTGAAGCTTTGGAAACACAGAGCGGTGTTTTCTTCCTTCAGCATATTGTCATAGTATGTCTTTATGCCTTTCTTCATGATTTCACACTGGATTAATTTGTACTCTTCACCCATCACAAATTGGTAGCAGGGATTGTTTTGTAAGTTCGTCTCAAGGCAACCTTAAGCATCGCGTTTCCATGGCTCAGCAATGTAATCGATCAGCGGAGCGCCGGGGCTGGGAAATAAATCCATCCATGGCAGAGGAGATGGTGGTGGTGGTTGAGACTCCAAGTCCGCGATCTTTTCAACTTGATCAAGATAGGGAAACGAGTCCAAGTATTCAACGGAATCTTTGGTAGCATTGAATTCACGACGCTGAGTGGGTTTAACAGGTAGGGGCGCACTGCGAATAGTCTTATTCCCCTGGCGCGCAACTTGCAGGCGTTCAGGATGGTGTAATTTGCTATGTTTAAGCCGCCAGCTGTCTGAAATGAACTTCATTCGGCATGGAAATTTGGGGCAAAGGAAATGGGTCTTTTCTGTCATTGTTAATAACATGTGATGAGTGGAGTATACATTGTAGAAAGGGAAGAAAGTCGGTGCTGGGCCTGAGCAGCCTGGTGTGTAAGCTCATGATACTTTCACCTAACTTGAGAGGTTTATTGAGCCTCAACACAATCACAAGGAGGTTCCTTACACGCCAGGGGGTTGCAAAAATGCTGCATGTGTGATGTCCCATAATACAATGAATAGAATAAAACCAATACAAAACCGATGCATAAAATGAACCCTCAGCGATCCAATAACCTGACAACGTGTGTAATAGTCAATGCCTGAGATATATCGATTAGAACAAAGGAACCGAACAAGACAAGAATCAGATCCTAACCCGAATACAACAATCATCGCCTCCTCGGCAACGCGATGACTGGTTCACTCCTCGCCTACTGAGCAATCTAGACAGGCCTCATGGAGAGTGGCATCAGGGAGAGGAACATTGGGGAGAGAGACACCAGGGACGCTCTCACCACCTGCTGCTTTGCCGACCAGCTGCTGATCCACATCCACATCGGAGGTGTATCTGGCTACCTCAGCTTCTCACAGAGTTGGCACCACATGGTGAGGTTTTGGTGGGGTTACAAGCTCCAAATACTCCCACCCACTGAGGGGATGGGTCTCCGGAGTTAGTGGTCGTGGGCAAGGCTCTGGGGTTTGTGGCCGTGGTGCAGGCACTGGAGGTTGTGGCCATGCGGTATGCATGCGCATCTCTTGGCCTTTCTCATGTAACACAATTGGCTGATCGTCAACTATGCTATCTACATCGTCAGCGAATGTATTGGCCCCCTCTCCCTGGCCAATCATCTGAGGTTCTTTGCCATCATCCTCATTGTTATCCTCCTCCTCATACTCATCCTCCTCCTCCTCCTTATCATCCTCCTCTTCATCTTCCTCCTCTTTATCTGCCTCCTCTTCATCGTCACCATCCCTTTCCATAACCATATTGCCATCTAAATCAACACCGTCCGGGGCATCCACCTTATCCTCCCTGCACATAGCCCCAATAGGATCATTTCCGAACTCATATTCGCCGTCCGACTGGTTAGAGTCCGGATCATCATCTGAGGAAATTGCCAGGGTGGGTAATGCTTCGGGTTTAGAATAAGTTAGCCCTCCATGTCCGACTTGGCTTCTTACATTTCCTTCTCCAACTGTAAAGCAACAGCAAGAGAGATATCATCTCCCCCTGGGGTTTGTGTAACAATACCTTTCCCTTTACCATTTCCCTTCCCCTTCCTCTTCCCTTCCTCCATTGCCCTCCCCTTCCCCTTCCCTCCCTCCTTCCCTTTCCCCTTCCCGTTTCCCTTCCCATCCTTTGTTCCCTTGTGTTTCCCGCTCCTTTTTTCACCGCCCTGCATGTCCTCCTCACCCTCGCAGTCATCATTGTCATTGCAATTGCTAAGACAGCTCTTTCCACTGCTGGGCACTCCGGGATCTGCCCAGTTCCCATCATCATCATCCTGGTCGATTTTGTCATCCCAATTTAGTGGTCTAACAGCCAGGAAGTCGCCTGGCAGGTACTGCCACCAGCTTGGTGGCTCAATCATTGCCGAGAGATCATTGCTACCATACCAAGAGAAACACTCACTGGTGCCTTTAATCTTCCCAGAGCTGGTTGTCTCTGAATTGGAGCGATCGACTTGATCTCCGAAGGAACAGCGTTTGTCCCACCTCCAACTGTTCATTTGGTCACAGGTTTTGTGAAATATTTGCCCCATGTATGAGCAGAAGGCTGCCCACCACTCCCGAAAAACCGAACTCCTGCTCCTGCAGTGTGCCACAATAGCTGGAAACGTGAATAGTGGCAAGTCCTGACTGGATCAAGAATGATTATACCATTAAATAGGTCCCCTGCCCACCCATCCTTGACACCGGAAACATTGAATATCCAAATGAGTCCACGGATGTGATCTGAGATGAATCCCTTCATACAGTCCCCATCCAAAGAGAGGCGTCGATTTATAACCGATGTCGGCATTGTTGCCCTAGCAGTTGCCTTCTCCTTTCCCTTGCAGCTATCGTTTGGTGCCATCACTGTGAGTTGAAAATAAATCTTCATCCAAGGCATTAGCATTATGATACAGTTGCATGTAACGGAACAAAGCCCAGAGGGATTGTACAAACTTGTGTATGTTATCAGGTGTGTTTTGGAACAAGAGGCATTGTTTTGTGCAAGTCACGTGATGTCAAGAGGGTAGAGGATGCTGGCGGTGTGTTAAATATGAGAGGAACAGAGAATGGAGGTGAAGGCAACAAGAAGGGATGTATATACTCAAGTTCCTGCGATTTCTTGGTTCAACATGTTCTGTTGGTTAACGAACACAAAATGCCCCAACCTTCAACATGCACAACCACCAGGCGCCTTAGGACTGAGAAGTCTCGAGACAAGATGTTGTTCTCACAGTGAGGAAAGTTTACAATACCAGTAGTTGCTATCGCATCACACATCACATTTACCGCTCAGACCTCGTGCATCTCGCAGCAAAGCGAGTAGTTTTCAGGTTCTCCCAGCTGAGCGACCAACCCACATGGCTACAAACACGCCTAGTGGTAGAAAATGCACATGCAACTGATTTCATAGAATAGAGAATACATCATTGTGCAGTTTCCGATGCTTCTCTCTCTGCCAAAGGGGGATTTTCACCCGGAAGCTGCAGATATACACCCTCGATGGTTCGAAGTATTGGGCCAAGAATTAGTACACTTCTATGATAACCGCGCTAAGAAGGCATAAACACCCTTCAAGTGCTTCAAATAAGCCTTCAAACATTGCTGTAACAGTGAATATCAATGCTGAGTTCAATCTGATGGCAGTTAACACCATAATTGAATGCTTTTCAAGGGATCTCGTCCCCGAGTATTGTCAGTATTGAGAGTTTAGCGCAGTCTACACTGCACCTCCCATTTTCATCGAAACCCTCCCTGGTTGCTCAAATAGAAGTCTACCTTGGCTGCCATTGTATATACATGCACAGGGAATGATTCCTACATTGTTAACGTCAAACATCTATATCAGACTATGCCTTCCCAAAGCCCTCACCCTGACACGACTCGATTCGTACGAAGTGTTCAATGACTTGGTATTCGTCCGAATCAAATAAAGCATGGGCCTTTGGAGAATTTTTAACCACTGCCTGCTAAGTGAGGTGTTTCCGTACCTTCTTGCAAGAGGGATTTCTCTCAAGGAGGGAGTTCTGTAGCCTCTACAATCTAAGATCAGAACTGCACCCCCTGGTCTTCGCTGAACAATTCCCGTGATCCAGGTATCACTCAACACGTAACGTTCACCCTGTCTGCTACCCAGCGACGGTCAATAAATATTCCAACTGCCATGCTGGGTACAAGCAGTCGTAGCACAGCAGCAACTAGACGAACCTCACAGACAGACTCAACACGTTGCATAGTATCCAGCGCCACATCCGGCATTGCTATTACTCCCATTCCTCTCAGCGGTCTTGAAAACTTGCCTACCCCCATCCATAATCCAGAACCCCACGCAATCATTACAAATCCACTGTGAACTCTAGGTACCGAAAAGTTAGAGAGAGAGGCAGTGGCAATTGCAAACGCGGGTATTGTTAACACCTCGATCAATGGTCTGCAGCAGTCGCAGCATCCATCAATCAGGTCACTAAGACATGACACGTCTTGTGTTTGCAATGGGCAGACACCTGGACCTCTATATCTGGAACAGATAGCCGTTTATAAGTGCAAGCAACTTGGAGACGGTATGTTATGCATCGCAAAGCGTTTCGAAAGCATTACCTGAAGCCCCATACTGCCAGATCAAAGAGACCTACTGGAACACCGCTATCCAGGCAAATAACATTTGCTCCATAGCATTTGAGGCACCCACAAGGAAGATCTTGAAAGAGGTATGCTGAAGCAATGGCCCACATTGGATATTACACACTCAAACTGGTACCAGGTTTGAATTCATGTCGATAAGGATAAATCCCATCTTATTCAATCAGCAAGGAACAATATAGCAAAGCATTATCATCTCTACCGCTTTGAATCGGACGCAGAGCATTTGGAATTCATTGGTTCCCTCCTGGCAGGCAATATGTGTTTTTTTCCTGTATCAGAGCATGTGAAAGGTGGTGTACGCAGCCCAAATCTAACACAGAGAGGGTAGAAAGCTGCTAACGAATGGCCAGCATCCACTTTACTTCCAGGCAGGAGCATTCCCATGGTTTATCTACATCGAATAATATCATTGGGCGAATAACAGTAGTGATTTTGTTGATGGATTTTAGAATTCCATGATTAACAACATGGACAGTTATATACCCTTGTCACTGATCATGTCTACCTGCACTGCGTTGCGCCCTGCACTCCTGGACTGGCAAAAGGACAAAGGTGTTCATCCGAAAGCTTCCAAGTCACAGCTGAAAGCGGACCGACCTGATTGTTCAAACTACTTCAATTGCAAGCATGACCGTGGTAAGAACACATCCTCCTATGCTGCAACAGGTCGCAAGTTGTTAACCTCGCCTGGCATTCCAGATACATATACATTCTTGATGAATTCCTGCAACACACTATTGGAGAGCTACTAACAGAGGGTGTATAAAAACACTCTTGCTACAGTCAAGTGTCAGATCCATCAGGTGGAGAACCCAACGCCTGCTGTGGTTATCAGTGTGGAAGCTGCGCATGTTGATAATCCTATTCTTCCTGACTATTTGACCTCTGAAGTGGCGCTTCAGGCTCCTGTGATTAGAAGAACTGACCCACACATCCTGATAGACAACAATTGCAACGATGACAAACTGCAATTCGGGATGCCAGGGGGCAGCGGGGATTATGAAGATGATGCTAACGAATGCGATGAGGTTGATGCCATTCCCACCGCCAGGCGGCAACCACGGCCCGCGATTGAACTCCAGAGGTTTTACCTGGAAACCAGTGATGTTGACGGGTATCAGGGTGACAATGGTGATGATAGGGACCCGGGTGAGGAGGAAGAAGCATCACAATCCGATGATGTATCAACGCAGAATGTGGAGGACTGAGGGCATAGTAGGTTTGACCTGGGAACCAGTGATGTCTACGGGTATGAGGGCAAGGATGGCGAGGATGCGGATAAAAATGACGAGGAAGAAGCATCACAAGCCGATGATGGATCAACGCAGAATGTGGCCGACTGAGGGCACACTACTAGAGAGTGTGAAGATTGGACACTATATTTCAGCCAGGTAAAATACGGTAAAGAGGAAGCAACTGCAACAGCAAGTACTGTATCTGGAGCGAAGACTGTATTACAATCAGTGACAATATCTCAAAGCTAAAGATATATGGGGAGAGTGCGGCATGTGGCTATCGGCCGAAGAAAGGCATAAACTTCGCCAGGCATTGTGTAAACGGCTACGGCATAACTGCAGCCCCTGCGAAGAGTGCAACACATGTGTGGGTCTTATGGTGCGTATATGTCACCACATTCCCGTCACAAAGTAAAGTAGGTAAATAGGCAATGGGACCCATCGCCTGGGCAACGGGAAGCTTGTAATTCTCCGTCAGAGGGTACAAGGTTCCATCAGAGCCGTCAGATCTGTCCGGAACACCCGGGTGTTTCTTAGGGAAACTAAGGTTGTTGCTGATGGTCCCGGGGCCGCAATCATGACCCCTGACAACGATGTGGAATATCAGAGTCATCTATCTAATCGAAAGACAGAAGCAATCATCTACAGTATCACTAAAAACATCCACATCACCAACAGGCTGGAGGGAGAGATTTATGGCCTTACACCAAATAACAGGATGCTTTGCATAAAGGAATTATCTATCTGCTTAATTGTGCATAATGTCTGGTAAGCAGAGATAGATATTCAGGGGCTCTAGAAAGTCATTGAACAGTATGAAATATATTGCAGCTAATGCAAGCTGCATCGTGTAAGTCATATTATGCATTAGTTTGGCAAATGTGTTTTGGTTACAATTGTACCACCGATATTTCTGAACTGCTACATATTGGTAACAATATAGAGGAATATTGAGCAGCAAAGAACTCGATTATATTCGACAGGTATTCAGGCATCGGTACTGGTGTAACAGTCTTGACTGTGTGGAGGAGATATTGTTATATATTGCCCTTCGAGGCTGGTATGATATTGACTCTGGAAAAGTTGTCAATTCACTGTCCTCTACTAATATGTAGTGAAATGCATTCACTGGCCATCATTAACATCTCCAGCATCATCAGCAAGAGCCAACTATCTGCATGATTTCACAATGGGTATATCATTTGAAAGAAATGCATCTCCGTAGGGTGTGTGGATGTATAGTATTACCATTTCTCTGAGATGCATTAGTAGATTTCAAAATTCCCATCTTTGAACAGCTTTTCCATTCACAACTGAAATACAACTAGGGACAGGATGTTAGTCGATTGGTGTTTAGATATGCTCTATATGTGCTTCTAGAGAGTTTATTCATCTTACAGTAGTCAGGGTTGATATACTACCGTCAAGTATGTCACTTTCCTACTTTGGTATAGCATTTGAAACTTCATTGAAAGGTAAAACATACCAATGCCACCCATGGGAATCTATCTGAATTGCAAAACAAATTAGTTTGAAATATAGAAACTGAATAGGAGAATCTCAATAACACCATCCAAGACGAAGTTTCTTCATTTGCTGTTCTATACTTCTGCTGGACCCCACAGAATTAGATTCCCCTATATCATAGCCACCAACAAGGTGGAATGATAATATCAACCAATGCTATATGGCCAAAGAAGACTCAACATTAGGGAATACATCTTCAATATTAGGAGTATGCAGTAGTGATTTCAACAAAGTGCAAAGATCTATACAGTTGGGCTGATAAGATTGAGGATATAATGCAGGTTGTGAAACTGACAAATAAGACTCGACTTGTACTGATTGAAGTATGAGTGGCACAGGGATATTTGGAGCAAGAGAATATTATATCATCCGGAATCAATAATTGTGTACCGATTCAAATTGCTTGTTTGGAGTCATCCAGCTACCAGCATATTCATCAATTGGAAACTAGGTGTGCAGGGGTCGGAGTAAGATTGTGCTGTAAATCATGATATTGGTTATAGCTATTATAAAATTTGCTCCTGGAGTGTATAGATTAGATTGCAAGATACACCTGCATAGTAATGGGGACTTGGCCGAAATTACTAATAGCCCGGTGAATTAAGCAGCCAAACAGCTCACTATTATTGCTTGAGGAAGTCAACTCTCCCTGTGCGTGTAGTGGGCCAATGAGAGGGGTAACTTTTCTGTGTGCTGTGCCTTGTTGCTTTTAACCACACAGCCACCCACCTAAACCCCCAGCTAGATTATTATGAAATGAAAGATAACTGATAGCAACTTCTATTTATGAATTCCTGTGGCAGTGTGACAAGTTCTGTGGGGCTAAGTTGCATATAAAAAGCAGTACTTTGGACCTTGTGGGAGTATTATCCTCCAGCCCAGCGGCAACCACCTTCCCACTTCCCACCTACCACACCACAACAATCATGAGCAGAGAAGCCATCAGACCTCAGAACCTTAATGTCAACTACCTACCCCCACCTCTTATACCATCATCTTCACCATCCTCACCAAAAATTGTTAAAAAACAAAGTGCCAAGCGTTACATCATGGATGGCCACTCTGGTCCAAAGCGCACCTCCTTGTTGAAAAGTGTACCAATTCATCTTTGTAGAAGAGACACAAAGATCGTATATGTTCAATTGACCATATGCATACGCGTATGCTCTGCCTGACATGAGACACATAACCCTGGTCCTGATTCATATCCACAAACAGTTACAATCTTCATACAAGTTTACATTATCATACAAGACTTCAGACGATGCAGGGACTTCAGATGATGCTGAGACTTCAGATGATGCTGAGACTTCAGATGATGCTGAGACTCGCATGCAACACTCCCCTCTCTTGCAATGATCCATGGAGCAAAATAACAAACAACTTGTGATTTCCATAGTTGCCTTCTTAAAACCCTGCATGAGCATGGAAAGAGTACAACTGTAGCCTGAGAATGGCTATCCATATGAACAAAGAAATCCATATTCCCAAAAGAACAGTGAAAACCTTAAATTGAATCATACATTGACCTCCATTACTATACACCCATTGCTTTTGTAAACTTCGTATGCTTATCCTTACTAAATGCCTTTGTTAATAAATCTGCCACATTTTCATCTGTGTATATGTAAGAGTAGTTGACTATTCTGCGTTTCTGCAGAGCTCGACTATTGTGATAACGAACGTTGATGTGCTTGGTGCAGGCCGTTATGATTCCCGTGGTGATGAGAGCGAGAGCTCCCTGCCTGTTGCAGTTCATTGGCAGCAGTGGTAAGTCTTTGCCGTGAATGTCTGCCTGTAATTGGAGTGATGATTTCGCTTTGCTGTAGGCCTCCAAACAGGAGATAATTTCGGCTTCGAGAGTTGACATGGCGATGAAGCCTTTCTTCTGAGACTGCCATGAGACTGCTCCTTCATTGCTGGAGAGAAACACATGGCGTCCTTGGGATTTGCGGTCAGTGCTGTCATTGGCCCAATCAGATTCTGAGTACCCTACACGGCTATTGTCGATGCAGATGCCAATGCCAATGCCAATGCCATTGCTGATGCCAATGCCATTGCTAATGCCTATGCCGATGCCATTGCCATTGAAATGTAGTCAGAAATCAGCTGTAGATTTCAGGGACGGAAGAACACTCTTGGCAGTAGTTATATCGCTGCTGAATTGCTGCAAAGTGTAATGAGAAAGAGCAGCAACTGCATACGAGCTAACTGGCCGAGTTGGATGTGCTGTGTACATTGGTGTTTCCATGACTGCTTGATAGTCAGTGACATCTTCCAGTGTATTCTCCCCCTGCTCTTCAGCCAAATCCAAATGTACATTGGGGTCCATGGATATTGATATACCATCAGTATGCTCCACGTTGAATCATCTGAGTATTGTAGTGATATAGGCTTAAGACTGAGATTGACCCCAGCACCATCGCGATGGATCTTGATGCCAAGGAATTGGCAGGTCGGGTCTTGATTTGTGATATTGTACCTCTGTGAGTGTTTCGGTTTGACCTCGATCACAGCTTTGGCGGCGGCCTCAGGATATGACATGCAGGTATTGTCGACATTCAGTTGGATTAGAATGTTGTCACTGCAATGATAGACATTATGATCGGCAAGAGATCGTGCAAACCCAAGAGAGTAGAAAAGCATTGATGTCTTTGTGCCATAACTGCGGAGTTTGTTTAATGCCATAGAGAACTTTCCTGAGCCTGACATTAATATTTGGTGTGTGGAGCCCTTCTGGCCATCCATCTGGGAAAGTTATATAGATATTGTCATCATCGATTTCGGGGTTCAGGAAAGCGGTAACTAGATTGAAATGGTTCATATTCCACCCTTATCCCCCAATCAGAGAGATGAGATATCGAAAGGTAGTCAGCTTCCTAACAGCGGCATAAGTCTCACCGAATTCCATTTGCTCATATCCTTTTATGACTAGCCATGCTGTATAACATGTGGACCTGTCAGGATTACATTTAGTCTTATAAACTCACTTAGAGCCAATCAGCATCACATGCAGTTGCCGTGCTTCTTGGCTATTGAGAGCGGAGAGGGTATTATTGAGCAGGGTTGATGTGCTTTCTTCCTCCATGGCATTTTTCCAGTAATCTTGTTGAGGGCTTTCCATAGCTTCCGCTTAGGTGGAAGGGTCTCCAGTGGTTTCTGATGCTGTTAATGCTTCTGCGGAGTCTTTACCTTGACTTCTTGTGACAGGATTCGCTATCAGTGGAGCTGGAGATGTTGGCCATAGTTGGCTTGATTTCTCGATTGCTACTGCCGTATGCCGGGCAGTCTGATTCTCTCAATGGAGACTCCAACTGTGGGCATTTGCTCCTTCTGCTGCCGAACGGTGGGCAGTCTGATCCTGTTGGAAAAGGCGCTGGCTGTGGGTGTTATCTGCTTCCTCGTCAGGAGCTTCATGCATTTGAGATGTGGGACTCTTACCTTTCTACGTGGGTTGGCTATGATATTCTCGTTGAGGATCATCTCCGGTATCTGTTTCTTCAACGTATTTCTTCATCTCCTGATATTCTAAACATGTTGATCTCATCGCATTCATGCTGACACGACATGTGTGCATTTCTTTCTTCGTCCAAGACAACTTCTGATTGGGGTTCTCACCCTCTGCATTTCAGGATCCCATATTCTCCCCGACGTCTTTGAGTCGTATATGTAGCCTACCATCATGCAGGACATTGACCTTCGACTGAATTTGACTTTGCGTTGTACCTCGGTGATCAGTCTGCTGGTGTAACCTCTGAATCAACATAGGTTGTGAAATGAATTTTCACACGATATCTTGTTGCCTTCAGCATTGTGCATAAATTTGGCAACTCAATGTAGCATCTCGTATGGTGTTTCATATGGTTCTTGATAGCCATGGTAGTCCTTCTTTCTTTTCAGGCCTTAATTCGGTGATCTTCAATAGAGAAAGACTGTGGTATTAACTGCTTCTTCCCAGAACTGAATGGGAGCCTGGGCGTCAATCATCATTGCCCAAGCTTTTTCAGTGATTGTAGGGATCATTGATTCAGCAACACCATTCTTATGATGAGTGAATGGAGGGCTTGGCTCATATGTAGTACCTCGGGCCGCAAGTACAAGTCGGAAAGTCTCATTGTGGTATTCTCCCCATCCATTATCGCACTGGAATAGCTTGATCTCGTGTCCCATTCTCTCTTCTCAGACCTGAAATGACTGGTAGGGGGATGTGCAGGTCTCGGCATTCTGTTTTGGTAGCAGCCATACAGATGTCTACCTCCAGTAGTCTTTGATGAATAGTATATATTATCGATCGTCTGCAAGGATTAGTGCAGAGAAGGGACTGCACACATCCGAATGTACCAGTTCAAAGGGCTTTATGGTGCGCTGGACTGGCACCCCAATGAACTTTCCCTTGTGCTTGGCCTGGATGCAGACTGTGCACAGAGAATCATCATGTGGATATCCGCCAATCACAGATTTCATGGCAGTAGAATTCATATGGGCTAGTCGTCGGTTCAATAGTCTTGACTAGGGGATTGAAAGAGACTTTCGAGTAGGCTTAATTTTGGCTACAACAGGTGCTCTTGATGACCCGACAGTAGGTTCAATTAAAGGTGCTGCGATTAGTACTCTTGGCATTGCACTGTCTTGCTTTCTCTTTCCCCAGTTTTCGGTAGTCAATGATGGGAGTGTGGTTGCGGGGACAATCATACATATGCCATTCATTAGTTTTCTGGCGAGGGTGTAGGAAGATGGCGAAGTTATGGAGCACAGTCCATTCTGAAATTTAGTTGTATGCCGGCCCAAATCCAATTGGTTAATCGATAGAAGGGAAAGGCCAAAAGCAGGAATATGGAGGGCTTCGATTTGATAGCCCTGTATGACATCGATGAAACCGTATTGTGCCACTATAACTCAGTTGTTGTCTGCAAGTGTGATTACTATACAAAGTGAGAGCTTTTTGAATGTTCAGAACCTGCTGCAGTCATTGCAGATGTGGTGTGGCGTTCCAGAGTCAATGACCCACTTTGGAGGGGGGATGGTGGCGGCGGTGGCCAGAGTACAAGCAGTTATCCAGAACGGATCGCAGTCTCCGGTCGTAGTGAGAGCTGCTGTATTAGTGGCAATCTTCACTCTCCACCACTCCTTTATATATTTGTAGGAGATGCAATCAACTTTGACATGGACTGGGAGCCTGCACTGCAAGCAAATGCACTTATCGTTTCCGTTGTTTCCTCCCTCCTGAGCGTCTTTGCATTTTCTGTGTACATCTGTAGTATCGCTGTCAATTTTGCAATAGGTGCACATACTTTCGTGGCTGTCTCCAGTTCCACCACTTCCACCGTGTCCACCATGTCCACCACCTCCACAATCTCCACCACACCCACTGCCTTGGCCTCCGCCACAGTAACCGCCACGTTGGGAGAGAATGGTAGCCCCCATGAATGCATCTCTGAGTCCTTTGGTGAGACTGGCTGTGGTTTCTTCTTTTAGGAGGTGATGTATGGCATCTTCGGGTGTACATAGAGGCCTTCTACGATTTAGGACCATTACCATCATCGCAAACTGTGAGGGCAGTGATGTGAATAATTCTGTGCGGAAATTGTTGTACGGTGTCCAGTGTCCTGTGTCCTGAATCTCTCTATTGACCTAAACTCACTGACTCTCGCTAAGTCTAATTGACACATACACAAGAACTAAAGTGCATGCGGCTCCGCCACGCACAACCCTAAACTAACCCACGTGATGACCGCACTCAAACCCGTCCCCACACTCCTCCAGGGCGGTATCACGACAGTAAGCGTTCAACTCTAAAGAAAACAAAGGTTGAGCTTTGCCTGAAGCTCCTCCCAAACGAGATCATGCCCAGAATTCCTCCCGAACGATCAACCGTGCCTAGAGCTCCTCCGAATCAATCAACCGTGCCAAGAGCTCGTCCGACGCAATCATCCCCTCACTCGAAATCTCTTTCCTGCAACTTCCATATCCAGCCGCTTCACATCCAGTCGGATAACCCTCCAATCTGGCGTGCCATGCCCACAAGACTTCCTCCACCTCGACCTAGACCTTGACTTTGACCTCGAGCACTGTCTGTTGGCGATTTGTCGTATATTTCGATTCCATAGCCATTGACTGGGATAATCGGCAATCCTCGATTCATAAGCCGTGGTTGTGACAGCGAGTTGTGTGCTCCTTCGACATGCAAGACGTTTCTCACCACTACGTCATGTATATGGTGGCGGCCTCCACGTAGTCGAAGTCTCAGTCGTACATCTCCATGTCTGATGGCTTTACCTCCTACACTGCCAGCAAAATCGCGAATCTGCCGCTTTTCTCGCTTGGTATACTCCGTCTACCTTTCGAACTTTCGCTGATCTCCACAAATGTGAGTAGTGGTGGCACAATCCAAGTACCAGCTCTCCTTCGATGGACTCTTTCCGTTCGTAACTGTCATCCAATAGTTCTCAATTGAGGTTGTCGTTGCTGCCGCTGTCTCTCTTGGTGCTGCGCTCTCCACCGGTGCAGTGCTTAGACAATTCCGTGCAATGTGCCCTTTCTTATGGCATCTGTAGCACTCCTGAATATCCCTCCGATTGGTGGGGCGACTTGCATGCTTCGCATTGTTTGAACTGCTACTATCGCTGTCACTGCCGCTACCAAGGGTCTTCCAGGACTTCCGAGTCTACTTCGATTTCCGCTTCTCGCTCTTCGTCTGCAAACTTGAGAACATGACTGCCACCTCCGAATGATCTTCCTTCTGTAATCGTGCTTCGTGGGCTTTCATCTCCATAACAACCTCCTCCACTTTGTCAGCGAAGGTGTCGATCTTGTCGTACATCAACTGGGTGAAAAACCTCCAATCTTCAGCCTTCGGTTCACCCTTCATCGGGTAATAGGTGTGCTCACTCTTCGGGATTGTCCCGGTCGAACTCTCCGTACAGAGGTTGAAGTCGTTCCCATACCCCTGGATCTTCGATGCGTACTCCTGTACACTCTCGCAATCGCTGAACCTAACAGCTCGCATTGCATTTCGCAAAGCCCACACATTCAGCTTCACCTTCGATTTGTAGTGCTCCTTCAGTTGATCGCACAGCGCCTTCGCATCTTTCTGAATGCCATATTGCTGCTGCAATGACCTCTCCATCGCGAGCAGAATGGTTGACCGTGCGATTCCATGCTGCTTCTTCCATGCTTTAAACTCTGTCCCGTCCGTCACGTCCGGTGCTTTCTCTGTACTGTCGACAATGCCATGAACCTGCTTCTGCTCCAAGAGTATTTCAATTTCCAATCTCCAGCTCTTGTAGTACGTACCATCAAACTTCTTAATTGAGATCACTGTCGATTCGGCCATCTTCATTACGAGTCGAGTCAATCTGTACTCCTCCGAGACAGTGTTGATGATGCCGCAATTCGAGTCGCGTTCGTCAATTTAGCGAAGTTCCCGGGCTCATAATCTGTTGTACGGTGTCCTGTGTCCTAAATCTCTCTATTGACCTAAACTCACTGACTCTCGCTAAGTCTAATTGACATGTACACAACAACTAAAGGGCATGCGGCTCCGCCGCACACAACCCTAAACCAACCCGCATGATGACCGCACTCAAACCCGTCCCCACAGAAATTGAGATCTGTAATTACGTCATCTGTATGGTCCAGTTGTATGCGGTTATTACTGAGCTTGGTGAAGTATACTCTAAGTAGTTATTCCTCCTTAGGTCGGCAAGCATTGAACTGGTGAGGAATGTCTAGTCTGCCGATATAAGATCTGGCGGTGTTCAGGCTGGTTTCTAGTAAGTTCCACATGTTGTAAGGATTTCTTATACCTTTCACAATGCACAGTGCTTCGGGGGAACACGACAGTCTGATTAACGATGTACTCATGGCTTCCCTGTCCTTCCAATCATCACAGCTGTCATCGGGGTCGAGATCGAGAGGCTGTGGCTCAGGATCATCTCTGGTGACGATGACATATGCTCTCTTGGCTAACTAGACAAGTATTATTTCATCTCTGCAATGGTCGTAGTAGGCGTGAGTGAGCTTAGGGATGTCGCCCCATTTAGTTTTGTTAAAGGTGGGTTCGGACGAAGTCATTGTGAGCTGGTCCAGTTGTTATTGAGTTTTGGTGCAATTTATGCGGTTGTTGCTAGGGCGATGAGGTTTAGGGTTCTTGAGGCTCTTTTGGAGATCATGATAAGGATTGTGAGATTTTTAGAGAGTAGGGATAGCCAGGCTCATAACCTGTTGAACAGTGTACTAATTCATCAATCTAGAAGAGACACAAAGACCGTATATATACAATATACCATATGTGTACACATATGCACTGCCTGACATGAGATGCATATCTCCGGTCCTGATGCATATCCTCATACAGTCACAATCTTCATACAAGTTTTCATTCTCATACAAGACTTCAGACGATGCTGGGACTTCAGACTATGCTGAGACTTCAGACGATGGTGAGACTTCAGATGATGCTGAGTCTCCAGACAATGCTGAGACTCATATGCAATACTCCTCCCAACCACCACCACCACCTACAGTGGTACAGTACCAACTTGTGATTATACCTGATGCGTCTTCACCCGTTACTGAAGCTCCACCAGCAATGCTCAACAATGACGATAATTATATCTCCTTAAATGAGGTATATACTCAGCCAGCTGGGTCGATCACCACCAATCACTCAGCCAAGCTGTGCAAGAAAACACTGTAAATATCAGTTCAAAATTTCACAGATCTTCTTGAGCTTCCCACATTCCACCCTTTGCAATATATTGTCACTCCTAACACATCGTGGAACGGATTGCCTATCCCGTTCTCTGAGCTGAAACCCAATTCTCTTATTCCAATCTTCATTCTATTTCTTACCACCTCCATTATGGGACAGCTTGTAGCCAATACCAAATCCTATGCCCAGCAGCAGCTTTTTGGGTCAGCGAAGGAGCAGCAATGTTTCTGGTAGCCAGTTACTGCTCAGGAGCTTGATCTCTGGCTGGCAACTCAAATTCATATGGGTTTGATTAGAATTCTGTCTGATAAGAACTGGATGAAGGATGGAGTTTACCTTCCCAACCATGGATTATCACCTGCTGCCTACCTTGGCAAGACTCGCTTTCAGGAGATCTGCCGCTTCTTCCAATTTTCTCCATACAATTCCCCAACTGAAACTTTTAAAAGACCACCTTATTGGCAATCAAAGGTGCATATTCTACTGGAGCAGCTGCAGTTGTTGTTGCAGCAGTGCTGAGTACATGGCAGGAATATTACTATTGATAAAGCCATGATTCTATTCACAGGCAGATCTATTCACATTCCAAAGATGCCAAACAAGCCAATTAGTCAAGAATATAAGGTTATCTGCCTGGCAGACAAGGGCTAGATCAGAGAATTCCACCAATTATCAAATGCAGTTAGAGGGTATCCTGTTGATGCAGAATCCCATCCGCTAAATTTTCCGGATGCTGGAAAGATGGTTTACCACTTGGTGAGACATTTTCACAGCAGGCATCGAAAGGTCTCCTTCAATGTGTACACGGACAACATCTTCACAACACAACCTCTGGTGGCAGAGTTCAGTCTGATGGGGATAGGAGTATGTGATACATGCAGGCAGCAGTTTTGAGGATTCCTCAAAGAGCCAAATGTTAGAACAAATGCACAATTTCACTATCATTTTTGAAGTGGAGCTGTTAAAGATGGGGTTGCAACCTTGCTATGGATGGACAGTTCTCCTGTTACCATGATGTCTACAATATACCCTCTAAGAGGTGAGCATTCACCGGTGCTGGGACTGAGAAAACATCCAGGCAACAAGGGAACCAATGTAATACAGGGGTGCATAATCCCAATAATCAATACAGCATAAATTGGGACTAAGTATAGCCGCCTATTTTAGACACTCCTTTTTTCCCTGTCTTGGACTAAGACTTAACCTCTTGGCCTTCACCTTCCAAGACCTCCCAATTCCACTCGCTCTGAATAGGTGTTACCAGATTCTTGTCCAAGTATCATGTCTCTCCGCAATGAAATCATTCCTCAACATATTCTTTGACTGGTCATGCCCCTGTACACATATATCGATCCACCAGATAGCCAATACCGATGGAATGTACAAAACGCAATACCACTATGCAGATGTGGATTGAATATTGCTCTTCCAACTGGCAAACTAGATCTCTGAAGAACACCACTTTCTTCTGGAGTGCACATTGCAATCGTGTCAGCCTGTGACCAGGCATAGAAGGTTAGGTCATGAAGATGTGAATGGAACACAATTTTGAAAGTCTATAGATAGAATTCTTGATAATGTTTTACGATCGTCATTGGTATTCTGATCGTTCACTCTGCATTGCTGCATCACCTTGTTTTTCTCATGGCCGGAGCAATATAATATCTGTATAGTCATCCTCGAGAGTTTGTACACCCATACATTGATGCGATGTCTACCATGCTCATGATTGCACTATTGCAGTCACATCATGCCTTGTCTGGACATGCCCGTTCACAATATGCATCGCATCCCTGTAGGTCATCGTGTTCAGACTGCATGGTTTCAAAGCATTACACTCCTGATATGATTCAGGTCATCAATTGCATGATATCATGTCAGACAATGTGACAAATCGAAAATTATCTTAGACCTCATCCAGTCCGCATGCTTCAGCAGGTGGATCATTAAGCAATTATAGTCGGCACTGCTTGTTTCAAATTAACGTCTCACCTTAAAGGCTATTAGCCTTGTGTCATAAATTCAATCAGTGACCAATCAATACTATACCCACGTTGAACCTGAAGCATCAGCTCATCTGAAAACCAAGACTGGTGTTGCAATGCATACTTACTCAAATCAATGACCAGGGTTGCTTCAGGCCTCTTATCTTGAGCCAAAATCTTCATTCCAGCAGTCACGTCACCCATGGGGGCTGGAGCATTCTCGATGGCTGGAGAGTGCCATGGTTGTTCTTATCACCTAACGCAATAACCCAAATGACCCACGTACTCACATATACATTATCAACTGCTGTGCTCATGCGTCAGGGTAATCCCCAGCCCAATCAAGCATATCCCACTACTGTCCTACATATTGAATGTGGTTGAATACAATGTGCACCACTGAAATCATTGTCTCCTGGTTATGGTGACATAGCAGCATCATCAGAAGTGAATACACTTAGAAATGAGACATGGCTGTTCAATCAACATGTGACTCAGGTATCGATCCGGTAAAGTCCACTTAACTGGCTTACTTCTGATGTCATGAATGGACATTATGCATATCACGTGACAAGACTGACAGTCACTCCATGATATATATTCATTTCACTATCGCAAGAACCACTATCGCTAGTAAAAGAAAACTCTTACCACAATGCAAGTGGAGCAAATTCAACATTTCTTGCTAGTGAATGCCCAAAACTGTATGATATACCTGTTATTGTTGATGGCTACAACCAGCGCAAGGTGGGTTTGGATGTGGCTAACCAGTATCGAACCTATTTTGATACACAGCTCATATCCAGAAGCAAATGGTATCCACTTTTCGAATGGATTCTGGAGACAGCCTTGTTTAATAGCCATATATTCTATCGAGATCATCCAGCAAACAAAGGGTGCAGTGTGGAGCACTTTCACTCCTGTCTCGCCACTGTACGTGACCTTCTGCAAGCTGGAAGTCCTTTAACAATGAAAAGTTCCTTTGACATTGCGGCATCACACAGTATCTCTCGGTCGGCTCCCACCACACAATCTGCCTTGCCCCCACTGCCAACGATGCTAGGGTTCAAGCACACACCACTTCCTCTCTGCCCGAAGGTAACAGGAATGCATTTCCCACTTTGGTTGGAGAGTTGAGTAGATTGTTTCCTTTTCAGGTGGAGAAGAAGTCAGGGTGGTAGTGGAGATTGCATGAAAACTAGTGTAAAGTGTGAGGACTGCAATGAGGCTTTATGTTTCACACCCAAACAAAATTGTTTTTATGAATTTCACCATATGAAGAGTATTTTCATTCATTCTAGGGGTATTTGGCTAGATTGTGGTTGCGTGATGTGTATTGTAAATGCTGGCCTATTTGTGGGCCCAAACCCCATTACTGGCACAGGAATATACCTTTTAGAGTATTGTTGTAGTTGGTTTCACAACTTCAGAAGCATTGAGGAGCACCTGAATATCATATCACAGTGCCTGACAGCACTCCGCTTTACATTGAGCCCATCAGGCAGTATCTAGGAGTACATTAAAAACTTGCTGTGGCTGTTCAATATTCCCCAGTAGTTTACTTATAACTTCCAAACAATTTGGCATTTTCTGGATATGCTGCTATACCTACAAGTTACTATCTACCCAACTCCGCAATATATCCAGTGGGCTTCTAAATGTTGAGGGAGATTATTGATAAATACCCACCCCTGATAGTTTGCCGTTTATATTCAGATCTGGAAATTATTTCTAGTTCATTATGGAGACAGTAATCATATTACCATTTCCAGTTGTATAGTTCAATATGCTAACTGGTACTACAATCTGTACTACTTTCTGCAATACTGCTAGTTATCCTCTATAATCTTCCATCTCTTACTGGATTTACTCCACTGCCAATTCTACCACCAATATCTTTTTTGCCTTGTATTGTCCTCTATGCACTTCTCTATCATCACCCACTTATTATCACTGCACCTCTATTTCTGGTTTTGTATTTCTGATTATGCATCCCTCTGTCATATTGAAGTATGCCGCCCATATATTATTCAAGAAAGAAATGTATCTTTTCCTCTATCCATATCAGCCTAGGATAAGAATTTGATTTTCAAGAGTTTCATTGTTGTAACCATCACACTTCGCTTGTTGTGGTGGTTTCTGGAGCTAGAATTCTATATTATTCACTCTTACTTCTCGGGATGTGAGAAAGCGATATCTGGATCATGGTATTTGGTACTATAATTACTGTTCAAATCTGCCTTTACTCTATTGTTTAGTAGGAGGATTGTCTTACTCTGTTACAGTTACTATCATGTTATACTGTATCATGATATTAGTTGATTTGTTTGTTTTTTAGTACATTATACTCTTATGAATACCATATTAATATATCTGTATAAGTTATACAATAACTGACTTTATAGTGGAAATTGTAGATCATGACAATTTCAACTGCCAAGAATTAATTCTACCCAGATTTAATAATCCACAAAATTAATAAGTTACTATACTATTATTACAATATCTGCCATTTGAACTGTATAGTCTATTCCAGGATAGTTACAATTGCAATTTGTATCAGTTTATTAAACTAAGCCACTTATATCAATTGAAGTATACGAACAAATATTTAAGTTGTTTATTTCAGTTAGGATATATCAGCTGAAAATCGTCATGCAAATAAAAGTCATCTTGTTAGCTGCCAGAGATATTTTGTTACATGACTACTGAGAAGACTTTAGAAATTACAATGCAATGTAACTATCTATATTAAAAAATCAATTTCTTGTATAACTAAAAACATGTGCAAAAGTGCAAAATAACCAAAGAATGTACTATGTACATACACACATGTCCGGCTTATAGCAAGCTGCCCATGTACCCCTGTGCAACATGCAGGCTGTAGTCAACTTAGTCCATTCAAAGAGCTGTATGTGAGGGCCTATGAAAGTGTACATCACAGGTGGCTGGTGATGGATTGATGCTTATCATTACTGCTTAGCCATTATAGCAGTACTGAGTCCACTGCAGATCCCGCTGCTACAATGGAGCCAGCTTGAAAACCTTCTTCAGGGCCAGCATTTGATGGACATAATTGAGAGCCAACATGAGAAAGCCACGTATTGGCAGAAGTAGAGTTTTTTACTAGAAGCTGTTGGCCAATGGAAAACTCTGAGTTTCTGGAAGCTATAGCTAATTGAAGGGTCTAGGTATGTTGAACCTTTGATGCTAACTTTGACATAGCCAACAGAGTTGTCGAAGTGCTTCTGATACTATGAACACCGTCACAGACACTATCACGATAGCCCTTATTACAATTACCATTATTACTGTTGCCATCATCACGATCAGCGCTTGGCGAAATGCACACACACATAGTTTCAATTGGTGGTAACATGGCTGTAAACATTTCTCAATAATCCGAGTGGGAGATCTGCCCTCCCTATGATTCAATCATTTACCATTTTGGCAGAATTTGTAGCTGCTATTGTCAACCCCATGAGTATGAGGCATTGTGAGATGTCATCGTGGTAGCCACACTAAAGATATGGTTTAGTCTCTGACATTTGCTGACATCATGATTTTGGCCACCATATACTATCCACCACCTACCATTGTTCATCTGCCTCCAAGTTGCTAGTGCCAGGCACTAACTATTTAGAATGTCTGTGGATCAATCACCCAGAAGCATACTGTGGAGCATATACTCCAGTGAGATTGGTAGTGTTTTACCTCTTGAGAGTGTACTTGAGAATGTGGTGCCAAATAGGCTATGAGTATGCCTTATGGTACAATTGGAAGTATCCTTGTGAGTATACTCGGAAAGGTACTTCAGAGTGTACTCAGTAGTGTACTTGAGTGTTTCTTGACTGTATTCTTGGGAGAATACAGTCAAGCTGACACCATTTGTACTATTGAATAGACATAGGGGAGATCTTGAGAGCATCCCTGGAAGTGTACTTGGGAACTTACTGAGTGGTATACTTGGCTGCCTACTCAGTGTGTACTTGGCAGCATCCTGACAGCTTATGTTTGAGCATAAGTCAAGCAGACTAAGATTGTCCGATCAAAAGCATGTGGCAGTGTACAGCCAAGTATCCAGCAAATGTGCCGTTGAGTGCATGTGAGAGTGTCTGTTATATCTTTAGAATTGGTTATGGTTCCAGGGTCATGAACAATCACTCTACAATGCTGTCATGTGGCGATCGATTAAGGTTCATCAATTCTAAGCCAGTACTATCAGCACACTAATAACTGCCAGGCACAAATTCCTCGACCACATCATCACTACCCACCCTCCTGTGTTGTCATAATCGTGGTGGTGAGTTGATTCAATGCAAATACACATCGCTATATTCTCTCTAGCTCAAGTTGTAGAATGACGCCAGCTATTGTCACATCTATATGGAGTAACTCTCGATTGGCATCAGCTATGGCCAGTGGGATAGAGATCCTTGAGTATGTTATGAACGAAGGCTATTTGAATGGTATAAAGAGATAGATGGTCCGGAAGACAACTGTCCGATCGATACCAATCACTCCGGAGATGTATATCAGAAGAGCACTGTTGATTCCAACACACTGGCGGATTGAGGGGATACCATTTGCTTGGAGGCAGTTCAGGGTGACTGATTATCAGGGCAAGGGGATTGAAAAATGAGAGAATAGTGCGCATTTATCTAGAGAAAAGCATAGTTAGAATTAGCAGTTAGAGTGCAGAGGAAAGACATATAAATACCTCTCCATTCTCCTCTGGTATAGATGGCAACCTTCTCACGACGGAGAACATGCCTTAACAATTAATTGGGCTTGGAATGCAATTCTACATTTAGTCTAGTATGATTACTTTCTACACCTGAGTGAAGCATCAAAGTGAATCTCCTTTGAGTTCTGGTATAAGTCCAATACCAAGTCCAACAGTAAGACAAAATAGAGGGATACCTAGAAGAGATACTTCTAGTTGAGTGTATCCTGGAGTCAATTCCTCCCATGTTACAGTGTTCTTGAGAGTATGCCCGGAAGTGTGTTTGAGAACATATATGGATCTGTACCTGGGAGCATACATTGGAGCATCCTGAGAGCTTACTTGAGAGGGCAAGTCAGTCAGGCAGGGAGTGTGTCATAGAAAGTATTTCAGAGCATGGATTGAAGAAGATTAAGAGTGTGCAATTGAGTGCAATCCGAAGTATCATTCAGAGCATACTTGCAAGCATACTGTCAGGTGTATCTGGCAGCTTGCTTCATGTTTGTTAAATGCAATGTAATGCATAGTATCCAGCATATGAATTTGTATGTTTATGGCAGTATTGTAGTCAATGCATAGGTTCATAGGACATTATACTACCACATGTCATGTATACTATGAATTGCCATCCCAAAAAACCTGCTCCATAAGTTACATATTATATAAGATTATTTTTCCTGGTGAAACACAACTAATATTGTATATTATAATATTTCATCAACAAAGTTTAAAATGGTCTACAAGTCAAGTTAAAGTTTTCTGGATACTCCAGTCAGCCTGAACAGATTTACTACAATATTTTAATTATTTGCTATTAGGCTACATGAATAGCAAACTGCTCTTAGTTAGGGTAGATGTATTCTACAATTCTTTTGGATGAACTAAATAGTTCGGAGGTGGACTCCATATACAAATGAACCTTTACTTGTCATATCAGCAAATTACACATCAGCCGAACCCATATTTCAGGTGTGTGACAGATTTTGAACTTGGCCAAGTATTCTCACATCTGTAGTTAATAGAGATTTAGGTGTTATAACCAAATGCTATGTTATTTTTAATATTTATCTTTAGTAGACATTGTGTTTTACAATTACCAGAAGTTCTACTAAATTATACTATAGTATGTATTGTCACTCCACATCTATCTTGAAATGTCCATTGAGTTAATCTGACATCCAACAGTGCATGAGTAGAGTCAGAGACATATCTGGAAATTGGGAGATGCTACATTAAGACATACACATCAATACTTCAATAGGGTGAAATTGAAGATTATGATGTAGTCACTATTAACATGAGCTTTCAGACTGGAATTAGAGAAAATTGATGATACATTTCAAGGCCACAATAAACCAAGTTTGAATATGCTCTTCCATTTTGGATTTGTGCAAACTTGGAGAGTGTAATTGTGTGAAATTGGAGATGCACTGTAAATCTGTAGTCAAGTGGATTTTGCAACATTCTTGTTTGCAGTTATTCAGAAAGATTGTTGATACAGTTGGTGGTGATAATTGAACAATGTTGGAGTTGAAGTTCAAGGATGTGACTGAGTCTGGTGTAAGCAACCGTTCAATTTTCGGACCGTTTGTACTATAGCAGTTCCAAGAAATCCCGGAACCAGCCGGTTCAGTTCCGGATTTTGGCAAACGGTTCCCTCAATTAAGTCCACCAATATTGATTAGAAAATTTACAGCTTGGTATATGAAATATGCAGCTTTGCATGGCGCATCTTTTGGTGGTCTCCAATGTTCGATATCTTTAAACCTCAGCAAGTGGCTTTAAGAATACAGTCATTTTTGGTCCGGAAAAGATGTTTTGCCCTACTGCTTGCTGAATTTTAATGATATCGAAAATCGGAGACAACTAAACGATGCGCCATGCAAAGCTGCATATTTCACATACCAAGCTCTAAATTGTCTGATTAATATTGATGGACTTAATTGGGCAGTTCGCTTATAATGTGAATGATTTTTGATGTGGTATGGCTGTTGTTATGCAGACCTATAAAACCGGCCAGTTCCAAATATGGAAGCGTTGCTAACACTAACTGAGTGAAATTGAACTGGCACTGCGGGGTACTGTTTCGGTAAATCTGAAGTTATTGTAGCAGGTAGTGTATCAAGTACACTTCAGAGAGATCTACGAAGTAGTTAATCCATCAGATGTGGACCAAGAGGGAAATACAATTGAGATAGAAATATGACACATGGGTGACATTTTTATTGTTAGAAGATTGAGAGTGAAGTACAAGACGATACCATATAATAGAAGCATCCAGATGCGATACTTGATGTGCGTACAAGACAGTCAATCTTGGGTTGATACTAAACTGCGAGTAATTTTATGATCATGGCATAAGGAGGTAGAATGAGATCACTAAGTATGATATTCTCTACTGACAGCTGGATTGTAAACAAATGAGGCAGAGATGGATAATGGAGATGAGTGCAGTTGGAAAATGTTTATGAGAAACTGGAAATTAACAGAATTTTGAATGTGAATCAATGTACAGTATCCAATATCACACATACAACACCTGATTCACCTGTTATATTGAAATCAAATACATTTTCCATCAAATTATGCAGCTCACATGCTGCTTTGGATATCCCTCTACATTGTCCTATATCATCTTCATTGTTATCCACCATATCTATCTTTCTGCTTCCCAACTCTACCACTTTCAGTTTATACACAGCCTTGTTATGTATCCCCCTCCCTCATTTCACCTCAAAATCACAAGTTAACACTCACTTCTACATCCACAAAAAATTGGAACTGTTTTCCACCCAGTCTGTTCTCATTATTACAGAAATATTGCATTCCATGAATGCAGTTGCAGCATGCAACCTGCCCCTCAATGAATTGATTCCCTGTAGTTAGCCCTCCATGAGCAGAAAGGTAAAGTAATTACTTGTCAAATGTCTACAGTTGTAACTTTACCTACAAATTGAGTGACAGTACTAGTTGCTACTCTCTCCAAATCGACTACATCCAGATTCACCATCCTCAATTAGCCCTCCAAATTTCACTTAATTACTGTATTCAAAGTGCATCTCTATATTTCCATGTTAGTTTCCTGTAAGTACTTATCTGAATTCACTTAACATGTCATCCCAGTGAATTTCTACAGTAACACAATTATGACCTTCAAGTGTATCACCAAACTTACTCAATTTTGCTTCTCCGATTGTATCTCTGTGCTCACCACATAGTAGCATCCAACTTGAGCTCAAAGTTGACAGAATCACTATTCTAATGCACATCTCTCAGTTCTACCATGTACAACATACTTGTATCAGTCAATGGAAATCATCAACAAAATTTGTTGTTGTCTCTGGAAGCCCCTTCGAATATTTGGGAGTTGTTGGACCAGAATCCCAGGGTGGACAAAGCACGGAACTGACTGGACAGATGCAGCACGCTTCACATGCACTGTGGAGTGCCGGCACAAGCTCTTCATGGATATAGAAGGTCTGGTAATAACCAGGAAAGCAACTGGGAGCACCGACATCAAGCCAGGGAGTGGCTGGAAGAGCCAGCAAAAAGTCCCAGAGTGCCATTGACACACCTGGGAGTGCAGGAGAAATCCCTGAAAGTACTGATGAGAAGCATGAGGCCACCTCAAATCACTGTGGAGCAGTCTGGGAAAAACATCTTGTTTTGAAACGTTGCCAGTGTGCATGGAAATCACAGATAATCCTTATTGTTCAACAATTATCAAAACTCATGAATTCAGTGTTTATTCTCAGCTAAGTATCCATGTATATGTATATGTATATAGCTACCCATCAACACACAGTATGACTGGATGGGCTGCAGGTGGTGCATGAGAGCAATTCAAGGTGCACCTGAAGATGACAATGAAGTGAATACAGAGATACACGTTGAGGCTGTAATCGAGCAAGTTTCACGATTTACTGGAGGTCAAGATTCACCATGTTTGGAGATTCACTTGGAGGCAATGATTGTGCAAAGTTGGAGTCCAGAATTGAACAAGGTGGGACATACACTTGGAACCCATGATCAGGAGAACTTTGATATACACTGAGAATCCATGAACAAGGGAACCTGCAAGTCATACTCGAGCAACCATATACACTGCGATGCCATCAACATGCGAGATTCGAGTAGTACATTGAGGCAGTGAATGGAATGTGCCCTGGGTGCTGCAACTATATTCATCAGTTAGTTCTCTTGCAACCGAGGGAATGTGACAATGTGATATCAAGTTGGAGCATTCATCGAGTGTGTACAGGTGGCAGTTGATTGAGTCGCAAGGCACAGGTTAGGCTGATGTTACATCCCCAGTGTCAACTTCGAACCATCAGAATGAAGGGAAGACAGACAATTTGTGGTGATTGCAGAAGGTGATAATGAGTCATAATCATGGCTAGTGTTAGCAATGGTTCCGGACTTTCAGATCAGGTTCAGATTAGAATACAATCCAAACTGATGTCAAATTGGCAGTCTGGATGGTGAATACAAATGAACCATCAATTCAGGTACAATTCAATGGAAATCACCCAATCCAGTGGAATTGGGCGGGTTGTCAGTGGATCTTCCTGAGGGTCAATCTGTAGATTCATATAATGCTCTTGTTGTTGCTGTTTTATAACAGTATATTACCAAAATTGCTAATTCAACATCCAGTAACCTCTTTTTGAATGTTTTGCAGTTTGAGATATTGATTATTTGGCAATCCATGTTTTTCCTTTTATGTTTTCAATTTTCGCCTGGAAAGGCAAATAATAATTCGGTTAGAAGCTGCAGTATCAGCGTTATTCCTTGATTACGCCATATGCAGAACCAAAGATTGTTGATACTCATTTTAATGATGCGGTAACTTACATATCCGGTACTGTTTTTCGTGCATAGGCCAAAATTATTTCACATATGAATTATTGCCACATAGTGACACTTAGATTACTCACGAAGCAAGACCAAAAATCTTTCCTACTCCATTGACGTGTATTGTCGGAATTGGGCAGGGAGTGTGTAGCTATTCATTTTACCGCTGAAGGTAGCCAATTCATCATTTATAGATGTTTGCAACCAATCGCCTGTTAGATTACCCATGATGGAAGCCCAGATAATGTTCAAGTTCCATTAACACTCAATTTCAGGATGGGGCAGCGAGTGTATTGCTATGGTTTATGTCAATACGGGCAGCCAATACGTCATGTCATACTGTTTCTGACTAATTACCAGTTAGATTACCGACAATGGAAGACCAAAAATCATGTATGCTCTACTGACCCTCATTTTCAGGATGGGGCAGTGAACACACAACTATTGTATTTGCTTTTAAAGGCAGCCAATAACTCATTGATAGATGTTTCCAACCAATTGCCACTTAGGATACCATAGATACAAAGAGAAAAATATTTGATGATGTATTGATCTGCATTTTCAGCATGGGGCAGTCACCGTGTCACTTTCTCACTTCCCTTTACAGGCTACCAATATGCCAGTTATGGATAACAATAACTAAAGAATATTTCAATTACAAAAGTTACAAGACCAATAATCGTTGACGCTCTGCTGATGCTGATTTCAATGTATTCTGCATTCAAAATCTGCTGTTATCGATAATTATATACATAACTGTTTCAGCATATTGTTTGCCTTTGTGACTGATGCAGACTCAGCCCTTTGGCAAAGCGAAGCCCAGGATTATTGCTGCACTGGTTGGTCTCATTCAATTGAACTTTATGCATAAGCAACAACTCTAGTATCCGTCAGAAACACCCGGTTGTTCGGGACGGCTCTGAAGGCTCTGAGGGAACATCGTATCCTCTGACGGAGAATTACACGCATCCCGTCGCCCAGGTGATGGGTCCCAGTTCACTGTACTGATGTGGTGGCCATCAGGTGCACCTGGGAGAACGTGCGAGCATGTTGAATCACTGTAGAGGAGTCCGGGAAAATCATCTTCTTTGGGAATGCTGCGGGTGCCCCTGGAAATCATAGCTACAGCTTATCGTTCAACGATTTTCAAAACTTATTCATTCAGTTTGAATTCTCATATATGTATCTATGTAGCTCTATAGCTACCTAGCTACACACAGTATATCTGGACTGGCAGGACGCGGTGATTGAGAGCAATTCGAGGTGCGCCTGAAGATGGCAATTGAGTGTGCTCAGAGATACACTCCGGGGCCGTGATCGAGCGAGTTTGGAGATGCGATTAGAGACCGAGATTGAGTGAACTCAGAGATGCACTGGGAGGCTGTGATATAGTGAGTTTGGAGATGCCATTTGAGGCTGTGTTCGAGCGAGTTTGGGGATGCACTTTGAGGCGATGATTGAGCGAGTTTGGAGAAGCAATTGGAGACCGAAATTGAGTGAACTCGGAGACCGAATGGGAGGCCGTGATTGAGTGAGTTTGGATATGCCCTTGGAGGCCGAGATTGAGTGAACTCAGAGATGCACTCTGAGATGTGATCGGGCAAGTTTAGAGATGTACTTGCAGCATCCTATGACTGAGGGAGATTAGAGGAGTACTTGGAGGTGGTTGATCTAGAGGCAGTCGATGAGAGGCTCGCCAGGTGCTGAGACTCTATTCATCTGTTAGTTAACTCGAAACCGGGGGAATGTGACGAGGTGACTTTACCTTTGAAGCTCTTATGGAGAACTGGCTGGTGGCAGTCAATCTGTAGGGAGATATGCCGGAAGCTGAAGCTACATTCAGGAGTCAACACCAAATTGAGAGAATGAAGGGACCACAGACAATCTTCGGTGTATGCTGTACTTGGTGTATGGTGCATTCGGCGTATGCCGCACTCAGGGTTAACTCATGATGATGGCATGGAGAAATAGAGCGGTATGACTTAACATTGTGTTCTTGCAATGAGGGTAGAGTTGTGGACAAGAAAAAGAGACACAGGGGATGAAGATGAGAACAATATGGAGGATACAAGCGGACCTGGGAAATCAGGCGTACAACTTGCCTGATTGCATTTAGAAGACCTTGTATCAGTGTTATTACCCGCCGGATCGGGAGTCGGACCTGCCATATTGGGGATGGTAGATTGACTCGCAGACGAAATCCTCTTAAGTTCCAGTTTCTCATGATGATTTCCCCCATCTCCTCTGATCTCTCTCTTTCTTGTGCTCAACTCTACAATCACCAAAGAACACGAAGTTAAGTCATCCCTCTCTATCTCTCAATGCCATGATCATGACTTAACACCGAGTACAGCATACATCAAATACAGCATCATCCCAAGATCGACAGTCTCCCACTCCCAGCCAGTTTCCCGCTCCCAGCCAATTTCCCATCTCTCGGTGGATGTTGTTGTACTCAATTCTCTACATTTCAACAATTACAAGATAACCAATGAATAGAGTCTCAACTGCCATCACGCCTCCCTCCAAATCGACCGCTTCCAAGTACTTCTGCAATCTCGCTCGATCATAGCCTGCAAGTGCATCACTAAACTCACTTGATCACGGCCTCAGAGTGTATCTCTGAGTTCACTCGATCCTGACCTCCAAGTGCATCTCTGAGATCACTCGATCTCGGCCTCCAAGTGCTTCTCTCAACTTACTCCATCCTGGCCTCCAAGTACATTGATAATGAGCGACAGCGGCTATACGGAGATACAGGGGTAACGGTGGTGGACTGAGCGAAGGAGAGTACACATTTGGGAGACCCCGGGGTAGATAGACATCATCTCATTTTCATCCCATCTGGATCCACGCAATTGAATGGATTCTCACGGCCGAGTAGTATCATATCTCTCACTTTCATTCTAGGCTGCTTGAGGTAGAACCGTTCTTTCTCATGAGTTCCATTTGGATGTCGCGGGAGGTGTGGCGGATTGTCGATGGTGGGATCACTGCCGTCTAGCTCCGTCGTATCACCACAATGGCCTCCAAGTGGTGCATCTCTCGGTGCTTTCAATGGGCGTCTCCAGGTGCTCCTCAGATTATACTCGACTAGCATCTGTTGTGAGATTGACCGTATGTATATATATGGGGGTACCTAAATAATGCAAGCCCTATTATGAGGGAGCAAATCTTGTGACTGTAACAAAGACGAATATGATAGACAAAATGCCTTGTTCTTATGGAACCCTAAGAACCACTGCTTTGACAATATGGCACCAAGTCTACCGCAGAGCTGCTCCAAAATTTGACTATCCTAATAGTCCAATCTTGTAGTGTCCTGAATGCACCTCCATAACTGCAGGTGCTTTCGGGAGCATCTGAGAATGCTCTTGCAGAGTCTGAGAGCACTCCGCAAAGCTCCAGCGGGGCCTGGGAGCGTCAGGAAGTACTCAGAAGCACTGGTGAAGGCAACCGGTGTGTCTTGGAGGTTTACGTGTAGCTTCCGGACTAATTTACATTTGCTGATGAACCCAATGAATGCATTCCGACGTATGGTCACAGTTGGCCAGTACGCCACAGTGTTCGTTTACAATATGATACCAACGGAGTGAGAAGAAACTGCGAAACTGCGATCAGAGGGCGATATGCAACGCGACGCATGGTATTGGTGCTGGGTCCAGAACAATCTGCCCCCATGGTCTCTGCCGGCTCTGATGGAGCGCATCCACTCTGACCCAGCCATTCCGCCCAGATGGAAATGTTTTTTGCTGATGTCCATCTTGGCAAATGATTTAGTTTGCCCACTGCTGTTTAATAACCAATATTCACATGCAACTGCTCAATTATCTCTCATAATATTTCTCTGATTGTAATTCATGGTGAAGGAACATACAGAACCTGGTGAAAATTCAGCGATCGACTCTGTCCTACTTTTTCTTGTTCCCCTCATTCCTGCTTGTTTCCATTCTATTGACTGTCATTAGCACCTTTTCAAACAGATTCTTTGAACTTCATGTTGGCAGAATCAATCCGGGAACATCCAGGATGGCAGTGACATCCTATGACTCTAGGCATTTCAGATCCTCGACGCCATTATCTAGCTCGATATCGGATTCATCGTCTGCCTCCCAGACATTTTTGCCATCAGTCGGATTATCCAGGGAACAAGTCCAGTCAAGCCAAATGTTGGTGTCCGAAATGGTTTCAAATGCACAATCTTTCGCACCTTTGGCTGAATGGTGGTCGATTTGTTTTATTTGGTGAACATTTACTTCCTGAGATTGTCAGCGAGGGAGGTTCTTTGCAGACAAAGCTGGTGGCAAAGGTAATCTTTTCGACAGTCGAAATGCAGCTGTACCATCATGTAGAAGTTTGACTAGGATATGTTAACAATCACTTCTATATCTGAAATGTATCCTATGGCTGTCATTTGCTAGTTTTGCGCACAAAATATCTTCTGTATAGCACATACATTTTTGATGCCCTTCTACATCTCCAAAATGTCGTGGACCTTGGCCAATCTGTCCAATTTTCTTTCCTCTGCTTCTCTCTTCATTTCCAAATCATTTTGAGTATTTGTCACATTCAATGCTGTGTCATTGCCTGACAATATGCCATGATTGGCTTGAGCATGGTGCATTAGAATGACTCTTTAGCGAAGGGTCTCCCCTGTGGGTTTTGACTGCTTCCAGCGGGTGATCTCCCACCTCAGAGAACAACTGGCCTCCACTTCTACATTATATGGTAGGATAGAGAATATAGTACCTACCACAGTACAGTGATCGGTGTACTTTGAGTGTGTTTCCATACGTTGAGGCGACCACCTGGTGATATCTGTTATGGAAAATGTCATGCTAATATCCATCGGATCAGAGTGGTAATCATTAACATTCAGATCAATTAGACCCAAGATCTGGGGTATTCAAGATGCGGAATTTGAATGGAGCCTTGCGGCTGGCAATTACAGTGCTGTGCGATAACTTTGCCCCAGTGTTGTTTCCGCCACCTTTCAAGCATTATGTCTTCTTTATCATCGCTGGACAAATCATATGGATAATCAGACGATTGACCAGATCTGAATGCCATTGCGGCGGTGAAGAGATTGTTGCTCAGTGTGCATTTGGGTATAATGACTGGCAAACATTGATGTTTTGTACAGTATTTATCCTTCATATACTTCTAACACGCATCTTGGGTTGAGCTGATTGGAAATGAGGATATCACTACGCCAAGGACTATGATGTAACTTACCTCTTTTGTAGTTGCCGCCATTAGTCATGGATTGACCTTGTGTCAATGCGACATGTCTCGATACACCATTCAACGGACACACTGTCCCATATACCTGTACATACTCGACTAGTCGAATACACGCCACCACGCAACAGGTTATGGGCCCTTGCATTTAAAATCGTAACCTATGATCAATACTTCCACTTTCGTTTGTTGACTGGAGGTCAACATCATCACAGAGAACAGTCTCCACAAGCTAAGCAATTGTCCCACATTCTGCTGTGTTCCTGACAACGGCTCATGGAAGTCACCCATACTGTCAGAGAGACTACGATAACTGACGATTCGGATGCATGATGTGTTTGACTACGATCACCAGAGCCGGTTCGATGGCACGAACTATGCACAATGGCCAACTGCGATTGCCATACTTCATGAGCAGAAGCAACTGTATGGTATCATCAAAGAATACCATGACACGCCAGAAGAGCCCGCAGCAAATGCGACCGCTACAGAATTGGCCGCTTTGACAGACTGGATGAATCGCCATGGTGTTGCCAGATCGACTGTCCAGCTTGGCATGGAACCGAGGATACAAGCGAAATATAGGGTTATCGACGATGCGAAGAAATGTTGGGGAATGGCAGCATCAGCGTACATGTCCAAGCTGAAGCTGAAAATCTGCGATATTAGGGAACAACATTGCAGCATCAAGCTTCTGGACAGCGGAGATGTTGACAACTATGGATGGTGGATTGATCGGAAAGTAGAGGATTCCAATCTCTGCGCCGGGCCATTGCCCATTGACACATATGCTACCAATAGAAACTCTGCAAAGGCAATTGCCCAGATGAGTTAGCAAGAGTACATCTTCTACCTTCTTCACCGAATCACAAGGAATAACAAGTGGAAAGTCTTCTTTGAGCTCATACTGGCCAAAAACACCACGACAACTGCTACCCCCAAGTAGATCGTCACCAAGCTCATCTAAACGGAAGCTGCAATCACGAGAGAGAATCGGCTTGCTCAAGAAGCTCTGCTCCTTACACGAAGGGTGGCAATGGTGGTGCTCACAGCGAAAGACCAAAGAGGGATTGGAGAGATAATAAGGATGATAGGAATAAGAAGGATCTGCGGATGTGCTTTCATTGCCAAAGCTGAGGGAATATCACCAAGAACTACTTGAGTACACAACGCAGCGATCCTCCCAAGGCTGCTGACACTGCAGAAGGAGCAACTGAAACAACCTCCACTATCACCATGTCGATTGAGAACTATTGGATGGTGGCCAGCTCAAATGCTTGATCCAGTAATTGGTTCATTGATTGTGGACACACGACATGCATCTCCAGCCATCGATCAATGTTCATCACCTACACCAATTATACTCCCCATAGGACGACGGTGAAGGTATACAATGGGATCACATCGTGTGAATCCGGATATGGAAGTGTTATGTTGATTTGTCCACTACCAGATGGAAAGACAGAAATGATCATACTTCAAATAGTAGTGCGTTTGCCGCAATCATTCTGTCTCATCTTACGGTCTCAGATCATTGGGAAGGACGTCAAAGTTGAACTGGTGAATCACTACAATTGCAACCTCTACAATTGTCATGGCAAGTTGGTTGCGACTGCACCTCAGGTCGATGGGGTCTTGTTCTGGATCGAGTTCTGTATCGGGCTCCAGAATCAACCAAATATACCAATGTTAGCATTGAGAGCTGCCTTCTGGCACTTAAGAAAACCGGGCATGCATGGCGGCACGATGCAGAGAAGAAGATGTTATCGCATCACTGCATGGTACATGCCGGTCTAAAAGCTTTGGATAGCTTGCCAAAGGTCATTGCCACAGGTCCTGAGATTCCTAGAAGGTGCAATTGCGAGTACTGCAACAAGTGCAAATTAGGTCGAAAGCCCTTTACTCTGAATACAACTTCCCATGCCACTGAACCACTGCAGCTAGTACACTCAGACATATGCAGTCCACTGGGTACAGCCATTGGAGGAGGTTGATATATGCTGCTCTTCATTGATGATGGCACAAGGCATAAGGATGAGTACATATTGAAGTACGAGTCAGAAGCCCTTGAGAAAGTCATATAATGGAAGGCTGCAAGAGAAATGGAGTCGGGCAAGCAGGTGAAGCGATTTCGTACAAATGGAGGTGGTGAGTCAACCTTCAAGAAATTCACAGAATACCTACAGTCAGAGGGCATACTAATGGATCGGCAAACGCCATACACTGCTCAGTCTAATGGAGTCATCGAACGGACAAACTGCACGCTCATGGAATGAGTAAGATGCAAGTTGGCCGATGCCAGACTGTAGAAGAAGTACGTGGAGTTTGCAGTCTCAGTGGCGGACTATCTCAGGAACCGCAATCAGACACGCTACACGGTCAGCAAGTCTCCGCATGAGGCTTGAAATGTATCTGGGAAGAGGCCATCTCTGAAGAATCTCCATGTGATTGGATTGTTGGCCTTTGTCCACATTCCAAAAGCGAAATGGAAGAAGGTGGATTGCAGAGTCACTCCCGGCATATTCGTTCTGTAGAGCATATTGACTAACCAATACTATGTATATGATTGATTGGCGATGACACTTTGCAGCTCCGGAGATGAAGTATTCAGAGAAGGGAAGCAGTACACAGCACCAAATGCTGTGGACAAAGCGAGCATGTACGACCACTTCTACAGACATGTTATCGAGGAACCGAAACCCACACCCTTCATGAAGACATCTGAAACCTCACAGCCAACCGGAGATGGATATTCAAAACCGGAAACGGAGGAGCCGTTGGACAACGAATCACCTGCAATGCAATTGAAGAACTCACGAGTATTGGCTTGCCTTGAGACGTCAGTTGGTGAAGCATGGCAGGCGCTGGGCGAAGGTAGTCGCCGCAACCCTGCCGTTAGAGGGGTACTTTGAAGAATAGTATATTACTTAGGCATGGCCCTTGATCCTATCATACTTATTCTTTGCAAAGATTGTTAATACTCTCTTGTCCAATTTCCTGAAGCCTTGTGTTCCGTGACGTCTCAGCTTGCTCACGGATTTCCTTTAAAATCTGTTGCGTCCGAGCCTTCTTTAGCTGACACTCAGTTTGAGTTAATGCATTTAACTTCCCTTGTCAAGTGTGTCGTAATTGATCACTACTAGATGCTTTCCTTGCTTGTATAGACTCATCTGGACACCTTTCTCCCGATTCCAATTATTGATCTTGATGTGGACAATCGTTAGCGGTGGGTTGTATTTTGATATCCCTAGGTACTGAAGATATCTCTCTAATCATCGCGTATGAATGTAGATAATCAATATCATTAACCAACTCTTGATGTAATCTGATATTAGATGCTAGCCACCAAACGCACTGCGTCCCACAGATATAGTGATCATTCTTGCCTAAGGATATAACTGTCTTAAGCGCATATACGATGACGTTGTTGTCATTCTTGAAAGTAATCATCATATACATTACTCACATATTGAATTTCTCGTTCGTCCTTTAACCTCTGGAAAACCATTGGTGCAATGGTAACCAATTTATATTATCTCTGTTAGCACTGTGTTTCAGTTGCTTCATATTGATTAGGACTGACTACCCTGTACTTTGGTTATTCGAGCGGATTTGTGGCAATGTTATGCTGGTGTCACCGTATGTAATATCAAATTACAGAATAATGCAAATTTCTCATACTGCATGCATTCCATCAACCCCCTTTTTTCAATCATCATCTCCACCACCACCACCACCTCCACCACCACCACCACCACCACCACTACCACCACCACCACCACCACTACCACCACCACCACCACCACTACCACCACCACCACCACCACTACCACCACCACCACCACCACTA
>Ga0307514_10000477_pt1 | contig 83106 bp, 74 predicted proteins | sample 16_EM_MG_FD_203088 | JGI IMG/M metagenome (GOLD analysis project Ga0307514, IMG submission 203088) | Populus trichocarpa ectomycorrhiza microbial communities from riparian zone in the Pacific Northwest, United States - 16_EM | ecosystem: Host-associated > Plants > Roots > Unclassified | place... | reverse complement strand
GGCCTCCAAGTGCATCTCTGAGTTCCCTCGACCTCGGCCTCCCAGTGCATCTCCAAACTCGATCGATCACGGCCTCCAAGTGCATCTCTGAGTTCCCTCGACCTCGGCCTCCCAGTGCATCTCCAAACTCGATCGATCACGGCCTCCAAGTGCATCTCCAAACTCGACCGATCACGGCCTCCAAGTGCAGCTCTCAGTTCACTCGATCTCGGCCTCCAATTGCATCTCCAAACTCGCTCGATCACGGCCTCAAAGTGCATCTCTGAGTTCATTCAACCTCGGCCTCCCAGTGCATCTCGAAACTCGATCGTTCACGGCCTCCAAGTGCATCTCTCAGTTCACTCGATCTCGGCCTCCAAGTGCATCTCCAAACTAGCTCGATCACAGCCCCCAAGTATATCGTTAAGGAGCGACGGTGGGTGTACGGAGATACAGAGGTAACGGAGGTGGAATGAGCGACGCGGAGTATATATTCGGGAGACCCCGGGGTAGATAGTTAGATAGAAAGCATCTCATTTTCATCTCATCTTGTCATACAACGAAAATACACACTCTATGTTTCCCAACTTTTGGTCTCACTCGCTCTTTGCGAGATATCGTGGATCCGCGCAATTGCGTGGATCCTTATGCATTGCAATCCCGATGCAAGCGTGTACACAATGAACCCATTCCGACGTATGGTCACAGTTGGCCACAACGCCAGAGTGTTTGTTTAAAATAGGAGACTGACAGAGCAAGAAGAAACGGCGAAACGGCGATCGGAGGGCGATATGCAACTCGACGCGTGGTATTGACACCGGGCGCGGAGTAATCCGCCACCGGGGTGTCTCTGACGGCTCTGACGGAGTGCGTCCACTCTGACGCAGCCAGTCCGCCCAGACGGAAATGTTTTTTGCTGATATACCCTCGCCACTGATCATGTTTACATGCACTGCGTTGCGCCATGCTCTCCTTGAGTGGCAAAAGAACAAAGGTGTTCATCCGAAAGCTTCCAAGTCAAAGCTGAAAGCGGACAGACCTGATCGCTCGGAATACTTCAACCACAAGAATGACGGTGGTTAGATCGCATTATGCTGCGCGGTAAAGGGTCGCAAGTTGGTAACCTCGCCTGGTGTTGCAGACAGGTATACGTTCTTGATGAATACCTGGAACACACTACCGGAGAGCTATCAACAGAGGGTGTATAACAACACTCTTGCTACAGTCAAGCGTCAGATCCAACAGGTGGAGAACCCAATGCCTGCTGTGGTGATCAGCGTGGAAGCAGCGCGTGTTGAAAATGCTATTCATCTTGATTATTTGGCCTCCGAAGTGGCGCTTGAGGGGCCTGAGATCGGAAGTACTGACCCAAACATCCCGATAGACAACAATTGCACGGATGACGAACTTCATTTCGGGATGCCAGGGGGCAGCAGGGATTATGAAGATGAACGTGATGAAAGCGACGATCGCGATGCCATCCCCATGGCCAGCCGGCGATAACGTCCCACGACGGAAATCGAGAGGTTTGACCTGGGAACCAGTAATGTCGACTGGTATGAGGGCGAGGATGGCGATGATGCGGATGCGGATGCGGATGAGAAGGAAGAATCATCGCAAGTCGATGTTGGATCAACGCAGAATATGGAGGACTGACCTCGGACCCAGTGATGTTGACGGGTATAAGGGCGAGGATGGCGATGATGCGGATGCGCATGAGGAGGAAGAAGCATCACAAGCCGATGATGGATCAACGCAGAATGTGGAGGACTGAGGGCATAGTACTAGAGAGTGTGAAGATTAGACAGTATATTTCAGACCTGTAGAATATGATAATGGCGGAGCAAATGCAATGGCAAGCGTGGTATCCGAAGCGAAGACTGTATTGCAATATGTGACAAAAACTCAAAGCTAAACATAGATGGGGCAAGTGCGGCATCCGATTAATAGCAATAGCGGAGAGGTAAAATGTGGCTATCGGCCGAAGAAAGGCATAAACATCGCCAGACGTTGTGTAAACGGCTACAGCATAACTGCAGCCCCTGCGAAGAGTGTAACACACGTGTCGTTCTGATGGTGCGTATACCAGGCGCATAGTAATGGAGGTGAGTATGCAATGCGACAGGAAGCGTGTAATTCTCTGTCAGAGGGTACGAGGTTCCGTCCGAGCCGTCAGAGTTGTCCGGAACACCCGGGTGTTTAAGACGGAAACTAGGGTTGTTGCTGATGTACAAGTACCTCCATATGTGCAAATGCTTTCAGGAGCACCTGAGATTGCTGTTGCAGAGTCTGAGAACACATTGCAAAGCTCCAGGGGGGGCTGGGAGTATGTGGAAGTACTTAGAAGCACTGGTGAGGGCTACCGGAGTGTCTGGGTGGTTTGCGTGTGGGTTCCGGACTGATTTACATTTTGCTGATGCAGCTGTCTTGAAAACCTGGCTACCCCCATCCCTAATCCAGAAGCCCAGGCGATCATTACAAATCCACTGCAAACGCAAGCTACAGAAAGAAATCAGAGACAGAGGCAGTGGCAATTGCAAATGCAGGCGGTGGCTACACCTCGATCAGTGGTCTCTGGCAGTTGCAGCATCCATCGATTTGCTCACTCCAACGTAATGCGTCTTCTATTTGCAATGCGCCAACTCCTGGAGCTCTACATGTGGAACAGACGGCCATTTATGAGTGCAAGCAACATGGAGAGGGTAAGGTATGCTAAGCGACATGTTGCGACAGTATTAGCTGAAGCCCCACACTGGTAGATAATAGAGACGTACTGGAACACCGCAATGCAGTAAAACAACATTTGGTCCATAGCATTTGAGGCAGGCACAAAGGAGATCTTGAAAGTGGTATGCTGAAACAACGGCCCACGTTGGATATTACACCCTCAAACCGGTACCAGGTTCGCGTACAAGTCTATAAGGTTAAATTCCATTTTATTCAATCAGCAACGAACAATATAGCAGAGCTATATGATCTCCACCGCATTTAATCCGATGCAGAGCATTTGGAATTCATTCATTCACTTCTGGCAGACAATAAGTATCTTTTTCCTGTAGCAGAGCGTGTGAAAGGTGGTGTACACGGTCCAAATCCAACGCAGAGAGTGGCGAAAGCTGCTAACAAATGCCCAGAGTCCACTTTACTTCCTGGCGGAAGCAATTCCGCGGTTTATCTACATTAAATTTTATCATCTGGCGAATAACCGCGGTAAGTATGCTGATGGATTTTATAATTCCATGATTGATGACAAGGACAGTCATATATAGTGTTAGCAACGGGTCCGGGTAACCCGCCAGCGGTCCGGTTTTTGGCTGGCGGTTCGGTTCGGTTCGGTTCCAAACCCGGCCAAAAACCCGACCCGCTTTGTCTTGGCGGGGTTGTTACCCGGACCGGACATCAACCCGCGGGTTTTGGCCGGGTTGTACCCGGACCGCGGTTCCATTTTTACGGTTCCTGCAATTTTCGCTCCAATTAAGTATTTGAGTTCTGATCGTATCATGACATGATCAGTATGTACATTGTGCAGTTCTAGTCGCTCTTTCACCTCCCGCTTTCAGATTTGCGATCCGACTGATATTCGTTGAGTGGCTGTGAAATAAAGACACATTTTACGCGAAATTGGCGGGTTTTCGATAGCGACTCAACGAATATTGGTCGGATCACAAATCTGAAAGCGGGAGGTGAAAGAGCGGCTAGAACTGCCCAATCTACATACTGATCATGTCACGATACGATCAGAACTCAAATACTTAATTGGAGCCAAAGTTGTGATGTTGAAATGCCGGGTTTTTGCTGATAAAACCGGCCCATTTGCAACGGTCCGGGTTTTCGTGTGGTAAAGCCCGTTGCAACGGTTCGGTTCCGGTTCCAACCCTAACCCGGAACCGTTCTAGCGGGTTGGAACCGTTGCTAACACTAGTCATATACCCTCGCCACTGATTATGTTTACCTGCACCACGTTGCGCCATGCTTTCCTGGAGTGGCAAACAAACAAAGGTGTTCATCCGAAAGCTTTGAAGTCAAAGCTGAAAGAGGACAGACCTGATCGCTTGAATTACTTCAATTCCAAGAATGACAGTGGTAAGAATGCATCCTGCTGCACTGCAACGGGTTGCAAGTTGTTAACCTCGACTGGCATTGCAGACTCATATACGTTCTTGATAAATACCTGGAATACACTACAGGAGAGCTACCAACAGAGGGTGTATAAGAACACTCTTGCTACAGTCAACGTCAGATCCAGCAGGCGGAGAACCCAACGCCTGCCGTGGTGATCACTGTGAAAGCAGCGCGTGTTGACAATGCTATTCTTCTTCATTATTTGACCGCCGAAGTGGTGTTTGAGGAGCCTGAGATCGGAAGCACCAACCCAAACATTCCGATAGACAACAATTGCATGGATGATGAACTTCATTTCGGGATGCCAGGGGGCAGCAGGGATTATGAAGATAAAGGTGATGAAAGCAACGTGTGCGATGCCATCTCCACCGCCAGCCGGCGACGATGGCCCGCATCTGAACTCGATAGATTTGACCTGGGAACCAGTATTGTCGACGGGTATGAGGGCGAGGATGGCGATCATGCGAATGTGGATGAGGAGGAAAAAGCATTGCAAGCCGATGATGGATGAACTCAGAATGTGGAGGACTGAGGGCATAGTAGGATTGACCTGGGAACCAGTGATGTCGACAGGTATGAGTGTGAGCATGGCGACGATGCAGATGCGGATGAGGAGAAATCAGCATTGCAAGCCGATGATGGATCAACGCAGCATGCGGAGGACTGAGGGCATTGTACTAGAGAGTGTGAAGATTGGAATGTATATTTCAGACCAGTGAAATATGATAATGGCGAAGCAAATGCAACGGCAAGCAATGTATCCGAAGCGAGGACGGTATTGCAATATTTGACAAAATCTCCACGCTAAACATATATGGGGCAAGTGTGGCATCCGATATAGAGCATTTGTGGAGAGGTAGAATGTGGCTATCAGCCGAAGAAAGGCATAAACATCGCCAGACGTTGTGTAAACGGCAACAGCATAACTGCAGCCCCAGCGAAGAGTGTAACACACATGTCATTCTCATGGTGCATATACGTCACCTCATTCTAGGCGCAAAGTAATCGAGGTAAGTATGCAACACGACGGGAAGCATGTAATTGTCCATCAGAGGGTACGAGGTTCCGTCAGAGCCATCAGAGCCATCCGGAACACCCAGGTGTTTTAGACAGAAACGATGGTTGTTGCTGACGCTCAATGCCTTCCTCAACATTGATTAGGAGCGCCTCTATTTCATTCCAGACTCTTTGCCTCCCTCCACTTTCGGCACTGCTCAGCATGGATGGGCTGCTCCACTGGATATGCGCTCCTCAATTCCCGTCGGCGCTCCTTGGCCTGGATTTGAGCCCCTCAATATCATTCTGCACTACTCCATCACCATCAGCACTCCCCTTGCCCACCTCGCACACCACATTCGGCACTCTTCATTTCCTTGTGGCGCACATCTTTTCCCCCTGAATTCATCGTATTGCCTATCATACTACATTTCAATTCACCACGAGCTAACCTCAATTCCAACCTTTAAGATATCACAAATCAAGCCACACGACATTGGAATTCAATTTCGACCACTCACCAGGCCCGAATCATTCGGAAATACAAGGAGCGCCTCCAGCTTCTTTGCACTTTTGATGAATTGTGCATTCGTGCGTTTGTCGGCCCTGATGAGATGGGAGATGGAGTGGATGACATTGAGACTATGTTCGATTGATATCATTCTGATCGCTTAGTCGGGTTATTGTTTCAGTTTTACATATTATCATTTTTGACTCACTCGCTATTTTCTTTGGTTCTCCTTAATGTAGCAATGCAAACAATAGAATGTTGATGAGATGCTGGGTACTATAGTATGATTTAGAAGTTGATAATGAACAATAATCTATGCATTATACGTGGAGGGTTTTCTTATTGCTCGTATACATTTGGAGAATCTCAGATAATGCCTGCAGTCCTTCGAATGATTATTTATAAAAACCCGGCATCTCTCAGAGTTAGTTTGTGATTCCTGCATTGGTTGGGCGACAGTCCCTAGTGCTCCCAAACTTCTCATAACCGCTCCCATGGTGCTCCCGTAACAGTTATCAGAGATCCCAGTTACTCCGATAGCCGGCCAGAATTGTCTCGTAGAGTCTGGTTCTCTCTTGAAATTAACTCTTCCAAGTTTACACTCCACCTCCTCTCAGATACTCCTGGAGGCTCCCAGTGACTAAAATACATTTGGCTGATGTTGGAGGGGAGGTGCGATGGGAGCGGAGACTATATTCATTAGTTAACTCATCATTGCGGGAATGTAAAGAATTGTGTAAAACATGGTCCGCCAAGAGATGGGAGACTGGCTGCGAGCGGGAGACTGTCAATCTTGAGATGATGTAATAGTCACTGTATGCAATACTCGGTGTATGCAGTACGCGGTGAATGCACTACTCGGTGTATGCTGTACTCGGTGTTAACTCATGATCATGGCTTTGCGAGATAGTGAGGGATGACTTAACTTCGTATTCTTAGGTGATTGTAGAGTTGAAGTTTAGAAAGAGAGGGATGAGAGGGGATGGGATATCATCATGAGAAACTGGGACTTGGAGAATTTCGTGTGCAAGTCAATTTACGATCACTGATACGGCAGGTACAAGTGCTGATGCAGTGCGTAATCACATCAATACGAGGTCTTCTAAACCGAATCATGCAAGTCGTACCCCTGATTTTCCATATCCGCTTGTAGCCTCTATATTGTTCCCATCTGCATCCCCTCTCTCACTCTTTCTTGTCCATACCTCTATCATCATTGTAGAATGCAAAGTCGAGTCATCCATGTCTATTTCTCCATGCCACGATCATGAGTTAACAGCAAGTACCACATACATCAAGTACAGCATACACCAAGTACAGCATACAACGAGTACCGCATGTACCCAAGATTGTCTGTCTTCCCAACATTATCACCATTACAAGTTGACCCCTGAATGTAGCTTTAGCTTCCGGCGTGCCTCCCTATATGATTGACCGCCGCCAGGCCACTCTCCATCAGAGCTCATCTTGCCACATTCCCACGGTGGCGAGTTAACTAACTGAAGAATAGAGTGTCATCAGGACCTGGCACACCTCCCATTGACCGCCTCCAAGTCATGCACCAAAGTCGCTCGATCATGATCTCAAACTTGGTGTATCTCCAACCTCCCTTGGGGATGGCCTCCAAGTGTATCTCCAAACTTGCTTGATTACGGCCTCCAAGCTGGCTCGATCATGGCCTCCAAGTGCATCTCGAAACTCTGTCGACCCCAGCCTCCAAGTGACCTCTGAGTTCACTGGATCGTCATGTTCAGACACACCTCTAATTGCTCTCAAGCACCGCCTGCTGCCAGTCCTGATATATCGAGTGTAGTTGGGTAGATACATAGATGAATAGATACATAGATACATAGATACATAGATACATAGATACATAGATACATAGATACATAGATACATAGATACATAGATTAGAATACAAACAGAATTGATGTGTTTCCAAAATGGTTGAATGAGAAGTAGTAGGTATAATTTCCAGGCATACCAGCAGCGATCCCAAAGAAGTTGTTGTTTTCCCCAGGCCGCTCTACTGTGATTCAAGGTGCTCCAAGGCTAGTCGCTGGCACTCCCAGGCTTGTTGTCGCCGCTAGTGTTTGCAACGGTTCCGGGTTACCCAGCTTCAGTCTGGGTTAGAAACCGCCAAGGAACCATAGCAGGAAACTAGCGCTGGGTTCTTACCCGGACCAGACCGTAACCCTGTGGTTTCTGGGCGAGTAGGAACCGGACTGTAGGTCTATTATGCGGTTCCTACAATTTGCGCTACAATTATGTGTTCGAGTTCTTATCTTATCACAACATGGTATATACGTAGATTGTGCAGTTGTAGCCGCTCTTTCACCTCCTGCTCTCTGATTTACGATCCGACTGATATTCGTTGAGTGGCTGTGAAACATGGGCAAATGTTCACTGAAATTCGTGGGTTTTCAATAGCGACTCAAAGAATATTAGTCGGATCGCAAATCTGAAAGCGGGAGGTGAAAGAGCGGCTAAACCTGCACAATCTACGTATAGATCATGTCATCATACAATCAGAACTCAAATACTTAATGGGAGCGAAATATCTGGGCTTGCAAAGGCTGGGGTTTGAGGTGGAAACCAGCCCAAATGCAATGGTGCGGGTTTTTCATGTGGTAAAACAGTTCCAACAGTTCAGTTCCGGTTCCAACCCTAACCCAGAGCTGTTCTGGCGGGTTGGAACCGTTGCTGACACTAGTCAGCGCTGCCAGGCTTGTTCCCGGGGCTCCTAGGTGCTCCCAGGCATGTTGTCGGCGCTTGCAGTCTGGTCGCCAGCGCTCCCAGGTGCTTCCAGGTGCACCTGATGGCCACTGTGTCAGTCCAGTCAAGTCTGGGATTTGACCACCCTGGAATTGTGGTCTGACAACTCTGAGACACTTCCACATCAGCAAATAGTGAAATTGGTTTCTGAAAATGGACCCCACCCACCAATCCTTCTCCACATTCTCCACAAATCATCTGAGTGACTTATTTGGAATCTTCCAGCATGCTTCAAAGCGTTCAATAATGTGATCGTGTTGTCACACCGTCCCAAAAATGTATTTAGTCATTTAAGCTAATTTATTGCACTTGATTCTTTTACATTGGTCCCCTAGATTTTAATCATTTCGACGGTTTTTTGAACTGTTCCATTGATTTCCACAATATTCTTAACTATTCAATTCCTTGAGAAATCGATTATACAGAAGCTTGCACAACTCCAATTACAAAAATTAAGACACCCAGAGTAAATACTCATCAGATTTCTATATATCACTGCAACAATTACTTCAAGCATCCAGTAGAATCATCTACATGTAAAACAAATTGAAAGCATTCAAGTCAATCCTATTGCTCAAGTACCACTGCAAGCTATCTGGCTGCGGTGTCAGCGGAAGGTGTATAGCTCCTTTAATCGTGCTTATATGGATGATATAAGCGATTCCAATGCTGAAAAGAGGCTTGCGACGGTATATTCCCTTGTGCAAGGGGTGCATTGGAGGTTGAGGCGTCGCCTCGACATTCACCATACCAGCAGTCTGATATATCGGCCCGGTTGCAAACGTCTTAAGCAACGCAAGAAGTCATTTAACATTCGATTCAGCATCATCCACGACAAAAAGACTCTTCATCCGTGCGTGAATGTATCCTGCAGTGGCCTTCAAGTGGCGATTTGAACTCGTCCCCATCCAGCGAAGCACTGTATCATTTCTTGGTGGCTTATGGTTTCTCCACCTTTGTGGACCCAGTGCAACGAACCATATAAACTGCTTGCTTGTCGCATTGGACAGACATCACCGGAATTCCTATTGCTTTGGACCTGATGTATTTTGCATCGTTGAGATGACTCACATACTGATCGTGATTGACATACTCTGTGAAGTCAGCAAATCTCTTGACACACCAAGCAATATGATTCTGTAGCTCCCCTTTTGGTATTGCACACCACTCGGCAAAGTCATTAATGATCTTGATTTCTGGCCGTTGGTTTTTCATCATTGACTTGATAGCTGCTGAGGTTAGAGGCATATCATCGTCGTGACATTGTTTTGCAGCGATTGCATTCAGCTCTCTATGCGGAAATACCTCCTTTCAGGTTTTCAGTTGCAAAATATGGAAGCCAGCATCATGACGATTCGATTGTTGGTACGCTTGTTTAAGATTCATCATTGCTTTTTCTGTGAGTTCAGAGCGTTCATTGAAGAGGTTCCCAAGCTGGCAGATATGGTCAGAGTAATGGTTTAGGAGATGCATCTCCACAAAGTTGAAATCTGATTCTTCAAGATGATTTTGTGCAATTTCTGACTCGATCTGAGTGTTATCTTCATCAACGTGACGACACTTTGCAGCTGCAGAAAGATTGTTCCAAGTGGGGTCACTCTCCCGTTTCTCCTGTTTGTCCAAGGTAAGCTGCTTTTTCAAGTCTTCCGAAATCTTCTTTGTAGATTCACTGGCCCGTAATCTATGGAAAATACTCTTCAGACAATGAAACTTCTCCAGATAATTCTCCAGATACCGGATTGTGGCCTCAGTATGATATCAGTACTGTGCTATAACGTGAGAATACACAATGTTCTTGACGCACAACAGGGCTTCTATGAAGGTAATTCTTTGGCTCGTTGAATGGTTTAAAAGAGTGGCCACGAAAACTGGATCACTCACATGCCCGAGTGTGTTCATCTCCTTTCCACTCCATTGAGTTACCTAGCGATATGGCTAGTTGAATCAAGTGAAGCCAGGATCTGGAGGCATCATCGGCCAGAGCTGGTTGAATTTGTCGACCCTGGAATGTTGTTCGAGGAAGGAAATTACCCAGTGCATCAACTGCGTAAGCATACTGAGATAGATAATATGATGAATATCGGGTATGATAATAGTCATCAGAGAGATACATTTCACATTCCACAAGACGTCATTCGAGATTCCAACCGCTCGATCTTCCAGATATTGTTCTGCTTCCCGTCTCTCTGTCTCATCTACCTTTGTTGGGAGTACAATATGTTGAAAGCGTAGCCGATAGTCTCTCAATTGCCACGAGGATGAATTCCGTTGTCCAAACTACGATCTTGGTGCTTCAACCACAGGGCAAAGGGGCTGCTTGATTGAATGCAAGTGAATGTTTTCGAAGTGGTCAGCCATCAATGTACAGATGACAGGATGACATTGCTGCGTCCGACGGTCTGCACAAAGCATTAACTTTCCAGTCTTGAATAGCACGTCGAGATGGCGAAAAATAGGATTGAATACCTTCCCTAAAACCTCTCGATTGTGGATTTGTTGTTCCTTCAAGGCAGTTATATTTCCATGATCGTTAAAGTAATATTTTGGAAACACTGGAAGAAGGTCAACGAAGATGCTTGCAAGATTCACAGGGTTTGATCTCATCGTCGAGTCGATGTTTCCAACACTGAAATATACAGGTCATTCTTTCTTGTTGCCGAAATAGTTTATAAGATGTATCTGGTCTGAACTGCCGAATAATGTGACAATTGTAGCTACAAGCGGCTGCCATAGCTATTGAAGTGGTCAAAATCCTCATAGCTATGACAAAATTTAGCTAACGTACTTGTTCATTGCACTACCAGTTGCATCATTTCACCTCTGAGTAGATAAGTTCCTCAGCATTGTTGAATTCCTTTGCTGGAGCATACGATATATGTTCCCTGAAGAAAGGTGGTTGCATGAGAAACTCAATGCATTGAACAAGATTGCGGTAAAAGAAATGTGTGTAATCATTGTCACGAAGGTTATCTGGATCGGCCAAACGATTGTAATACAGTGTGCCAGATTTCGAAGAGTCAATGCCCATCGCTAGAACATTTCGTTCAAACTTTTGAACAAAGTGTGGGACAAAGTGAAGTTGCTGACGGTTGCCATCGTAGGGTTCCTGAAAAGCTCATGGATAGCTACTTGACTCAAGTTGTGCTTGACGCACTAGTGCGCTAATTGATACTCCTCCTCGTGAGAAAAGGGTGGCAATAGATCAATTTCATCATCGAAGTTTTCGAAATAGTAGTTACGAATAGGCTTGCTGGCTAGACAGTTGTCCAAGTGTGGAGTACCATAAATACGTGTCCGAACAGGTGGTTGCTCTAGATAGATACACGCAATCTCATTGTCAACTTCTGTATCGCTGGACTCATCGTCAGAAGGGTAAAGAAAATGGTCATAATGCAGATCATCAACGAATGGAAGTTGAATACTATCGTGCTCGATCGCAAAACCATCCTCTGGCAGTTGTTCGGCTGATACATATTCATTCCTTTTGTTGTAGTCATGATGGAAGTGAGTGATGTAAGCACCAATGTAGGAGTATGTCTTCGAACATGAAAGATACTATTGACGAAGCACTATGTTGCGTTAGCAAAATGAAACATCGCAACAACGTCAAGAAGCGTCTCAACGGTCTTTCAGCTACTCATACCATTACAAGCCGGCTGGTCCTCAGAAAAAGCCACACCTTGATTTACTCTTTCCAAAAAGGGGTCTTACGACTCTCGTAGGATTTCTCTTATTCTCCTTCACATGTTTGCATTGTGTTAGCAACGGTTCTAGACCGTCACTTCGGGTCCTGGTCCGGGTCGGAACTGAACCTGTGCCAGATTCGCGGTCCGGGTCATCAACAAACCCGAACTGTCAGTTCTGGTATGGTTCAATTGTCATCTCCCTACCCATCTGAATTAGGCGGGTTCTCTGCGGGTTGCACAGCGGGTCCATCTGTAAATACATATACCATACTTGCCTTTGCTATTTGATTATGGTATTCAATTACAATCGATTATTTGACATCCAGGAATCACATTTTGCATGTTTTGCATGTTGCGAGATCCACAATATTTTAATTCATGTTTTTCTTTTAATAATTTGTATTTTCGACCATGGAGGAGGTCAATAGTTCCATTATAAGCTCAAAAATCCATGCGATTCCTTCATTACGCGATCTGCATTACCAGCAATTGATCACCATCAGTTGATGCTGGATTGACGCATATTGTCAGAATGGCGCCGTGACCGGGTCACTTTCTGTTTTATGCATACTGGGTGGCAATACATTGGTTATGAATAGCAGCGAGCAAAACACTTACCAAATACCTTATTTACAGGAACAAAACTTGTGGAGGCTTCATTGACACTTGAGGTGTAGCGGCATTGCTACAGACTTTATTGCCTATAAAGGCTGCCAATACTTTGATTATGGGTAAATGCCATAGCACAGCCCTTGGATTATGCAAGATACAACACACTAAATCATTGACGCTCGGTTGACGCTCATATTCAGATTGGTGTCGTGACCATCTCGCGATATCTTTTGCTGATAACGGCTGCCAATACGTTGATTCTGGGTATACGCCGTAGCAGAGCACTGGGATTATACAAGATGCAACACCCAAAATCATTGACACTCTGTTGACACTCTATTGACGCTGTGTTGATGCTCTGTTGATGCTCTGTTGACGCTGTATTGACCCTCATTTTGAGGTGTAGCAGTATCGACACATACGATATTGCCTATAATGGCTGGCAATACTTCGATTATGGGTAAATGCCGTAGCCCAGCCCTTGGATTATGTAAGATGCAACACACTAAATCGTTGACGCTCTGTTGACGCTCATTTTCAGACTGGTGCTGTGACCATGTCGCAATATCTTTTGCTCATAACAGCTGCCAATATGTTGATCCTGGCTATATGCCGTAGCAGAGCCCTTGGATTATACAAGATGCAACACCCAAAATCATTGCCACTCTGTTGCCACTCTATTGACGCTGTGTTGATGCTCTGATGACGCTCTGTTGACACTGTATTGACGCTCATTTTGAGGTGTAGCAGTATCGATACATACGATATTGCTTATAAAGGCTGCCAATACTTCGATTATGGGTAAATGCAGTAGCACAGCCCTTGGATTATACAAGATGCAACACACTGAGTCGTTGACACTCTGTTGACGCTCATTTTCAGACTGTGGATATGACTATGTCACGATCGCTTTTGCTCATAATGGCTGTCAATATGTTGATTCTGGGTATATGCCATACCAGAGCCCTGGGATTATTGAAGAAGCAACACCCAAAATCATTGACACTCTGTTGACACTCTATAGACGCTGTGTTGATGCGCTGTTGACGCTCTGTTGATGCTCTGTTGATGCTCTGTTGACGCTCTGTTGACGCTCTGTTGACGCTGTATTGACGCTCAGTTTGAGGTGTAGCTGTATCGATACATACGATATTGCCTATAAAGGCTGGCAATACTTCGATTATGGGTAAATGCAGTAGCACAGCCCTTGGATTATACAAGATGCAACACCCAAAATTGTTGACACTCTGTTGACACTCTATTGACGCTGTGTTGATGCTCTGTTGACACTCTGTTGATGCGCTGTTGACGCTCATTTTGAGGAGTTGCAGTATCGACACATACGATATTGCCTATAAAGGCTGCCAATACTTCGATTATGAGTAAATGCCGTAGCACAGCCTTTGGATTATGCAAGATGCAACGCACTAATTCGTTGACGCTCTGTTGACGCTCATTTTCAGACTGGGGAAATAACCATGTTGCGATCTCTTTTGCTCATAATGGCTGCCATTATGTTGATTATAGGTAAATCCCATAGCACTGCCCTTGGATTGTACAAGATGCAACACCGAAGATTGTTGATGCTCTGTTGATGCACATTTTCAGTTGTAGTGACATTGACACTGACCATATTGCCCCTAAATGCGGCCAATACTTTGATTCTGGGTAAACACAATAGCACCGCCCTTGGATTATACAACATGCAACCCCCCAAATTGTTGATGGTCTGTTGATGCTCTGTTGATGCTCAGTTGATGCTCTGTTGACGCTCTTTTAACGCTCTGTTGACGCTCATTTTTTCATGTAGTGACAACATCATTAACCACCTTGCCTATACAGGTAGCCAATACTTCGATTATGGATAAAAGCTGTAGCTTAGCCCTTGGATTATAACAGATGCAACACCCAAAATTGTTGACACTCTTTTTGTGGTCTGTTGATGCTATGTTAACATTCATATTTAGGTGTCGCGACATCGATATTTACCATATTGACTATAAAAGTGCCCCATACTCCAATTATGGGTACAAGCCGTAGCATGGCCCTTGGATTATACAAGATGCAACACCCAAAATCAATGACTCTCTGTTGACGCATATTTTCAGAATTGGGCTGTAACCTTGTCGCTTTCTCTTTTGCCCATAAAGGCTGCCAATAAGTTAATTATGGATAACCGCGAGCAAATCGCTTTCCAATTGACTTACTTACAACACCAAAAATCGTTGACGCTCCGTTGACGCTCATTTTCAGAATGTGGCTGTTACCATGTCGATATCCCTTTAACCTATAAAGGCTGCCAATACATTGGTTATGGATAACCGCGAGCAAATCACTTTCCAATTAACTTACTTACACAAAAATTGTTGACGCTCCATTGGCGCTGAGTATCAGAATGTGGCTGTTACCATGTCGCGGTCCCTTTTCCCTATAAAGGTTGCCAATCTGTTGATTATAAATACCAGCGAGCAAATCACATTCCAATAAAGTTGCTTACATGTCCAAAAATCATTGACGCTCCGTTGACGCTCATTTTGAGAATGGGGTTGTTACCGTGTCACATTCTCTTTCGGCTATAAAGGCTGCCAATATTTTGGTTATGCATAACTACGAGCAAATCGCTTTCCAATTAACATACATACAAAACTAAAAATCATTGTTACTCCGTTGACTCTCATTTTCAGCATTGGGCTGTATCTGCGTCGCTTTGTCTTTTGCCTCTCAAGGCTGCCAATAGCTGTGTAATGAATAACAGCATGCAACTCGCTTTCCAATTAGCATAATTACAAGACGAAAAATCGTTGATGCTCTATTCACACTCACGATAAACATGTTCTTAACTGTTGTTTTATGAATAATAATTTTGTACAAATCATTATATAGTCATTATTGACAGCCAATGTACAATTTGTATCAATACTCAGTTGTATACAAATGCTTTGTGGCGTATGAATTTCTGATCAACCAAAGCACATGTTCTCTAAGCGATGGATAATGTAGCGCTGTGACATTTCAGCGCTTTCAGCTGGCAATTGACTGCATGTAGATCTATACACTAATTTTTCATAAATATAGCCCAACTTGCTCACTTTGCCATATCCAGTTCGATCTCCTCCATTTCCATCACCTACCACAAGCAATTTTGACAATGCTCACTATGTGCACCTGGTCTGAACGCAGAGCGATGTAGTTGGATGTATGTATAATTGCAACATGATGGTGGTCATTCATAAAGATTCGCGTAGCGCATTGACCGCTCCTACTATGACTCATATACCATTACGAAGTGAGACTTTGTTAGTAAATTTTATCTCGAGTTTAGATTGCACGTTCTCACCTATCTGTATGAGGCAGGACAATATCTCGTTGATCCGTTGTCAATCAACTCGGTTTGGAGTCTGGAACGCTTGTACGGCCCATAGGACGCTTGCACATGCACAGACGAATTATCATGTCTCACAATGTAGTCACTGAAATACAAAAAATCCTGACATGTGTAAAAGTAGATACACCAATAACGTTTTGTGCAGATATGTCGTCAATAATCACATATTGTACAGGTAGTGTACAGATGATCTACTAGCCAATACAATATGTTTATCTGAATCCATTTCCTGTATGGTAAGTAGGTAGGGAGGAAATATGCAGCGGTAAAAGCGTACGGGTTGAACAGGCTTCGATTTTTTAATTGGAGACGAATCTGGTTTCGCGTCAGTTGTGAGACCCTCTATGCATCTGTGAGACGGTGGTTTCCCGTATGCTAATCTCGTGCGGCTACTTTATGCTCGTGATGTTCCTTGCGATTTTCCGCTGATGCTCTTATGTATCTCCATCAGCTCTCCAAATGTTGTCGGCGCAGTCGCAGGTGCAAACTGATCCATTTCCGACTTAATGACTTCCTTAACGATCAATATGGCTGTTCTGGACCTCAAATCTTACTAATGATGCAAGACAAGAAATCATGCACACTCAACTTCACAATGTAGCAGGAAGCATGTCTCTCCTTGTTTTGATTCTAAAGGCTGCCAATGAATCAAATAAAGGCAATGATGTACAAAAGACCATATTTTGCACATAACAGTAACATATCTGACTGTGACTATAAATAGAAAAACCTCAAAACGAGAACCGGAGATTGGAACCGACGGGTCTAGCCAAACTGGGCAAAACCCGCCGGTTGACGGGTACCGGTACGGGTTTGGCCCGCCAAGACGCTGCGGTTTGGGTTTTTGGACGATTCTGGAACCGAACCGAACCGTTTTTCTGGTCCAAACCCGGACCTGTTGCTAACCCTATGTTTGCAAAGTCTTTAATCACTCTCTCAATTTCAACATCCCTTGGATCTCAAAAAGCATACCGCATCTACATTCAGCTCCTCACAGTGATTGTTTTGCACCCCCACATGACCCGCCTACGCCCATTACCTGATTAATGGCTGTCACTTTTTGTTAAGTTCATACCTTAAACGAATGGTGCATTCTCCTTACATACCCAACCAGCGACATCATCGTGGGGTACAATAACTAGAGCAAGGACAAACGAGTGAGATATGACTGCAGAGCATGCTTTTGGTTGTCTTTGTGATGAACTGAAGAGTTCATTCGATGAATCACGGCGCTAAGATGATTCCAAGCAAATTGCCTCCTAGCTGAATTGCAGCCAAGATGATGTCGCCGGATCAAGAAAACCCTCCAAGCCCATATTTATATTTGCCTTGCCTGTCCACCTTACTGACAATCTCCATAACCTTCGACACACCCTTCTCACCTCTGCTACCGTATCGCATCACCCTTGACGATATATTCAATACTCCTGACGCTTGTTTGGAGTAACAGGCATTCAGTATCCACCACTCAATCATCGACCACCATTGAGAACCTGAAATGTAATTTGATGCCTTCTGGTTGCCGAAATTGGTAGTCACAGATGCTAATACAATCGAGATGCCGACTGTACAAGTCCACATCTGGGGCAGGAACGCCGGTGTTGGAGTCAGCCAATGGGCAGCAGAAACCATGGGGATTTGGCAGGATAAGGGTGGCTTGACAACACAACCGATGGATAATCAAGTAAGGGAGCGTGGCTGGGAGATTGCCCAGTCTATGAGCATGATCAACAAGCAAGGTGCTGGCCCCGAGCAATGGCATCTTCTAATCGATCGTTTCATTACTCGAATCAGTGATCTACAGTCTGAAAGGCCTGTTTCGAAACGGTACATGGCAGACAAGATTAACCTTGATAGTTAGAGACTCAAGGCAGCACTGGACAGGTTCGTGAAGGTTGGCCTTTGCTGAAGAAAGAATAGACTCGAAGAACCCCCAACAAAGAAGAGGAAACTCGTCCACATTGGTATGTATTTCATCTCCCCGATGGTTCTTTTACTCTTCCTGATGATGTGTAGATACCGAAGCGGACAAGGTTGAGACCTTGGGTCACATTTCATCGCCGATAATGTTGGGTTGCTACGCATCAACACATGTCCTTGTCGAGCCATTCGGCTTCACCATCGCCTATGTGGATCTGAACCTTGCTGGAAAGAGGGTGGGTGAAAATAATAAGCCGCTATTCTCATGGCACTGGCCTGGTGATAATGAATCGATACTTCCGATAGTTACACCACTCATCGATATCACCATTTCGTGAATCGTGAATGCTGCAATCTCCAGTCTGCCAGACCCCAACTGGAAAATCCGAGAGCTTTGAGGCTGCTGGGAGGAGTCTATTGGTGATGGTGGTCCATACACCCGTAATGTTACCGCAGTGTTCGATTACAATACTGCTGCCCAATGGGTAAAGGCAGTGATGAAATTAAGCAACCCAAAACTTTTTTGCGTCGTATATAGTCGCCAACAACCTGACAGCACAGCTGGTGCCCAGACGCCGAGGCGTGGTGGCCCCAGCTACCTTCCTCTGAATGACATCCTCCCACCTCCAGCTGAGGATATAATCGACGATATCGAGGAGGAATCAGATGATGATGGGGAAACGCGGTGCCCATATTCAAGACACTTTCCGATGACAAAAACAGGCTTCCAAATGTTTGAATGGACCCTTCAAAACAAGATTATCAGACCACAGCGATACCCTGAAGTCATCTGAAACTGTGCTCTTGGTATCTTTGCCAACTACGAGCAAGTCTTGTTGCTGGTAAGGATGCAGCTTGGCCACGCGAGCACGATTATATTGTGAATGATCCTGCTGCAGGCTCTTTCCCCAATAGGAAGCGTAAATGCTGCCGCGCAGCTGCAAATTAGTCATTGTAAGGATAGAATGCACTGGCTGGACGGTTGTTCAAGGATTTGTGGTGTGGGTAGGAATTTTTCTGGCACTTTGGAGGGTGGACAGATGGGTGATAATTTGGAGTTTTTTAGTGAGGTTTTGTGTCTCTTTTGGTGTTTTGTTTATTTTATTACTACATAATTCATATTCATGCATGAAGGGTTGTGTTGAGAGTTCACGATGTTGGGATTACTCATTGAGATGGTTGTTGTTTGCAAAGGCATAGAGGCAGTGTTAGGATTCCGTGTATGGCTATCACGTAATTGGTAGTTCGGTATATTTTCCCAGCAGAAGTTCACCCAAATGAGTGGTGGAATGTGAACCTATTTCACCTCATTGCGACAACGATTTTTGTCAAAAGAAGGCAATCAACAACCCTGTGGACTGCTTGTCACCTGCCATTCTTAGTTTCGAGTTCCTGTTCATCGAAGGAGTTGGAAGTGTGGGTGGCAAGACAAGCCAAAATCCTTCCATCTCGGACAGAATAAAAAGATGCATCACCACGATGCTTCACATCATCTCAATGCTCTCTTTCCTTTACACACCGCTTTAATTCATTTACTCTACATTTACTGACATTCTCTTTAGTCACTCTTGTAATTTTCCGTACTTATTACTCACCGCCTTTTTGAATCATGACAAGAAGGCGCCGCACTGTTCCTTCTTCTTTTCTTCCTTCCAGCACCATGAGAAGCAGACAGTCTATCCACGATGAGGATCTCCATGACAATCTCAGCATTCTACCCAACAATTACAATGATCGTCGAGATGACGATTCATAATCTGACAATGATCCACTTCGGCGACCATTCAGGAAAGTAATCGGCAAGCAGCCATCAACACATTCCTCCACGTCAACGCTTGGAAAACAAGTCACGGCAACACAATTGACTCCTACATCGGCGCATCCCGTATATCGTAATCGTCGGAAGGTCAATATTGTCTCAGGGTAGGAGGTTGAATGTGAGTCTGCGTCGCTGGCATCCAAGAATGTATCCGATGAAGTGTTTGGATGATTCAATCCGTCCGCTAATGTATATATTTACTACAGGAAGGAATCAAACAAAGCCGGTGAGCAATTCATTGCATCGAAAGCTGGAAATCAGTGGCAATATGAGCTCTTTGTTGATGACATACCAGGCCTCATCGTCGGCACAGAATACACAGCCCAGACAACCCTTGCAGGCATTCCGGCAATGGTCATGGCACGTGTGAAGCCTATAGCTATCAATTCTGCGATGTTTGTGAATCCCTTTCCAACGAATGCGGTGAGGACCGTCCAAATTCATAGTTGGTGGTATGAAGATATTGCCAGGATTGATCCAGCCCAGAGAAACTCAGACCCTCCACGTGCCTACATTTCAGTGGTAAATGAATTATCTCAATGAATGTTTTCATCGCTGACATTGTGCATCAGGCTCTTACAAAAATTACTTGCTCCCGTGCAGCAATTGTATACCGCAGTGAGACCACAATTGACTGTATTTACGGATATCAGACAGAGTCGACTACAGAGATCCGGAAAATGGTCGCCTGGTGATTGGTCAACATCAGCAAAATGTATTTTAGTCACTGGAAGACTCCAGGAGTGTCTGAGAGGATGTGGAGTGTAAACTTAGTTGCGTCAATTTCAGGAGAGTATCAGACCCTAAGAGGGCATTCCGGCCGGCCTTCAGAGTAACTGGAATCTCTGATGACTGCAACAGGAGTACCATCTGAGTGATTGTGATATGTTTGGGAACACTTCAGAGCGCCGTAGAGAACTTTGGGTGCTCCTGGGAGCACCTGGGAGTGCCGATGACATGCCTGGGAGCACCTGGGGGCGCCAGTGTCAAGTCTGGCTGTGCCGGTGACAAGTCTGGGAGCACCTCGAATCACTGTAGAGCAGCCTGGGAAAAACAAAATCCTCTTTGGGATCACTGCTGGTGCGCCTGGAAATCATAGCTACTACATATTGTTCAACGATTGTTAAAACTCATGTATTCAGTTTGTATTCCCATGTATGTATCTATATAGCTACCGATCTACACACAGTATATCTGGATTGGCTGCAGGTGGCGCTTGAGAGCATTTGGAGGTGCGCCTGAGAATGATGATCAAGTGAACTCAAAGATACACTCTGGGGCCGTAATCGAGCGACTTTGGAGACTCACTTTGAGGCAGCAATGGAGCGTATTTGGAGATACACTTGGAGGCCATGATCAAGTGAACTAAGAGATGCACTCCGAGATCGTGATCGATGGAGTTTAGAGATGAACTTCTGGAGGCCGTGATCGAGCGAGTTTGGAGATATGAACTTGGAGGCCATGATCGTGTGAACTTCCAGGCCGTAATTGAGCGAGGTTGGAGAAGCACTAGGAGGCCGTAATCGAGCGAGATTGCAGACTGTAATAGAGCGAGTTATGAGATACACTTAGCGGCCGTGATTGAGCGACTTTGGAGGCAGTAATCAAGGGAGTTTAGAGATGCACCGGGAGGCCGTAATCAAGGGAGTCTGGAGATACACTTGGAGGCCGTGATCGAGCGAACGTGGAAGCTGTAATCGAGCGAGTTTGGATGAGTACTTACAGGCGGTCGATAGACTGCGCACCGGGTGGTTGAGACTGTATTCATCAGTTAGTTAACTCGCAACTGTGGGAATGTGATAAGGTGACTATACCTTTGAGCTCTCATGGAGAGCTGGCTGATAGCGGTTGATCGTATATGAAGGCACGCCGGAAGCTGAAGCTACATTCAGGGGTCAACTGGTAACCATGAGAATGAAGGGCAGATAAACAATCTTGGGTACTAGGTGTATGCTGTACTCAGTGTATGCTGTACTTGGTATATGCTGTACTCGGTGTGTGCTGTACTTGGTATATGCTGTACTCGGTGTGTGCTGTACTCGGTGTCAACTCGTGATTATGACATGGCGAGATAGAGAGTGATAACTTAACTTTGTGTTCTGTAATGATGTTAGAATTTTGGACGAGAAAGAGAGAGAGTGGGGATGAAGATGAGAACGATGTGGAGGATACGAGTGGATATGAGAAATAAGGGGTATGACTTGCGTAATTGGGTTGGAAAGACCTTGTGTTGGTGTAAGTACATGCCGGATTGGGACTCGTGCCTGCTGTATCGGGGATGGTAAATCGACTCGCACATGAAATTCTCTCATGTCGCAGTTTCTCATGATGATATCCCCCACCTCCTCTTATCTCACTCATTGTCGTCCTCAAGTCTACCATCACCTAAGAACACGAAGTTATGTCAGCACTCTCTATCTCTCCATGCCATGATCAAGAGTTAACACCGAGTACAGCATACACCGAGTATAGTATACACCGAGTACAGCATACACCGAGTACAGGAAACACCAAAGTACAGTATACACCGAGTACTGCATACACCGCATACTGCGTCATCCCAAGCTCGACTGTCTCCCGCTCTCAGCCAGTCTCGCATCTCTCGGCAGTTGTAAATTCTCTACATTCCCACAATCACGAGTTAACCAATGAATAGAGTCTCAGCTCCTGTTGCGCCTCTCTCCCAAATTACCGCCTCCAGATTGACCACCTCGAAGTCCTCCTCCAATCTCACTCGATCACAGCCTCCAAGTGCATCTCTAAACTCGCTCAATAATTGTCTCCAAGTGTATCTCTCAACTTGCTCAATTATTGCCTCCAAGTTCACTCGATTATAGCCTCCAAGTGTATCTCTAAACTTGCACAATTATGGCCTCAAAGTACCACTTCAAACTCGCTCGATCGCAGCCTCCAAGTACATTTTTCAGGAGCGACGGTGGGTGTACAGAGATACAGGGGTAACAGAGGTGGAAAGAGTGATGGGGAGTATATATTTGGCAGACCCCAGAGTAGATAGACATCATCTCATTTTCATCTTATCTTATCATTCTATGATAATACACACTCTATCTTTCCCAACTTTTTGGTCTCACTCACTCTGTCCGCGATATCATGGATCCATGCAATTGTGTGGCATCCTCAACGCTGGGTAGTATCATATCTTCTCACTCGATTCCTATGGTCCTCGAACCAGAACCGCTCGTTCCCATCAATTCTGTTTGGATGTCGCGTGATGTGCGGCGGAGTGTCGATGGTGGGGTCTCTGCCTTCTAGCTCCATCGTTTCAACGCAACGGCCTCCAAATGATGCATCTTTAAAACTTCTCTCAAAGGGCGTGGCCTGGTGCTCCACCCGTTATGCTCAAGTACCTTCTGTGGCGAGATTGACTGTATGTATATATAGAGAGAGACTTAAATAATGCATGCCATATTATGATGTAGTGAATCTTGTGACTAGTGTTAGCAACGGTTCCGGGTTACCCGGCTGCGGTCCGGGTTTGGAACCGGACCGGATGGTCCAGTCCGGGTTGTTACCCGGAAAACAGGGGTACCCACCGGGTTCGGGGACGGGTTGGAACCGGACCGCGGTTCCATTCTACGGTTCCTACAACTTTGGCTCCAATTAAGTATTTGAGTTCAGATCGCATTGCAACATGATCTATACGTGAAATGTGCAGATTAATGCCCTATTTCATCTCCCGTTCTCAGATTTGCGATCGGATCAATATTCATTGAGTTGCTGTGAAATTAAGCCGAAAATTACGGCAAAATGACCGGGTTTTCATCGCGACTCCATGACAATTGGTCCGATTGCAAATCGGAGAACGGGAGATGAAAGAGGGCATCAAACTGCATATTTCATGTATAGATTATGTCACGATACGATCAGAACTCAAATACTTAATTGGAGCAAGAAATGTTGACTTTTGAGGAGCGGGTTTTGTGTGGAAACCCGTTGCAACGGTCCGGTTCCGGGTCGGAACCGGACCCGGACCCGAACCGCGCATTTGAACCCGTTGCTAACACTACTTGTGACTGTAACAAAGATGAAAATGATAAGACGAAATGCCTTGTGGTTATGTAAGAACCGCTGCTGTGAGAATACGGCATCAAGTGTGCCACAGAGCTGAAAAGCAGTCTCAGTGGCTCCCGAAGTATTCTACAAAGCTGCCCAGCGGTCTCAGCTTCCTTTGAAGTCTCCCGCAGATCTGCACAGAGATCTCAGGAGTTCCGAAATTTCACTATTCTAGATGGAGCATCTGGAATGCACCTCCATAACTGCAGGTGCTTTCAGGAGCACCCGAAAATACTCTTGCAGAGTCTGAGATCACTTTGCTTAGCTCCAGGGGGGCCTGGGAGCGTCTGGAAGTACTTAGAAGTACTGGTGAGGTCGCCTGGAGTGTCTGGGAGGATTGCATGTGGCTTCCGGACCGAATTACATTTTGCTGATGAAGGACAGGTTCACATGCCCCAAAAACGTTTGTGAGGTAAGTTCAAAGTTCCCTTCCTGTTTAATCGTTATCTTGACGATCAATTTAGGAGTGCAAGTTTCAATTTGTAGCGTCTGAAATTGTGGGTCTTATTCACCGGACATACTTCAATGGCATATGACAAATGGGAATACAAGATAGATTAATGATTGATAAAATCAACTGGACATTCATTACCCTCACCGTGACGTCCATCCACCATTGTCTGATGGCATGGAAAACAGGCGAGTTTAGGGTCCTGCCAGAGTCTGGTTCAGGTGGTGGAGCACAATGTAAGTGCGATACAAGGAACATTGATCACGTGGTTATAATGCATGCACAGATGTATTTTGTCATCTTGACACTGATTTTCGTTCTTCCTCGCCAAAGGTTTTAGCCAAAAAGATAGAGAATGTCCACAGCATGATTTGCCGAAGGATTCACTCAACTGGTTCAGACCCAGCTATGGCACAACCCCACAACAATCATGCCAGCTTGAATGAGGACTTTCCTGAGTACGTCTGGGAGGAGCTAATAGAGCAGCCCGACAATTCTTTTAATCATCTCAGCAGTATTGTTGCTGCTACTGAAGCTAGCATGTGATTCTCAGCTCTTCTGCATATGGGTGGGTCTGCCATCGCCAGCAGCAGCGAGCCTGTCCCCTGCAGCGGCAGCAACAGCAGCTGCAACAACATCGCCAGCATCACCAACCTGACCAACGTTGAAAATACTGGATTAGCCGACGGAAGTATGATTGTAGAGGGTGCGATGTCACTTGGACGTTAGGAATGGTGTCAGTGATCGGATTTAGGATTTCCTTTGTGTGCTATTTTAATCTATGTTTCGTGGATATATTATACTAGTAGTAAATGTAATAGAATTGATAGTTTACTGAAGTCTGATCTCAAACACATGATATCACAATTGTGATGCTGCATAACCCTCCCACGACGGTTGAACTGCAAGGTACTGATGATCTTGTATCCCAAAATATACAATGGTGAACCACTTCTGCATGGTAACTATTGTTGGTCAAATCAAGCCATACTGGTCTTTAAAAATAAGCACTACACACTTCATTAAATGTATGGAGCTAGTACTATCATCATTGTGCCGACAAATCAGATTGGGTGATATTGGAGTATACCAAAAGATGATTTGTGATATTGCCAAAGGAAGTGTGAACCATTCATCAAGTGCTTGTTGTCACATTCTCAAAAGTGGGTATACTGGTTGTGATACTTTGAAACAGCATTGCGACAACTTAAAGAACACTCTGGAACAGTAAAGCACTGCCATATTTCAGAGAAACCTCGATTTCATTTTTTTGAGTTTGTGAGTACAATAAACTAAATAAATATAATGAAAGAGATTCGGTTTTTGCTGATGTATTACCCACCAGATTGGAACTCATACCTGCCGTATCGGGGATAGTACATTGACTCGCAAACTAAATGCTGTAAGTCCCAGTTTCTTATGATGATTCCCCCCATCTCCTCTCATCTCTCTTCCTTCTCGTCCTCAACTCTACCAGATGCAGATGCTCCCAGTAACATAATTACATTTTGCTGATGTATTTCTTAGAACAAATGACTGTTCCCTCGTCTGGAAAATGTTATTTTGTTATGGGTAATCTACCATAAGCCCTATGGTTTACAGTAACCTTCCAAAACACTGATAACACGAAATAATACAAACTACCCCAGAGCTATTATCTGTAACCCTGATAGTTCACCAGTAATTTACACATTGCACAACTGTAATTTACTGATAATTCAACTGTATTACTACTGTCATTCAGCTGTAGTGCACGTATTTAGTATTACCAATAGGTCCCGGTAATCCGCCAGTAGTCCTGATTTCGACCGGAAAAATCCTTTAGTTTGTTTCCATACCTGTCCAAAATCCTGACCTGCTTTGTCTTGGGAGGGTTGTTACCTGGACCAGCCAGAAACCCACTGTTTTTTGGCCGGGTTGAACCTGGACTGCAGTTCTATTTTACGGTTCCTCCAACTTTTGCTGCAATTATGTATCTGAGTTCTGGTCATATCATGACATGATCAATATGTAGATTGTACAGTTTTAGCCGCTCTTCCACCTCCCACTTTCAGATTTGCGATCAGACCAATATTCATTCAATTGCTGGGAAATAACAGCATATTTTGGGGGAAGTTTCCGGGTTTTCGATAGCAACTCGCCGAATATTTGTCCGACTCTCGCAAATCTGCCAGCGGGAGGTGAAAGAGCGGCTAACACTGCACAATGTACATATGGATCATGTCATGAGACGATCAGAACTCAGATAATTAATTGGAGCCAAAATTGTGAACATCAAATGCTGGGTTTTTGGTGGTAAAACCGGCCCATTTCCAACAGTCAGGGTTTTTCGTGTGGTAAGACCCATTGCCAGAGTCCGGTTGTGGGTGTACCTGGAACAGCAATGGACCTGGGAATTTGGACCTGTTGATAACAGTACATGTACTATAGCCTGGAATATGTGGATTATACTATATAGTCATCGCAAGTATTCATTTATAAGGTATTCTAACAACTTTTGTTGAATCTTTGACATGGACTCTCTTATCTCTACCAAGCCCACTTTGTCAACTCTGACTTCCATGGCTCTGACTAACTTGCTCAAACAACTCTAACATGCTTACTCTCACAACTCTGAAAGCTTGCTCCCACAACTCTGATATGCTCACCTTAACAACTCTGACAAGCTTGCTCCCACAACTCTGACAAGCTTGATCCCACAACTCTGACAAGCTCATTCTATACACCCGCATCTGCAAAATATAAAATACTACAGAAGTTATAACTCAACGACTCAGCTATTCTGGACAGCTACACGGATCCTTCCTGAAGCTCCCAGAAGCTCCTGAACAGGCCAAATGCAGAACCATGTTGTTCTCAGGTGCTCTGACAGTACTTTCAGGTGCTGCTCAACACTTCTGAAGTAGTGGAACAGAATACCAGAATATTCTATACAGTATGAAGTCGTCTTCAGAATGCTATAAGACCATGCCTTCAAGTTGGCAAAATTTGGGAGCTACTGGGACTACGACACTCATCTCCAAGGTGAATTCAGTGCACCTGGAGCGAGACTCTCCAGGAGTAATAATGCATAATATCTATATCAAATAGTACAATTCGATAAACTATCCCACATCTACACATGTAAATTAGGCATTCTAAGGTAGTTAAGATAGAGTTCAGTAGGTATCTAAATCGACCTGATTATTTGGAAGCCATCCGCTATCGATACCGCCCACTGCAGCATTCTCCCGCACCAAATGTGCTGGTCCAACAATCGCTTAAATGGGTAAATTATACATCATATTTGTCTGTTTGACAATCCGGATGAACCTGTCAACACAATCAGCCCAACGATGACGATTTTGGAACTTTGTTGGAATCACCACTGTGTATTCTTGAATTTGAGGATGTAATACCCATTGTTGAGTCTTTTTGCAACTCTTAGAAAATGTCAATATTGCGTTCCCGGCCGGCAGGCGCTGCTGAAATTGGAGGATCTGATGCGGTAGCATCCATCTGAAGTATAATCTAGGAAAGAAAGAAATTCGTCCTTCGAAGGTGTTATCGAGGTCATTCCCTTCACTTTGCGTATACTGGACCCAGATGTTATGAGCTTCAGATATGACCCCTTGGTTGGCATTGGTATATTATATGGTGCAATCAAGTCCCAGATGCACAACAGATGTAGGGCAGTGAAATTGTTGATGGTAGTACAACAGTCCATTCTGTAGTTTAATGAATATACTGTCTATGAGTACATTCTGATCATATCTGAGCACCAGTCCACTAACTTCATGTCCCCAGTCCTCTTCAGTGTGCACATGGAATAGCTTTCCGAAGTTGGGAATTCCCAAATCTTCTGAAGCACCTGTAAGTGAGATTGATTTGATACTTCTGCACACTCCGCGGACATGCGTTTCTCTCAAATAATATACCGGCTTTGATACAGGGCGGATAAAGGGCTTATTCTGAATTGATTGAAGATGTAACAGATGGGCTCTGCATGTACTTCGCCATTTATTGATAGCGGACAGTATGTGGAAAACTTTTGCAGAGTCTACACTGGACTAGCCTTGGAGTGCAAGATCTGACAGCGTCTCCTCCATATTGTCAAGACCGGTAAACCAGGCATTATGCTTAAACATCTGTGGAAAGTAATTGACTTTGTTGCTTGATTGATATGCCTCTTTCACATTGGCTATATGTAGCTGTTTAGCAAAATCACATCAGCAAAATGTATTTTAGTCACAGGAAGCCTCCAGGAGTGTCTGAGAGGATGTGGAGTGTAAACTTAGATGTGTCAATTTCAGGAGAGTATCAGACCCTAGGAGGTCATTCCTGCTGGCCTTCAGAGTAACTGGGATCTCTGATGACTGGTACAGGTGTATCATGGAATTGATTGTGATAGGTTTGGGAACACCTCGGAGCGCCGAAAGGAACTTTGGGTGCATCTGGGAGCACCTGGGAGCGCCGGCAACAAGTCTGGGAGCGCCGATGACATGCCTAAGAGTACCTGGGAGCGTCGGAGACAAGTCTGGGAGCGCCGATGACAAGCCTTGGAGCACCTGGGAGCACCAGCGACACGTCTGGGAGCACCTCAACTCACAGTAGAGCAGTATGGGAAAAACAACTTCTTCTTTAGGAACGCTGCCGGTTTGCCTGGAAATCAAAGCTACTACTTATTGTTCAACGATTTGTAAAACTCCTATATTCAGTTTGTATGCTCATCGATGTATCTATATAGCTACCCATCCAGACACGTTATATCTGGACCGGCTGCAGGGGGTGCTTGAGAGCAATTTGAGGTGCCCCTGAAAATGACAATTGAGTGAACTCAGGGATACACTCTGAGGCCGTGATCGAGCGAGTTTGGAAATGCACTTGGAGGCCGTAATCGTGCTAACTTGGAGGCTGTGATCATGCCAGTTTAGAGATTCACTTGGAGATTGTGATCGAGAGAGTTTAGAGATGGACTTGGGGGCTGTGATTGTGTGAGCTTGCAGGCCGTAATCGAGTGAGCTCGGTGATACACCTGGAGGCAATGATTGAGTGAGTGTGGAGGCCGTATTGAAGCGAGTTAAGAGATACACGTGGAGGCTATGATTGAGCGAGTTTGGAGATGCACTGTGACGCCGCAGTCGAGTGAGTTTGGAGATACACTTGCAGGCTGTAATCGAGCAAACTTGGAGGCCATGGTTGAGTGAGTTTGGACCAGTACTTAGAGGCAGTCGATGAACGAAGCACCGGGTGGTTGAGACTGTAATCATAAGTTAGTTAACTTGCAACTGTGGGAATGTGACAAGGCAACTTTACCTTTGAGCTCTCATGGAGAGCTGGCTGATGGCAGTCAATCGTATAGGGAGGCACGCCAGAAGCTCAAGCTATATTCAAGGGTCAACTTGTAATGATGAGAAAAAAGGGAAGACAAACAATGTTGGGTACTCGGTGTACACTGTACTCGGTGTATGCTGTACTCGGTGGATGGTGTACTCAGTGTCAACTCATGATCATGACATGGAGAGATAGAGAGGGATAACTTAACTTTGTATTCTGTAATGATGTTAGAGTTGTGAAGAGAAAGAGAGAGATGGGGGATCAAGATGAGAACGATGTGGAGGATACCAGTGGATATGAGAAATCAGGGGTACGCCTTGCCTGATTGCGATGGGAAGACCTCGTATCGGTGTAATTACACACCGGATCAGGACTCATACCTGCTGAATTGGGGATAGTAAATTGACTTGCATGCGAAATTCTCTTAAGTTCCTGTTTCTCATAATGATTTCCCTCATCTCCTTTCATCTCTCTTATTCTCGTCTTCAAGTCTACCATCACCTAAGAACACGAAGCCAAGTCATCGCTCTCTATCTTTCTATGCCATGATCAAGAGTTAACACCGAGTACAGAATACACCGAGTACAGCATACACAGAGTATAGCATACACCGAGTACAGCATACACCGAGTACAGCATACACCGAGTACAGTATACACTGAGTAAAATCACTGCATACATCGCATACTGCATCATACCAAGATCGATGTTCTCCCGCTCCCAGCCAGTCTCCCATCTCTCGGCAGACCATGTAGTACTCAATTCTCTCTACTCCCACAATCACGAGGTAACCAATGAATATAATCTCAGCTGCCGTCGTGCCTCCCTCCTGAACTACCGCCTCCAGATCGAACGCCTCTAAGTACTCCTCCAATCTCGCTCGATCACGGCCTCCAAGTGCATCTCCAAACTTGCTCGATCATAGTGTCCATGTGTATCTCTAAACTCGCCCAATTATGGCCTCTGAGTTTGCTCGATCACAGCCTCCAAGTTTATCTTCAAACTGGCTGATGACGGCCTCCAAGTGCATGTTCAAACTTGCTCGATCACAGCCTCCAAGTGCATTTTCAAGGAGCGACGGTGGGTGTACCGATATACACAGATAACGGTGGTGGAACCAGTGACGGCGAGTCTATATTTGCCACACTCCGCAGTAGATAGACATCATCTCATTTCCATCTCATCTTACCATACAATGAAAATATACACTCTATTTTTCCCAACTTTTGGTATCACTTGCTCTGTCCGTAATATCATAGATCCACGCAATTGCATGGGATCCTCAATGCAGAGTAGTATTATATCTTCTCACCTGATTCCAACGCTCCTCGATCTAGAACTGCTCGTTCTAATGAATTCAGTTTGAATGTCCTGAGTGGTGCGGCGGAATGTTGATGGTGGGCTCCCTGCCTTCTTGCTCCATCGTTTCACCGCGACGGTCTCCAAATGGTGCATCTCTAACAGTCCTCTCAATGGGTGTGGCTTGGTGCTCCTCAGATTATGCTTGAGCACCATCTGCGGCCAGATTGACCGTATGTATATATAGAGAGAGACTGAAATTATGCATGCCATATTATGATGTAGCAAATCTTGTGACTGTAACAAAGATGAATATTATAAGATGAGATGCCTTGTGGTTATATAAGAACCACTACTGTGAGAATATGGCATCAAGTCTCACGCGGAGCTGCACAGCGGTCTCGGCCCCTCTCGAAGTATCTCACAGAGCTGCGCAGTGTTCTCAGCTTCTCCCAAAGTCTCCCGCAGATCTGCGCAGAGGTTTCAGGAGATCCAAAATTTGACCATCCTAGATGGAGCATCCGGAATGCACCTCCATAACTGCAGGTGGTTTACGGAGCACCTCAGAATGCTCTTGCAGAGTCTGAGAGTACTTTCCTTAGCTCCAGGGGGGTCTGGGAGCATCTGGAAGTACTCAGAAGCACTGGTGAGGTCGCCCAGAGTGTCTGGGAGGATTGCATCTGATTTCCAGACTGAATTACATTTTGCTCATGCAGTTGTAAAATTGACACCAGAACCCATCCGCCGAATTGAATCTAATATATGGCTTACAAGACCCATCTTTCGATATCCTAAACGTTTTACGCGTTATGGTATATTTTTCTGAAGGACCTGAATGCCAATCGGCTTCCACCAAGCTGCAAACTCAATCAAGTGGATTGAGAATTCATTCTTGAACCTGTTTTATTCATTTCAGGTGATGCCATGAATCTCTCTCTCTAGCTGGTTAGTGACGAGCTCCATACCAGCCAAGCTCCTGGTCGTGGCATCTGTCTGAGTATCCGATAGATGGATCTGAAATTGTAGTCGCATGTCGGCGGTCATATTTGCCGCCCCGTACGTCTTGTGTGCTGTGGCAGCTTTCCTCAGGGCAAGTTGTTGGGCGAAAATTCTTCTGGAACCAGTTGCATTAGTCCTGACATCCTGCAATAGTTGTCACTCATAATCTTGGAATAAATTTTTGAAAGACTTGTGTTTAACAGGTGTCACTCAATGGATTTTGCACTCCAATCGATCAATTGCCTTCTGACGATCAGCATCTGACCAAGTGGTTGCTGCTTGTTGGAATCTATTCAGGTGTACCTGAAATTGCCTGCATTTTGTGGTGGGAACCTTTTCCGCTCAATACACAACAGCCTCAATTGCAGCACAAATTGTATGAATCTTTTGTTCGCGTAACTGATGGAATTCCTTTGCCAATAGGTCATACACTTTGGCCTTTTCAGACTTCGACATTTCCTATTCTCCAAAAATACCATTCTTCTGGTAAAATAGTGTGAGTGCATTGTATAGTTGTTTCAAGGATAGATCTGAGTGATTTTGTTCGCTAACAAGTAGAGAGAATTCACAACATGTTCGCACTATTCCCATCACAATTTCATTGGAGGCTGTTTCCGCTGCAGTTTTCCCGTCATCCTTGGAGAAGACAAGAATTGGAGCCCAAATCCCTTCCAGTGTTCTGATTATGCCACGGATCTCTGTACCTGCCCAGGTGCCGTTTTTCAATATATCGAACAGTTTAGGGATGTGCAGCAGGCCGGGATATTGTGGCACCGATGTGTATCAATTGTTAAATTGATCCTTGACCTGTCTAGCTTTCAGATATTTGAGCACCCAGTGCACTATGTCTTTGACTAAACCCAGGAGCAGCTGATGCAATTCATCAGACTGCCAAAGCCGATAGACATTGCAGAGACGGTATTGCCAGAACTGGTTGTGGATTGGGTGGACACCTAGAGTGTGCAGAGCACCAATATTATTGTCCTCCAGCAGCTCCAAGTAAAAATCCTGGTCTCTTGAGTTATGGAGTGGTTGAAAGGTTGAATGCCCAATCAAGCGTATTTAAGAATTTCACTCATCAGGTATGAGCCATATGAGACTTGAGCAACCATGACTTGTTCTGTATAATCCCTGACACAGGCAGCCTACAGAGGGTAACATTGTCGCTGGAATGCATCTGCAAAATCCCATTTCAAGCCAGGGACAGGAATGTCAAGGTGCCCATGGTGAAACAGCACAGTTCCAATCACATTATGCCATGCTTCGTCAATGTTTTTGGCACCTTTCGGGCGACACAGGATCAGTCGGACAAGAATCCAGGTGCACTTTTTAGATGTCCAGTAGATATCTCTTCAAATATCACTCGATCGTAAGATACAGCATCCAGAAATGCTGATTGTCTGAAAAATTGGTCAATTAAGTCATGTCAGATGCACATATAACATCGGCACAAAACATTTCTGTCCGGGCAGAATAGCTGCGTCAGAGTGGACGCGATCCATCAGAGCCGTCACAGACACCGCAGTGACGGATTATGCTGTACCCGGCATCAATACCACGCGTTGTGTTCCATATCGCCATGCAATCGCCGTTGTGCCGTTTCTTTTCGCACTGTCGGTCTTCAACTTTAAACAAACACTCCGGCGTTGTGACCAACTATGACTATACGTCGAAATGAGTTTATTGGGTACACGCTTGGATCGGGATTGCAATGCAATGGGTGACGTTGTGAAAATCTCTCCTCATGTTCCTTTGACATTAAGCTCGAGAAGGGTAGAATGATGGTGAGAAGATATGATACTACCCAGCCATGAGAATCCACGAAATCTTGGAAAGAGTGAGTGAGACCAAAAGTTGACAAAGATAGAGTGTGTATTTTCGTTGTATGACAAGATGAGATGAAAATGAGATGCTGTCAATCTACCCCAGGGTCTTCCGAATATACATGCCACATCGCTCATTCCTCCTCTGTTACCCCTGTATCTCCGTACCCTGACCTTTGCTCCTGAACAATATACTTGGAGGCCATGATTGAGCTAGTTTGGAGATGCACTTGGAGGCCAAGAACGAGTGAACTCAGAGATGCACATGGAGGCCATGGTCGAGCCAGTTTCTACATGTGCATGGAGGCCGAGACAGTGAACTCAGAGATCCACTTGTAGGCTGTGATTGAGCAAGTTTGGACATGCACTTCGAGACCGGGATGGAGTGAACTCAGAGATGTACTGGGAGGTCATCATCAAGCGAGTTTGGACATGCACTTGGAGGCCGTGATCGAGTGAACTCAGAGATGCACTCTGAGGCTGACACCGCACGGGTTTGGACATGAACTTGCAGGCTATGATCGAGTGAGATTGGAGGAGTAGTTGGAGGCGGTCGATTTGGAGGGAGGCGCAACAGCAGCTGGGACTCTATTTATTGGTTAACTTGTAATTGTTGGAATGTACAGAGTTGAGTACAACATGCGCTGAGAGATGAGAAACTGGCTGGGAGTGGGAGACTCTCAGTCTTGGGATGATGCTGTACTTAGTGTATGCTGTACTCGGAGTTAACTCATGATTATGCCATGGAGAGATAGAGAGGAATGACTTAACTTCGTGTTCTTAGGTGATGGTAGAGTTGAACACAAGAAAGAGAGAGATCACAGAAGAAGGAGGAAATCATCATGAGAAACTCGGACTGGAGAGAATTGCGTGTGCGAGTCAATTGACCATCTCCGATACAGCAGGTACGAGTCCTGATCCGGCTGGTAATAACACCAATACGAGGTCTTCGAAACCCGATCAGCCAACTCGTGCTCCTGATTTCTCATAGCTGCTCGTATTGTCCATATCGTTCTCATCTTCATCCCCCCACTGTCTCTGTCTCGTCTACAACTCTACTATCATCTCAAGAATACAGGTTTAAGTCATCACTCTCAATCTCTCCATGCCATCATCATGAGTTAACACTGCGTGCAGCATACAGCGAGTACAGGATACACCTATGATTGTCTCTCGTCCCTTCATTCTCACGATTTTGAGTTGACCCCTAAATGTTGCTTCAGCTTCCGGTGTACCTCCCTACCGATCGACCGCCACCAGCCAGTTCTCCATAGGAGTTTCAAAGGTAAAGGCACCTCATCACATTCCCACGGTTTTGAGTTAACTAACCGATGAATAGAGTCTCAGCACCTAGCGCACCTCCCATTGACCGCCTCGACATCGACCACCTCCAAGTACTTCTCCAATCTCGCTTGATCATAGCCTGCTACAAGTACATCTCCAAACTCGCTCGATCATGGCCTTGGAGTGTATCTCTGAGTTCACTCAATCTTGGTCTCCAATTGCATCTCCACACTAGCTTGATCATGGCCTCAAAGTGCATCTCTGAGTTCACTCAACCTTGGCCTCCAAGTGCATCTCCAAACCCACTCGATCACGGCCTCCCAGTGCATCTCTGAGTTCAGTCAATCTCAATCTCCCATTGCATCTCCAAACTCACTCAATCACGGCCTTGGAGTGTATCTCTGTGTTCACTTGATTGTCATTTTCAGGCACACCTCGAATTGCTCTCAAGCACCGCCTGCAGCCAGTCCAGATATACCGTGTGTAGATGGGTAGCTATATAGATACATAGATACATAGATGAGAATACAAACTGAATACATGAGTTTTAAAAATCGTTAAATGATTAGTAGTAGCTATGAGTTCCAGGCACACCAGCAGCATTCTCAAAGAAGATGTTGTTTCTCCCAGACTGCTCTACTGTGATTCGAGGTGCTCCCAGACATGTCACTGGCGCTCTCAGGTTTGTCACTGGCACTCCCTGGTTTGTCGCCGGCACTCCCAGGTTTGTCGCCGGCACTCCCTGGTGCTCCCAGGCTTGTTGTTGGCGTTTCCAGTTACTCTGAAGGCCAGCAGGACTGCCTTCCTAGGGTCTGATACTCTCCTGAAATTGACTCATCTAAGTTTACACTCCACATCCTCCCAGACACTCCTGGAGGCTTCCAGTGACTTAAATACATTTTGCTGATGCTATGCAATGCAACCTGTCACCTGGCCAACGGGAAGTATGTAAGTCTCTGTCCGAGGGTACAAGGTTCCGTCAGAGCCATCAGAGCCATTCGGCACACGCGGGTGTTCCTAACGGAAACTAGAGTTGTTGCTGATGCCGAGGGGCACAATTGTTGTTACGGCACGAAGTTGATTCTGTGAATTCCACCACCAGTCGCCCGTGTTCATCTTGTCCTAGATTCGACGACCCTCAGAGTCAGCATGATTCACTGGCTCACAATCGAGGTGTGCCTTAAATGGGCAATGTGCTAGGAAGAACTGAATACATTTGAAAATATCCCTCTGGTATGATGTTCCTAAGATATGTAAGGCATCTTCAATCAAACTACCATTGCCGAGCCCAAAATCGACTTCCGAGTGGAGCTTTCGCAGGGCATTTGCTGATTGGAATGATATGATTTTAAAGTTGTCCAGTCCACGTCTGGGATGTTGAGATATCGATGTTTTCATTTGCTGGCTAAACGATTAAGCCTGCTGAAAGTTCGGTGCGGACCGACATGGATTCCATGGATTCCATTCATCAGGAGAATGTATTTTAGTCACTAGGAGCCTCCAGGAGTGTGTGAGAGGAGGCAGAGTGTAAAGTTAGAGGTGTCAATTTCAGGAGAGAATCAGACCCTAGGAGGACATTCTGGCCGGCCTTCGGAGTAACTGGGATCTCTGATGACTGGTACGGGAGCACCATGGGAGCGGTTGTGATAAGTTTGGGAGCACCTGGGACTGTCGCCCAACCAATGTGGGAATCCCATACTTACTCTGAGAGATGCCTGGGTTCATAGGGATATTCATTCGAAGGACTGCAGGCATTATCTCAGATTCTCGGGATGTATACGAGCAATATGAATACCCTCCATGTATGATGCATAGATCATTGTTCATTATCAACTTCTAAATCATGCTATAGTACCCAGCATCTCATTCAACATTCTACAGTGTGCATCGCTACATTAAGGAGAACAAAAGAAAATGATGAGTGATTCAAAGATGAAAGCAGGTAAACCAGAAACAAAAACCCGGCTAACCGATCGAATGATATCAATTGAGCATAGTCTCAATGTCATCCACTAAATCTCCGATCTCATCAGGGCCGACAAACGCATGAACACACAATTCATCAACAGCGCAAAGAAGCTGGAGGCGCTCCTTGAATTTCCGAATGATTCGGGCCTGGCAAGTGGGCGAAATTGAATTCCAACGTTTTGTGGCTCGATTTGTGATATCTAAAGGGTTGGAATTGAGAGGTTAGCTCGTGGTGAATCAAAATGGAGTTTGAAAGGCAATATGATAAATTCGGGGAAAATCGAGGTGCGCCACCAGGAAAGGAGGAGTGCCTGATGTGGAGTGCAGGGTGGGCAAAGGAAGTGATGATGGTGATGGAGGAGTGCGGAATGAAATTGAGGGCGCAAATCCAGGCCAAGGAGCGCCTTTCCAGCAGAGCAGCCCATCTATGCTGAGCATCGCCGAAAGGGAGAGAAGTAAAGAGTCTGGAATGAAATTGAGGCGCTCCTGATCGAGGTCGAGGAGCGCCCATTCTAGAGGAGCGCCGACAGAAATGCGGTATGGAGCGCTGAATGAAATATTGCAGCGCCAATCCTAACTGAGGAGCGCCGATGGGGATTGAGGAGCGCATATTATAGTGGAGGAGAACCATGGGGGGTATGAAGCAGCCACACCCTGTGTAATTGATGAGTGCAGTGGCTTCTGCAGTAATACAATCCATCACGGGGGAAGGGCAAAATTTACCTCGATATTCATCTTGAGAAAACATAACTGTAACCTTCTTTCCAGTGGCATACTCAGACAGCGCACAATGAATAGCGGCAGCCACAAGGGCTAATGTTCATGGTGCGAGCGGTTGAAAGAACTGCGATGTGGTCGGGTGTTGCCCCAAGCTATTGGTGGTGAAGAAAAACTGATGATAGATTAAGTCAAGCACTTCCATCCTTGTGAACCAGGACTTTTTATCATCGATGACCTTCGAGAGATAAGCATTATCCAACAGGATTTCCATAACCTGTATTCGAAGCTCAGTCTCGGATCCTAAATCCAACCGGTAACTTCGGACAATACTTCGACAAGCTCCATCTGCCAAACGCCCTCGAATGGTACTAATCTTTAGTTTCAGCTATGTATATTTTTGGGGATTAGTATCAACACAAGTCTAATCGAGGAGCACAATACAGAGTAAACACTTACGGCTTCTCGGGTTTGTGGATTGATTTTAAGAGATAGACCACCGGGCAATTGACACACAGATGGAGCACCTACAGGAGCACCTGCTAATGCCTGCTGTCGATCCTGGGCTTAAATAGTTAGTTGCCAAGCTTTGTCAACCATCGAGTACTTCTCATCGGAAATGATTGGCCAGGGAGTCTTTGTGAATACGATTGCCTCCATGAACCATTTCGCTACCTTGAAGCTAGCCTTTTGGTGTTGAGGAACATTGTGATCTCCACCGGCCTTTGGTTGAGCAAAACTATGGTCTCCACCAGCCTTCGGAAGTGGGAGCGCCTGGGCGGGTACAATGTCAGGCTCGCGTAATATGTTGATGGTTGACTTTTGGCGTTTGAGCAATGGTGGTGCCATGGCCCCAGCTGGATGTCCCAGATTTGGAAATGAAGTGCGGGCAATGACAGTATCGGCACGGTTCCGTTTCTTTGGCTGTGGAACCCATGTAGTTCGTATTATCTTATCACGGTGCACCTGGTCTAGATGTAGGACCTCTTGCTGGGTGTCCAAATTGTCCTCTTCGATATCAGATGACAAGGTAGACTCTTCAGCGTGTTTAATGTCATCATCGCTGATCTCCTCCCGATCAGTATCGTCATCATCCTGCTTCGTATGAATTATTGCGCGGACATTAGCTATCTCTAATACTATACACGAAGGTTGGAGTTCAAACATTTGATTCGCAATGAAAATTGGCTGTCTTCTTGAATGCACGTGCAAGAGCTCGCTCAAGGTGTGCCTCTTGATTCTTCTGTGAATAGTGATTCCTCACCTGGCTGGCCATAGGTTCCATGTTGATGAAGTGAAGTTGCGGAATGTAGACAGAAGCATATAAGAGTAAATACAGTAGGAAGTTTAATAGAATAATGGGAGAATAGGGCAACAAAGTAGCACGTGATCGAGGAGGATGCAATTTGAGGCGTGCCTGGATAGGGTCCGGAAGATAGTATCTGCGGTTCATATATATATTGTCGAAGCTGGATCTGTGTTGAGATTTAGGAAACGTTAGGTGCACCGGATTGGATGGATTCTTCATGCCCCCAATTCCCGAATGTTAGCATTCGTATCCAAATATGCTATTGATGCAAGAATACGAGGTTGGATTAAGCCAACAAACCTAGAATTTGAACCAGATGCACCTGAAGAACTCGAGACATTAACATGGTTGTATCACTAGCTCACTCTCAGGGCCTGACATAGGAGGAATACTGAGAAATGGGGTGATCATGATCGCCCCTCCATATAACTCCACCAAAGGTAGTTCATTATGCCTCCAGTTCGAGCATATGAGAGGTGACTGCGTGGCACAGAATTGTTGGTGTGTTGAAGAATCTTGCAGGACTTGAACAGAGAATAGAGTTGGGACCTTCGTGAGTGGCAACAGTTGAAGTTACATGGGTTCACACCAAGTATGTTGCTGATAGTGGATGAATACGAATCTCCAAATGCGATTTACCAGTCGGATGGACACCCTATTTTCATGATCTTCTGTTGTTTTAGGATTCTTCAGCAAAGTTAGCGGTCGATGAGGCAATATTGGGTGCAGAACCTCACTTTCAGCAGTCCGAGTCCGCTGGATCACAATATGTATGCAGTCAGTGTAAAAGAGGACAGAGAATTTGGGTTTACAAAGGAGAGATTCAACATCGAGAAAGAACGGTAAAGGTTAGATGAAGACTCAGGTGTAATCTAATCGATTCCAGTTGTCGTCAATGCCAAGATTGCTAGCGAATGGGTCACTAATAGTCACTCACATTAAGATGTTGCGCATACTATCTTGTAAACACCGCATCATTTAAGCACATGCTCATTATGAGTCTCAATGCTACAATGTTGACTGAACATAATTATTGCGGTTCAAAGCAGTGCATAAGAACAACATGAATGCATCATGAGGCTTTATCTGACAGCAGAAGGACAAATAACAGCATGCAGTTCCAGTCGATAGAGGTGCAGCTAGCATTGAATTGGCACGCAGGATACAATCTAATGTCTGCGATTGCAGGCTCGCCTTACTGTGACAGTTACTTGTACTCTCAGAAACTGCCTTTTCTTTACTCAAGCATTCATCATGATTTGTTCTTCATCCACTCTTCGGATTGGACGTTGGCGGAAATCAGATATCGTCTGTTGATGATTTGTCACGAACTTCAGGCGTTCAAGATATGAGGATGGCGGGAGCTTGCCGGTCACCGATCGAGCTGCTGAGCAGATACTGGCATTCATATTCTATCCCTTCGAGCTCTCTTGATGGATATCGGTTCGCACAATCTGTTTTAAGATACGGGTTTTTGGCGGCCCAAATATACAAGTTAGTCAAAATGTACTTAAGTCTGCAATAGATGAGTTGTGAATTTGAGCCTTCTCGGGGAAGTGTGATATACAAGTGAGCGGGAGTTGCCGGTCATCTGCAGCGTCGCTGAGCAGAAGCTGTCTTTTGAGGTTCACTCTGTCAAGCTGCAGCTCGATTATAGAGCCCAAACGACAGAAGCTATTTTAGAATCTTGGAAATGTAAGGTCCGAATACGCTTCTTAGTCAAAATTCATTTAAGTGTGGTTACTTATCGCCCAGGGCAGTTCATATACGGTAAGCGTGTGGTGGACACCTTTCTCCAATGGATTGGTTGACACGGAGCATGACAGTTATGGCATTTAAGCGGCAGCCTTCACATACCAATCGAGCATAGATGCAGATATTAAGCTGAGTTCGAGCGGGATGAGCCGCGCCTGCACCTAAAAGTTTCGTGTCTGACAGATGACACTCTGTGTGCTGGCAGCCACAGATTCAAAGGTAGTGCAAAGTGGGTATTCACGGTTCAGAGGCGTGCCTGAAGTGGGATTATATTTGAATAATGAGTGCCTGCATGTCGAAATTAGCCGTTGAATAGAATATGCGTGCAGTGTCAAATCTGTGACCATCACACTCGACAGGAAAGTGGATCTGAGGTGTGCCTGAATTTCATTACTGAGTGAGAAGATACTGGGCGGTATTCATCGGGTAAGCCTGGAATATGCGAGCCGTGTCTTAGGATACGATACATCAACTCGATATCGCTTACACAGTCTTTCCATCCCTGGATGATTAGAGATGTACTGTGATGGCTCTGTCTCAGGAGAGTCGAGATGTTGATAGTGATTCTCATGTGCAATTGACTGTAAATTATTCAGCATTATAGATTCAGTGAATATCCCGAATTCTTTCGCAATTCTAGTGTCTGGTGCGCCTGCAATAGACAAGAAACAAATAATTTGAATCACACATGGAGGTTCAGGCACACCTGATAACTGGAATCCTGTTTGCAGAATTCAGTGTCACAACTTCACACGGACAATATACAATGAAAATGATATGTGACAGCAGCTTCGTCAAATTGACACAAAGAGAAATGTACGGCATCGCAGAAATTGGCCTAGTCGACTATTAAACCAGCACACCTGCTTTTCATCACATATTGGAGCATTCAAATGAGGCTATGTTGCAGTTTACCAGATATCTGTTGATCATTGACTTCATCCCATATTTATCACTATCATCATCTAACACGAAATGGAATCATGCTTTAACCAATACTCCCCAAAAGCACCTCATTCACCATACCATTTGCCTATTTTTCATCAGGTGGTGAGATTGTGTTGGTAGAATGTTTAAAGAGGAGTACCTTGATTACACTGCCCAGATAATTATCATTCATCCTCACCATCTGACAGCAGGACATTTCCATACTCCGTAAGCTGCTTTGTATGGTCTTCGCGGCACTCCAGAATCCGGTATATCATCGAAGTCGTGATGTTTGGTCAGCTCATCAGGCCATGCAGGACTTTCATTTGTGCCACTCCAGATAGCTGGTGGAGATCACTCGCTCTGTTATCATAACCACTTGGTCCAGTGTTCAATAACCAGGTGTGTGGAACTCTGTTTTGCCCAAGTCGGACAACCCGTGCAAATACCTGGCGCTGCTCATTTGATACCCAGAACTTCTGAGTTATTACCTCATGGTTTGCTGCTGTGAGATTGAGGCCCGTCCCACCCACTTTGGGTGTAGTTACGAACACAGAGGGATTTGGCGAATCTTGGAATTTGAGCTGCATTTCTGTGCGCTCATCATTGCCCATTTCCGCATACATGTAGAATATATCCAAATGATCTGCAAAAAGCTTTGTGAGCCACCACTTCAAATGACAAACTTGGCCTGGCAGCGGACAAAATAGGACTGCCTTTTGACGAGGAGGTGCACGAGGCAAAGGGCTTTTATTACTTTCAGGCTCGTGCAGGAGCGCCTCATTTGATGCGTCGTCTTCATCAGGCTCGGGATACTCCGCAGGTTCCTTGACAAGCATTGGCAGACATGTGTCTCTCAGCCATCAGAAAATTGGAGAATCCACCCAAGTGTCGAGTGGCCATTCATTGTACCATGGACCTGAAACGTCATTCCAATCCTCGGTGTCTCCCAATACCAAGGAGAAGCATGCCAGCCGCCATCGATGAACCCTCCACGCTCCCGAAGCACCCCTTGAAGTGTATCCCTCTACAACGGTGTTTAGTTGTGCTTCCTCGTCGTCAGTCCATTCGAGATCAAGAAGGTGTGCATTCTCCTTCGGTATCCGAACAAGTGGTTTCCCATTCGCAAGTTTCGATTCTGACCACCTCCTGATTGTCTGGGGCTTTGCAATTTGGATCATCTGGTGTGCCGCATCATGTTGAGCTTCTTCGTCTCCAGTCCAGATAGCATGCATCAAACTCTTCACCGCGAAATACAGTACATCGGCGCCGTGCATTTCCATCACAGTCTCATCCGCTGGATCTTCAGGCGCACCTGAAAACAGCCACATTGTCTGAAATCACCAGTAATAGAGTGAATGGAATCCTGGTGTTGCAGTGACTTGAAGTTTGAATTGAATTCTCACATTCATCGCAATTCGCCAGCCCACACTATTTTTCGTCTTGTACCGATAAAACTCATCCAATATCCCAAAACTCCATGAACAGTGTGAGAGTTGGCCATTGCTTGATGGTTTCGTTCTGGATGTTAAGGTATCATACGACACAAGGTGGATATTCCATCGGTTTTATGGCTCGTCAAGACTGGTGTTTAGATCCTCGTGGGTGAGATTGACATTGTCCGCGTGCAATAAGTTAATGAGTGTGAAATCTGTTGCAAATGTCATTTCGTCGATGACACTCTTGAACGTCTCTGCAACTCTGGGCATTGTCACCACCAGGATTGGTTCAAAGGCGGATGTTAGCGCAGGATGCCCCTGCGGTGGAGTTTTCTGGATCTCTATAAGGCAGCAGAGCACTGAATTATGTCTCCGCAGTAGATACCATTCCGGTTCTTCACCGATTATCCCGGGAAAGTCATTCTGTACCATATTCACACACTCTGCAAGCGTATTCCCCAATAAAATCGGCAACAGTAGCCCCATTACAACTTTTTCAGTCAGGAGTTTGCAAATCATTGCTGCTTCCACCGAGGTGAAAGTCTTTCCAAGACCCATTTCATCCAGCACCAGCGCTCCTGGCATATCAGCATCCCATACCCACCTCCTCATGATGAACCAGATTGCCCAGACCTGGTGCACCAGAAACTTCATTCCGGGCAGGCCTGGAAATGAATACTTCTGGCCGGGAACACGGTCATCTATTGATTGACGAATGGGATGAGCATTCAGCAGCCTGACCGCCTCCTCAAGACACTCGTGTTCAAATTCGTTGTTGATTGTATTGAGAACAGTAGTTAGTACTGAACTGGTATTTTCTGGATCAAGGTTCTCCTCGCCATCCAATTGCTCCTGAACCTCTCTTGCACCTTCGTCGGTCTTCTTTTCATCCTCAATGATCTCTTTCAGTTGCTAAGTGGTAAGTTGGGCTGATGGGCTCATATTCCAGCGCTCCTGAAGTTCACCGCGATGTTAGGTATTTCTCAGACAAGCATATGGACCCAACAAGTATGTGGAATATAATCAATTCTATTCACTCAATCAGAACTTACATTATTACTACTATCAGTCTCTTTCCCACCTGGCTTCTCATCCACCACACTTTCATCTTCATCGGCTCCCTCCGAAGTCTAACTATACAGATTAGCAGTGGGGCATAACTAACCGGAACAAGGCTAACGGGATTACCTTCACCGGTCTAATTATGTGCTCCGCAATATCCTTCCCTGTAGCTGCCTTCATTTCTACCAAAAATAGCTTCACATCATGTCCCAGTTTCAACTTGAAGGCATTTGAAAGGGAACTGTAGCATGATATCTGACCAGATAGACAGTCATTCATCATTTGCCCCGGTGCGTATAATCCCATATACTCTTGGTCCAATTCATCCTGCATCAAGTTGCATTTGTATATCGCAGTCAGACTGTATGATTCTTTTGGGCTACAATTTAGTTCGATGAAATCAATCAGCTACTCCCAGTGCCTCACACCTGTGTACGAAGCTTGGAGTTGCATGCTGGATGTCAGGTCATTGTTGCCATTCGGCACGCGGCGAATCACAATCATGAAAGTTGGATTCGGCAGCTCTGGGAGGTTACCTCTCATTTTTTTACCCGCACACTCACCCAAATCCGTAGCCGGTCTATTGTTGCCTCGCGTTGCCTTCTTCCTCGCCTCCCAAACCTCGCTTGCACATTACTTGAAAAACATCTCCACCCATAGTCGCCGAATCCATTCGGCATTATCGAAATGTTCCAAAGGCAGCCAGGTCTCGAAAGTCTCCAAAAAATCTGCAACCGCTGTCTCCCAGCGCAGGGGTCCATCTCGCAGCTGTTTCAGACAGTTCTGTCCCAGGATAATGGACTGATGCTTCTTCTCAAGAAACCCAGCCACCCATACTTTCTTCCACTTGTTGAACATACTAAAGTTGGGCTGCCCCATCCTGTTGGCAAATTGCTTCAAGAAGGATTCCATTTGCTTCAAGCTGATTGGGGCATTGCCTTCGGCCCAGCCCAAGTCAGACGAATCGTCACTCTCATATTCTGCATCATATTGGTCATAGAAAATCTCTGGCAATGGAGGCAAATCGGCAATCCCGGCAACGCCAGTTCTGCGCGGTTCCACAGCCAGCTGAAAGCGTTTCGTTGGGAGGCTAATGGGGTGTCTACCAGGTGCACCGGGAAGTTGTCCTGGAGCAGTGGAAGCGGAAGAGGTCAGCTGAATGACTAGAGTGTTTCCTGGCGGTGCTGTAGGCACTCGAGGTGCGCCTGGAGATGACGGCCCATGTCCTGTGACTTGCTGATGGTTGAACATTTGTGGTCCAACACATCCTCCTTGGGGGAAATCATATGCTTGCCACGATGGCCTATAGCTCGAATATCCTTGAGTCGCACCAGAGCTTGGTGGTGAGCCTGGTGTTATGTTGAATGGAGCCTGGTGGTAGAACTGGGGAGCACCTGGAAATGGTGCCTGCAAAGGCGGGTAACTATACCCTGGTGGTGGTGGTGGTGGTGAATGAAATTGATTCGCGGATTGGCCGAATTGAGTGTCTTTGCTCGGTGTATTTCCAGCATTATTATCTGATGCTCCCACATTGTCATCTGGGCGTTGTTGTGAGCCAAACAGCCCACTGGGTGGAGCCATATTGGTGGTCTTTGGCGGAAATCCATTCGTCGACATTGTATGTGAACAAAAGATGGTAGTAATGAAATAATCAATTCGATTGGTGATTTCGAATGAAGCAGAGTATAGTTGAGGACATTGAAGGTAGCAGTGACCTTCAGCGGAATGAAGGCCTCTTATATCCATCTTCGTTGTCACAAACTGTGGTGTTTCACTTTACTTTTGATCCCATGAAACCCAGCTCAGAAAAAGAAATCATAATCACACACTTCCCGCCTTTCTTTGTTAGATGCTCGAATTCGTAAAGTACGATCTTGCACAGATGCTCACCTTTGTTCAGTTCGTGACTGTAAAGGTCATAGATGGAATACGACATGATATCTCCAGGAATCTAACAAGAACAATATCTGGTTGGAAGGTTAGCACGACTAGGCATTTTATACTCAAAATGTGTGTATACAACCTACTACTTCATTCAATATGAGGCCTGTTAGTCGAGCACCAACAGTGATTCCTTCCTTTTAAGCTCCTTGTGTTAACCTCGTTGTCTTCTCAGGATCCACCCACCGGCCAAGAATCGTTACTGAAGAAAACATCCTACCAGCCTATCAGTTCTCGATAATCATTGAGCGGGTATACAGTCAGCTAGGAAACTTACCTATTCATTGTATTGAGCTGATGTTATCCGCTGCTTCAGACTCGAGCGTAGACATAACCTGCACAATGCCGCAATAATGTAGTATACGATAAGGCCGATCGTAGTAGCACCTGATCAACAGTATTAAAAGTTGATTACAGTGATGACATAAGAAGCTTTCATTGCTAATGATTTTCAGTAGATAATGTGCAGCATTATTGTGCGGGATTTGATTGATATTATCCTAGTTTGTGAAGAAAACTGATTGTAAAGTAACTTTGTTTTACCCCTCCTCTACATTTGGTGGGGTGTGATGCGGCTTTGAATGTGATACGCTAACCTGAGTTAGAGTTAGCTCACTTTCAAACAAATATCCTTCAGGATCAGATCCAGCAACAAACCATACCTCCTAAAGCATCATCGAGATTCGTCAGAACACAGAGCATTTCTCAAATATGGTTAACAATTGCCGGAAACATGATAAATGCTTTATCTGCAAAAAGAAGTTATGCAACGAGAACTGACTAGAAGCTCACTATCAACAATATCACCCAATATCGATGAATGAAGGGCTATTACCCAACGGGATTCTACCACCTGCAGGCTTCCCTCACCCTGAGCCAACATGGTTTGACTACAGCAGGTGCACCTGAATGGCCATCAACAAGCTGTCAATTAATGATCTACTCATAGACAACGTACCGGGTGCACCACCACCTGAACATACTCCCAACGAAGAACCTAGAGACCCTCAGCAGCCTAATCTCACCTGTACCCCTGATCCAACCATGACAAAGGCTCATAGGCAGGTAGTTGGACTGGAAAATGTGGGGGTGAAAGCGTATGGCAAAGCAACTGGATTGTACAACAAGCATCGAAAGTACTCCAAACAATGGAATCCATGGCATGCACTTCGGTCCGCACACGACTTTCAGCAAGCTCAATCCTTTACCAAGCAAACGAAAACTTCGATTGATCAACATCTCAGGAGTGGACTGGACAACTTCAAAATCAAATCCTTCTAATCTGCAGATGCCTTGCAAATACTCCTCTCTGAACTCGATTTCGGGCTCGGCAATGATAGTTGGATTGAAGATGACTCACATATCTTCGAAACATTATACTACAGGGATAGTTACAAATATATCCAGTTTCTCCTAGCACATCTTCCTATTCAGGCACACCTTGATTTCGAACCGGTGCGACTCTCAGACTCTGAGGGTTGTCAAATCTACAGCGAGATGAACATGGGCGATTGGTGGTGGGATGTACAGGATCAACTTCCTGCCAGGGCAACGATTGTGCCAGTCATTTGTGCATCCGACAAGACTCACTTGACAAATTTTTTGGACGATCAGCATGCCTCGCCGCTGTATCTCACGATAGGTAATATTCGAAAAGATATCCGCCGTACACCAAAAAAGCACGCCTGGATTCTCGTCAGCCTAATCCCATGTCCCCCGAAAGGTGCCAAGAACATTGACAAAGCCTGGCATTCCGCGGTTGGAACTGTGCTGTCGCAACTTAGGCATCTTGACATTGCTGGCCCCAGCTTCAAATGGGATTGTGCAGATGGATTCCAGCGACAATGTTACCCGCTGTTGGCTGCCTGGGTTGGGGATTATCCGGAACAAGTCGTGATTGCTCAAGACTCATATAGCTCATGTCCGATGTGCGAAATTCCTAATGGTGGGCCGATGGGGCATTCAACTTTTCGACCACACGATCACTCAAGAGACCAGCATATTTACTCAGAGCTGCTGGAGGACAACAATATTGATGCTCTGCACACTCTAAGTGTCCACCCAATCCGCAACCAGTGCTGGCAATACCCTCTCTGCAATGTCTATCGCCTTTGGCAGCCTGATGAATTGCATCAGCTGCTCCTGGGTTTAGTTAAAGACTTATTTCACTGGCTGCTCAAATACCGGAAAGCGAGACAGGTCAAGGATCAATTTGACAATCGATTCACAACGGTGCAACTATATCCTGGCCTCCAGCACTCCTCGAAACCATTCGATTCATTGAAAAGCGGCACCTGGCAAGGTAAAGACATCCGGGGCATGATCAGAACACTGGCTGTGAATTGCACTCCAATTCTCGTCTGCTCCAAGGATGACGGGAAAACTGCGGCGGAAACAGCCTCCGATGAAATGGTAATGGGAGCAGTGCAGACATTATGTGAATTCTCTCTACTTGATAGCCAACAAAATCACTCTGATCTATCCCTCAAAGCACTAGACGATGTGCTCAAGCGATTTTACCAGAACAAAGGAATTTTTCGAGAACAGAAAATGTTGAAGTCTGCGGAGACCAAAGTGGATGACCAGTTGGCAATGAAATCCCATCAGTTACGCGAACAAAAGATTCATAAGATTTGTGCTGCAATGGAGGCCCTTGTGTATGGGGCTGCAACGGTTTCCTCAACAAAACGCAGGCAATTTCAGGAGCGCCTGAATACAGTCCGGCAAGCAGCAACCACTTGGTCAGATGCTGATCATCCGAAGGCAATCGAGCGTTTGGAGCGCAAAATCCATTGAGTGACACCTGCTAAACGCAAGCTTTTCGATAAATCATTCAAGCATCATGAGCGACAACTATTGCAGGAAGTCAGAAACAAGCCAACCGGTCCCAGAAGCATATTCGCCAAACAACTTGCACTAATGAAAACTGCAGCCAAAGACGAGGCTTACGGGGCGGCAAACATGATCGCCGACAATCGACTGGAATTTCAGATCCGCCTATTAGATGCTGAGACAGAAGCCATGACCTGGAGCTTGGCTGATACGGAGCGCGTCACTATCCAGCTGGAACGAGAGATTTATGGCATCATCTCGAATAAACAGAAGCGGTTCAAGATGGAATTCTCTATCCACATGATCAAGTTTGAAGCTTGGTGGGAGTCAATCGGCATTCAGGCGCTCCGGAAACCATTGAACAACACATAATCCATTTCGGATATCCAAAGATGCATCTTGTGAGCAATATGTCAGAGTCAATTCGCCGAATGGGTTCCGGTGACAATTTCACCACCGATATTTCTGAACGGCTACATATTGCCAACGTGAAAGAGACATATCGATCTAGCAATAATGTCAATTACATTCGACAGATGCTTAAGTATAATGACCGGTGTACCGGTCTTGACTATATGGAGGAGACACTGTCATATCTTGCACTTGAAGGCTGGTACGACGTTCACTCTGCAAAAGTTTTCAACCCACTGTCCGCTACCGATCAAAGGCGAAGTACATGCAGAGCCCATCTGTTATATCTCCAATCAATTCAAGACAAGCCCATTATCCGCCCTGTATCACAGCAGGTATATCATTTGAGAGAAACTCATGTCCGCGGAGTGTGCAGAAGTATCAAATTAACTTCACTCAGATATGCATCGGATGATTTCGGAATTTCCAACTTTGGACAGCTATTCCGTGCTCCAATTGAGGAGGACTGGGGACCCAAAGTTTGTGGTCTCATGCTCGGATATGATCAGAATGTACTCATTGACAGTATAATTATTAAACACCAGAATGGGCTGTTGAACTACTGTCAACCATTTCACAACCCTACTTCTGTTGAACATCTGGGACTGTTAGAGTTTCTCCCCGAACAGCGATAATGGTACTTGCATTAGTCTATGAATACAAGTCATGGAGTTACTCTTGGTCTAGTCACATGATCTGCATAACACCTATTCATGACATATATAGTGAGCCAGTCTTATGTCCCTTAGCCGGGATACATAAGAGTCGCGTGTTGATTGAATAAGTGACCAAGCACACTTAGCGGATTTATTTAAGATGATGCAGCTATGTCGCCATTGCGGGGAAGCTCAGCTTTAGCCTTGCGCATAGTTTTCAACCACATTCACTATTCCTGAAACTAGCGGGACTTGTTTTATCAAGACACTACAGTCGATAGTCAATATGCGAGTAGGCGGGATCTTCGACTTATTGCCTCAGGCGATATGAGTGATCGGGGCACTCCCTGGCCAAAGAGAATGATCTTGGCCTAAGCATGACGTGACTGAGGGAATTATGACATCGGCTGAAGACATGAGGCCGGAAGCAACCCTGCTCATTGGTTTGAGTTAGTATGCATTGCAACGTGAGACTCGTATTCTATACGAGCTGACGCGTCGTGTTCCACATTGGCATAGTATCGGTTGGTCGCCGATTAAATCTATGACGCAAGCCGAATAGTATCATCGGGTAAGGCATTAATTGCGAAAAGCGTTTGCCGACTAGGATCGGCAGATGTTCCAACTATAGATGCACACAGATTGCAAGATGTCTAAGTACAAGTTTCATCTGACACAATGCATGAAGCAGAAATCGCGCAATGGATGGCCTGATTCTTATCAGGAGCACTAAAGCTTTAATACCACATTGGCGTAATTGCGTATCAGTTATCATTGTAGTCATAGCGTTGAAGTCTGGGTGTACAAGCCCTCAAAGACAACTATAAAGAGATGGCATTGCTCCAGCAATGAGATGAGAGTTATGAGAGAGAAAACCACAGTCAACAATCAGAACACCGAAGACGATCTTAAAATATTATTAAGAATTCTATCTATTATAAATCTTTTACCATTACTACCCTCATACACCTTCGTGATCAGGCAACATATGTCTGGTCGACGTCTGACACAATCCGAATACGCTCTGCAACAAGTTGTCGAACCATTCGGCGAACTACTTTCTCAGTTGGCAGAAGCATGTTTAACCCACATTTACTGCGCGGTTTTTCATTTTTGCAAACTCAAGAATATCGACTACCTGGTGTTGCGGTACTTGAACACCGGTGCATTACCATTCGAGGAGTGGGCAGAAGAGTGGTTATTCGACGGGGAAGTTTGATCTTGCTATACGTCGGTGATGGTCTCTGGAGACGATTGAATTTGGAGAGCTCTTGTAGTTCGGTACAACAGGTTGAGTCTTAGGATAAGACGAGGAAAGAAAGAGTAAATAGATAGGCGGTTGTACTTAATTCAATAAATGTTGTATTGATTATTGGGATTACGCACCCCCGTAACAGTATAATATTTTGAGTACTCTACGCTGTATCTGTTTGAGGATTATATGACACCAGAATTGTTACATCTTTACCAAGAGTTGGCAAAGATTGGAGCATATTTTATACGATATCCAAACGATTCTAAATTACACCTCATTGTAATTGACAAACCAACAATTAGTAAAATTTATGAGTTTGGAGTGCCAGAAGTGCGAAGACAACTTCTGTTGCATTTATTTGGAACAGAGGAGTTGCAGCCGCACAGACAGAGTTGCTTTTGCGTCAGCTGCCAGTTATACAATATTGAGGAAAAAAGCCCGGCAGTAATTTGCCAGCTCTGTAACTTCCTCTCGGAGTGTTACGCCTATCAGTATTTGGGCAAGATTAACAGAAGGGCTTCGTATATTTTACAAAGACACTGCATCGATCATTCTCAAATCGAAAACTGTCCTCATAGGGACGAAGCAACAGTTGAGCTTACTAGAGTTATTCCACCACCTGATTATAGTCATTTAGTCAGTAATGACAGCCCCCAGACGCAGGTTAACATGGAAGAACAGTGCGTTGGCGCCCAGTGGATCCCGAATAGAGAAGTCTTGGTCCCCTGTGGCTCGAGAGATTCCGGCATGGGTGCAAGAATATCAGCGCCGGATAGAGCAAGCTCGGCTGGAGCATCAGCAAATGAAGGCGCTGGAATACCCAGAAGAGGCTGAGGAAGGCCAAGGGGAACTCGAAATGACCGACGCGAATTCCAACTTAGTTCAAAGACAATTATCGGAACTCACGCAGCAAGTGGTACGTATAGTACAAGCTTGCAACAAAGAAAAAGAAATTCTCGAAGATGAATTCGAATCTGTCTTGTTCAATATCAAAATCCTTGAGACTAGAATTCAGACAGATAAGCATCGAGTAGATGCTGAAGTTGCAGGAGTAGGAAGCCAAATACAGTTGCAGTAGGAAGTACTACAAGAAATAAGGTCCGGAGTCAATATTTTGCAAGCTCAGGATAATCAAATTGTGCAGGAAGCCAATTCAATTTTCGAAGCACACAAAAAAGAATTGGAGGCCATAAGCAAACAGATTATCAATTGTGACGGCCAGCTTTTGTCTATTAAAGGAACAAATATAGGAATTCAGCGATCGTTAAAGGAAATGAACCAAAAAATCGTTAATGTCAATGACGTTTTAACTTCAATAAAAAACACATTCAAAGGAATTCCTAGCAAAAAAAAATTGAGAGAACATGCAGCTGTTATGGAAGATCAGCTTGCGCAGTCTCGGGAGTTAAACACAGGCTTAACTACGGCAATGGAAGGATATAAGTTCTCCGAATCTGCGTCTTACAATTTTGGACGACAGGGTCTACAAGCTGGACCATCTACTACTGTGCACCCAGAAAGACAAAGATATTTTGGAAGCGATGCATCCAGTTTGAGAGACACTGAGAGTGAGGTTACCTGGATAGGAAGAATCAGAGGTGGCGCAGCAAGTGATGAAGCCGCCGGTGGAGCAGCCGATGTAGCCGCTGGAGGAACCGCTGGTGGAGCAGCCGGTGGAGCCGTAATCTGGAGGAGCCACTGGAGGAGCAGCCAGAGGAGCAGGAGACCCTCCGCCTCCAGTTTCTGGACCACCTTCTGATCACGGTAATAATGGAAATACTCCTCCTATTAGCAGAAGACAGAGCAGAATCCAAGAACTTCAATTTGCGAAGCAAATTAAGATCAGAGAACCAAAGAGATTGGAAGGAAAACCAGGGGAGGATTTTGATACCTGGTGGATTATGATTGAAATATATATACACGATCAACCGGAAAAGTTTCCCAAAGATGAAAGGACCATAGACTGGATTGGATCCTTAATGGATATATATGCCGCCGCCAGGCATATTGTATGGATTACGGGGACTTTGAATGGGAAGCATCCTAAATTGATTACAGGGTATATACAGGCCCTAAAGTTACGATTCGAAGATAAGGATGCAAAGGACGAAGCCTATGCCTCGCTTGAGAAGGTTCGATACGATGGATGCATTAGGGATATGTTTATACAGATCCAAATGTATAACAATAAAGCCATGGTTTCGGGGGCAGCTCTGAAAAAGATTATTCTGGATCGATTACCCCATAAGATACTTGAGCAGATGCATATGGTCAATCTTACAGGCAAAACTGATAATGAAATAATTAACATCATTACTAACGCAGGAAGAACTGCGGAAAAATGGGATGAAGCCAAGAAAAATTTAGGATTGAGGAAGTCTATTTCTGATATTACGAAGAAAGTCCAACAGAAACCACGATTTGCAAAGGAGACTCAATTCGATCAGGCGAAAACTTTCAAACGTAGTCGTCAAGAACCTCGAAACAATGGGAATCAATCCAATCGGAAGTTGAAACCAATGAATAAGTCTGTTAAAACTTATGCGGAACAGACTGAAGGAATTGATAAGTCTGAGTTGGACAGAAGAAAGGCAGCGGGAGAATGCCAGAGATATGCTTGGCCTGCAGATAGGAAAAGAGCCCATAAGATGATGGATTGCTTTAGGTGGCCAAAGAAACAAGTCAGAACAGCGTCTTTTCCGAAGACCAAGGAGTATCAAAAGCTCAAGGTAGGAGCTTATAATTAGCAGGAGGATTCCGAATCCGATATAGATCTGTATACGACAGACAAGGAATCTGATGAAGAAGATGGTCAGGATGACGAAGAATCTGAAGGTGAGCTTCAGGAAGATTTTTCAGAGGGAGAATCGGTACAGGAAGAAGCGGTAAGCCCCGAAAGGAATTGGTGGGATTATTATGGATCAGATACTGAATAAGCCACATTTAGCTTATAGGTCGAAAATAAATGTTTTAACAAACCAATCTATCATTGGAAGACCTTTTTTCTTGTGTTATTATTATTCCCTTCTGAGGATGACCGGAAGGTCGAAACTGCTGACCAGTAAGGGGATACGATTATAATTCAACTATACATTAACCTTTTATTATACACCCCAATTAACCCGTTGACGTTACACTATTGTCGAAAGGATAGCGATGTCTAAACGAAAAGCAACCAGCCAGCTTGACCATCTGGTCAAATGCAACAACACTTCTAAAGTTTTTGTGTATTATCTACCGGCCAGAAAAACACATAAAATCACCAAAATATCACCTACAAAAATTGGGAAACGCCCAATATATAAGTTTTTTATTGACTATAACAATAAATACTTTCCTCTACGATGCATGCTGGACCTTGGGAGTACCAGTTTTGTTATATCGCCAAATGCAGCAAAGGCTTTCGGGATACCTGTTGTCAAGCGAACAAGGACACTTCAATCAAAGGATGTTACTGGAAGAGAAATACCTACTGCAGGACTTTATACGGTTCCGTAGGGATTGTCTTTTGGGAATCATCATTCTTATGATGAGAAGAATCATGCTTTTAAGGTAATGGAGACGTCCTCCGATTTTGATTGCCGAATACCTGCATGGTACGTCGAGAAACATAAGGCGAGAGGAACTACTACTTCTCACCTACATTTTCCTCATTGTGGATCTCATTGCTACGGACACGAAAAAATACATCCAGAATATTCGATTACGTATGACAAGAGAGTTGCCTTGAATAAGAACGCCATACATATAGGAGCTTTAGTTCAGAATTCTCCATCTATGTTGGAACGATTACCAAAACAGTATCATAAGTTTCTTTTACTGTTCGACCCAGAGCACACAGAATGATTACCAGATAATCGAGGATGTAACCATCGTATTGAGCTTATTACTTCAGAGGATAAGCTACAAATGGGTCCCATTTATCAACTATCTCAGGAGGAAGAGAAAATACTCCTTGAATATCTCGAAAAAATGATTAGAGAGAAAAAGATTTGACCGTCAAGCAGTTCAGTCAGAAGTCCTATACTTTTTGTCCCTAAACTTAACAGACAAGGACTTTGACTGTGTGTTGATTATCGTCACCTAAATGATCACACCAAAAAAGATAAGACTCCTTTACCAATTATGGATGAGTTATCCAGAAAAATGAGAGATTGCGATTTTATTACGAAAATTGATATGAGGGCTGGATTCCATTTACTGAGAATGGCTATCGGACATGAATAGTTTACGGCCTTTCAAACAAAGTTCGGGTTATACGAATATATGGTTATGCCATTTGGATTAACCAATGCACCTGTGTCATTCCAGAGGGAAATTAATCGCATATTACGACCCTTATTGGGGATGGAATTAGTTATCGATACCAAAGTGGTTTTGGACGATGATGGCGGTATGGTAGTAGTGGCTCATATTGACAACATTTTGATAGCTACGAAAGGATCATTGGAGAAACATCATCACAAGGTATCCAAAGTATTTCAATCACTTATGGATAACCATATGTGTGTCGAGATCGATAAATGTATTTCTGATGCTAAGGAGGTACCATTTTTGGGATTTCTGATTGGCGGTACCGGATTAAAACTGGATCCAGAGAAAGCTAAGGCTATTGTCAATTGGCCAAGACCCACCAATGTCAAGGAAGTACAGCAATTACTTGCATTATGGAATTTTTATCGCAGATTTGTTCCTGGTTTTGCCACTATTGTTGCATCAATTAGGGATTTACTTAAAGGGAAACCTAAGCATATCTCATCAGCAAAAACCATTTCCGTCCGGGTGAAATGGCTGCGTCAGAGTGCACGCGCTCCGTCAGAGGCGTCAGAGACACCGCGGTTGCGGATTACTCCGCACCCGGCATCAATACCACGTGTCGCGCCGCATATCGCCCTCCGATCGCCATTTCACCGTTTCTTCTCGCTTTGTCAGTCTCCTATTTTAAACAAACACTCTGGCGTTGTGGCCAACTTTAACCATACTTCGGAATGGGTTCACTGGGTGCACGCTTGCATCGGGATTGCAATGCAACGGATGATGGTGCGAAAATCTCTCCTCGCGTTCCTTCTACATTAAGCTCGCGGAGCGTACGAAGGTGAGAAGATATGATACTACCCGGCTGTAAGGAGCCAAGCAATTGCGTGGATCCACGAAATCTCGGAATGAGCGAGTGGGACCAAATGTTGGGAAAGATTGAATGTGTATTTTCGTTGTATGACAAGATGAGATGAAAATGAGATGCTGCCTATCTACCCCGGGATCTCGCGAATATATACTCCCATTCCACCTCCGTTACCCGTGTATCTCCGTACACCCACCGTCGCTTCTGAACATTATACTTAGAGGCCGAGATCGAGCTAGTTTCAGGATGCGCTTGGAGGCCGTGATCGATCGAGTTTGGAAATGCACTGGGAGGTCGTGATCAAGCGAGTTCAGACATGCACTTGGAGGTTGAGATGGAGTGAACTCAGAGATGCACTTGGAGGCCGTGATCGAGGGAGTTTGAACATGCACTTGGAGGCCGAGATCAAGTGAACTCAGAGATGCACTCTGAGGCTGTGACCGAGCGAGTTTGGAGATGCACTTGCAGGCTATGATCGAGCGAGATTGGAAGAGTACTTGGACGCGGTCGATTTGGAGGGAGGCGCGACGGCAGCTGAGACTCTATTCATTGTTTAACTTGTAATTGTGGAAATGTAGAGAGTTGAGTACAACATCCACCGAGAGATGGGAAACTGGCTGGGAGCGGGAAACTGTCGATCTTGGGATGATGCTGTACTTGGTGTATGCTGTACTCAGTGTTAACTCATGATTATGCCATGGAGAGATAGAGAGAGATGACTTAACTTCGTGTTCTTAGGTGATTCTAGAGTTGAGCACAAGAAAGAGAGAGATCAGAGGAAATGGGGGAAATCATCATGAGAAACTGGGATTGAGAGAATTTTGTGTGCCAGTCAATTGACCATCCGCGACACAGCAGGTATGAGTCCCGATCCGGCGGGTAATAACACCGACATGGGGTCCTCTAAACCCAATCAGGCAAGTTGTACCCCTGATTTCTCATAGCCGCTCATATCCTCCATATCGGTCTCATCTTCATCCCCCATCTCTCTCTTTCTCGTCTACAACTCTACCATCATCGCAAGACCACAAAGTTAAGTCATCCCTCTCTATCTCTCCATTCCATCATCATGAGTTAACACTGAGTACAGCATACACCGAGTACAGCATACACCTATGATTGTCTGTTGTCCCTTCATTCTCACGATTTTGAGTTGACCCCTGAATGTAGCTTTGGCTTCCGGCGTACCTCCCTACCGATACACCACCACCAGCCAGTTCTCCATAAGAGATCCAAAGGTAAAGTCACCTTGTTACATTCCCACGGTTTCGAGTTAACTAACTGATGAATAGAGTCTCAGCACCTGGCACACCTCCCATCAACTGCCTCCAGATCGACCACCTCCAAGTACTCCTCCAATCTCGCTCGATCATAGCCTGCTACAAGTGCATCTCCAAACTCGCTCGGTCACAGCCTCAGAGTGCATCTCTGAGTTCACTAGATCTCGGCCTCCAAGTGCATGTTCAAACTTGCTCGATCACGGCCTCCAAGTGCATCTCTGAGTTCACTCCATCTCAGCCTCCAAGTGCATGTCCAAACTCGCTCGATCACGGCCTCCAAGTGCATCTCTGAGTTCACTCCATTTCGGCCTCCAAGTGCATCTCCAAACTCACTCGATCACGGCCCCGAAATGTATCTCTGAGTTCACTCAATCTCGGTCTCCAATTACATCTCCAAACTGGCTCGATGACGGCCTCAAAGTGCATCTCTGAGTTCACTCGACCTCAGCCTCCAAGGGCATCTCCAAACTCACTCGATCACGGCCTCCCAGTGCATCTCTGAGTTCAGTCAATCTCGATCTCCAATTGCATCTCCAAACTCGCTTGATCATGGCCTCGGAGTGTCTCTGTGAGTTCACTTCATTGTCATTTTCAGGTGCAACTCGAATTGCTCTCAAGCACCGCCTGCAGCCAGTCCAGATATACCGTGTGTAGATGGGTAGCTATATAGATTCATAAATACATAGATGAGAATTCAAACTGTGTTTTTCCCAGACTGCTCTACTGTGATTCGAGGTGCTCCCAGACTTGTCGCCAGCGGTCCCAGGTGCTCCCAGGCTTGTCTTCGGCGCTCCCAGTTACTTTGAAGGCCAGCAGGAATGCCCTCCTAGGGTCTGATACTCTCCTGAAATTGATGCATCTAAGTTTACACTCCACATCCTCTCAGTCACTCCTGGAGGCTTCTAGTGACTAAAATACATTTTGCTGATGCTATGCACCGCGACCCATCGCCTGGGTGACAGGAAGTGTGTAATTCTCCGTCACAGGGTATGAGGTTCCGTCAGAGCCGTCAGAGCCGTTCGGAACACCCGGGTGTTTCCAAAGGAAACTAGCGTTGTTGCCGATGCGAATGGGGAGCCGCTCAGAAGGTAGCTTTTTTGAAAATTACAATTATATTTACGTCCGGAAAGACTCCTATTTCATGACATTACGATCGCAATCGACCAGCGTTGGTAGAGACAGATGCATCCGATTTTGCTATAGCAGGAATACTTTCCCAAAAGTTCAGTGATGGAAAGCTACATCCCGTTAGCTTCATATCTAAGAAATTGTCTCAGGCAGAACTTAATTACGATGTGTTTGACAAAGAGATGCTTGCAATAGTTTTCTCTTTACGAAAGTGGAGGTATATTTTGCAAGGAGCTGAACATAAAACAATAGTTTACTCCGATCATCAAAATCATACTAATTTTAAAACAGCCATTTCTTCGAACAGAAGACAAGCAAGATGGGCCGAAGAAATTCGGTCCTATTCTTTCGATTTATATAGTCGCAAAGTATCTTCTAATCCAAAAGCCGATACATTATCAAGGTGCCCGGCGTTCACCTCTAGAGAAGGGGGTACGACAGCGGCAGGTCAACAAATATTATTATGAAAGGAGCAATGGTTGGAAGTAGGAGCCATGCAGTTAGATGATGAGGACACAGAAGCTATTATGATTGGAGCAATAGCAATTGAGCAATTATTACCAGAAGCCAAGAAACGAATTAAGGAAAAAGCAATGCTCGGTGAGGATTATTTGGCAATATGCAGACAGCTTAGTTCCGGAGCAAAAATAGATGAGCACTATAAAATTCAAGACGGCTTGTTGTGCTGGAAGAATAGGTTGTATGCACTGAAGGAGTTAAGAAAGTGGATTATGGATTTGGAACATGACTCTAAGGTGGCAGGACATTTTGAAAGGGAAAGAACATTGGAATTGCTTACGAGGAATTTTTATTGGCCAAATATGGAAACAGATGTATGGAAATATTGCAACGTGTGCGACAACTGCCAGAGAACAAAGGTGCCTCGTCACACAAAATATGGGTTGTTACATCCATTGGAAATGGCATGTAAACCTTGGATGCATATCATTACCGACTTCATAACGGATTTACCGGAGTCAGAAGGGGTTACTATAATACTGGTAGTAGTGGACCGATTTACGAAGATGGCTCATTTTATCCCGGTAAAGAAAAGAGATAGTCCAACGGTTGCTCGAGCATATTTGGAAAACATATGGAAGTACCATGGGTTTCCCGAGAATGTCATTTCGGATCAAGACGGGACTTTTACTGGGCAATTCTTTACTGACTTGTACGATTATTTGGGAATTAAGAGGAGCATGAGTACTGCTTATCATCCACAGTCGGATGGTCAGACAGAAAGGATCACTCAAGTAATCGAAAGTTATTTACACTCATACTGCAATTATGAGCAAAACGATTGGGCATCCATGTTGGCTATGGCACAGTATGCGTATAATAATTCCAAACATTCGGCTACGAAGATATCTCCTTTTTACTCGAATTATGGATTCGAACCTCAAACGAATTGCCCAACAGAACTTCAATTCAGAAATTCAGCCTCGGAATTATATGGTCATTACATGACCTCCGTACATAAGAAGCTATCCAGGCAATTGGAATAATCAGTCGAGGCTATGCGGAAGTATTACAATAAAAAATGAAAGTCAATTGAACCATTTAAGAAGGGAGAATTGGTAATGCTTAATGGAAAGATTATCCGTGCTAAACATTGATGCAAGAAACTGGAGAATAAGATGTAGAGACCATTCGAAGTTACCGACATTGGAAGCAATGGGCGTTATTGCAAGTTGAGGTTGCCAGATTCTTGGAGGATTCATCCAGTATTCAATGTTGCCCTATTGGAATGATATCGAGGTACCGATCCGAAGAAACAGGTAATTGAAGTTGAAGCCGTTGACGGAGGATGGAAAATGGAATCGATCATTGCAAGCGGACCGTCAGACGACGATTCACGAAAGCATCTGTATTTGGTTAAATGGGAAGGTTATTCGCATGATGAGAATATGTGGGAAACGTATGAAAATGTGTTGGAATGTTCGTTGGATTTGATTAAGGAATATTACGGTAAGAATCCAACTATTGAAAGAGACGGACGTTATGGAAAGAAAAAGCGTTGATTATTTTTATGTAATGTTGAATTAGTTTCTTTGGTACGTTGAGCGGTTGCTTTGGCTTTCTACTTGTTATGACGGTGCACCGTTGAGATCACTGTCACCAGTCCAAGAGAAGGAGGTGATGTTAGGGGTTCTCCCCGAACAGCGATAATGGTACTTGCATTAGTCTATGAATACAAGTCATGGAGTTACTCTTGGTCTAGTCACATGATTTGCATAACACCTATTCATGACATGTATAGTGAGCCAGTCTTATGTCCCTTAGCGGGGAAACATAAGAGTCACGTGTTGATTGAATAAGTGACTAAGCACACTTAGCGGATTCATTTAAGATGATGCAGCTATGTCGCCATTGCGGGGAAGCTCAGCTTTAGCCATGCGCATAGTGTTGAACCACATTCACTATTTCTCAAACTAGCGGGACTTGTCTTAGCAAGACACTACAGTCGATAGTCATTATGCGAGTAAGCGGGATCTTCGACTTATTGCCTCAGGCGTTAAGAGCGATCAGGGCACTCCCCGGCCAAAGAGAATGATCTCGGCCTAAGCATGACGTGACTGAGGGAATTATGACGTCGGCTGAAGACATGAGGCCAGAAGCAACCCTGCTCATTGGGTTGAGTTAGTATGCATTGCAACGTCAGACTCGTATTCTATACAACCTGACACGTCGTATTCCACGTTGGCATAGTATCGGTTGGTCGCTGATTACATCTATGACGCAAGCTGAATAGCCTAATCGGGTGAGGCATTAATTGCGAAAAGCGTTTGCCGACTAGGATCGGCAGATGTTCCAACTATAGATGCACACGGATTGCGAGATGTCTAAGTACAAGTTTCATCTGACACAATGCATGATGCGGAAATTGCGCAATGGATGGCCTGATTCTTATCTGGAGCACTAAAGCTTTAATACCACATTGACGTAATTGCGTATCAGTTATCATTGTAGTCATAGCGTTGAAGTCTGGGTGTACAAGCCCTCAAAGACAACTATAAAGAGATGGCATTGCTCCGGCAATGAGATGAGAGTTATGAGAGAGAAAACCACAGTCAACAATCAGAACACCGAAGACGATTTCAAAATATTATTAAGAATTCTATCTATTATAAATCTTTAACAATTACTACCCTCATACACCTTCGTGATCAGGCAACGTATGTCTGGTCGACATCTGACACAATCCGAACACGCTCTGCATCAAGTTGTCGAACTATTCGGCGAACTGCTTTCTCAGTTGGCAGAAGCACGTTTAACCCACATCTACTGTGCGGTTTTTCATTTTTGCGAACTCGAGAATATCGACTACCTGGTGTTGTGGTACATGAACACCAGCGCATTACCATTCGAGGAGTGGGCAGAAGAGTGGTTACTCGACGGGGAAGTTTGATCTTCCTATACGTCGGTGATGGTCTCTGGAGACGATTGAATTTGGAGAGCTCTTGTAGTTCGGTACAAGAGGTTGAGTCTTAGGATAAGATGAGGAAAGAAAGAGTAAATAGATAGGCGGTTGTACTTAATTCAATAAATGTTGTATTGATTATTGGGATTTAGCACCCCCGTAACAGGGACTTGATTGCAAGGTAGAATATACCAATGCCAACCAAGGGATCATGCCTGAAGCTCATCACATCTGGGTCCAGTATACGCAAAGTGAAGGCAATGACCTCGACAACACCTTCCAAGGACGAATTCCTTCTTTTCCTGTATTATACTTCAGCTGGACTCCACAGAATCAGATCCTCCAATTTCAGGAGCACCTGCCAGCCGGCAAAGCAATATCGACGTTTTCCAAGAGGTGCAAAAAGACCCAACCATGGGTATTACGTCCTCAAGCTCAAGAATACACAGTGGTGATTTCAACAAAGTTGCAAGATCTTCATGGTGGGGATGATTGTGTTAATGGGTTCATCCGGGTGGTTAAACAGACGAATAAGATGCATATTGTTCCCATTGGAGCAATAGTTGGACCGGCACATTTGAGGTGGGAGAATGCTGCATCGGGCGGCATCGATTGCGTATGGCTTGTAAATAATCATGTTGATTTGGATATATGCTGGACTGGATATTGATTAGATTAGAATACCTAATTCAGGTGTATAGCTGTGAGATAGTTTATCGAATTGTACTATTCAATATAAACATTATATATTATCACTTCCGGAGAATCTGGCTCCAGGTGCACCGGAATGGTCTTTGCGACGAGTGTCGTAGTCCGAGCAGCTCCGAAATTTTGCCAACATGAAGGCATGATTTTATAGCATTCTGAAGATGACTTCATACTCTGTAGAAGATTCTTGTATTCTGTTCCGCAACTTCAGGAGCGTTGAGGAGCACCTGAAAGTTCGTATCAGAGTACCTGAGAAGCACATCGTTTTGCATTCAGCCTGTTCAGGAGCTTCTGGGAGCTTCTGGAAGGATTGGTGTGGCTGTTCAGAATAGCTGAGTTGTTGAGTTATGACTTCTGAACCATTTTACATTTTACTAATGCAAGCTATTGGTGGTGAAGAAAAACTGATGGTAAATTAATTCAAGCACTTCCATCCGGGTGAACCAGGCTTTCTTATCATCGATGACTTTCGAGAGATAAGCATTGTCAAACAGGAGTTCCTTAACCTGTATTCGATGCTCGGTCTCTGATCTGAAATCCAATCGGTAACTACGAACAATAGTTCAACGAGCTCCATCTGCCAAACACCCTCGAATGGTGCTAATCTTTAGTTTTAACTATGAATATTTTTGGGGTTAAGCATCATCAGATGTCCAATCGAGGAGCGGAAAACAGAATTTACACTTACAGCTTCTCGGGATTGCGGGTCGATTTTAAGAGATGGACCACCGGGCAATTGACACACGGATGGTGCACCTACCAGAGCACCTGCTAATGGTCGCTGATGATCCTGAGCTTCAATGGCTAGTTGCCAAGCTACGTCAACCATCGAGGACTTCTCATCGGAAATGATTGGCCAGGGAGTCTTTGTGAATACAATTGCCTCCATGAACCGTTTTGCTATCTCAAAAATAGCCTTTTGGTGGTGAGGAATGTTGTGATCACCACCACCGGGCTTTTGTTGAGAAACATTCTGGTCTCCACCAGCCTTGGGAAGCGGGAGCGCCTGTACAATGTCAGACTTGCGTAATATGTTGATCGTTGACTTTTGGCCTTTGAGCAATGGTGGTGCCATGGCCCCGGCTGGATGTCGCAGATTTGGAAGTGAAGTTCGGACAATGACAGTATCTGCATGGCTCCGTTTCTCTGGCAGTGGAACCCTTGTAGTTCGTATTGTCCAATCACGGCGCGCCTGGTTTAAATGTAGGACCTCCTGCTGGTTGTCCAAATCATCTTCTTCGATATCGGATGACAAGGTGGACTCTCGAAGGTCTTCACTTTCGTTTTCACTGATCTCCCGATCAGTATTGTTGTCATCCTGCTGCATCAGAATTATAGCGCGGACATTAGCTATCTCCAACACTATACTCGAAGGTTTGGCGGGAAGTTCAAACATTTGATCGGCAATGAAGATTGGCTGTCTTCTGCAAGGCATGTGCAAGTGCTCTCTCAAGGTGGACTTCTTGATTCTTCTGTGAATAGTGATTCCTCACCTGGCTGGCCGTAGGTTCCATGTTGGATGAAGTGAGGTTGGGGAATGTAGACAGAAGTATATAAGCGTAAATATAGTACGAAGTTTAACAGAATAATGGGAGAATAGGGCGACAAAGTAACATGCGGTCAAGGAGGATGCAATTCGAGGCGTGTGTGGAAAAAGTAACACTCAGCAGAGGAGGATGCAATTTGAGGTGTGCCTGGAATGAGTCCGGACGACATGTTGGGCGGTTCATATTTATATTCTTGATGCTCGTTCTTTGTTGTTATTGATGAAGCGGCAGGTGCACCAGATTGGAGGGATTCTTCGTGCCTCTAATTCCCAAATGTTAGCACTCGTATCCAAGTCCGCTATTCATGCAAGAATTGGAGGTTGGTTGATGCCAACATGCCTAGAATTGAACCAGATGCACCTGAAGAACTCGAGACATTAACACGGTTGTATCACTAACTAATTCTCAGTGCCCGACATATGGAATACTGAGAAATGGGTTGATCATGATCGCCCCTGCATATGACTCCGCCGATGGTAGATCTTTATATCTCTAGTTCAATCATCTGAGTGGTGACCGCGTGGCACAGAATTGTCGGTGTGTTGAAGAATCTTGCAGAATTTGGATGGAGGATAGAGTTAGGACCTTGGTGAGTGGCAACAGTTGAAGTTACACGGGTTCAAACTGAGTGTGTTGCTGATAGTGGATAAATATGAATCTCCAAATGTGGTATACCAGTCGGAAGGACACCCTATTTCCACGATACTTCTGTTGTTTTAGAATTCTGCAGCAAAGTTAGCGGTCGACTAGGCAATGTTGTGTGCAAAACTTGACTTTCAGCAGTCCGAGTCTGCTGAAGTCAGAATATGTATGTAGTCAGTATAAGAGAAGAGGGAGAATTTGGGGTTAGAAAGGAGAGATTCAACATAGAGAGAGAACGGTAAAGGTATGATGAAGATTCAGGGGTAATCTAATCGATTCCACTTCTTGTCAATGCCAAGATTGCTAGCGAATGGGTCATAAATAGTCACTCACATTAGGATGTTGCTCATACTATCTTGTAAACACCACATCATTAAATCACAAACTCATTTTGAGTCTCAATGTTACAATGTTGACTAAACATAAATATTGGGGTTCAAACCACTGCATAAGAATGATATAAATGCGTCATGAGGCTTCATCTGAGTGCGGAAAGACGAATAACAGCATGCAGTTCCAGCCAATTAATGTTCAGCGAGCATTGAGTCGGCATGCAGGATACAATTTCATGTAATGACTGGGATTGCAGGCTCGCCTTACTTTGACAATTACTTGTACTCTCAGAAACTGCCTTTTCTTAACTTGAGCTTTCGTCACGGTTTGTTCTTCATACACTCTTGGGATTGGACATTGGCGGAAATCAGATATCGACTGTTTCGGATTTGTCACGAACTTCAGGCATTCATAACATGTGGTGGGCGGGAGCTTGCCAGTCACCGATTGAGCCGCCGAGCAGAGACTGCCATTCATATTCTATCTCTTCAAGCTCTCTTGATGGAAATCGGTTCGCACAATCTATTTTAAGATATGGTTTTTTGGCGGCCCAAACATAGAAGTTAGTTAAAATGTAATTAAGTCTGCATTAGAAGCGCTGTGAATTTAAGCCTATTCGAGGAAGTATGGTATACAAGGGAGCGGGAGTTGCCAGTCATCTGCAGAATCGCTGAGCAGAAGCTGTCTTTTGGGGTTCACCCTCTCAAGCTGCAGCTCGATGATGGAGCCCGAACGACAGAAGCTATTTTAAGATCTGGGAAATGTATAAGTCCGAACATACTTCTTAGTCAAAATCCAGTTAAGTGTGGAAACTTATCGCCCAGAGCTGTGCATCTACGGTAAGCGTATGGTGAACACCTTCCTCCAAAGGATAGGTTGACAAGGAGCTTGATATTTATGGCATTTAAGCTGCAGGCTTCACATACTGATCAAGCATAGATTGGGATATTAGCTTAGGCTGAGTGGGATGAGCCATGCCTACACCTAAAAGTTTCGTGTCTGAAAGATGACTCTCGGTGTGTGCTGGCAGGCACAGATTCAAAGCATTCAGGAAGGAAGAAAATTTGCTTCAAATGGAGCAAAATAAATCGTTCAGTGGCATGCCTGGGAGTGGGAGCATATGATGGTAATAAGTGGTGGCTGGTCAAAATTGGCCATTGAATGGAATATGCGTGCGGTGTCAAATCTGAGACCATCAAACTCGACAGCATAGTGCCATTGAGGTGTGCCTGAACTTCATTCCTGAGCAAACAAATTCCCGGCTGAATTCTTGAGGTAAGCCTGGAATACGCGAGCCGTATCTCAGGATATGATATATCAACTCGATATCGCTTAGACAGTCTTTCGATCCCTGGATGATTAGAGATATTCGGAGCTGGATCTGTCTCAGGAGAGTCGAGTAGTTGACAGCGATTCCCTTGTGCAAATGACTGAAAATCAGTCACTATGGTTGATTCATTGAATATCCCAAATTCTTTCACGACTGTAGTATCTGGTGTGCCTCGAATAATATGAATCAAACTTGGAGGTTGAAGCGCACCTGAAAACACAGATCTCATGTGCAGATATCGTTATCACAATTCCACACGGACAATATACAATGAAAATGCGCAGCTTCGACAGATTCTCACAAGAGAATATAGGGCACTGCGGAATTTGACTTAGTCCACCATCAAATTGGCGCGCCTGCTTTTCATCACAAATTGGTTTATCCAATTCAGGCTATGATTCAGTTTACCAGATGTCTGTTTTCCATTGACTTCATCTCATATTCATCACAATAATTATATAACACAAAATGGAATCGAACTTCTCTAACCAATACTCCTGGACTCCTCAATTGCGTCATATTCACCATACCATTTGCCTATGTTGCATCAGTTGGTGAGATTGTGTTGGTTCAATGTTCAAAGAGGTGTACCTTGATTTCACTGCCCTGATCATGATCGTTCATCCTCACCATCTGACAGTACAAAGTCTCCTTGCTCCTTCAGCCACTTTGTATGGTCCTGACAACACTCCAGAATCTGGTATATCATCGTCGTCGTGATGTTTGGTCAGTTCATCAGACCATGCAGGACTCTCATTTGAGCCACTCCAGGGAGCTGGTGGAGATCACTTGCTCTGTTATCATAACCATTGGGTCTAGTGTTCAATAGCCATCTGTCTGGAACTCTGTTTTGCCGCAAAACAGAGTTCCACACACATGGCTATTGAATAGTGTTAGCAATGGGTCAGGGTAACCCGCCAGCGGTCCGGTTTTTGGCCGGCGGTTATGTTCAGTTCAGTTCCAAACCCGGCCAAAAAGCTGAACCGCTTTGTCTTGGCTGGGTTGTTACCCGGACCGGACATAAACCCACGGTTATTTGGCCGGGTTGTACCCGGACCGCGGTTCCATTTTACGGTTCCTGCAACTTTTGCACCAATTAAGTATTTGAGTTCTGATCATATCATGATATGACCAGTACGTAGATTGTGCAGTACTAGTCGCTCCTTCACCTTCCACTTTCAGATTTGTGATCCGACTGATATTCGTTGAGTGGCTGTGAAATCAAGGCACATTTTAGGGGAAATTAGCGGGTTATCGATAGCGACTCAACGAATATTGGTCGGATCACAAATCTGAAAGCGGGAGGTGAAAGAGCGGCTAGAACTGCACAATCTACATACTGATCATGTCATGATACCATCAGAACTCAAATACTTTATTGCAGCGAGATATCTGGGCTTGCAAAGTCCGGGTTTTGAGGTGGATACCGGCCCAAATACCAACGGTCCGGGTTTTTCATGTGATACACCCCATTGCCACGGTTCGGGTCCGGTTCCAACCCGGACCCGGAACCGTTATAGCAGGTTCAAACTGTTGCTAACACTAGTTTTGCCCCAGTCGGACAACCCTTGCAAATGCCTGCCACTGCTCATTCAACACCCACAACTTCTGAGTTATTACCGCTTGGTTTCCTGCTGTGAGATTGAGGTCTGTCCCACCCACTTTGGGTGTAGTTACGAACACATTGAGATTTGGTGAATCTTGGAATTTAAGCTGCATTTCTGCGCACTCATCATTGCCCATTTCTGCATACATGTAGAAAATATCCAGATGATCCGCAAAAAACTTTGTGCGCAACCACATTGAATTGCGAACTTGACCTGGCAGAGGACAAAATAGCACTGCCTTTTGAGGAGGAAGTGCACTCGGCAAGGTGCATTTATTACGTTCAGGTTTGTGCAGGAGCGCCTTGTTTGATGCTTTGTCTTCGTCAGGTTCGGGATACTCCACAGGTTCCTTGACAAGCATTGGCAGAAATGTGTCTCTCAGCCATCGGAAAATTGGAGAATCCACCCAAGTATCGAATCGCCATTGATTGTACCATTGTCCTGAAACGTCATTCCGATCCATCAGCAAAATGTAATTTGGTCCGGAAGCCATACGCAAACCTCCCAGACACTCCGGTAGCCCTCACCAGTGCTTCTAAGTACTTCCAGATGCTCCCAGCCCCCCCTGAAGCTTAGCAATGTGTTCTCAGACTCTGCAAGAGCAATCTCAGGTGCTCCTGAAAGCTCCTGCAGTGATGGAGGTGCATTCAGGATGCTACGAGATTTGACAATTAGGATAGTCAAATTTTGGAGCTACTGAGGTCTGCGGGAGACTTCGAGAGCATCATGTGTTCAGTTTGTATTCTCACCTATGAATCTATGTATATATATAGCTACCCATCTACAAATGGTATATCTGGACTGGCTGCAGGCAGTGCTTGAGAGCAATTCAAGGTGCGCTTGAAAATGACGATCGAGTGAACTCAGAGATTCACTCTGAGGCCATGATCGAGGGAGTTTGGAGATGCACTTGGAGGCCGTGATCGTGCGAACTTGGAGGCCGTAATCGGGCGAATTTAGAGATACACTTGAAGGCTGAAATCGAGCGAGTTTGGAGATGCACTTGGAGGCCCTGATCGTATGAACTTGGAGGCTGTAATCAGGCGAGTTTCGAGATACACGTGAAGGCTGTGATAGAGCAAGTTTGGAGATGCACTTGTAGGCCGTGATCGAGCGAGTTTGGAGATGCACTTGGAGGCCGTGATCGAGCGAGTTCGGAGATGCACTTGGAGGCCGCGATGGTGCGAACTTGGAGGCCGTAATTGTGCGAGTTTAGAGATACACTTGCAGGCTGTGATCAAGCGAGTTTGGAGATGCACTTGGAGGCTGTGATCAAGCGAGTATGGAGATGCACTTGGAAGGAGTGATTGAGCCAGTTCGGAGATGCACTTGGAGGCAGTGATGATGTGAACTTGGAGGCCGTAACCGTGTGAGTTTAGACATACACTTGGAGGCCGTGATCGAGCAGGTTGGACATGCATTTTGAGGTCATGATCGAGCGAGATTGGAGGAGTACGGGGAGGCGGTCAATCTAGAGGCGGTAGTTCAGGAGGGAGGCGCAACGGGAGCTGAGACTCTATTCATTGGTTAACTCGTAATTTTGCGAATGTAGAGAATTGAGTACAACATGGTCTGCCGAGAGATGAGAGACTGGCTGGGAGAGGGAGACAGTCGATCTTGGGATGATGCAGTATGCGGTGTATGCAATACTCAGTGTATGCTGTACTTGGTGTATGCTGTACTCGGTGTTAACTCTTGATCATGGTATGGAGAGATAGAGAGGGATGACTTAACTTCGTATTCTTAGGTGATGGTAGAATTGAGGACAAGAAAGAGAAAGATGAGAGGGTACGGTGGAAATCATCATGAGAAACTGGGACTTAGAGAATTTCGTGTGCGAGTCAATTTACCATCCCCGATACGGCAGGTACGAGTCCCGTCCTGGCGGGTAATTACACTGACACGAGGTCTTCCCAACCCAATCAGGCTAGTCATACCCCGCATTTCTCATATCCGCTCATAATCACATCGTGTTCATCTTCATCCCCCATCTCTCTCTTTCTTGTCCACAACTCTACTATCATCGCAGAACACAAAGTTAAGTCATCCCTCTCTATCTCTCCATGTCATGATCATGAGTTGACACTGAGTACAGCATACACCGAGTACAGCATCCACCCAAGATTTTTAGTCTTCCCTTCATTCTCATGATTAAGAGTTGACCCCTGAATGTAACTACAGCTTCCGGTGTGCCTCCCTACACGCTCGACCGCCTTCAGCCAGCTCTCCATGAGTAAAGTCGCCTTGTCACATTCCCACAGTTGTGAGTTAACTAACTGATGAATAGAGTCTCAGCACCCGGCGCGCCATCCATCGACTGCCTCCCAGTACTCGTTCATACTCGCTCGATTACGGCCTCCAAGTGTATCTCCAAACTCGCTCGATCACAGCCTCCAAGTGCCTCTACACACTCGCTCGATCACGGCCTCCAAGTGCATCTCCAAACTCGCTCAATCACGGCCTCCAAGTGCATCTCCAAACTCGCTCGATCCCGGCCTCCAAGTGTATCTCCAAACTCCCTCGATTACAGCCTCCAAGTGCATCTACACACTTGTTGTACGGTGGCGTGTGCTCGAGTAGTCGAGTGTGTGCGGGCGTATGCGAAGGTGTGTCTATTGTATCGTGTAACAAGACATGTCGCATCAACATAAGGTCAATTGATGACTAATGGTGCTAACTACAAAAGAGGCAAGTTACATCATAGTCCTTGGCATAGTGATATCCGTACTTCCAATCAGCTCAACACTCCTCCAGGACGGCTATCACGTCTGTTTCAAACAAAAAACTGTAAACAAAGGAGAAGAGGAGCCAATCAAACATTGTGGATATCCTCGAAACAAACATGCCCAATCAATTTACTTTCCGATGGCATTCCCGATGCCTTTTCCAGTTCCGATACCATTTCCGTGACCATTCCCGAGACCATTTCCGACTGTACCGAGGCCATTTCCGAGGCCGTTCCCAATTCCAATCCCGAGACCATTTCCGAGTGCAATTCTGATCATTCCCATCGCAGCACACTCCTTCAAGAAGGCAGGCTTTGGCAGCGGCGTTGTGAAGCATTCGGCGAGCGTCTCAGCAGTCGGTACGTAGCTCAAGTTGATCCCTCCGTCTCTAGCCATATCTGCAGCAAGATAGTATTTGGTCGCAATGTGTGCAACTGCAGTTCCGCAGTAGATTCTGCTCTTGATGCTCGCGATCAGTGACTGTGAATCGGAGAACACGTGAGGGATAGTCGGGATGCCGAGCTCGTTCAAGAGATGCGAGATCTGTGTGAGTCTCATACAGCCTACTCCAAAGGCATAGTATTCGGCATCGGTCGTGGACTGGGCAGTCGACTTCTGTTTTCTCGATTGCCAGTCGACCGCTCCTCCGAAGGTGATGACCAGTCCACTTGTCGATTTATAGTCATCTGGGCATCCAGCATAGTCCGAATCGACATAACATCTAAGTCCGCCTTCTCCTTCGAAACGCAGATGCCAGTCCTTCGTGCCGTTGAGGTACCGAAACACGCGCTTGAGAGCTACCATATGCTCATTGCTCGGGTCGTGATTGTACCGGCTGAGAACTCGTATGGCATATGCGATATCGGGCTGAGTGGCGGTCATCGCGTACATGAGGCTTCTGATCATTGATTGGTATATGGTCGGATCGCAGGCTTCTTCGTCGGGCTTCCTCTTGTGAAGCTTCATCGCCATTGGTGTGGCAACTGGTCTGGACTCATCCATTCTGAACTTCGCCAAGATCATCCGAATATAGCTGTGCTGATGGATGTCGATTGTGTGATGCTCCCGATTGCGTTCGATATTCATGCCGAGATAGAAGGAGACACTCCCGAGATCATGCATCCGGAACCTCTTCTTTAACTGGTCCTTGATCTGTCCAATCAAGCCCTGGGTACCAATGATAAGGAGATCATCGACATACAGAACGACCGCGGCAACGACTATGTCTTGATCCTTATTATGGAGCACAAACAGTCCTCCGTCGACACGTGATGCCTCAAATCCAATCGAGATCACGAAATCCTTGAAAGTGCCATACCAGACGTGCGAAGACTGCTTCAGGCCATAAAGAGACTTTCTCAAGCGGAGTACCATCTTCCGCAAAGTCTTTGTCAATCTTGGATCGTTGTATCGGCTCCCAGTTTGGAGCAAATCAAAGTATCCCTGCGGCGGGTGCATATAGATCACGTCCTCCAAGTCAACTTCCAAGAAAGCCGTGCAGACGTCCATTTGATGGATGTCGAGATCACACTTGGCGGCGATGGCGAGTGCCAGCCTAACGTGGCCCAAGCGAGCAGTCGGTGCATACGTAGCCTGGTAGTCGATGCCTTTGATTTGGTGATTGCCTCCACAGACTACCCTGGCCTTGTACCGCTGCACATTGCCTGCTCCATCGCGCTTGATCTTGTATACCCAGTGACTTGGCAAAGCTTTTCTCCCTTCCGGAAGCTCCACGAAATCTCCAAAGACTTGATGCTGACCAATTGCATCTAGCTCTTCTTTCATCGCCGTATCCCATTTCTCGGCGAGCGGAGTCTCGGTTGCTGCTTTGTAAGACTTTGGATCGTCAATGCCATCCTCGTGATTGTGATTATCGGAGATCGCAGCTGCAGCGTAGATGGGAATCATATCCTCAAATTCCTCATCTTCGAGAGCCAATTGTGCAGACTCTGCCAATTTGCCACCTCGGTTTCGGTGACTTCCTTCGGCCGGCGGCTTCCATGCATCTCCAAGTGACGTCTCAAGGACAGCCAATTCTGGTGACTTCTTTGTCTTTGGCTTCGGAGGATCTGGAGGTGAATCGTCGTCCAATGGCTCCTCCATTTGACGTTCGGTTGGTTGCTTCTCTGTGGGTTTGGGTTCCTCGATGACATCTGTGTAGAAGTGCTCGTTCAAGATCGCTTCGTCTGCAGCATTCGGTGCTGTGTACCGCTTCCCTTCTCTGAATACCACATCTCGGGAGCGGTGAAGCGTCTTGGCCAATGGGTCGTATACGAAGTACTGCTTAGTCGATATGTTGTACCCTACGAATATGCCGGAAGTGGCTCTGTAATCCAGCTTCTTTCGTTTCTCTTTCGGAACGTGGACGAAAGCCAAGCATCCGAACACACGGAGATGCTTCAACGATGGCTTCCTCCAATGCCAGGCCTTGTACGGAGTCTTGCCGACTACCGATCGTGTCGGAGTGCGATTCATGAGACAGACCGCCACTGAGACTGCAAAAGCCCAGTACTTCTTCCAAAGTCCGGCATCGTCCAGCATGCATCGTACGCGTTCCATGATCGTGCAGTTCGCCCATTCGACAACTCCATTAGACTGAGGAGTGTAGGGCGTAGTTATTTCCTTTAGTATGCCCTCTGATTTTAGGTATTCTGCTAATTTCTTGGAGGTGTACTCACTGCCTCCATCTGTACGAAATCGCTTCACTTGCTTGCCCGACTCCTTTTCTCTAAGAGCCTTCCATTCTTTGAATTTCTCTAGGGCTTCCGACTTGTACTTCAATATGTACTCATCCGTGTGCCTCATGGCATCGTCGATGAAGAGCAGCAGATATCAACCTCCTCCGATGGCTGTTTCCAGGGGACCGCATATGTCCGAGTGTACGAGCTGCAGAGGCTCAGTGGCACAGAAATTCGTGTTCGGAGTGAAGGGTTTTCGAGCTAATTTGCACTTGATGCAGCTCTCGCAATCGCACTTTCCAGTCATCTTGGGAGCGTCGGTGATCATCGGCAAGATTTCCAAGGCCTTTAGACCGACGTGTGACAGGCGGCGGTGCCATAACATCCGCTTCTCTGCATCGTGCCGAGATGCATGCCCAGTCGTCTTCAGTGCCAGCAGGCAGCTGTCGTCGATATCGGTGTATTCGGTCGATTCCGGGGCTCGATCCAGAACAAATTGCCCATCGACCTGAGGTGCAGTGGCAATCAACTTGCCATGGGGATTGTAGAGGTTGAGACCGTAGTGATTCACCGGTTCGACTTTGACGTCCTTGTCCATGATCTGAGATTGTGAGATGAGATCGAACAATCCCGGCAAATGCACCACTTTTTGGAGTATGATCGTTTCCGTCTTTCCATCTGGTAGTTGACAAATCAGCCTAACACTTCCATATCCTGATGCAAACGATGTGACCCCATTGTATCCCTTCACCTTCTACGTATTCAGAGGATATTCGGTGTAGGTGATGAACATTGATCGACGGCCAGAAATGTGAGTCGTGCATCCGCAATCGATGAACCAATCACTGGATGAAGCATTTGAGCTGCGTTTTTGTCCATCATGAGCTCCAGGAAGACTTTCCACTCATCGTTCCTTGGGATTCCGCGAAGGAGGTAGAAGATGTGCTCTTGCTCACTCATCTTGGCGATTGTCTTTGCAGACGCATCGGTGTCGGTAGCGTCAGTGTCAGTAGTCGTTGGCCCTGCGCAGAGATTGTAATCCTTGAATTTCCGATCGATCCGCGATGCGTAGTTGTCGACATCTCCGCAGTCCTGTAGCTTGATGCTCCAAAGGTCTTCCCTAATCTCGAAGATGTTGAGCTTCAGCTTTGACTTGTAGGCTGATGCTAGCTTTTCCCAAAGCGTCTTCGCATCGTCGATGACCGTAAATTCCGCTTGTATCCTCGGCTCCATGCCGAGTAGAATAGTCAATCGGGCAACACCATAGCGATTCATCCAGTCTTTGAAAGCGGCCTTCTCTGTAGCGGTCGCGTTTGCTGCTGGCTCTTCCGGCTTGTCGTCGTATCCTTTGAAGATACCATACACTTGCTTCTGTTCGAGAAGTAGGGCCATCTCGGTAGCCCATTGTGCGTAGTTCGTGCCATTAAACTTGGTGATGGTGATCATAGTCGAACTCATCTTGTATCACAATCTTCGGTTATCGTAGTCTTCTCGGACTGTACGGGTGACGTCCAGCAGCCGCCATCAGAAATACGGCGGGGTGCAGGGTAATTGCTTAGCTTGTGGAGACGCTTCTCCGTGACGATGTTGACTTCCACTCGACAAGCGAAAATGGAAGTGTTGATCGTCGGTTCCCTTTTAAACACAAGGGCTCATAACCTGTTGTACGGTGGCGTGTGCTCAAGTAGTCGAGTGTGTGCGGGCGTATGCGAAGGTGTGTCTATTGTATCGTGTAACGAGACATGTCGCATCGACATAAGGTCGATCGATGACTAATGGTGCTAACTACAAAAGAGGCAAGTAACATCATAGTCCTTGGCATAGTGATATCCGTACTTCCAATCAGCTCAACAACACTCGCTCGATCATGGTCTCCAAGTGCATCTCCAAACTCGCTCGATCATGATCTACAAGTGCATCTCCAAACTCACTCGATCCCGGCCTCCAAGTGCATCTCCGAAGTCACTCGATCACAGCCTTGAAGTGTATCGCTAAACTCGCCCGATTACTGCCTCAAATTTCGCACGATCACTGCCTCCAAGTGCATCTTCAAACTCGCTCGATCACGGCCTCGAAGTGTATCTCTGAGTTCACTCGATCGTAATTTTCCGGCGCACCTCAAATTGCTCGCAAGCACCGCCTGCAGCCAGTCCAGCTATACCGTTTGTAGATGGGTAGCTATATAGATACATAGATACATAGATGAGAATACAAACTGAATACATGAGTTTTAAAAATCATTGAATGATAAGTAGTAGCTATAATTTCCAGGCGCACCTGCAGCATTCCCAGAGACGATGTTGTTTTTCCCAGACTGCTCTACAGTGATTCGAGGTGCTCCCAGACTTGTCGCCGGCGACCCCAGACTTGTCGCCGGCGCTCCCAGGTTTGTCACCGGCACTCCCTGGTGCTCCCAAGCTTGTCATCGGCGCTCCCCGGCTTGTTGCCGGCAATCCCAGTTACTCTGAAGGCCGGCAGGAATGCCCTCCAAGGGTCTGATACTCTCCTGAAATTGATGCATCTAAGTTTATACTCCACATCCTCTCAGACACTCCTGGTGCCTTCCAGTGACTAAAATACATTTTACTGATGTCCTCGGTATCTCCCAATATCAACGAGAACCATGGCAGGTGCCATCTATGTACCCTCCACGCTCCTGACGCACCCTGTGAAGTGTATTTCTCCACAAGGGTCTTGCTTTCAGCTTGCTCATCCACAGTCCATTCGAGATCATCAAGGTGTGCATTCTCCTTCGGTATCTGAACCAGGGGTTTCCCATTCCCGAGTTTCAATTATGACCACCTCCTTATTGTCCAGGGTATTGCAATTTGGATCATCCGGTGTGCCACATTCTGTTGAGCATCCTGGTTCTCAGTCCGGATGGCATGCATCAAACTCTTCACAGCGGAATACAATACATCGGCGCTGTATATTTCAATCACAGTCTCATCCTCTAAATCTTCAGGCACACCGGAAAACAACCACATCGCCTGATAACACCAGTCATAGAGTGAATGGAATCCCGGCTTTGCAGTAACTTGAAGTTTGAATCCAATTCTCGCATTCGTCACAATTCGCCAGCCCACACTATTTTTCGTCTTGTACTGATGAGACTCATCAAAAATCCCGAAACTCCATGTACAGTGTAAGAGCCGGCCATTGCTTGATGGTTTTGCTCTAGATGGTAATGTATCATACAACACAAGGTAGTTATTCCATCCGTTATCCGCCTCGTCAATGCTGGTGTGCAGATCCTTGTGAGTGAGATTCGCATTTTCGGCATGCAACAAGTTGACCAGTTTGAAATCGGTTCCATGTGTCATCTCTTCGATGACAGTCTTGAAAGTCTCTACCACTCCGGGTATTGTGACTACCAGAATTGGTTCATGGGCCGATATAAGTGCCGGATGGCCGTGAGATGGTGATGTCTATATCTCCAACAGGCGGCGGGGCACTGAATTCAAACTCTGGAGTGGATACCACTCCCGTTCTACACTGACAATGCCAGGAACGTCGTTGTGCGCCAAAATGACCCACTCTTCAAGGGTATTCCCCCATAAAATGGACAGTGGCAACCCCATAACAACTTTCTCAGTCACCACTTTGCAAAGCATTGCTGATGCAACCGAGGTGAAAGTCTTTCCAAGACCCATTTCATCCGCCACCAGTGCTCCTGGCATATCAGCATCCCAAACCCGTCTCCTCACAATGAACCAGATGGCCCACACCTGGTGCGCCAGAAACTTGGTTGCCACCAGGCCTGGAATTGAATATTTATAGCCTGGAATACGGTCATCTGTTGATTGGCGAATCGGATGGGCATTCAGCAGCCTGACCGCCTCATCAAGCCACTCGTGTTCAAATTCATTGTTGAGTGTGTTGAGAACAGTGCTCAAAACTGAACCGGTATTATCTGGATCGAGGACCTTCTCACGATCCACTTGCTCCTGAACCTGTCTTGAACTGTGGTCGGTCTTCTTTCATCCTCAATGATCTCTTTCAGTTGCTCTGAGGTCAGTTGGGTAGATGGGCTCATACTCTGGGGCTCCTAAAATTTATCGCGATGTTAGGTATTTCACAGACAAGCATTTGGACCCAATACTATGTGGTATATAATCAATTCTATTCACTCAATCGGAACTTACATTAATACTATCAATCTCTTTCTCACCTGTCTCCTCATCCACCACTCTTTCATTTTCATCAGATCCCTCCGAAGACTAAGTATACTGATTCACAGTGGGCATAACTTACCGTAAAAAGGCTAGCGGGGATTACCTTGGCCGGTCCAATTCCGTGCTCGGCAATATCCTACCCTGTAGCTGCCTTCATTTCTACCAAAAATAGTTGCACATCGTGTTCCAGTTTCAACTTGAAGGCATTTGAAAGGGAACTGTTGTATGATATCTGACCATTTAGAGGGACATTCATCATTTGCCCCAGTGCGTATAATCCCATATACTCTTGGTCCAATTCTTCCTGCGTCAAGTTGAATTTGTATATCACAGTCACACAGTATGGTTCTTTCGGGCCAGAATTTTTTTCAATGAAATCAATCAGCTCCTCCCAGTGCCTCACATCTGTGTACGAAGCTTGGAGTTGCATGCTGAATGTCAGGTCATTGTTGCCATTCGGCACTGAGCAAATCACAACCATGAACGTTGTATTTGGCAACTCAGTGACGTTACCTCTCACTTTTTTGCCCGCGCGCTCTCCCAAATCCGTCAACAGTCGCTTGTTGCCTCACCTTCCCTTCTTCCTCGCCTCCCGAACCTCACTTGCACATTTCTTCAGAAATATCACAACCCATTGTCACCAAATCCATTTCGCATTATCGAAGTTTTCCAAGGGCAGCCACTTCTCGAAAGTCTCCAAAAAATCTGCAACCACTGTCTCCCAGTGCAGGGGTCCATCATGCTGCTTTTCCAAACGGCTCTGTCCCGGGATAATGAACCGATGCTTCTTCTCGAGAAACCCAGCCACGCATACTTTCTTCCACTTGTTGAATGCACTAAAGTTGAGCTGCCCCATCCTCTTCGCAAATTGCTTCAAGGAGAATTCCATTGGCTTCAAGCTGATTGGGGCTTTGCCTTCAGCCCCACCCAAGTCCGATGCTTCATCACTCCCAAAATCTGCATTGAATTCGTCATAAGAAATCTCTGGTAATGGGGGCAAGTCCGCAATCCCTGCAACATCTGTCCTGTGCAGTCCCGCTGGCGGCTGAAATCATTTCATTGGGAGGCTAATGGGGGGTCTTCCAGATGCACCAGGAAGTTGTCAATATGGAGTAGAGGCGGAAGAGGTCGGCCGAATGACTGGAATGTTTCCAGGCAGTGCTGGAGGCACTCGAGGTGCGCTTGGAGATGATGGCCCCTGTCCAGTGAATTGCTGAGGGGGGAACATTTGTGGTCCACCATAACTTCCTTGGGGGAGATCGTATCCTTGCCACGGTGGCCCATAACTTGCATATCCTTTTGTTGCACCAGAGCTTGGTTGTGAGCTTGGTGTCATGTTGAATGGGACATGGTGGTAGAACTGGGGAAAGCCTGGAAGTGGAGGCTGCGAAGATGAGTAACTATACCCCGGTGGTGGAGGAAATTGAATCGTGGGTTGCCGGAATTGCGTGTCTTTGTTCGGTGTATTTCCAGCATTATTATCTGATGCTCCCACATTGTCATCTGGGCATTGTTGTGAGCCAAACAGGCCACCCGGTGGAGCCATATTGGTTGTCTTCGGTGGAGATCCGTTCATGGACATGGTATGTAAAGAAAAGATGGTCGTAATCAAATTATCAATTCAATTCGTGATTTTGAATGAAGCAGAGTATAGTTGAGAATATTGAAGGTAGCAGTGACCTTCGGGGGAATGAAGGCCTCTTATATTCATCTGATTTGTCACGAACTGAAGTGTTTCACTCCATCTTTGATCCCATGAAACCCAGCTGAGAAAAAGAAATCATAACATGCACGTCCTGCCTTTCTTTGTTAAATGCTCGAACTCATATACTAGGATCTTGGATACAAGCTCACCTTTGTTTGGTTCATAACTGTAAAGGTCATAGAAGGGATACGACATGATATCTCCAGGCAAGCAACAAAAACTATATCCAGTTGGAAGGTTAGCATGACTAGTCATTTTACACTCTTAATGTGTGTGTACGACCTACTACTTCATTCAATATGAGGCCTGTTCGTCGAGCAGCAATAGTGATTGCTTCCTTTTGAGCTCCTTATGTAAACTTCATTGTCTCCATAGGATCCACCTACCAGTCAAGGATTGTTACTGAAGAAAACATCCTACCAGCCTATCAGTTCTCGATGATCACTGAGTGGGCATACAGCCAGCAAGGAAACTTACCTATTCATTGTATTAAGATGATGTTATACACTGCTTGAGGCTCGAGCGTACACATAATTTACACAATGCCGCCATGACGTAGTATACAATAGGGCCAATCGTAGTAGCACCTGGTGATCAGTATTAAAAGTTGATCGCAGTGATGACGAAAGAAACTATCTCTGCTAATGATTTTCAGTAGATAATGTGCAACATCACTGTGTGGGATTTGATAGATATTATCCTAGTTTGTGAAGAAAACTGATTGTGAGGTGACTTTGTTTTACCACTCCTCTACATTTGGTGGGGTGTGATGCAGCTTTGATAGTGATACGCTAACGTGAGTTAGCTCGTTTTCAAACAATAACCCTCAGGCTAAAATCCAGCAACAAACCATACCCCCTAAAGCATCATCGAGATTTGTCAGAACACAGAGCATGTCTCAATGATAGTCAACACTTGCCGGAGACATGTTAAATGCTTTATCTGCGAAAAGAATTTATGCAATGAGAACCGACTGGAAGCTCACTATCAATAATATCACCCAATATCGATGAATGAAGGGCTATTACACAATGGGATTCTACCACCTGCTGGCTGGGATGACCCTGAGCCATCATGGTTTGACTACAGTAGGTGCACCTGAATGGCCATCGACAAACTGCCAATTAACAATCAGCTCATAGACAACGTACCGGGTGCACCACTACCTGAGGATACTCCCAACGAAGAACCTAGAGACCCTCAGCAGCCTGATCCCACCTGTACCCCTGATCCAACAAAGACACAGGCTCATGGGCAGGTAGTTGGACTGGAAAATGCGGGGGGGACAGCATATGGCAAAGCTACTGGATTGTACAACAAGCATCACAAGTACTCAGAACAATGGAATCCATGGCATCCATGTCAGTCCGCACATGACTTTCAGCAGGCTCAGTCGTTTAGCCAACAAACAAAAACCTAGATAGATCAACATCTCAGGCGTGGACTGGACAAATACAAAATCGACTCATTCCAATCAGCAGATGCCCTAGGAAAGCTGCACTCTGAACTCGATTTTGAGCTCGACGATGATAGTTGGATTGAAGCTGACTCACATATCTTCGGATCATTATTCTACAGGGATATGTTCAAATGTATGCAGTTCCTTTTGCTACATCTCCCATTTCAGGCGCACCTCGATTTTGAACTGGTGTGCCTCACTGACTCTGAGGGTCGTCGAATCTACAGTGAGATAAACATGGGCAATTTGTGGTGGGATACACAAGATCAACTTCCTGCCAGAGCAACGATTGTGCCAGTCATATGCACATCCGACGAGACTCACTTGACAAATTTTTCAGGCAATCAGCATGACTGGCTGCTGTATCTCACAATTGGTAATATTCGAAAAGATATCCACCATACACCAAAAAGGCACGCCTGCATTCTTGTCGGGCTGATCCCATGTCCACCGAAAGGTGCCAGAAACATTGACGAGGCATGCCATTCTGCAGTTCGAACTGTGCTGTCTCAACTGACGCATCTTGACATCACTGGCCCCGGCTTGAAATGGGATTGTGCAGATGGATTCCAGCGACAAGGTTATCCTCTTTTGGCTGCCTGGGTCGGGGATCATCCGGAACAAGTCATGATTGCTCAACTCTCATATGGCTCATGCCCAATGTGTGAAATTCCTAAAGCTGCGCCGATGGAGAATTCAACTTTTCGACCACTCGATAACTCAAGAGACCAGCATATTTACTCAGAGCTGCTGGAGGACCATCATATTGATACTCTGCACACTCTCGGTGTCCACCCAATCCGGAACCAGTTCTGGCAATACCTTCTCTGCAATGTCTATCGGCTTTGGCAGCCTGATGAATTGCATCAGCTGCTACAGGGGTTAGTTAAAGACAAATTGCACTGGCTACTCAAATACCTGAAAGCTAGAAATGTCAAGGATCAATTTGACAATCGATTCACATCGGTGCCACAATATCCTAGTCTCCAGCACTTCTCTAAACCATTCAATTCATTGAAAAGCGGCACCTGGCAAGGTAAAGAAATCCGTGGAATAATCAGAACACTGGCAGTGAATTGCACTCCAATTCTTGTCTGCTGCACGAATGACGGGAAAACTGCGGCGGAAACAGCCTCCGATGAAATGGAAATGGGAGTAGTGCAGGCGTTATGTGAATTCTCTCTACTTGTTAGCCAACAAAATCACTTGAATCTATCCCCCAAAGCACTGGATGATGCACTCAAGCGATTTTACCAGAAGAAGAGTATTTTTCGCAAACAGAAAATGTCGAAGTCTGCGAAGGCCAAAGTGGATGATCTGTTAACAAAGGATTCCCATCAGTTACACAAACAAAAAATTCATAAGATTCATGCTGCAATGGAGGCTGTTGTGTATGGGGCTAAAAAGGTTTCCACAACCAAACGTAGGCAATTTCAGGTGTGCCTGAATAGAGCCCGACAAGCGGCCACGACATGGTGTAACGGCGAGGTCTTAGACTAGAGGTTAGGGTTGGCACGCCGGCACGTCATGCGGCCGGGTAAGCGACAACCTTAAATAGACTGCTCGTGAGGATCATGATCCTTACCGAGAATCTTACCATATACATATACACGTATGATCACTCTGACCTCGTTTGCAACCGTATCCCTACCAGTATAATCTATTCTCTTACTTAGCCGGACGCTGGCATACGTGCCCTTACACTATTCTCGGTCTTTCAGTAACCGGATACGTTTCGCTCACAAGATTTCAATTTTACCCCTTTTTTTTAGACACGTCGCGACACGTACACAATCTGCAATCTAAGCAATTGACCACCCAATGCCTCCCAAACGGACGAATAGACTTCCTCTACGCAGTGCCAACGAGCGTGGGAGCGCAGAGACGATTCGCGCGTCGATCGGTCGTGACACTCCGAGTCT